>Ga0228535_1002213_pt1 | contig 20329 bp, 18 predicted proteins | sample SJ1metagenome_FD_168457 | JGI IMG/M metagenome (GOLD analysis project Ga0228535, IMG submission 168457) | Enriched culture of PCE-dechlorinating microbial communities from Ithaca, New York, USA - SJ1 | ecosystem: Engineered > Modeled > Simulated communities (microbial... > Unclassified | place... | reverse complement strand
TTGTCACTGCGGCTGCTCCTGAGCTGGAGGACTGGTGGTCGGAGGTGCTTGTGCAGGGAGGACGGCTTGTGGTCCCTCTCTCCGTTGCTTCAGGAGGGCAGAGGATGCTGCTCAGGGTAAAAATACGCGGAAAGAACTATGATGATACCTGGCATGATTACTGCCGGTTCGTGCCGCTGCTGAAGGGGCGCAGGGGACAGGAGCCGGAAGAGTGAAGGAGTGAAACTGGACAGGAATATGAAAGAAAATAGTCTTTTTTCCGTGCGGTCCCTTGCCGTTTCTGGTCTTGTGGCTGCCGTGTATGCAGTGGTGACCCTTTTGTTCGCCCCGATATCCTACGGCCAGGTACAGGTGAGGATATCCGAGGCCCTGACGGTGCTCCCGTATATTATGCCCCAGGCGGTTCCCGGGCTTTTCATCGGGTGTTTCATCGCCAATTTTATCGGTGGATTTGGTGTCCTGGACGTGATCCTGGGGAGCTCTGCAACGCTTATCGCGGCTTTGCTGACTGCACGCATGCCCAACGTGTACCTGGCCGCACTGCCTCCGGTGATTGTGAACATGGCGGTTGTGGGGGGCTATCTTTCCGTGATCATGGATGTGCCGTTTCTTGCATGCGCCATGTATGTTGGGCTGGGTCAGGTCGCCGCATGCTATTTTCTCGGCGTGCCCCTTGTGCTGCTTCTTGAGAGGAGAATGAAAAAGGGCGGGAATGATCCCGCCCTTTGAAGATCACGTTTTTTTCTTCCACTTCGTACCGTCGGGGGTGTCCTCGAGGATGATGCCCCTGGCGGCCAGTTCGTCCCGTATCTCGTCTGATCTCCTGAAGTTTTTCTTTTTCCGCGCCTCGTTCCGTTCCGCGATGAGCTTCTCTGTTTCAGTACCATCCTCCCGGGCTTCCTCGGCCGGAAGGATGCCCATGACCGAGTCGAGCCTGCGGAAGAATTCCACTGCGGCATCGAGGACCTTTCCGTCAAGGGTTTCATTTTCCTTCAGGTAGGTGTTTATAGTCTTGACGCCGTCGAAGAGGATGCCGATAGCTGCGGCGGTGTTGAAGTCGTCGTCCATTGCGGCCCTGAACTTTTCCTCGAGAGCCGTGAACACGGAGATAATTTCCGGGCTTCCGCTTCCGTCAGATTTCTTCCTGGTGTCCATGGCATAGCGGAGGTCGGACCAGCAGTTATCAAGCCGTTCCATGGCGCTTTTGGCCTGGAGCAGGCTGTCCTCCGAGAAGTTGATGGGCGACCGGTAGTGGGCGCTGAGCATGAAGAACCGTATCGATCTTCCGGGATATTTTTCAAGTGCCGCCCTGGCCGTGAGGAAGTTCCCGAGCGACTTGGACATTTTCTCCTTGTCGATAAGGAGGTAGCCGTTGTGGATCCAGTACCTGGCAAAGGGCTTTCCCGTGGCGGCCTCTGCCTGGGCGATCTCGTTCTCGTGGTGGGGGAAGGTGAGGTCGGTGCCCCCGGAGTGTATATCGAGGGTGTCGCCGAGATATTTCATGGACATGGCGCTGCACTCGATATGCCAGCCCGGCCGTCCTTCGCCCCATGGGCTCGGCCATGAAGGCTCGCCTTCCTTCTTCGACTTCCAGAGGGCGAAGTCGAGGGGATGGTGTTTCCGCTCGTTCACCTCGATGCGGGCGCCGGACTGAAGCTCATCGATGCTCTGCTTCGACAGTGAGCCGTAGTTCGGGAAGCTACTCACGTCGAAGAACACGTCACCGTCCACTTCGTAGGCGTGCCCTTTTTCGATGAGGGTGCTCACGAGATGGATGATTTCATCCATGTGCTCAGTGGCGAGGGGGTTGTGGGTCGCCCTCCTGACGCCGAGGGCGTCGGCGTCCCTGTAATATTCCCCGATAAAGCGGTCAGCCAACTGCCTGACAGTGATCCCTTCGCGGTTGGCACGGGCGATCATCTTGTCCTCTATGTCGGTGAAGTTCTGGACAAATGTCACCGTGTACCCGATATACTCGAGATAGCGGCGGAGAACGTCGAAAACGATGAAGGGCCTGGCGTTGCCGATGTGGAAATAGTCATAGACGGTAGGTCCGCAGCTGTAGAAGCCCACGTGCCCTTCCTTTACGGGTACAAAGGGTTCTTTTCTGCGCGTCAGGTCATTGTAGAGAACAAGGCTCATTATAAGCACCTCCAAATGCTTTGCGGTCGAAAATTCAATGCATTCAGCGGCCTTCGGCCGGCGGTCTATTCAGTGAGAAAGTCCGAAAGTGCGGCGGACCGCATTCCAACACCACTGTATGCCCGGCTTGGACGGCCTTTTTGCATGCGTTCAGACCAATGGAATTTCTGTTTTTCATAAAAGAGTATACCTGTTTCACCAAAAAAGAAAAGGGAGACCGATGGAAGCTTTTCGGGCGTACATGCAGCAAATTCCCGAAAGCACACCTTTTTTCCTGAAAGATCCGGGGATCCGCGAAGCGTGCCACGCAAGCCCTATTCACCTTTCCTGTGAGTGCTCCTGAGCGCTGGTTGTTATTTTTTCTTCACACTCATTATCATGTCCCTGATCCATCCCCTGGCTTCGTTGTATTCCCCCCTGGGAAGGAGCACGCCGATAAAGAAGGCGTGATGGGGAAAGAGAGCGGAGGCAAGTACGCAGCCGTCGGCGGTCGTAAATATCCTGACAGGGACATCCCTGCCCTCGACGGTCCACGCCGCTTCACTGTTGAGCCTGGCGTTCAGCCTGTCCGCAAGGGTGTTTCGGTAGACGATCCCTTCAGCATCGGATCCGGAAGTGTTCAGAACTATAACTGTGCCTTCCTTCACGGGGATGGTGTACGTCGCGGCTTTTCCTGGACCTCCGGCAAAAACGGGGTTCGGTTCCCTGTCAGGGACGGCCCCCTCCGGGAGCGTGACTGTGAACTTCCCCCCGGGACCCTGGAATACCCCATGGTCTTCCTCCCCGGGGAGTTCCGGAAGTTCCTGCCCGGGCAGTTCGGGAAGCTGGCTGTTTTCCGGTGTCCCCGCAGCCGGACCGGAAACGGCAGGGGCAGCAGGTCCCTCCTGCACCGGAAGAGGCGTTTTGAGCCTTAATGAGCCGAGTAGGGCCTCGATTTCTGTTTTCGCTTCCTCAAATTTTCTGGCACCGATCAAAAACCGGAAGTTGTAGATCGATGGGGGATACATAACCGGACCGGCGTCAGGTTTGTCCTTGACGGCAATCAGGCAGTATCGTTGAATGACGGTATCCCCTCTTATCATGGTAGAAAAATCATGGAGAAGTGCCGGACAGCCGGCAACAGTGCGGTTTTCCGTTTTTATCTCCTTGTATCCCTCTTCCTTTTTGTTATCTGCAGTCTTTCTATTCAATACTGCCTGCAGCGGGTCTTCATTAGCGGGCAGGCACATGACCGCGATGGTTTGATCCAATGGATTGGTGCCGTCGGGGAAGAATCCCGCGAGGTAGTTCCCATTTGCGTTGTAAAGCCTGTATTTGGCCCCTCCCGAGACTGGCGCTTCCTTCCATCCCGGCCCGAGGTCGATGAGAAAACAGTGCTCTTCAACCGTCCTCGGGACCCCGGGTGTGGTGGTTACTGGAGCCGCAGGTTCAGCCTGAACCCGGGCCGGGGCAGGTTTTTCCACGGCCTTGACAGATGAGGCAATTTCCTCAAAGGATCCTTTTACATAGGGGAAGTAGCTCGATGTGGTGTTGAAGAAAAATGAATAGGCTGCGCCGTTGACTACGATTACAGGTACGCGGCCCGTGAACTGGACTGCAGCCTGTGGGATGTGGTATGAAAAGTCATGGAGCACTCCGTCCGTACCTGCTACCCTGACATTGCTGATTCCCATGGATCGGTAATTGCTCAGGTTTCCGGAATTTTTCCTGATCCCGTCCTCGAGTATCTGCGCTGCTGACTTCGGCTCAGTGAGTGTTTCCTCCGACAGGTACATTTCTGCATAGGGTTTTCCCTGATAAAAGAGGTCATAAGCGGCTTTCACACCCGGTGCCGATTTCGGGACCCACCCTGCCGGCATGGTGAATTCTATTCCGCCGGCACTCACCGTTTCACCTGCACCTTCGTCGGGGCAGAAAAAGACTGCTCCGACGGCCGATAGAAATATCACCCCGCACAAAACTGAAAAACCGAATTTCCGCATCACGGTCCTCTCCCTCCTCTTCATCCTGCACTGCCGCACCAGGGGCCAATTGCCGGCGAAACATACGTCAGGCTGGAACGGAGCGAAAGGGCGTGCAGGAATCACGGTTCTTGCCCTCCCCGGCAGGAAAACAGGAAACGATGTATCGGGCATTCCGGTGCCGGGTGCTGGTAATGAATAAATTTTCCAAACTGATTTATTATATATCTTTTTTTATCCGGAGCACAGGGGAAGGAATACAGGTCGTTTTGCGGCACGGGAAAAATCCTTCGGTTCCCGGGGGAAGTGAAACTGGTGGAATCTCAATTAGACGGGATTTTATTGTTGTTTAGCCGATTTTACCGTACAATACGCACGGATACCTACAGAATATCTTCACCGGAGGAAGACGTGGCGAGTGAAAAAATTACCAGGCTCCTGAAAAAAATGCCCGACCGCCCGGGGGTCTACCTGATGCGGGACGCGGACGGACAGGTACTATATGTCGGCAAGGCGAAATCTCTCAGGAAGAGGGTCTCATCCTACTTCCGTCATGATTCCTTTGCGTCCCCGCGGCTCCGGAAGCTGGTGCAGTGCATAGAGGATATTTCCGTCATCCGGACGGAGTCCGAGGTCGAGGCCCTGATACTCGAAGCAAAGCTGATCAGGAAGTACAGCCCCTTTTTCAACGTTGAACTGAAGATGGCGGACCGGTATCCGTACATCAAGATCACTTCGGAACCGTTCCCCCGTATCGTGGTGACCCGCCAGAAAGGGAAGGATGACGCACTGTACTTCGGGCCCTACGTGAGTGCGGGAGATGTCCGGTCGCTGCTGAGGCTCATAGAGCGGTATTTTCCCCTGAGGATCTGCGCGGGGGAGATCGACCCGGCAAAGCCGGGGAAAAACGGAAGACCCTGTCTTCACTATTCCCTGGGGAGATGCCTCGCCCCCTGTGCGGGCCTGGTGACGCAGCCGGAGTACGGAGAACGGGTCGATGACGTTATTCTGCTTCTGCGGGGGCAGTCGTCGGATGTGGTGGAGCGGTTGAGACACAGGATGGAGCGGGCAGCGAAGTCCCTTGATTTTGAAGAGGCCGCCAGGCTCAGGGACACGATACGGGCCATATGGAGGATCTCCAGGCAGCGCATCTCCTCTCCCCTGAGGGAGGATTTCGACGGTGATATGTGGCAGTGCCTGAACAGGCTCCAGCAGGTGCTCGGGCTCCCCGTGATCCCGTGGAGGATAGACGGGTTCGATATTTCTCACATGTCGGGAAAGGAAACCTACGGCGTTGTGGCGGTTTTTGAACAGGGTTCACCGAACCGTTCGCTCTACAGGAGGTTCAAAATACGGACCGTTGAGGGTGTGGATGACTTCCGGTCAATGGAGGAGACCGTCACGCGCCGCTACGGCCAGTGCCTGAAGGGAAACGAACCGCTGCCGCAGCTTGTGCTTATCGACGGGGGGCCGGTCCAGCTGGATTTCGCCCGAAAAGCCCTGGATGGTCTGGGGCTCGTTGACCTCCCTGCTGTTTCCCTGGCAAAAGAGGAGGAACTGATATACCATAAGCCTGAAGGTAAGCCACTGCGCCTCGATTTTTCCGACTCTGCCCTGAGGCTGCTCCAGAGAGTCAGGGACGAATCGCACAGGTATGCCATAGAGAGCCACAGAGCTTCCCGTTCGGGGAGGCTGCGCAGGTCGATACTCGAGGACGTGCCCGGAATCGGGAAGCACCGGGCGGCCCAGCTGCTCGGCCGGTTCGGAAGCGCCCGGAACATTGCGGGGCTGACCGTGGAGGACCTGACCACGGTTCCCGGCATAGGACCCGCCGTAGCGGGGAAGATTCTCGAAGTGCTGAGGGAGAATTTCAGTGAGCCTGAAACAGCGGATAACTGACGAATACTACATGAGAATGGCCCTGAGCCTTGCGCTTCGGGGTACGGGGAGGACGTCGCCGAACCCCATGGTGGGATGCGTCATCGTGCGGGACGGGAAGGTCCTCGCTGAGGGATATCACTCCTGCTGCGGAGAGGACCATGCCGAAAGGGCCGCCCTTGGGAAAACAGGGCATGCATCCGGGGCGACCCTGTACGTGAACCTTGAGCCCTGTTCCCATTTCGGCCGGACGCCCCCGTGCGCGCCGCTGATCGTGGAAAGGGGGGTCTCCAGGGTCGTGGCGGGGATGGAAGATCCGGATATCCGTGTGAGCGGAAGGGGAACAGCGATCCTCCGGAGCGGAGGAGTGGACGTGAGCGTCGGCATGCTGGAAAAGGAATGCCGGTGGCTGAACCGCGGGTTCATCCGTCGGGTGACCCTGGGAAGGCCGTGGGTGACGGTAAAGGGTGCGATAAGCCTCGACGGCGGCATGGCCCTCCGGAGCGGCGAGAGCAAGTGGATCACAGGTCCCGATGCCCGGGAAGCCGCCCACCTGCTTCGGTCCCGGCACGATGCCATCCTCGTCGGGTGCGGCACGATCCTCTCGGATGACCCTGAACTGACGGTACGGTCCACTTGCGGAGAATCTCCCTTGAGAATAGTATTGGATTCGAACCTTTCCATTCCGCTCGGTGCGAAAGCTGCCGGAAAGGGAACGACGGTGTTCGTCGCCGTGGATGTGGACAAAGAGAGGCGCAAACGGGCGGAAAGCCTGGGAATGGATGTCATCCCGGTCCCCAGGGCGGAACGGGGTCTTTCTATCCCACGTGTGCTCTCGGCGCTCGCTGAACGGGGTATCTGTTCCGTTCTTGTCGAAGGGGGACCGTCGGTGATCGCCTCCTTCTTCCGGGAGCAGGCAGTGGATTCCCTCTCCCTGTTTGTATCCCCGAGGATCATGGGAATGAACAGGCCCTTCTCGGGTCCCCTTTCCTTTGCTTCCATGAAGGAGACGATAATGTTGAAGGAGTGCTCCGTTCGGCAGATCGGCGGAGATTTCCTCGTGGAGGGGGTGCCTGAATGTTCACCGGCCTTGTAGAGACGGTTGGATCCGTTGTTTCGGTCCGCCCCGGAGGGGTGTATACTGTAATATCGATTCGTGCCGCATCCTTCAGCGGAGCCCTTGCCCACGGACAGTCCGTCGCTGTTTCCGGCGCATGCCTGACGGTCTCGGGAATCAGCGGGGAAGTATTTTCAGTGGATGTCATGCCTGAAACGATCAGGAAGACGAAGCTCAGGAACTTCCGTCCCGGAACGAAGGTGAACCTTGAGAGGGCGCTTCGGGCGGACGGACGGCTTGACGGCCATATGGTCACCGGCCACGTGGACGGGATCGGGATCGTGGGGGACGTTTCACGGGACAGGGAGGGGTACCTCCTTACGGTGTCCCTCGATGAAGAGGCGGCATCCATGATCGTTCCCCGGGGATCGATCGCCATAGACGGTGTGAGCCTTACCATCGCCCGGTATTCAGGCCTTTCCTGCACAGTGAGCCTGATCCCCGCCACCCTTGAGGGTACTGCGCTCGGCAGCCTCGGAAAGGGTGATGAAGTGAACGTGGAAACTGATATACTCGGAAAATACGTCCGCAGGTTTCTCGGAGGAGGGGCTTCTTCCCCTTCGAAAGGGACGTCCGGGTCCCTTACCCGCGATGCAATGCGGGAAGCCGGCTGGATATAAGAAAAACAGGAGGCTTTTTTTATGGATACCCTTTCCGGGCAGTGCAGCGGCAACATTCCGGTTTTCAGCGCCATCGAGGATGCGGTGGAGGATATCCGGAACGGAAGAATGATCATTGTGGTGGACGACGACTGCCGTGAGAACGAGGGCGACCTTGTGATTGCCGGATCGAAGGTGAACACCGATGCGATCAATTTCATGGTGCGGTTCGCCAGAGGGCTTGTGTGCGTTCCCCTCGGGCACGATATCGTCGCCCGGCTTCAGCTTGACCCCATGGTGAGGAACGGCTCGGACAAGCACGGAACGGCTTTTCTTGTCACCGTGGACGCGAAGGAAGGCTGCACCACCGGCATTTCCGCCGAGGAACGGGCGAGGACGGCCCTTCGGCTTTCCGATCCATCCGCTTCACCGGATGACTTTTACAGGCCCGGGCACATGTTTCCGCTGGCTGCGAAGCAGGGCGGAGTGCTCAAGCGTGCGGGGCATACGGAAGCGGCCGTGGACCTTGCAGGTCTCGCGGGGCTTTCTCCAGCCGGGGTCATATGCGAGATAATGAACGAGGACGGGACAATGGCCCGTCTCCCGGATCTCGTGAAGTTCGCGTCCGCCCACGGGCTGAAGATCATCTCGATAGAGGACCTTATCGCCTTCAGGAGCAAGCGGGAGAAGCTTGTAGAGAAGATCGCCCGGGTGGAGCTGCCTACCTCCCACGGTTTTTTCACGGCACACGCCTACAGGAACATAAACGATGACAATCTCGATCATGTCCACATGGCCCTTGTCAAGGGAAACGTGCACTCGAAGAAGAACGTCCTGGTCAGGGTCCATTCGGAATGCCTCACCGGCGACGTGTTTGGTTCACTGAGATGCGACTGCGGACCGCAGCTGGTCCACGCCATGGAGATGATCGAAAAAGAAGGGGAGGGTGTGGTCCTCTACATGCGCCAGGAAGGACGGGGCATCGGCATTGCCGAAAAGCTCAAGGCCTACCAGCTGCAGGAGAAGGGCCTGGACACCGTGGAGGCCAACGCGGCACTGGGCTTCCCCGCGGACCTGAGGGATTACGGTATCGGGGCCCAGATCCTTCTCGATCTCGGGGTCCAGAGCATCAGGCTGATAACCAACAATCCCAGGAAAGTTGTGGGGCTCCAGGGGTACGGGCTGGAGATCGTTGAGCGGATCCCGCTGATCATTCCACCCAACCAGTATAACGAGCGGTACCTTGGAACGAAGGAATCGAAGCTTGGACACCTGTTCCATGTCCGGGACTTCTTAAGCTGAAAAAGTCTGAAAGGAGCTGGCTGCATGAAAAATATCGAGGGAAACCTGACCGGGGCAGGCCTCAGGTTCTGCATTCTCGTGTCGAGATTCAACAGTATTTTCAGCGACAAGCTGCTGGAAGGGGCGAAGGATATGCTCCTGCGCCACGAGGTGAGCCACCATTCCATCGACGTGGTCAGGGTCCCGGGAGCATGGGAGCTTCCCCTTGCGGCGAAGGAGGCGGCCATGAGCGGCAGGTACGATGCCATCATAGCTCTCGGCGCCGTCATCCGCGGGGATACCCCCCATTTCGAGTACGTGTCGGCGGAAATGTCCAAGGGTCTCGCGTCCGTGTCGCTGACGCAGCGCATTCCGGTCTCCTTCGGCGTTCTGACGACGGACACCATGGACCAGGCCGTCGCGAGGTCGGGCAGCAAGGGCGGAAACAAGGGAGCAGAGGCTGCTCTCGCCGCTATTGAAATGGCAAATGTCATGAAGGAACTGCGCATTGGAAAGGAGAAGGAAGAAAATGCTTGATCTGCGGTGGATCCGTTCGAATCCTGACGAGGTGAGAAAGTTTCTCGCCGACCGGAACAATGACATGGACATCGGCCCGCTTCTGGCAATGGATGAGGAGAAGAGGGCACTTCTGACCGAAACGGAGGACCTCAAGGCCAGGAGGAACGAAGGATCGAAGAAGGTCGGGGCCGCAAAGGCCAGGGGCGGGGATGCCGCGCCGATAATGGAGGAGATGCGGTCTCTGGGCGAACGGGTGAAGGAGATCGATGCCCGTATAGCCGAACTGGACGCCGGGATTTCCGACATGCTTCTTTCGATTCCGAACCGTCCCCATGATTCTGTGCCGGTGGGAAAGGACGAGAACGACAATCCCGAGGTCAGGCGATGGGGCGAACCAAAGCGTTTTGCCTTCGAGCCGAAGGCTCACTGGGACATCGGGGAGGCGCTTGGCATTCTTGATTTCGAGAAGGGGGCTTCCCTTTCCCAGAGCCGTTTCACCGTACTGAAGGGAATGGGCGCCAGGCTTGAGAGGGCCCTGCTGAACTTCATGCTCGATCTTCACACCGAGAAGCACGGGTATCGTGAGATCCAGCCCCCGTTCATGGTGAACAGCAAAACGATGACGGGCACGGGGCAGCTTCCGAAATTCGCCGATGACCTGTATAAATGCGAAAACGACGATCTCTGGCTTATTCCCACCGCGGAGGTGCCTCTCACGAATCTCCATGCGGACGAGATACTTGAGGAGAGCATGCTTCCCCTTTACTACACGGCATACACCCCCTGTTTCCGCCGGGAGGCCGGCGCATACGGCCGGGACGTGAGGGGCATGCTGCGGCAGCACCAGTTCGACAAGGTGGAGATGGTCAAGATCACCACCCCCGGGGAGAGCTACGGTGAACTCGAGAAGCTCACGGACAACGCCGAGGAAGTGCTGCGCGCCCTGGGGATCCCCCACAGGACGATCTGCCTGTGCACGGGGGATATGGGCTTCGGCTCCAGCAAAACGTACGACGTGGAAGTCTGGCTTCCGTCACAGGATAAATACAGGGAGATCAGTTCATGCAGCAACTGCGAAGACTTCCAGGCCCGCAGGATGAACACAAGGTTCCGTCAGAAAGACGGAGGAAAGCTCCGCTTCGTCCATACTCTGAACGGGTCGGGAATCGCTATCGGAAGGACTCTCATCGCAGTCCTCGAGAACTATCAGAGAGAGGACGGCTCTGTTCGGATTCCCGAAGTCCTTGTGCCGTACATGGGCGGTGCAACGGAAATAAAAGTCTGAATGATTCCAGGGACTGGAAATTATTAAAATAAACTGGTAGAATCAGAAACAGACCCCTTTTTATCAGGGAGGTTTCACAAATACTGATAACGGAGACATATATGGCACAGGTTCTTTCATTTGTTCTGCCCGCAGTGGTGATCTGCTTTCTTCTGCAGCGCGCCTGCAGAAGGCGTATGGACATTGCGCAGTACAATTATTTCAGGGATCTTGCACTGGTTTCCGTGTGGCTGCTTTCCGCCCTCTGGGCAGGGAGCGACGTGTCGCGGTTCATTGTGGGTATGGCGGTATTCGCTTCCATGGCGGGTGCGTTCCAGCACTCACGGCCCCACTGGTCGTGGAAGCTTGCGTACCTGGGCATAGGTTTCCTGTTCGCTGCGGCTGGCCCGAGGATCACCTACTTCGCCCTGCCGGACGGGCAGTATTTTTACTTCTCTCCATGGACGTCAATTGCCGTTACGGCCCTGTGGGTTGCTGTTTTCCCGGCACTTCTGCAGGAGCTGGACAATATCCCCAGAATGGCCGGGCATCTGCTGGCCATAAGCTTTTCCCTTCTTTTTCTTGCCACTGTCTTCTCCGGCCAGGACCTGGCCGATGCATTCTTCATGTCGCTGTGCGGACTGTCGTTTCTGGGCGTTTTCTGGAGCCGCCACGGGCACATGTATCGCCGCATCGGAGAGTCGCTCACCGCCATGTGGGGTGTGCTTGTCGCAGGCACGTCCATACTGGGAGTGAGCAAGGGGATCACCTTCAGCACGCTTCTCCTCCTTCCCCTGGGGCTTTTCGCAATTCCGATCATGGAGGCCTCCCTCCATTTTGCAACCCTGGCCTTCTCATCGAGATCCCGGGGGGCGGCTGTACTCTACAGGAATCTTATCAGCAGGGGGCTCGACCACCCGAGCGCGGTGAGGTTCATAACCGCTCTCTGTGCGCTGGGCGGTGCGGCCATCGCCATTTCCCAGCTTGGTAACTCTGTCTTTATGACGATCTGGCTGAGCGTTACCGTTCTTTTCACCGGACTTACGATCACGCCTTTCATCCGGAATATGAAGGAGAATGGGGACATGCAGTTGAAGCCCGTAATATGGAGTACGTCTGTTGACAACGTTTCCATGGACTATGCGCTCTCCAAGACGCGGGCGGCTGTTACGGGCGGCGAAGGAGTGTCCCTGGTGTCCACCGTGAATGCCCTTGCCGTCATGGAAGCGGAAACGAACGGCGCATACGCCTCAGCGCTCAGAAATTCATTTCTCACGCTTGCTGACGGTGCGGGGCTCGTGTGGGCGCTCAAGTTCCTTGGAACCCCTGTGCAGGAACGGGTCGCCGGAATTGATTTCATGACAAGGCTTGCTCGGATGGCTTCTGCAGAGGGGTGGCCCGTGTACCTCCTGGGGGCGAAGCCCCACGTGGTTGAGGGTGCAGTGAAGGCCTTGAAGGAACGGTTCCCTGAGATTGTCATCACCGGATGGCGGGACGGATATTTTCCGCCGGATGACCCCTCTGTCGCCCGGGATATCCGGGAAAGCGGAGCAAGGGTCCTTTTCGTCGCCATGGGAGTTCCCAGGCAGGAGGTCTGGGTGGCGAAGAATGCGGCGGAACTTGGAAACCTTGTGGCCGTGGGAGTCGGCGGGGCTTTTGACGTCATCTCGGGAATGCTGAAAAGGGCGCCGGAGATTTGGCAGAAGCTCGGGTTGGAGTGGCTCTACCGCCTGATACAGGAACCATGGAGATGGAAGAGGGATCTTGACCTCCTCCGTTTTGCCGGAAAAGTTGTTCTGACCAGGGCCGGCCTTCACCGAAACGGAAAGAAAAGAGATTCCCGGTGAAGACCACGGCGAAAGACCTCATGCATTACGACCTGACTTCCGTGATGGAAGACGATTCGGTCCATGATGCCATACACGTTCTGTACAGCCACAACCTGACGGGTGTCCCCGTCCTGGACGAGGAATGGAACCTGGTAGGGTTTCTCTCTGAATCGGATATCCTGAAGGCCGCTGTTCCCACCTACCTTGAAGTTCTTGCGCGGTCCTCCTTTCTTGAGGACGAAGACTTTTTCCTCCTGTCGAGATTCCGGTCCTTCGGCGGAAAAACGGTCGGAGAATTCATGAACAGGAAGCCCATCTGCGTGGAACCTGACACGAGCCTGATGGCAGTAGCCGATCTTATGATACGGAAATCGGTCAAGAGGCTTCCCGTGGTGGAAGACGGAAAGCTTGCGGGGATGATCAGCAGAGAGGCTTTCTGTGAATTCCTTATGGAAGAAAGCGGGCAGGACAGTGAAGAAACTCGATAGTCAGAAGACGGACAGCGGTGTATTTGATTCCGTAGAGGAAGAGATCCGCCTTTTCCAGGCCGAACTGGAAGCTGAATTTGAACAGAAAAGACAGGAGTGCCGTCTCGCAAGAGAAGAGGCGCTCCTTCGTCTTTCCGAGATGGAGCGGGAGACGGTGAAAAAGGTTGAGGGCGAATGGGCGGAAAAAGAGCAGCGGCTTGCGGCACTCGACGGGAAGCTCTCGGAAGAGGCCAGGGAAATGCGGAGGATGATTGCTGAAAAGACGCTCTCGGGAGAGGAAATGGAAGCCCTTCTGAATCAAGCCCTTCTGCTGGTTCTTGGAGAGGAAACGGCATGATACGGAATATGATCCGCCTTTCACTCTGGGGAGTACAGAGCCGGAGCAGGGAGATCATCGGGGAGCTCCACCGCCTCGGTGTGCTGCACCTGGAACACGGTTCGCCGAGAGGCGGGGAGGAAACAGAAAGACTGAACAGCCTCAGGTTTTTGAGGGGAAAGATCCTGGGGCTCATCGAGTCTCTCGAATGGGACAAGTGGAATGCCGTCACAGAAGACGAACTCCTTGAGGCGGAAAAGTTTTTTTCCGGCCTTCCCTCTGAAGAACTGGTCCCTGAGATAGACAGGAGCCTGGAAGAATTCGGCCGGAGGCTTGCAGCCCTGCAGGAGGAAAAAACGCAGTGCGTCGAGAACCTGGGGAAGGCGAAAAAGGCCAGGGATTCCATTGAGCGGTTCGGTGCCTTTTTCAGGCGGAGTGAGGATGGACTTCAGCCGGTCTCGATCTGGTGGATCCCGGAATCTTCCCTGCAGAAGGCTCTTGCCGAGGTGAATGCGGAGTTCCATAAAGCAGGCGAAGCGGGGGAGAGCCACCACTTTCTCCCAGGGAGGGATTCCCTGGGCATACTCGCTCTCCGTGTGCCCGGAAGCTGTGAAGAGACGGTCTTTGCGGTTCTTTCGAAATGGAAGGGCCTTCCCTGGAGGCTGCCTGATTTCTGCGGCGAGATCCGGCCGGAGGAATCGCTTCCCTTCCTGGTGAAAAAGACAGAAGAATTCTCGGCCAGGATAGAGACCATCACGTCTGATATCAGCCGTACGTCCGCTGAATGGGGACCAAGGCTCGCATCCCTTTTTCTTTTCATCGACGAACTGACGGAGCAGGCTTCCGTAGAGGCATGCCTCGAGACGGGAAGGGATTTTTTCTCCCTCCAGGGGTGGATGCCCGAGGATGCACTGGGGGCTGCATCTGCCCGCCTGAAGGAGAAGTTCGGAGACGATGTGCTGCTCCAGTGGCGAAGCCCGGGCGAGGATGAATGGAGCAGCGTTCCCACGGCCCTTATGAACAGGCCCATGTCGGCACCCTTCGAGCTCTTTCTCAAGCTGCTCAGGCCGCCCTCCTATTCAGGCTTCGATCCCACTACGGCCGTTGCGCTCTTCTTCCCCTTCTTTTCCGGCTGCATGATCGGGGACATGGGATACGGCCTTATCATACTGCTGCTGTCGATCCGGCTGAAGAAAGGGAAAAGTCCTCTTGTCCGCGACATAGGGGCGATCCTGTTCTCCATGTCGCTGTGGAGCCTGGTCTGGGGAGCAGTATGGGGGGAGTTCTTCGGTGATGTCGGCCATCGCCTGTTTCACCTTGAACCTCTCTGGGTGGAGCGCTCGGTAAGTGTTATGCCGGTGGTGGTATTCACCATAGCGCTGGGGGCTGCGCACGTGTTCTTCGGCCTGCTCATAGGAGTGTACCAGGGGGTGAAAAACAGGCACAGGCACCAGTGGATGGAAAAGGCAGGAAACCTCGCCGTCCTTCTTTCTCTCGTGGGGGCTCTCGTGGTGATGAAGCAGGAGCTTCCCGGAAGCTTTTTCACTCTTCCCGTTTCCCTGCTGGTGGTGGGGCTGGTCCTTCTCATTGGAGGAGGAGGGATCGGCGGCATCATCGAAACGCTGGGAAGCATCGGCAATATCATAAGCTACGTCAGAATTGCGGCCATAGGACTCTCGTCGGCCATCCTCGCACTCGTGGCATCAAAGTTCATGGATGTCTTCGGGCTTTCCGTCTTCGGGATCTTTCTTGCGCTCATGATACACCTGCTCAACTTTGTACTGGCGATCGGCGGATCGGGACTGCATTCGGCCCGCCTGCACTACGTGGAGTTTTTCGGAAAGTTTTATTCCGGCAACGGAAAGGAATACAAACCATTTCAGCGGAGGAGCGGATTTTCGTGGAAAAAGCACTCATAGCATTTGCGGCTGCCCTCGCAGTGTCGATCCCTGCGATAGCCACGGCATACGCACAGGCAAAGATAGGGAGCGCCGGTGCGGGAACAGTGGCCGAGAAGCCGGAAACAGGGGGAACGATCATTATCCTGGAGGCGATCCCGGAGACAATGGTCATTCTCGGCTTCGTTGTGGCTATCATGCTGATTCTCCAGTTCGCATGAGGCATGCCCTGTGACCGGTCTTTCACCTGAAGGAGACCTGTCGTCCTTCAGGGAGGCGCTTCGGAGGGAGCATCTGCAGAAGGTTGAAGCCCTCGAGAGGCAGAGGGACAATGAAATTGCCGAACTTATCGCCGACAGGAGGACGTCTGTTCAGCGGCGGGTTTCAAAACTCCGGAAGGAGCAGGAGGGAAAATACCTTTTCCTTGCTGGAGAAAAGGGCAGGAATTCCTATGCAGCTGCAAGGACGTCGTTTCTTGATGAATTCTCCAAAATAAGGAGCGGATTCGAGGATGCGCTCCGCGGGCGCATCGAGGAGATCCGGCGCAGCGAAAGGGAGCGTTACGGCGAGATCCTCCGCCGTCTCGCGACAGAGGCGCTCCAGGTTTGCGGAAGGCCTGCAGTTGTCTTCGTGGAGCCGCAGGACAGGGATTTGGTTTCTTCCGGTATCCTGGAAAGCGGCCTCGAAGAGGGCGTGGAGATACGGGAGGAAAATTTTGACGGATGGGGTGGATGTCGGGCGGTATCGGAAAATATGGTCGTGGACAATACTCTCCTGGCAAGGTGGAGAAGATTGAGCCCTTCCTTTTCTGTACGATTGTCCCTGCTGATGAATGACTCTTTTTCTGAAATCAACAGCCGAATCTCCAAATTATGAATATCTGAACGCCGTTATCCGTGCCAGGGGGACAAAACTGCTGGAACGGCAGGTTTTCTTTGCGCTTGCCGGAGGAACGCTTGAAGAGCTTGAGCTTTTCCTTCTTGAGAGCGTGTATGGAATGCGCTGCCGGGAACAGCTCGCGATGGGAGGTTCTTCGGTCCTGTCCCGGGTGGAAAACGCCCTTGCCGCCGGAACGGCTGATATTCTTCTTGAGACGGCTTCCCTCGCAAGGGGCGAAGCCGGGCTTTTTTTTGACCTTCTGCTCTCCATGGCGGACCTCGAGAACGGACGCCTGCTTTTGCGCGCATCCCGGGCGGGAGAAGCCAGGGGAAAGCCGCCGCTGTGGAGGATGTACTGTGTTGCCGGTACGGCTTTCTACGATGACCTGTGGAAAAAATGCTTCAGCGCCTCGGATGGTGCGATTCGGTGTCATGAAGAGGGAAATGCCATGGCATCCCTTCTCGGCGAGGCATACAGGACGCTGTACGAAACGGGATCACTTTCAGCTTCGGAGCGTGTTTTGTATTCCGGGTGGCTCGATTACTGGCGGGAGCAGCTTAGGCCCCTGAAGGGCACGAATTCACGCCTGATGGAAGAGTATCTCGGCAGGCTGGCCGATACCTGGAACCTGAGCATCTGGTTCCGGTCAGGCGCGGGACTGGAGCATGGGGTGAGATCTTTTCTCCGCGGCGGATGGGGATTGTCCCCCCTGAAACTGGAGAGATGCGGGACGCTGGAGTGCCTTTTTGAAGAGAGCGGGTGGAAGCTTCCCTTCCGGAGCGGCCTACGCGAGGCGGATTCCGTTATCCTGCGGAAGTTCCAGGGTCTTTTTCATCTCTGGCAGAAAAGGCTGTACCGCAAAGACCTCCTCGGCATCCACGTTTCCCTGGGATATGCGGCGCAGGTACAGCTTGAATGGGCGAACCTCTCGATGACCGCGGCAGGGCTGTCGCTGAACATCCCTTCTGCTGAACTCGGGCGGCATCTCCTGCTGCCCGGGGAATAGGGGAGGGCGATCCCGATGGCGGAAGAAAGAGCGGTTTTTGCTGTGGGAAGCCAGGTATTCGTAGATTTATGGGCACTCATGGGGTTTTCTCCCCTTCCGTGCGAGTCTCCGGGCGATCTTTCCGGGGTGTTCGAGACCCTCGCAAAAGAAAAGGCAGCGCTCGTTGTCGCGGAGGAGCGATGGTTCGCCGGCCTCCAGGAACCCCTGAGAAAAAAAATGGAAAAATCGGGAGATCCCGTGTGGATACGGTTTCCTTCCTGTGAAGGCGGGGAAATGAGGTGACGGAACGGATGAATAAAAAAGGAACGGTGATCGGGGTTTCCGGACCTGTGGTGACGGTGAGGACAGAAGTTCCGGCCTCAATGTTCGAGGTCGCCCGCGTGGGGGAGGAAGGCCTTCTCGGTGAAGTGATCAGGGTCGATGAATCCTCCGTGAGGATCCAGGTTTATGAGGATACGAACGGGCTGGCGTCAGGCGCGCCGGTGTTTTTTGAAAACGACCTCCTTTCCGTGGACCTCGGCCCCGGACTGCTGGGCGGCGTTTTCGACGGTATCGGCAGGCCACTCGGCGTGCTCGGAAAGGAGGGCATTTTCCTCCCGAAGGGCGCACGGCTTGAGTCCATTACCGGAAGCAGGGCCTATCCCTTTACCCCCTCTGTGAGCCCCGGTGATACCCTCTCCCCGGGGGATATTATCGGGACCGTCGGGGAGAATCCCACCTTCAGGCACCTCGTCATGGTGCCTGCGGACCAGAAAGGCGGCCGGGCCGCATGGTGCGCTCCCGAGGGAGAATATTCCCCGAGGGAACCGGTGGTGAGGCTGGCGGACGGCAGGGAGTTCTCCATGGTCCAGAGGTGGCGGGTGAGGATACCGCGCCCTGTGCAGGAGCGCCTGCCTTTCGAAATTCCCCTGATAACAGGGCAGAGGATACTTGATACCCTTTTCCCCATCCCGCTGGGCGGGGCGGCCGTCCTTCCAGGGGGATTCGGCACCGGGAAGACCGTGACGCAGCAGTCCCTGGCGAAGTGGAGCTCTGCGGACCTGATCATCTACATAGGATGCGGGGAGCGGGGAAACGAGATGACCGAAGTGCTCGAGGAGTTCCCCGGGCTGACCGACCCTGTAAGCGGAGGACCGCTCATGGACAGGACGATTCTCATAGCCAACACGTCGAATATGCCGGTGGCCGCCAGGGAGGCGAGTATTTACCTCGGGATGGCCATGGGTGAGTTTTTCCGGGACATGGGGTACAACGTGGCCATCATGGCAGATTCGACCTCACGGTGGGCAGAAGCCCTCAGGGAGATCGGAGGACGGCTCGAGGAGATGCCCGGGGAAGAGGGCTACCCGGCCTATCTCGGCTCGCGGCTTGCCCAGTATTATGAACGGGCGGGAAGGGCAAGGGCACTCGGATCACCTTTCCGGAACGGTTCGATCACGGTGGTCAACGCGGTATCCCCGGCAGGGGGAGATTTTTCCGAACCGGTGACCCAGGCCAGCCTGCGCATGTCGGGGGCGTTCTGGGCCCTGGACAAGAGGCTCGCCCAGCAGCGTCATTTCCCGGCTGTCAACTGGAACCAGAGCTACACCCTGTACGATGAGATGCTTGCCCCGTGGTTCAGGGAAAACCTCGGAGAGGACTGGTTCCCGCTCAGGGAATATCTCAAGTCGATGCTGGAAAAGGAGCAGTCCCTTCTGGACCTCGTCCAGCTCGTAGGCCGGGACGGGCTCTCGGAGGAGGACAAGTGGATCCTTTTCATGGCGGAGCTTGTGCGGGTGCTCTTCCTGCAGCAGAATGCCTTTGCCCCGGGGGATGCGTCCTATTCCCCGGAGCTTCAGAAATCCTTTCTTGAACTTCTGGGGAACTTCGATGAGACGATCCGCCGGGGACTTGCCCGGGGAGCCGCCTTCGAACAGGTTTCGGCGTTTCCGCACAGAGCGGAACTCCTGAACCTTCGCGGTCTCGGAAGGGATGAGATGAAAACGCGGGGCGCACAGTGGCTCGGCCGGCTTGCCTCGAAGATGGAGGAAATAGAGGTGGTGCTGCAGTGAAGCCGCTGTACAGGGAAGGATTCAGCCGGGTGGAGGGACTCGGGGGACCGCTTCTTTTCGTGCGGGGCATCTCCCGCCCTGCCTACGGTGAGCTCGTCACGGTGGAATCTGCAGGGGGAGTCCGTTCTGGACAGATCCTGCAGATACAGGGAGACATCTCGGTCATACAGGTGTTCGAGGGAACCATGGGGCTCTCGAGAGGCGGCGTCACTGTCTGGCTTGAACGGGACGTCCTGAAGATCCCCGTCGGAGAATCGCTCATAGGAAGGGTATTCGACGGAAGAGGAGCGCCCCTGGACGGGCGCCCCGCCGATTTCGCCGAGGACTTTCTCCCTGTAAACGGGGCCCCCATCAACCCCGTTCGAAGGAGCAGCCCCGACACATTCGTGGAGACGGGCATCTCCGCCCTCGACCTGATGAACACCCTTGTCCGCGGGCAGAAGCTCCCTGTTTTCTCCGGTGCGGGGCTTCCGGCAAACGAGCTCGCCGTACAGATAGTGAGAGGCTCGCGGATCCCGGGTTCGGATGACCCGTTCCTCGTGGTTTTCGCAGCCATGGGGATTACAAGGAGGGAGGCCCAGTATTTCCTGGACTCGTTCAGGAAATCCGGGGCGCTCAGGAACGGTGTTTTTTTTCTCAACCTCGCGGGAGAATCCACCGTCGAACGACTGCTCACGCCGAGGGCGGCACTGACCGCCGCGGAGTATTTCGCCTTTACGAAGGGGTATAACGTTCTGGTGGTCATGACCGACATGCTGGCCTACTGCGACGCACTGAGGGAAGTGGGAGCCGCCAGGGAGGAGATTCCCGGGAGACGGGGCTACCCGGGCTACATGTATTCGGACCTCGCCGAACTCTATGAGCGCGCCGGGTGTATTGCAGGGATTCCCGGAAGTGTCACCCAGATACCCATTATCACCATGCCCGACGATGACATGACCCACCCCGTGGTGGATCTCTCCGGGTATATCACCGAGGGGCAGATAGTTCTGGACAGGCGCCTCCGTGAGAGGGGGATCTACCCTCCCATAGACGTCCTTCCCTGCCTGAGCCGGCTCATGAACAAGGGGATAGGGAGAGGGAAGACCTTCCCTGAGCACA
>Ga0228535_1002206_pt1 | contig 20367 bp, 15 predicted proteins | sample SJ1metagenome_FD_168457 | JGI IMG/M metagenome (GOLD analysis project Ga0228535, IMG submission 168457) | Enriched culture of PCE-dechlorinating microbial communities from Ithaca, New York, USA - SJ1 | ecosystem: Engineered > Modeled > Simulated communities (microbial... > Unclassified | place... | reverse complement strand
TAGCTCCTTGTTACAAACATTAAATCTTACGATTCTGGCTTGTGTTGCATACTACTTTCGTAGCATGACTTTTTTGAGATCCCTTCGGCTTTCCCCTACCGCACAGTAAGAGTCGCCTTCGATCCCTCGTTTTTGAATTGACCGGTCACTAACTTTCTGAAAGAAAGTTAGCTCCAACGATTTTATTAGAATCGCCAGTTAATACACCTATCTTAAAAACAAGTCGTGAAACTTGTTTCCAATAAAAGTATACCCTTTTTCTTCGTCACATTTTATTTTTCGCTGTTTAGTTCTCAAGGATCTGTTGTGCCGTAAAGACGTTTGTCTCACGAGCGCTTTGCTATAATACCCGTTTTGATGTCGCTTGTCAAGCAGGTTTCTTCATCTTTTTTGTGGGATTTCAAGGTTCTGCATGAAAATCACAAATTTTCATCTGTCAACAGTCTTAATTATTGAAAAATTACGACATTTTGCTTGCTAATTGTCATTCTTTAACAATTCTTTGTGGTGATTCAGGAAAAGATTCGACAATATACAGGAAAAAGATCTATGGAAATTGAAGAATACTGCAAATCAACTGAAGGAGGCCATTATTTTGCAAGAACATATTCAACAATTAAACCAGGCCATAGATGCGATCACATCGTATCCGGTGCGGAATTTCTTTTTTGTCGCTTGTGGGGGGTCCATGGCTACGCTGACCCCCGGTCAATATGTCATGGAACAGGAAAGTGACTACCCAGCGTTCATCTACTCTTCCAATGAGTTTATTCATCGCAATCCCCACAGTTTAGGCAGGGGCTCAGTCGTTATATTATGCTCCACCTCCGGAAACACCCCGGAAACCGTAAAGGCAGCTTCCTTCGCCAGAGAAAAAGGTGCTCTTACGGTAGCCTTCTCCCATTTGGTGGATTCTCCGCTCTGGCAAGCCGCGGAATACCGCATTCATTATTCTACCGGAGACGAAGCCGCCTGCAACGAATACAGCAACGCTATGCTTTACCGGTTGCTCTTCGGTTTGCTAAACACTTGGAACCCGCAAGTTCGTTATGCCGCTCTTTTAGAAGCGATCATGACCGTTTATCCGGAAAACTTACGTCAAACCCTGGCTTCCCATGCCGATTGGGCAAAAGAACTCGGCAAAAAATACAAACGCGAATCTATCATCTATACCATGGGCAGTGGCATTTGTTATCCGGTTGCTTACTCCTTTGCGATTTGTATCCTCATGGAAATGCAATGGATTCACAGTCATGCCCTGCATACCGGCGAATTCTTCCACGGCCCCTTCGAAATCACCGATGACAACGTCCCCATGATCTTGATCAAAAGTATTGGCGATACCCGCCCCTTAGATGAACGCGCCGAGGCCTTTACCAAAAAATTCACCGATAAACTGATCGTGGTCGATGCCGAAACTTTTCAAATGGATGGCATCCCAGTCGAATCTCGAAAATACTTTGCTCCCCTCTTTGTCGCACCGGTCCTGCGCAGCTTTGCCAATGAATTAGGCGCACATCGCGGCCATCCCCTATCCGTTCGACGCTACATGTGGAAAATGGATTACTAATCAGAAAGCAAGGGACAACTACCATGAAACTTTTGGCCATTGGCGATAACGTCGTCGATTGTTATTTAGATCAGCAGAAATATTACCCCGGCGGCAATGCGGTCAATGTTGCGGTGAATTGCCGACGCTACGGCTTTGGTGAAACCGCTTATCTGGGCATCTTTGGCACCGACAAGAAGGCGGAGCACCTACAAGCATGTCTACGGTCAGAGGGCGTTACTTTTGAGCGCAGCCGGCAAATGGTGGGGCGTAGCGGGTCTCCCATGGTGTCCCTAGTGGAGGGCGATCGCGTTTTCGTAAAATCTCGTAAAGATACAGCTCAGCATATGGTGCGCTTGAATCTAATCACAACCGACTTCCATTATATTGAAGGTTTTGATCTCGTGCACTCGAGTTGTTACTCCTATTTAGAACCCTTATTACCGGAAATTCGCAAACGCACCCAGCTTTCCTTTGATTTTTCTAACAAGCGACGCGACGACGAATACTTGAAAACCGTTTGCCCCTGGCTGAGTTTTGCTTTCTTTTCCGGAGCTGAGATGACCCAGGCAGAACAGGATAGCCTCATCGATCGCTGCCACGCCTTGGGCACAGAACTTATTTGTATTACCCAAGGGGTAAAAGGTTCTATTTTTTCATACAACGGGCAACGACATCATCAAGGAATCATGCCAGTCATGGCAATCGATACTTTGGGTGCCGGCGATGCCTTTATTGCCGGATTCCTGACCCACTTCTTGACCCAAGGCAAAGATTTACAAGCCTCAGCCGCTTTTGCTGCCCAAAAAGGTGCAGAAGCCTGTACCTATGCCGGTGGCTGGGGATATGCACACGACTTTGATGGTGATGAAGAAGCGCCGGAACAATAAAACACGAACAATAAAAAAAGGGAGGATATCGTATGAGAAATTCTATTGCTGTTGCAGCCATTGAAAAAAACCGAAGCATTTTAGAGCAGTTGAGCCAAAAGATTTGGCAATATCCCGAAGGACCTTTTCAGGAATACGAAGCTTCAAAAGCCACTGCGCAAGTATTGAAAGAAGCCGGCTTTGAAGTGGAATTAGGCTATGCCGGCTTGCCGACCGCCATTCGCGCCACTTGGGGCAACGGTCATCCGGTTCTCGGTTTTTTAGGGGAATACGACGCATTACCCGGACTCAGCCAGAAGATCCAAATCACGCAAGAACCTGTAACTACCGGAGGTTTTGGCCAAGGTTGTGGGCACAATTTGTTGGGAGTGGCACATGTCGGTGCCGTCCTAGGGTTAAAAGCCGAAATGGAAGCAGAAAACCTTCAGGGAACGTTGGTCTTTTATGGGTGCCCCGCAGAAGAAGTCCTGACCGGCAAGGGTTACATGGCTCGCGCCGGTGCCTTCCAAGAATTAGATGCCGCTATAGCCTTCCACCCGGCTAATGTCAACGCCTTAACCCTCGGTCACAGCTTGGGCTTAAACTCCGCCAAATTCAATTTCCGCGGTCGTACAGCTCATGCCGGTGGCGATCCACATAACGGCCGCAGCGCCTTAGATGCTGTGGAACTTACCAATGTCGGTGCTAATTATTTGCGCGAGCATGTGCCGACCGATGTGCGCATCCATTACATCATTACTCACGGGGGAATGGCCCCTAATATTGTCCCGGATTACGCTCAAAGTTGGTTTTATGTACGGGCCCCCAAACGAGAATTGGTAGAAGATGTTTATCATCGTTTGGTGAAGATTGCCGAAGGTGCGGCGATGATGACCGAAACGACACTGGAAATCGACTTTCTAGGAGGCTGTTACCCTACCTTAAACAATAAAGTACTAGCCAACGTGATTCACGAAGCGATGCTGGCCGCGCCCAAGGATGCTTATACCGATGAAGAAATCGCCTTTGCTCGCGCCTTGAACCAAACCACCCCCAAAGAAGCAGCCGCTATGCGCAAAGCCCTGAATATTCCCGAAGGCGTAGAAATTCTCACAGAAGTCTTACCGATTGGCAACGAGAATGAATTTGGTTCCACCGATGTCGGCGACGTTGGCCATATCGTTCCCACCATCTACTTCTACGGTGCTTCGATGAACTTTGCCGCTCCTGGTCACAGCTGGCAAATCACCGCCAGTTCCGGTTCAACGATCGGTGAAAAGGGCATGATGTTCGGTGCTAGGTCCATGGCTTTGTTTGGTAGTCAATTATTAAGGAATCCCGAACTGGTCGAAGCCGCTCAAGCTGAATTCAAACAAACGATGAACGGCAACGTTTATCAATGCCCGATCCCTAAAGACCTCCCCGTACCGGGAAAGAAATGAGGAGAGGGAACGCATGATTAATAAAGAAACACTGGCTAATTCTCTGGTAACCATTGATTTAGATCGTTTTCGACGAAACGTAAAGCGCGTGCAAGACTACCTTGGTCCTCACACGGAATTGATGTACACCGTCAAGTCCGGTGGTTATGGCCATGGTTTAAATGAGATGGCCTCCTATGCGGTTCATTCCTGCAATGTAAAAAAGCTGGCGACTGCAACCATCGGCGAAGCGGTGGAATTACGCCAAGATGGGTATCATGGGTACCTTATGGTTTTAGGGGGTATTCCCACTGCTGCTTTTTCGGCGATTCCTGAATACGATCTCGTCACCGGATGCTATAATGTTGAACTCGCCCGGGAACTGAACCGTGTCGCTGAACTCGCTCAAAAAAAGGTGGAAGTGCACGTCAAATTGGATACCGGTATGCATCGCTTGGGAGTCGCACCGGGTGCTGAATTGCAATTATTGCTGGAAGCTCTTAAGGAACTCCCCTATTTGAATGTGAATGGCTGTTACTCTCATTTGGCAAATGCCGATGAAGAAGACTGTGAAGTCACCAACAGACAACTCGACCTCTTTGAGCAAGGGGTTGAGCAGATGCGTGCTAGCGGCTTTGATCCTAAATGGCTCCATACCGCAGGGAGTGACGCGATCATCACCGGCAAACGTTGCCATTACAATCTGGTTCGCCCCGCAGCAATTCTCTATGGTTATGACACCGCCGAAGGTGTTTTCAACCGCTTGGGAGTTGAACCGGTTTTGAGTTGGACGTCGCTGGTCACCAATGTTCGAACCATTCCCGCCGGTGAAGGGGTGGGTTACAGTGCTCAGTTTCGTCCTACAAAAGAGAGCCGCATTGCTGTTGCTGCCTTTGGTGCCAGCGACGGTTATCTTCGCAATCTTGTCGGTCCCAATCCGGCTGAAAACGGATTCGTTTTGATCCATGGAAAACGTGCTCCCGTTGTTGCTATATGCATGGATCAAACCATGATCGACGTGACCGACCTGCCCGAAGTGAAAATCGGAGATAATGTAACCTTGATCGGACAAGACGGGAACGATCAAATCACCGTCTATGACTTGAAAGCACGAAGCAAAACCACCATTGGTTATGTTCTTGCCGCTATTTCACAACGTCCGGTACGTGTTTATCGCGAAAAAATCCCTTCCTCAGTGAAATTGTAACAAAATTGTATAATTTTTCTTCCTGATCTGTGTTATACTATAGATATAATCTTTTGAGGAGGGATCTTATGAACAAGAACGACACTACGAAAAAAACTCTTTGTATCATTGCAAAGATCATAGCATTTCTTATTTTTCTGAATTTAGTGGGTTTCATGATCGGAAAAGGAATTCAACGAGCCATGAAGTTGAGCAAGAAAGCCCAGAAAGAAGCACATCAGAAGCATAAGGATCACGATTGCCATTGCCACGAGGGCGATGACTGCCATTGTGAAGATGAAGATTGCACCTGTAACGAAGAAGACGAAGTGGAATACGATGACGGTTGCGACGGCTATTGCCTTGAAGAAGAAGTCGAAGATACCGAAGCAGTAGTTCCCGACACCACAAGTGACATCCGCTGCCGTCATGGCGAAGGTTGCACCAGCGAAGATCCATACATGGCAGAAGTAAAGAAACCTGAATAACAAAGCATAAAAAAGCAGCAGAACCCTTAAAAGGGTTCTGCTGCTTTTTTATGCTCTCTATTTATTCACTGCATTATAATCTTCTTGGTCTTTGAATTGCATTTCGTAAAGGCGACGATATACGCCACCTTCTCGAAGCAAGAGTTCATGGTGGTTTCCAGATTCCATGATGTGACCTTTATCCAAAGCATATATGCAGTCTGCATTGCGGATCGTCGATAATCGATGTGCTATGACTAAGGCGGTTCTGCCGGTCAGCAAACGATCTAATGCTTTTTGAATCAAGAGTTCTGTATAAGCATCCACCGAAGAAGTTGCCTCATCCAAAATCAGAATCGCAGGATCGGCCAACAGGGTTCTGGCAAAAGAAATCAATTGCCGTTGACCCACCGAAAGACGAGAACCCCGCTCTTGCACCTGAGTATCATACCCGTCGGGTAAGCGCATAATGAAATCATGGGCATTAACGGCTTTGGCTGCTTCAATAACCTCTTCATTGGAAGCCTCAGGCTTTCCGTAACGAATGTTATCGCGCACTGTGCCAGAGAAAATGAAGGTGTCTTGCAAAACAATTCCCAACTGGCTTCGCAGTGAATGCAGGGTCACGTTTCGAATGTCCTGTCCGTCAATATAGATCGCGCCGCCCTGTGGATCATAGAAGCGGCATAGCAAGTTGATAATTGAACTCTTACCCGCTCCAGTTGCTCCCACAAAAGCGACCGTGTCCCCTTTTGCTACTTTGAAATTGATATCAAAGAGAACCTGCTGCCCTGGTGTGTAGGAGAAATCTACATTTTTATATTCTACTTCCCCTACGATCGGCTTAAGGGAAGCTGCGTCTTCAAGTTCCTGAACATCGGGAACTTCGTCCATGTATTCAAAAATTCTTTCCAAAGATACTCCTGCCGATTGGATCGTGTTCAAAACATTGGAAAGATCGCGAATCGGATGAAAGAAACGAGTTACGTAGACCAAAAAGGCGCTGACCGTGCCTACGGTCATTCCACCAATATTGCGAACGATGAAGATTCCACCGAATCCCAATACTAACGCGGTTCCCAAAGCCCCAATCAACTCTACCGTAGGAAAGAAAGCCGAATGAAGGACTGCAGCTTTCATATTTGCTTGGAAGTTGCTCTCATTCACCGCATTGAAACGGTCGGCATTTTGATCTTCCCGGGTAAACGATTGCGTGACCTTGATCCCAGAAATACTCTCCTGCAAGTTCGCATTCACATCGGCGATGGTGCGGCGAACCACAAAATAGGCTGCTCGCATTTGACGTGTGAAATAAAGTGTGACCACCAAGATAATCGGCACCGTCAAAAAGGTAATCAGTGCCAATCGCCAGTTCATGGTTAACATGATAATGATGATCGTAATCAAGGTAAAGACGTCATTGATGATATTGGTAAGACCCGATGTGACTAATTGATGCAAAGCGTCGATATCATTGGTCAAACGAGACATGATCCGCCCGGCTTGCCACTTGTCGTAAAACTCGAGTCCGAGCTTCTGCAGTTTGGTGAAGAGATCTTGACGAATATCGAAGATGATGTCCTGTCCTACTTTTGACATTAAATAGGTTTGCCAATAGGTGAAGAACCAGTTTCCGCCGTAGGCGATAATATAGACAATCACCATCTGATTGATGACTTCCATATTTTTAGCCAGCATACCATAGTCAATGGCATATCGGAGCAAAGTCGGAGCGATCAGACTGGTCGCCGAAGTCAATAACATACATATAATGGAGATCATGGTCTTCCCTAAATAATGACGAACATATCCCCATAATCGGATAAATAAGCGATGATCCAGCTCAGATAACGGCTTGGTTGCATCATCACTGCCCAACATACCTCTCATTCCCATGATTTATGCACCTCCGTTTCCATCTGTTTGAACATCGGACTCCATTGGAGTTTCTTCTTGCGGTTTCAGTTGCATCTGATAAATCTGATGGTAAATACCGCCTTCCTGCTGTAACAAGTCTTCGTGTGTGCCGTCCTGAACGATTCTACCTCGATCCAAAACAATGATCCGGTCTGCATTTCGAATCGTAGAAAGGCGTTGAGCAATCACAAAAGTGGTGCAATTTTCAGTGAGTCTGACAAAAGCTTGTTGGATCGCTCGTTCGGTTTCAGTATCGACACTGGACGTTGATTCATCTAAAATCAAGACTTTCGCTTCCATGAGTAAAGCACGCGCAATCGCCATTCGTTGTTTTTGGCCTCCCGACAAACCAACTCCGCGCTCCCCGACTACGGTATCGTAGCCTTGCGGCAATGTTGATATGAAATCGTGGATTTTGGCAGATTTGGCAGCGTCAATAATTTCTTCAAGGGTAGCTCCCGGTCGCCCGTAGGAGATATTGTTGCGTAAGCTGTCGTTGAAGAGGAAGGTTTCCTGTAAAACGATGCCGATTTGACGTCTCAAGGAGTCTATGGTCACATCTCGCAAATCATGACCATCGATCAAGATTCGTCCTTTTTGAGGATCATAGAATCGGGGAACCAGATTGATCAAGGAACTCTTACCCGAGCCGGTCGATCCTAAAATCGCAATCGTCTGTCCGGGTTGAATATCCAAATTGATCTCTTCCAAAACATAAACTCGATTATCATAACTGAAGGAGACATTTTCCATACGTACGTGACCTTGTAAGGGAGGAAGGATCTGAGCTCCCGGTGCATCGGCAACATCGCTTTGAGTGTCGAGAATTTCAAAAATCCGTTGTCCTGAAGCACTGGCTCGTTGCACCATGGAAACCAACCAGCCAAACATACGAACGGGTTGGATCAGCTGGGCGATCAAGGTATTGAAGACGGTCCATTCTCCCAAAGAGATCGAGCCGTTGACCACTTTCATTCCACCATACCAGATCAAAAACACCGTTCCCATCGTTGAAATGAAGCTCATCAACGGTCCGTAAAACGCTTCAAGTCTGACAGAGACCATGTTTTTCTCATAGTATTCACGATTCTCTTTACGAAACTTTTCAACTTCGTAATCTTCCTGGGCAAAGGCTTTGACAACACGGACCCCGGTGATACTTTCTTGCATGGCTGCTGTAAATACACCCATTTGTTCTCGAACCATACGGAATGTCGGACGTACCTTTACCGAGAATTGACCCACCGCCCAAATCAAGAACGGCATGAAAAGCAACGACATTAATGTCAGTTGAACATTCTTACTGAACAAGATGATCAGGGTGTAAAGAATCGTCAGCGCGTTGGAAAATAGGTTAATGAAACCCATACCCATGGCTCGCTGCAAAGTGGAGACATCGGAGGTCATTCGTGACATCAATTCACCGGTTCGATTCTGATCGAAAAAGCTGAATGATAAGGTTTGCAAATGCTGATACAAGCGATTTCGCACATCGTAAATAACTTTTTGAGCTGTGAACTCTATGTTATAGCGTTGTGAAAACGTAATCAGAGCACGGGCTGTCGCTACCCCTAAGACGAGAATGGCATAAAGGGCTATTCCTTTTAAATCTCCTTGTGGAATAAACTCATCAATGATTCTTTCGGTCAAAAGTGGCGCCACTAAGGCCATAATTGAAATAATGTTGACTAATACAAAGGCAAGTAGGTATCGAACCCAATACTTCGCCATAAACTCTTTCATGAGTCTTCCATATACATTCATGAAGAACCATCCCCCTTTCCATTCGATTTTATCGATTTTTTCTTAATTTCATTCTCCAAGAATTATACTTGCTTCGCATGGCTTTGTCAATATGCTTAACCTATTAAACTTTCTGCCAACAGAAATAAATCGGCAAAAAAAAGACCCGGTAAAGATGTTTTCTTCACCGGGTTTTCGAAATTTGAAACGTATTTAGGTAATAATTCTTTGAATGATGTTGCTGATAAAGCTGAGTACGATTGCACCCAAAATAGCAGTGCCCCAGGTATCGATTTGAAAACCTTTGACAAATGCGGAAGTCAATTTTAAAACTGCTCCGTTGATCACAAAGGCGAACAAACCAAAGGTTAGTAAGGTGATCGGAAACGACAAGAACAACATCACCGGTTTAATGAAGGCATTAGCTAAACCCAAAACCAAAGCTGCCGCTAAAGCAGAACCCAAATTGGAGACATGCACGGTGCTGAAAATATAGGGCATGATGATGATCGCTAATGCATTACTGATCAAAGTGGCAAGAAAGCCATTCATCTGAGACACTCCTTTAATAATCAATCAAAGTAGAAGTAGTTAGATTTCTTCGTCGGGGTTAACACTGATATTTCCGTTGGAAGTCACTGCAGCCAAACGTAGTTTGCGGGCAAAATTGCCGAAATCGGGTGTCGTATTAACGAGACGATTTTTAGCCGTTGCCTGATATCCGCCAACCGCTCCCGGTAAGTTGACTTTCACTTTCCCAAAAGAAGTGGATAAGTCAAAGTCATGGGCTAAGTCATCACAATCGGCAACTTTAACACGGATGGTTCCATTGGTTGTAGATAATTCAAAGGTATTGCTGTCGGCTTCGGTTGCTGCAACACTGACGCTCCCATTAGAAGTATACGCCGTTAACAGAGGAATTCCTCCATCGCAACGAATACTGCCATTGGAACTGCGTAAATGTGCGACTTTCCCGTCAACACCCATCAGAGATACGCGACCATTGGAAGTGCGAATTTCAATGCCTTCGGCTTTCACATCTTCTAAAGCGATCCGTCCGTTACCGGTATCTAATGTAAAATCATAGATTCGGTTTTTAGGTAGCCATAGTTCAACACTCATTCCGGAGTTGATTCCGTTGAGGGATTTTCCGTCGACGATCAACCCGGCTTCGGTATGAGAAACCGTCACACGACTTTCGGCTTTGGCTCTCGCTTCCTCTTCACTACCGGCTCGAATCTTTTTGGTTAGGATCAAGCGGAAGTCATCGCGGTTCCAACCTAAGCATTCAATCTTGCCGTTGGCCGTTTGGATATGAATGAAATCTGCTTTGAGTTCTTCTTTATCACTAAAGCTTCCCTCGATCTGCTCTTCAAAAGTATAAGAATTGTCAAAGACGTTAAAACCAAACGCTTTCTCGACACCCGATAAAACCGATGTCACCAAGCCGCCAACTCCATCTAAGGTGGTGCGGATTGATTCTTCTAAATCATTCTCGGTCTCTTGGTATTTCCGACGCACATCATAGCTTTCACGCATTGTCTCTTCTTTGATTCTTTCACTATGCAAACGGGCTTTTTCGCGGGCTTCGCGTTCGATTTCTTTGGCTCGAATACGGGCTTCCCGTGCGGCCTCTTTGGCGATCCGCTTGGCTTCTTTGGCAGCTTCTTTCATTTCCGTCTTCATTTGACGAACCGATTCTTTGTAATCCATAGACTCTTCCGGTTCTTCAGCAGGCGGCATTTCGGTCTTTCCTAAAGCTTCCAATAACAAGAGGGCTTCCTCGGCTTTGATTTTGCCTTCTTCGATCATTTGTAATATTAATTTGCGTTCTTCGTTCATATAAATCCCCTCCTTATTATGGATTAAAATTCACTGGTTAGATCATCGGGTTGACTTAATAAAAGGTCTTGTAATTCCGACATATTCAGCTCCATTTGGCTTAAAAATACGTCGGCTTTCTCATTTCCTTGTTTCGCCCAATCGATGAGTTCTTTAGCGTATCGCATGTCTTTTTCGTTCTGTGGTAATTGCTCCAAAACCATACATTTTTCAGTGACTTCAGCCATTTTGGCCGAAACCTCTGCCATGTTTTCACGCATTTCCTGAATAAACTCTTCTGAATCCTCACGAGATTTCTCGCTCTCGTCTTGGGTCCATTCTTGCCAAGCTTCATCAAGATCATTGACGCTGTTCGCTACATCTTCCATGGTCTCTCTTAATTCATCCATGGCTTCTTCGATGTGTTCTTGCGTTTCTTCTGAAACATGCTCAAGAATCTCATCGATATGATCGATTTCGTCGAGCTCCTTTGAAGCAGCATCGATGTCTTCTTTGTTTTCGGCAATTTCGCGTCTGAGATCTTCCATTGCTTGACGAACTTCACCACGGATCACACTGCCCAAATCTCTCATGCGTGAACCGAATTTACGTCCGGCATCGCGCAGTTCTTCATCGGCCATGACCTTGCTGAACTCCTGACTGATTTTCTGTCCTACTTGTGCACTGGTCTTACCAAGGTTTTTACCCAATGTGCGTAAGGTTTCTTCGTCAACCGAACCATGGGATTTGCCATGAAAAGGTGCCCTGGGTGAACGCGGTGCTCTTGGGGTTCTCGGCGCCGGTTCCGGAGCGCTCGCAGACAAAGCAGATAGCAATTTAGCTGCTTCCTCCGCAGAAATTTTGTTTTCACTCAACATTTGTAATACTTTTAAACGTTCTTCTTTCATTCTATTCCTCTCCTTCTCTTTACAAAGGGTTTGTTCCCCTTGTGTTCATCGCTATTATAAGCCTTGAGGTTCATAATGTCAAGGGGTACATTAAACATTTATAGTATATTTTTATGAACATTTTGTGACTGCAAGGTTTTCGAAGTCTTCCTTGCAGGATAAAAAGAAGAATAGTATAATAGGTAGGTACTAATATATGTAGAACCCTTATCCACTATAAAAAGGAAGCGTAAACAAGCATGAACGATAAAATAATTATCCGAGGAGCTAGACAACATAATCTTAAAAATATCGATGTAGAATTACCCAGAAATCAATTGATCGTTTTTACCGGATTATCCGGTTCCGGTAAATCCTCCTTAGCCTTCGACACTATTTATGCCGAGGGGCAACGCCGCTATGTCGAATCCCTCTCTTCCTATGCTCGCATGTTTTTAGGGCAAATGGAGAAACCCGATGTCGATCTGATCGAGGGATTATCGCCAGCTATTTCAATCGATCAAAAGACGACCAGTAAAAATCCAAGATCTACCGTCGGTACCGTTACCGAAATTTACGATTATCTGCGGTTGCTTTACGCTAGAGTTGGTCAACCCTACTGCCCGGATTGCGGCGAGATGATCAGCCAGCAAACGGTAGAGCAAATCGTCGATCAAGTCTTACTTCTTCCTATTGGCAGTCGAATTCAAGTCCTGGCTCCGCTGGTTCGCGGCAGAAAGGGCGAATATCAAAAGCTGATCGAAGACATGAAGCGCGAAGGCTATGTACGTATGCGGGTCGACGGCGAACTGAAAGAACTTACGGAAGAGATTCACCTCGACAAAAACAAAAAACACACGCTGGAAGTAGTTGTAGATCGTCTGATCATCCGCGAAGACCTGCAGCAACGACTGGCAGATTCCATTGAGATGTCTCTGAACCTCGCTAACGGGTTGGTCGTCATTCAAATCATCGATGGAGACGAGTGGACCTTTTCTCGAAACTTCGCTTGTGCACACTGCGGTTTTTCGTTCGACGAGATCCAACCACGCATCTTCTCTTTTAACAACCCTTATGGTGCCTGTCCTACCTGCAGTGGTTTAGGCGTCAAGCGTGAATTCGACCCCGATTTGATCATTCCCGATAAAAGCTTATCGATCGAAGATGGCGGTATTGAAATCTGGTCCAGCAAAAATGCAAATTATTATCCCCAGCTGTTAGCCGCCGTTGGTAAACATTATGGTTTCTCTACCCAAGAGCCCTTATCGCAATTGAGTGATGAGAACATCCACGTTCTTCTTCACGGTTCGGGGAGAGAAAAAATCAGGGTCAATTACAACACCGTTGAAGGCAGAAAAACCACCTTTGACACGACCTTCGATGGCGCAATACCTTGGTTGAGCAAACGCTTGCGCGAGACCGATTCCGAATCTCAGAGAGAAGAAATCGAACGATATATGAGCAGCAGTCCCTGCCCGGATTGCGGTGGCAAACGCCTACGCAGAGAAGTCCTTTCGATTTTATTCGGAGGATTGAACATTGCCGAGGTCACTGCTCTATCGGTTGAGGAATCACTTCGCTTTTTTGAAGAGGTTCGGTCCACCTTAAGCACACGTGACATTATGATCGCTGACCGTATTCTCAAAGAAATCATGGAACGGTTGGGCTTCTTAGCCAATGTAGGCTTAAATTATCTGAATTTGAGTCGCCCCTCCGGTACGCTTTCGGGCGGTGAATCCCAACGGATTCGCTTAGCTACCCAGATCGGATCGGGTTTAGTAGGCGTATTATACATCCTTGACGAACCCAGCATCGGCTTGCATCAGAGAGATAACGCAAAATTGCTTCGGACTTTATTACGCTTAAGGGATTTGGGAAACACTTTGATCGTCGTAGAGCACGATGAAGAGACCATTCTCAGCGCAGACCATATCTTGGATATCGGTCCCGGTCCAGGCGCTCATGGCGGAGAGATTGTCGCCCAAGGTACCGTGGCAGAAATCTGCAACAACCCCAACAGCATCACCGGCCAGTACCTCAGTCACCGCAAAATGATCCCTTTGCCGGTAGAACGGCGTCCCATTCCGGAACGTTGGTTGACGGTCAAAGGAGCTCGTGCCAATAACTTAAAGAATATTGACGTTGCTTTCCCCCTTGGTGTTTTCACCTGTGTCACCGGCGTATCGGGTTCAGGAAAATCGTCATTAGTTAATGAAATCATCAAGAAAAAGCTACTTCATCTACTCAATCGAGCCAAGACACGCGCCGGAGATCATGACGACATCACCGGTGTAGAAGAATTGGACAAAATCATCGATATCGATCAATCTCCTATTGGTCGCACCCCGCGTTCGAATCCGGCTACCTATACTGGTGTTTTCAACGATGTCCGCGAGTTATTTGCTTCTACCAATGAAGCCAAAGTGCGTGGTTATAAAGCCGGCCGCTTCAGCTTCAACGTACGCGGTGGCCGTTGTGAAGCCTGCAAGGGAGATGGCATCATCAAAATCGAAATGCATTTCCTGCCCGATATTTTTGTTCCCTGTGAAGTTTGCAAGGGGAAACGCTACAGTCGTGAAACCTTGGATGTGCATTACAAAGGGAAAAACATAGCCGAAGTCTTAGATATGACCATAGAAGAGGCTCTTGATTATTTTCAGAATCAACCCAAGATCGCCCGCAAGATACAAACCCTCTTCGATGTTGGATTAGGTTATATCCGTTTGGGACAACCGGCCCCCACCCTCTCCGGCGGCGAGGCCCAGCGAGTGAAACTGGCCACTGAACTTTCCCGACGCGCCACCGGACGCACGTTATATGTCTTGGACGAACCCACTACCGGATTGCACACGGCAGACATTCATCGCCTCTTAGAGGTTCTACATCGACTCGTAGAAAACGGAGATACCGTTGTTGTGATCGAACACAATCTTGATGTGATCAAAACCGCCGACTATATCATAGACATGGGCCCCGAAGGAGGCGCCAATGGTGGTGAGGTCATCGCTTTTGGAACGCCGGATCAGGTGGCACAAGTAGAGCGTTCTTATACCGGACAATATCTGAAGCGTTTGCTGGCCGGGGAACCTTTACTGCCCGTCACCACTACGATGGATCAACGATAAGGATGTGTTAACCTATGGCTATGAAAGCCAGCATTGAATTCTTAAGTTCTCACTTTGGCATTCGTCCGCCGGCCAGCCAAGCAGAAGAAAACGCCACAACCTATATGGAGCAGCGTTTTTCTGAGCACGGCTTAGAGACCGGTGTTGCTCTCTTTCCTGCGATGCGCAATTATGCATGGTATTATGTGATTGGTTATCTCTTCTATATTATAGCCGTGATGCTATTCCCTTCGCAGCCTTTTTTGGCGTTATTCGTCACCTTCTTAGGCATGGTGCTTTTTCGGATCGATATCTATCTGTGGCCGAAACTCAGCGCTTTGTTTTCAGGCAAGCACGCAAGTCGCTTTGTTGTGGGACGCAAACGAGCCTATGACGAAAGTCGCCATATCTTCATCATCTCCACCTCTCTTGACAGTCGCAAAGGCTATGCCATGGGCGGTTACTTGCGTAGTTCAATCTTACGCTTAGAATTCTTCAGTGGGTTTTTACGCACATTGCAGTTATTTGCACTACTGGCTGGCGTGATTTTAAGCTTCTTTTCCATGACTTTCTGGGTGCGAATCTGCTGGATGATCACTTGGCCCGGCTCGATTTTGTTTTTATTGCTCTTCTCCTTGGAACTGCGCCGTTGGATCAATGGTTCGTGGTTGACGACCGTCAATGATAACGATTCCAGCTTAGCAGTCTTGTTAGGCGTTGCCGACCGCTTACGCGAAAAACCTTTTCAACATTGCGACGTGGTTTTAGCCGCTCTGGGAGCGGATCGCGATGCTCATTTGGGAATGCATCATCTGTTGGCTTCATTAGAACCGGAATGGCGAAGTGCCACCGATATCATCAATTTGGAAGCCGTAGGCGGAGGGCGCTTGCGTTTTCTCAGCCGCGAAGGATTATCACGCCCGATCCCGGCAACCGAAGAACTCTTGGATTTAGGTCAATTGATCGCTCAAAGTTTAAACATGGAATTGCAGGCAACCGATCGACATACCCGCCGCACCTCAGGAGCGGTCGCACGCAGCAAAGGGTATCGTTCACTGACCCTAATGGGAATGGATCGCGATGGTCTTCCCTGCCATTTTAACGAAGTTCGCAAACGCAGCGACAAGCTCGCGCTGATCCAGGAAGAACAATTGGAGAACGTCGTTACTACCCTCGTACACATGATTCAAATGATAGACCACCAAGTTTAAACCACAGAAAGACGCTCAAAGGAGGTGAGGGACTTGGAATTGCGAGAAGAAATCCGAGAAGCGCTTCGGCTTTTACCGGATAAACCGGGTGTTTATTTAATGCATAACGAATTAGATACCGTTATTTACGTTGGAAAGGCGATCAGCCTAAAAAGCCGGGTGCGTTCTTATTTTCAGAAGAATGCGACCCATACAAAAAAGATCCGGCGTATGGTTCGCGAAGTAGCTTACTTCGAAACCATCAGCACTGCCAATGAAATGGAAGCCCTCATCCTCGAATGTAATCTGATCAAACAATATCGCCCCTATTACAACTCCATGCTCAAAGATGACAAGGGTTTCCCTTATTTGAAAGTGGACTTGACGGTGCCTTTCCCGGTTGTGACCATTGAGCGCCAGCTGAAACAAGATGGCTCTCGCTACTTTGGTCCCTACATCGGCAATATAGCAAACAACACCCTGCAGGTTATCCGCCGGGTGTTTCCTATACGGACTTGCAAACGCGATATTCGCGGTAATGACGGTTCTCCTTGCCTAGAATATCATATCAAACGCTGCCCCGGACCTTGTGTGGGTGCCATCAGCCAAGAGGAATATGCCAAAACCGTTCAGGACATTTTACTGTTCTTGGAAGGGAAACATGATGAGTTGACCAACAACTTACAAGCAAAAATGGAAGAGGCAGCTGAAAACCTCGAGTTTGAAAAAGCCAGCCAACTGAGAGATCAGTGGCAGGCCGTCTCCCGACTTCAAGACAAGCAGCGCGTTTCCGGCACAAAATTGGGCAACCGCGACGTCATCGCCATGGCGCAAGGCTTTAACTCGATTCAAATTCAAATTTTCTTTATGCGCGGGGGCAGAGTGATTGGCAGAGATACCTATAGTTTAGAGGAAGAAGATGATCAAAGCCGCGGCGAGATCCTCTCAAACTTTATACGTCAGTACTACAGCCAGGTTTTGATCGTCCCCCCTGAGATCCTGATCCAAGAGCAATTAGAAGATGCCCCGTTATTGGAAGAATGGCTAAGCCAACGTAGTGGTCACAAGGTAGAACTGAAAACCCCTCAACGAGGTGAAAAGCGTGATCTGATCGAACTAGTGGCCAACAACGCCTTACAATCCTTGGGTAGAAGTCACACACGACGCCTCAACAACAAAGAAGAAGCGCAATTAGCACTTCAAGAGTTAAAACAAGCTTTAGGGATGTCTTCCATGCCGATCCGTATGGAAGCTTTCGACATTTCAAATACCCAAGGCACCTTGAGTGTCGCCTCTATGGTCGTCTTTCAAATGGGAATTCCCGACAAAAACTCGTATCGACGCTTTAAAATCAAAACAGTTGAGGGTGCCAATGATTTTGCTAGCATGGCAGAAGTGTTACGTCGCCGTTTTCAGCGCGCCCTCGAACAACATTCGAAATTTTCTGTATTACCAGACTTAGTTTTGATTGACGGTGGAAAAGGACAATTAGGAGCCGCTCGAGAAATTATGAAAGAGTTGGGCTTCGGCCATATTCCTACCATTGGATTAGCCAAACAATTCGAATTAGTCTATATGGAGGATCGAGACGAACCCATTATTTTACCCCCTCGTAGCCGCCCTCTCTTCTTGTTGCAACGGATCCGTGACGAAGCGCATCGCTTTGCGATCACCTATCATCGCAACCTCAGAAGCAGTGCTGCTTTACGCTCACAATTAGAGCAAGTGCAGGGCATTGGTGTCTTGCGAACCAAAGCTTTACTAAAGACATTCTCCTCCTTAGAACGAATGAGTTTAGCAACCTTGGAAGAATTAGCCGACGTGCCGGGGATGAACGCACGTGCCGCTGAAGAAGTTTATCGTTTTCTCCACCAAAATCAGATCCAAGATCAACTCCGACTTAAAGTTGCCGAAGAACCGACCCCCTACCAAACCAAACCCGACGGGAGGTGAGATGTTTGAAACAAGAATGGCTGGAAAAGAACATGTTCCTTCGGGGCATGACTCAACTTCCCAATTTGCTCTTGGATTATTATCGGGAGTTATCGATGAATGATACCGAACTGACGGCAATTCTGCATTTGCTGCGCTATCAACAAAAGAGCAGCGAAAGCAAAGCCGCCGCTTTGAGCGATTATCTCATGGAATGTATGGGCCTTTCCCGCGGCGAAATCAATCCCCTGATTTTTAATATGCTCAGCAAGGGATACTTTCAGACATCTACCGCAGATATGGGCAAAACCCATCCCAATGAGGTCTCTCTGCTTCCACTATATGAAAAATTGACTCAATTATTCAGCAGAGATTTGCTCTCTCCTCAAGAGAAAACCGAACGAGAGCAGAAAATTTCAAAACACGGCGAACTGGTCGCAGCCTTCGAACAGGTTTTTCGAAAACTGACCTCGTTTGATTATGAGAAAATCAAAGAATGGTTAGAAAATGACGGCTGGCCCCCCGAAATCATCTTGGAAGCCCTTCGCCAAGCCGCCTTGCAACGCAAATTATCGTTTGCATACATCGATCGGATCTTACTCAATTGGCAAATCAATCAGTGGGATACTTTAGAGAAAGTCAAAGCCGCCGATGATGCTTTCCAACGCCGTGCCGCTCTACGGACCCAGGCTAATCAGCAATTCATCCCGGAACCCTCTTCCCAAGATAAGCCAAAACCCGATTCAAAAAAACCCGGCAACAAAACCGCCGTAGGAAAGGCAGGGAAAAAGAAACGCTATGAAGATATCGTCGAATAATGCTACCGTCCGAGACATTCAACATCGCCTAAAAGTGGAGCAGGTCCACAGCAAGTACCCTCGTCTCAAGCAAATCGAAGATGAAATGTATCAGATTCTTACCCGCCTGACTCGGGGTCTGATCGGTTATCCCGATCGCAAATCACAACAACAATTGACCGCGACTTTGGAGGAACTTCGGCATCAGCGTAGTCTGTTTTTGGAACAGCACGGTTTACCGGAGAATTATAACGTCCCTCAATCGCGCTGCCCGATTTGCCATGACATGGAAGTGATTGAAAGCCCCGAGGGCTGGGAACTCTGTTCCTGCGTGCGTAAACGCCAACAGGAATATCGTTTCGCCGGTGCCAAGATCCCGCCAAAAATGCGCGAACAGACTTTGGAGAATTTCTCCCTTTCCTACTACAGTGCGACGGAAATGGTCGATGAACGGGACAGTCAGTACCGAAAAGCCGAAAAAGCCCTCAAAGGGGCCGAGGAATTCACCGAAAGCATCTTGCAAGGTCGTCCTACCAAAGGCCTCTACTTCTTTGGTGGTGCCGGAGTCGGTAAGACCCACTTGGTTTCCGGAATCGCCAATCGCCTAATGACCTCTGAAATTACTCCCCTCTATCTAATGGTGGCCGACTTACTCGATGAAATCCGCAAAGGTTATGAAACCACCGAAGTCGACACCTCCGCTGTAGCCCTCATGGAACAAGCCAAAGAAACCCCGGTTTTGATTTTGGATGATATCGGAGCGGAGCGGGCAACCGAATGGTCCATTGAAAAACTTTTCCAAATCATCAATCATCGTTATCTGAATCAATTACCGATGGTCATGACTTCCAATTATGATTTAGATGATTTGTCATACCACATGGGAACCGGAGCCACAGGAACTAGAATTTGCTCTCGTATCGTAGAAATGTGCCGGATTTTCCGCTTAGATGCCGATGATATCCGCCGACAAAAACGTCGAGAGAGTTGACAAATTCAAAATAAAGTTGTGTTGTTTGGACAGTTTCAAAACAAATCAAAGGATTTATTCCGTTGTCCGAAGAAAAGATAGGCAAAATCAAAAATAGGAGGCAATTGTATGAACTTAGCACAATTCCCACGCCGCCGTTATACGGAAGGCTACACTCCCTTGGAATACTTAGCAAACTTGACCAAAATCATGGATGGCCCCGAAATTTACATGAAGAGAGACGATCTCTTAGGGTTGGCCGGTGGCGGTAATAAGACTCGTAAGTTAGAATTTTTAGTGGCTGACGCACTTCTCAAAGGAGCCGACACTCTGGTCACCTGCGGAGCTGTGCAAAGTAACCATTGCCGTTTGACTTTAGCTGCTGCTAAAAAAGAAGGTATGCATTGTCATTTGGTTTTAGAAGAACGCGTTCCCGGTAGCTATAAGCCTGAAGCCAACGGCAACAACTTCCTCTTCCGCCTCATGGGTTTAGAAGACGAAAATATTACCGTTG
>Ga0228535_1002193_pt1 | contig 20579 bp, 18 predicted proteins | sample SJ1metagenome_FD_168457 | JGI IMG/M metagenome (GOLD analysis project Ga0228535, IMG submission 168457) | Enriched culture of PCE-dechlorinating microbial communities from Ithaca, New York, USA - SJ1 | ecosystem: Engineered > Modeled > Simulated communities (microbial... > Unclassified | place... | reverse complement strand
GTAAATCCTCCAAAAGGGTTAAAACACTGAGTTTTGTCCCATATTCACTTTTCAAGGTTCTCTTTTTTTGCTTCTTGTTTTGCTATTGACTTTTTATAGCTGGTCTCTCGGGTAACAGGAACTGTATTTTCTGGATTTTATAGTACCACAAAAGGGAGAGGAAAATCATGGTAAGATACTGGCTGAAAGGAAAGGGGGTGTCCGGTTGGCCGAATACAGGGTAGTTGTCGGAGATGATGATTCAGTACCCGGGAGGACTCCAGTCTACAGACTGCAGGCACGGGATCCTTTTGTTTCCCGGAAAAGGGAAGACGCATTCTGGATGCGCATCGGTGACGAAGTTGCCCTTGCAGCTGCAGATGACGGTCTTCCTTTCGAGTCTGTCACGTTATTTCTGAAAAAGGCCAGAAGCGCCCCGGGGAAAAACATCACTCTTTACAGGCTCGGGGAGGAGTTTTCCGGAGAAAGCTGAAAAACGGGAAGAACATCACCTGAACCGGGTGAATTGAAAGGGAGGATGCTTCATGGAGGACGAAAAGATCCACTTCGATGAAGAAGATTTCCTCGTCGGGGAGATTGCGAAGCACGAAAGGGATTTGCTCCCCGATGAAGAGGACGAACTGATCACTCCGGAAGAGCTTGAAAAACTGAAAAAAGGCGAGTGAGATCACGGGGCCTCGCCGTGCTTTCTGCCGGGGCCCCGTTTCTTTACAGCAGCGAAAAGTGGAACTGAAAAGAAGCGGGGGATGCTGATTTGACCTGGGGCAGTGCGTTTCAGATTCTTGGCGGTGTGGGGCTTTTCCTTTTCGGCATCAAACTGATGAGCGAGGCTCTCCAGTATCTTGCTGGCGACAGGATGCGGCAGCTCATCGGATCGCTTACCAAGACCCCGATACGGGGTGTATTTGTAGGGGCCCTGGTTGCCATGCTCATTCAGAGCAGCAGCGGTACCACGGTAATGACGGTGAGCTTTGTTCATGCGGGACTGATGAGCCTGAAGCAGGCGGTCGGGGTCATCATGGGGGCAAATATCGGAACGACGGTCATCGCCCAGATCGTCGCATTCAAAATCAAGGATTTTTCCCTGCCGATTCTCGGTCTTGGAGTTCTGCTGGTCCTTTTCGGCAGAACAAAGAGGCAGCGGTACATGGGGAACGGTCTTGTGGGATTCGGGCTCCTCTTTATGGGCATGCAGACCATGGAAGGATCCATGGTCTTCCTCAGGGACAGAAAGGATCTTTTTCTGGCCTTCAGTTCCAATCCTTTCCTCGGCCTGTTCGTGGGTACTGCGGTGACCATGCTTGTCCAGGCGAGCTCCGCCACGATAGGCCTCACAATGGCCATGGCATCCCAGGGGCTTCTCTCCCTTGACGCCGCCATACCGATTCTTCTTGGTGACAACATAGGTACCACTATTACGGCGGTCCTTGCTTCCATGGGCTCGAACCGTTCCGCCAAGCAGGCTGCCACTGCCCACGTCCTTTTCAATGTGATCGGCGCATGTATCTTTCTTGCGGTGCTTCCTCTCTACAAGCAGGCGGTCCTTGCCACCTCCGGAGATATCAGCCGGCAGATAGCCAACGCACACACCATTTTCAACGTGACGAATACACTTATGTTCCTTCCCTTCGTTTCGGTCTTTGTGTGGTTTATCCGGAAAGTCGTCCCCGACAGGGGGGAGCATGTAGTTACAGGTCCCATGTATCTGGATATGAAGCTCATCAAGGCTTCTCCCGCTGCCGCCGTCGATGCTGTAAAAAAAGAAATGGTCCACATGGGAATGCTTGCCCGTTCCATGCTTCGGGATGTCCAGTCGGCTTTTGAAGAAAACAGCTCGAAGATGATCAACGAGGTGACCCAGACGGAGAAGGGCGTCAATGAGATCAACCGGGCCATTACCTCCTACGCCTCGGAAATCTGGCAGAACGGCTTGTCCAGTGACCTTTCCACCGTTCTCGGTGCTTACGTGAACGGAGTGGGGGATATCGAGAGGATCGGAGACCATGCAACGAACCTCATCGAGCTTTATGAATACAAACTCGATCATGGTGTGGAATTTTCCCCTCTTGCAAAGGAAGAGTTCAGGGACATGTTCGATACGGTGGAGGATGCGGTCCGTCTGAGTTTTGAATCCCTCGAGGAAGAGAACGTTCTGAAGGCGAAGGAAGTTGACCGGATCGAGGACGAGGTGGACCGCAAGGAAAAAACGCTGAGAAAAAATCACATCATGCGCCTCAACAGGGGAGAATGCACTCCACAGGGAGGAGTCATTTTTATCGACATCCTGAGCAACCTTGAAAGAGTGTGCGACCACGCACACAACCTCTCCTTCATCGCTTTGGACATATCGAAACTCCGGAAGTGAATGTCATTCAGACTTGGAATGACTGGAAGCATGGTGTCTGGACCACGTTCCTTTGTCCCGGCGAAAAAGTATGCCCCGGGGCATTTTATGAGAAAAAACAGAAAGAAGAGCCCGTTTAGTGAATGGATAAAAGCAGCACGCAATACGTCCGGATGACACAGGCGCCTGTAGGCAGGCTGATCGTTTCACTGGCTGTGCCGACAATAATCAGCATGCTGGTGACGGCTGTTTACAATATAGGGGATACCTATTTCGTCTCGAAGCTCGGTACCAGTGCTTCAGGCGCTGTTGGTATTGTTTTTTCGCTGATGGCTATAATCCAGGCAGTGGGTTTTACCATCGGCATGGGTTCAGGCACGCGGATTTCCCGGCTGCTCGGCGCACAGCGGGCTGACGAAGCGAATACTGTCGCAGTGAGCGGTTTTCTGGCGGCGGTCACCTTCGGAATGCTGCTCACCGTTTTCGGTCTTTTCTTTATTGACGACCTGATGCGGCTTCTCGGCGCGACAGAGACGATCCTGCCCTATGCCAGGGATTACGCGGGGTACATTCTGTACGCTGCCCCTGTCATGACGGTTTCATTTCTCCTGAATAACATCCTCAGGGCCGAAGGGAAAGCACGGTTTGCCATGGTTGGACTGACGACCGGCGGTCTTCTCAACCTTCTGCTTGATCCGCTGTTCATCTTCGTGCTCGATATGGGCATCGCCGGTGCTGCCGTCGCGACGGCAATCAGCCAGTGCGTCGGTTTTTCCATCCTCCTCTCGTGGTTTCTCAGGGGAAAGACTATTGTTCGCCTCAACACTGCAGCTATTTCGAGAAGCCCCGGGACCTATCTTAAAATTTTAAAAAACGGGTTCCCCTCTTTTTGCAGGCAGGCCCTGGCCAGCGCTGCGACCATAGCCCTCAATGTAAGCGCAGCCGTGTACGGCGACGCCGCAGTGGCGGCCATGTCCATCGTCGGCAGGCTCTTCATGTTCGTTTTTGCGGTCAACCTCGGCATCGGGCAGGGGTACATGCCTGTAGCGGGGTATAACTACGGTGCAGGGCGCTTCGGCCGTGTGAAAGCGGCGTTCATGTTTACGCTGAAAGTGACGTCCGTCATGATGACGATCTCGGGAATTGCTGCGTTCATAGCGGCTCCTGCCCTGATCAGGCTCTTCATAGAGACCGATGCCGATGTTGTGAGGATCGGCGTTGTGGCGCTGCGGGCGATGAGCCTCGCCATGCCGCTGATCCCTTTGGGTGTTGTCTGCAACATGACCTTCCAGTCCATAGGCAGATCATGGACGGCGACGGTACTCTCCCTTGCGCGGCAGGGAATATTTTTTCTTCCGCTGATTCTGACGCTGCCGGGGTTTATCGGGCTGACAGGCGTCCAGATAACGCAGCCCCTTGCCGATGGTCTGACTTTCCTGAGCTGCCTGCCGCTCGCGTACGGATTTTTCAAGAGCCTTGAGAACGATTCGGACACGCTGTAAATGGTGTCCTGTGCGCATCGGCGGCGTATCCTGTGCCATTGGGGGATGAGGATGGAAGTCACGTCCTTGACTTTTCTCCGATGTCTATTATGGTAGGGAAAAAATTTGTTTTGTTGGAACTGCGTGAAAAATACAGGGCAAAATAGAGGGGGAGGGCTGCTCATGAAGGAACAGGGAGATAAAAATGAGGCCGGGTTCATCCTGCTCAAGCCGGAGGACAGCGTTGTGGTTCTGCCAGGAGGAGGAAGGGCGGGACAAGTCCTTTCCGGCCTCGGTATCCTCCTGAAGGAGGATATACCGACGGGGCACAAGGCGGCGGCAAGAAGCATCAGAAAGGGCATGGACGTGATCAAGTACGGCTTCGTCATGGGCAGGGCCTCGAAGGATATAGCCGCAGGAGAAAAGGTTCATGTGCATAATGTGGAGTCATCACTCCGCGCCGAGTGGGGACTGGACTGGAATCCGTCTGAGACCGCCTTTCAGGAGCCCTCCGGTCCTGTCCCCGTGTTTTCAGGGTATGCGCGTGAGCAGGGAGCGCCGGGAATCAGGAATGAACTCTGGATAATTCCTATAGTGGGATGCGTCAATGACTACGTGAAATTTCTTGCGGGGGCGTATTCTCTTCCACCCTGGATCGAAAGGATCCGGGTCCTTTCCCACCCGTACGGATGTTCCCAGCTCGGCGAGGACCTGGACCGGACTGCGGCGGTCCTCGAGGGACTCGCGAGAAACCCCTGTGCCGCCGGCGTTGTTCTCGTGGGACTCGGTTGTGAAAACCTTCAGAGAGTGTTTATGGAGACAAGGCTGTCGGATCTTCGGAAAGCCCGTTTCTTCTCGCTGCAGGAAGTTGACGACGACCGGGAGCAGCTGTATTCGTACCTGGATGAGCTGGCTGAAGATGCCCCGAAAGAGCGCACCCTTTTTCCCCTTTCCGAAGTAACTGTAGGGGTCAAATGCGGGGGAAGCGACGGTTTCTCGGGGCTTTCCGCAAATCCCCTGGCGGGTGAGGCGGCGGATATGATCTGCGGCTGGGGCGGAAGGGTCGTGGCAACTGAGATACCGGAGATGTTCGGAGCAGAGCACGTGATCGCCTCGCGGATTTCCGACAGGGATGTGTTCACGGCGTTCAAAGATACTATCGGATGGTTCAGGCACTATTATGATTCACACAACCAGCCGGTCTATGAAAATCCTTCTCCCGGGAACAAGGAGGGGGGGATCACCACCCTTGAGGAAAAATCCCTTGGGGCTGTCAACAAGTGCGGCTCCGCGCCGGTGACGGACGTACTCGCCATGGGCGCCCAGGCAACACGGAGAGGGGTCTCCGTGGTCTTCGGCCCGGGGAACGACCTCATTTCCGCTACCGTCATGGCGGCGAGCGGCGCGCAGATCATCCTTTTCACAACGGGCAGGGGAAATCCCTATGCCACCGTCGTCCCCACGGTAAAGATTTCATCCAACACGAACCTTTTCAAACGCAAACCGGGATGGATCGACTTCGATGCAGGACCACTGCTTTCAGGAGCTGACAGGAAAGAGGCGGCGCGCTCTCTTATCTCGCTCATGACCGGGGTCGCCTCAGGCACACGCACCAGGAACGAGGAGAACCGCGTCGGCGAGATCGCCATCTTCAGGGACGGCGTCATCCTCTAGAACCGGGAAGAAAGGAGAATGACCATGAACTATACGGTACTTCAGTTCGGCGAGGGCAACTTCATCCGGGCGTTTTTCGACTGGATGCTGCAGAAAATAGAGGACGCCACCGGGGAAAAGCATGCAGTCTTCCTGGTGCAGCCCATCGACAGGGGCCGGGTGGAAGAGATCGCGGCTGCCGGGGAGTACCATGTCCTCCTCAGAGGGTACCAGGAGGGGGAATACCGGGAAATTCTGGACCCCGTACGGGTGGTGGCCGGAGGCTGCAACCCCTTCACCACCGAAGGGCTGAAAGCCATGCTCGAGGCCGCCATGTCACCTGACCTCAGGGTGGTGACGTCCAACACTACCGAGGCGGGGATTTTCTTCGAGGAGAAAAGGACCCCCCACAATTACCCCTCCCTCCTTGCGGCCGCACTCGAAAAGCGGGCCGGGGCAGGACTTCCGCCTCTCTTCATTATTCCGCTGGAGCTCATAGAGAACAACGGCGCCGCCCTGAAGGACTGCCTGGAGAAATACGGACGGCTCTGGAACTACGGCCCCGCCTATTTCAGGTACCTCGAGGAGTGCACCTTCTACGACACCCTGGTGGACAGGATCGTCACGGGTTTCCCGGCAAAGGAGTCGGCGGAGGTCTTCAGGAAGATCGGCCGCGAGGACAGGAATGTCACTGCAGGGGAACTCTTCCACCTCTTCGTCCTCCAGGGGGACAAATCAATACTGGATGTCCTTCCTTTCCAAAAGGCCGGGCTGAACGCCGTGATCACGGGAGACAGGCTCTCCTTCTACCGGGACAGGAAAGTTCGGGTGCTCAACGGGGTCCACACGGCCTCCGTCCCGGTGGCCCTGCTCGCCGGAGTGGAATACGTAAAGGATTTCGTGGAGGACGAGCGGTTCGCTCCAAGGCTCAGGAGCCTGGTCCACGATGAAATTGTCCCTGCTTTTTCCGACGACGCCGAGGCCCACCAGTACGGTGACGATGTCCTCGAGCGCTTCAGGAACCCCGCCCTGGAGCACGCTTTCCGGTCCATCGCCCTCAATTCCGTGGCCAAGTCGAACACCCGTCTCCGGCCCACCCTGGAGGGGTATTTCGAGAAATTCGGCGAGCTGCCTCCCATACTGACGGAATGCATTGCTGCCATGACGGAGCTCTATGACTGTGACGGAGTGAAGGAACTTCCCGGGGGTCCCCTGGAGCTTTCCGACTTCCGGCAGCTCCGGGGCAGGAGCCTCGGGGAAATGACCGACAGCTTTTTCCCGGGGCTTGCTCCATCCCTCAGGTCAGCCCTTCTCGCCAGGCTCGGCGAGCTGCGGGAAAGCAGATAGGCTTTTTCCCCCAATCCGGACGCAGAACAGCCTGGCCTTCCGTCAGCGGAAAGGCCGGGCTGATTTTTTCCCGGTTTTCAGTCTATTTTCCCATGATGAGCTCGGGGATGAAGAGGACCACCTGGGGGACGAAGGTGATAAGCAGCAGTACCGCCACCATGGCTCCGTAGAAGGGGAGCATGGCCCTGGCGGCCTTTTCGATGGATATTTTTCCCACGGCACAGCCGACGAAGAGAGCCGAGCCCACCGGCGGGGTGCAGAGTCCGATACCGAGGTTGAGCATCATCATGATGCCGAACTGGACGGGGTGCATCCCCAGGGTTCCCACCACCACGGGAAAGAGGATGGGGGTGGTGATGAGGATCAGCGGGGCCATGTCCATAATGCAGCCGAGGCCCAGGAGAAGCAGGTTGATGAGGAGGAGCAGGAGTACCGGGCTGTCGGTGATCGAAAGCAGGGCGCTCGTGGCGAGGGCCGGGATCTTCAGGTAGGAGAGCAGCCACCCGAAGGCCTTTGCAGCGGCGATGAGGCTCATCACCATGGCCAGGGTCTTGAGTGAAGAGTAGAGGATCTTGTTCATCCTGGACAGGGGGATCTCCCTGTAGGCGAAGAAGGTGACGAAGAAGGCGTAGACGCAGGCCACGGCCGCCGACTCGGTGGCCGTGAACACGCCGGAGATGACGCCGCCGATGATGATGACGGCTGTGAATATGCCGAGGATGGCCTCCCGGGAAATCCGGAGGGCTTCCTTCCATGTATAGGGCTTCTCCTTGGGGTAGCCCCGCTTCACGGCGATGACGTAGCTGATGATCATCAGGGCGATACCGAGGATGACTCCCGGGACGAAGCCCCCGAGGAAGAGCCGCCCCACGGAAACGCCCCCCGCGGCGAGGGAGTAGATGATCATGTTGTGGCTCGGGGGGATGATGATGCCCTGGCAGGCGCTGGTGACGGTGACCGCCACCGAGTAGTCGGCGTCGTAGCCTTCCTTCTTCATCATGGGGATGAGGATGGTGCCGATGGAGGAGACGTCCGCCACGGCGGAGCCGGAAATGCCGCCGAAGAACATGCTCGCCAGCACGTTCACCTGGGCGAGCCCCCCCCGGACTCTTCCCACGAGGAGGTTGGAGAAGGCGATGAGCCTCCTGGAGATGCCCCCCTCTCCCATCATCTCCCCGGCGATGATGAAAAACGGGATGGCAAGCAGGGAGAAGGAATTCACTCCCTGGACCATCTGCTGCATGATGGCCATGAGAGGGATTTTCAGGTACATGGCGGTTACGATGGAGGATACTGCCAGCGAGAACGTGATGGGCACCTTGAGCACCAGCAAGATCCCGAAGGAGCCGAGGAGCAGCCAGGAGGCGAGCGTCGTGTCAGGCATCCGAGGCGCACCTCCCGCCCGAGAGCCTTTCGTCCATGTCGGCGTCATCCTTTTCCAGGCCGAAAAGGTTCATGAACCCCTCGTAGAGCACCAGGATTCCCGAGAGAACCAGGGGGAAGTACATCACCGAGGCGGGAAACTCGGTGGCGGGAAGGATGGACCTGCTGGTGAACAGGACGAGGATCCATCCGTAGCGGATCATGGTATAGCCGAGAAAGAGGGTGACGAGATCCGTGAGCTTCGCCAGGATAAAGTCCGTCCGGGGGGAGATCCGCTCCGGCAGAAGGCAGAGGCTGATATGAAGACGGTGTTTCACTCCCAGGGCGAGGGAGATGAAGGTGAACCAGACCACGATAACAATGGATACTTCCTCGGACCAGGGAATGCCCGAGTTCAGGACGTACCGCATGAAGACGTTGGAGAAGATGAGGACCACCATGGCCACGAGGAGTATTTTGGCGAAGGCCACGAGGGTGAGATGAATGATCCTGAAGGTGCCGGTAAGAAATTTCATGTCCATTCCCCCTCGAAAGGAAAAAAGGGGAAAGTCCTGAGGACTTTCCCCTGCGGAACAGTTATTTCACTTCGCGGATTTTCTTTACGACTTCCTGAAGTTCGGGCTTGAGTTCGGAGTACAGGGGTTCCATGGCCTTCTGGAACTCCGCGACGGCTTCCGGGGTGAGGTGGGTGATAACCGATCCGGCGGCGGTCACTTTCTCCTCGGAGACCTTCTCGAACTCCTTCCAGAGCTTGATCTGGAAGGGCATGGAGTCCTTCGCGGCCTGCCTGATGATCTCCCGGTCCTCCTTCGAGAGCCTGTCCATGGTGATCTTGCTGGCGATCAGGATCTCGGGAACCATGGTATGGCCGTCGAGGGTGAAGTATTTCGCCACCTCGTAGTGGCTCGTGGAGTAGTAGCTGGGCCAGTTATTCTCGGCCCCTTCGATGACGCCGGTCTGGAGGGCGCTGTACACCTCGCCGAAGGGCATGGGCGTGGGAACGGCGCCGAGGGCGGAAACCAGTCCCATCATGAGCTTGCTTTCCTGGACCCGGATCTTCAGGCCCTTCATGTCGGCCACGGACTTGATCTCCCTCCTTGAGTTGTAGAAGTTCCGCGCTCCCGAGTCATACCAGCACAGGCCGACGAAGTTTGCCGGCTCGAGGCTGTTCAGGAATTCTTCGCCGATGGGGCCGTTGAGGACCTTCCACATGTGGTCCTCGTCCCTGTAGAGGTACGGCATCTGCAGTGCGTCGAAGGCGGGAGCGAAGGCGGCGAGAGGAGAAATGCTCACCCTGGTGAAGTCCGCGGCTCCGAACTGCACCTGTTCGATGACGGCCTTTTCCTCTCCGAGCTGCTTGCTGTGGTAGACCTCGATTTTGATCCTGCCGCCGGTGCGTTCCTCAACAAGCCGGGCAAATTCCATGTCGCCCTTCGTGGTGGGGTAGTCCGCCACGTGGGTTTCCCCGAGGCGGAGCACCATCTCCGGGGCCGCCGCCGCCGGAAGGGCCGAAACCGCAACAGCGAGAACAGCGAGAACCACAAGGAACCGTTTCATTCAATCTCCTCCTTTAAATTTCAAAATTGAAGCTGTTCTTATTGTAGTCGGCTTATTCCGAAAACGCAATCAGAAGCAGAGTCTGTGAAAATGCGTTTTGTCAGGCGGAATGAAGCTGGAAGTACTCCCTTGCGTTGTTGTAGCAGATGTCCCGGACTATGCCGCCCAGGAGGGCGTAGTCCTCGGGAAGCTCGCCCCTCTCCACGTCGCCCCCGATGATGCTGCAGAGAACTCTCCGGAAGTACTCGTGTCTCGGGTACGAAAGAAGGCTCCTGGAATCGGTGAGCATCCCCACGAACCCCGAGAGCACCCCGACGGAGGAGAGGGCCTCGATCTGCCTTGTCATGCCGTCCTTCGTGTCGGTAAACCACCAGGCCGAGCCCATCTGCATCTTCCCCGGCACCGACCCGTCCTGGAAGCATCCCAGGATGGAGGGAATCATGTCGTTGTCCCTGGGATTCAGGGAGTACACGATGGTCTTCCCCAGCTTTCCCGTCCTCTCGAGCCTGTCGAGGAGCCGTGCGAGGGGGCGCCCCTGCTCGAAGTCGCCCATGCCGTCGTATCCGGTGTCCGGTCCGAGACGTGCCAGCATACGGGAGTTGTTGTTCCGCATGGCGCCGAGGTGGAGCTGCTGTGTCCATCCCTGGGAGGCGTCCATGGAGAGAAGCTCGTAGAGCACTGCCGAACGGAACCTGAGAAGGGCTTCCCCGACTAAGGCCCTGCCGCTCCTGAGGAGCGTAAAGGATTCCTCCACTTCCGCGGAGGTCCAGTCTGAAGCGTAGCAGGTTTCGATGCCGTAGTCGGAGAGACGGCATCCGTTCTCGTGGAAGAACTGGTGTCTCTTCCAGAGGCATTCGATGAACCGGCCGAATGAGTCGATCGTGACTTCCGCAAGTTCCGCCAGCCGGTCGAGCCAGGGATTGAATCTTTCGGGAAGGTGCCCCTCCAGGGCTCGGTCGGGTCGGAAGGCGGGAGCCACGATGGTCTCGAAACCGCTGTCCCGGATCTTCCGGTGTTCCTCGAGAGTCGAGGAAGGGTCGTCAGTGGTGCAGAGCGCTTCAACCCTGAACTTCCTGATGATGGATCTCGCGGAGAATTCTTTCTTCCCGAGAAGGGCGGTGCAGTGACTGTAGATCTCCCGCGCCGTGTCGGGGTTCAGGAGTTCGTTCACGCCGAAGACTCTCTGAAGCTCGAGATGGGTCCAGTGGTAGAGGGGGTTGCGGACGATCCGGGGGACCACTCCCGCCCAGGCCGCGAACTTCTCCTCGTCAGGGGCGTCGCCGGTGATGAACCGTTCGTCCACGCCGCAGGCCCTCATGGCCCTCCACTTGTAGTGGTCGCCGCCGAGCCAGATTTCCGTGAGGTTGCCGAACTGCCTGTCCGTGAGGATGTCCGAGGGAGGAATATGACAGTGATAATCGAAAATTGGCATGGGGGCGGCGTACTCGTGGTAAAGCGTACAGGCCGGCATGGATTCGAGAAGGAAGTCTTTGTCCAGAAATTGTTTCGCCATTTCATTTTTTCTCCTTCTGAATGGATTTGGAATTCCTGGAAATATTTTACTCCATGGGTAAAGAGTGTGTCAGGGGAGCATTCTTTCGGCGGCGTATTACAGTTCTTCGGACGGGTTTTTTTCGGGCAGGTATTCCCAGTATTTTTTCGGCATACAATGCTGCTGAAGCCTGCGGTTTTCCCTTGTGCGGACAGCCGTTGACGTGAAATAGCGTTTCCAGAGCTCCTGAACGGCTTTTTCGTCTGCGGAGAGAGAAATTTCCCCGCGATGGCGGAAATCCGTGATGCACCATGTGCCGCTGTCGTACAGGGCTGCCCGGTTTCTGCCCGTGTCGTGTATGATCCACCGCTCCTGCGCAAGCCGGACTGCAAAATGACCTGCGATGAGCGGCAGAACGTCCGCCTCCGGGGTGAATCGTGCATAGAGAACGCCGGACATATCCGAAAAACGGAGGAGGCCGAGGTACCTGTGCCGCTCCCGGGATACCGCGTGCCGTGCCTCGTGCACTGCCGCAACCCTGCTGTCGGTCAGAAGCCGGTCGGCGGAGGCGCCTCTTTGCCATACAAGTGAAAAGTAGCGGTAGACCGCCATTTCTCTCTCTTTTCCTGAACTCAGGAAAGCGAAATACCCCGAGGTGAACACCCTGCCGGAAAGGCGCCGGAGCAGTACGTCCCTGACTGCTGCAGCAAGGAGATCATCTCTTTCGGCGATTTTCATCGGAAAAAGAAAGGACTGCTCTTCGCCAGGAAAAGTGCGGATGCTCCCGGGAAACTCACGGATTCTCGCAGTCTCATGGATCAGGCATAAAAAACCGTTGAACGTGCCATCGTAGATCCATTCGGACATGGTCAGAATTCAAGACGGAGCTGTCGGGTCGTTCCCATGTCTCTCCCGTATACGGACAGCATCTGTCTCAGTGTTCCGGCTTCAACGGAAAAAGGAGAAAAATTGCCCCTGCAGGCGATGAAAAAACGTGCCCGCTTCATGACAACTCCCAGCTTCTGAAGTTCATCTGCTTCCAGGATGTGCCCCTTCCTGGCCTCGAGGATCCGTTTTGCGCTTTTTACCCCGATGCCCGGAACACGGAGGATCTCCTCGTACGACGCCCTGTTCACGTCCACCGGGAAAAAGGAAAGGTGGGAAAGGGCCCACGCGCACTTCGGATCCAGTCCTTCATCAAGATAGGGTTTGTCACCCGGGAGTATTTCCTCTGCACGGAAGCCATAGAAGCGGAGCAGCCAGTCAGCCTGGTACAGGCGGTGCTCACGGAGCAGGGGAGGGGATGCCAATACTGCCGGAAGAAGGGGGTTCTCCGCTACAGGGACATAGGCGGAATAATAGACCCGTTTGAGCCCGAATTTTTTGTAGAGTCCCTGGGAAAGGTTGAGAATGACACGGTCGTTTTCCGGGGATGCCCCCACCATAAGCTGGGTGCTGTGACCGGCCGGCACGAAAGCGTTCTTCCGCCTTCCGGTCCGTTTCCAGTCCGCTTTTTCCTCCGCGATGGTTCCCCCGATGAAGGCCATCGGTTCCAGGATGGAATTCCTCGTCTTTTGCGGCGCAAGGGCCCTGAGACTTGGTTCCGACGGCAGCTCAATATTCACGCTCATCCTGTCGGCGAGAAATCCGAGAGTCCTGATGAGGTGCGGTGAAGCTCCCGGAATCGCCTTTGCGTGGATGTATCCCCCGAAACCGTATTCCTGTCTGAGCAGCTTTGCGGTGCGGATAAGAAGGATCATTGTATCGTCAGGGGAATGGACCACGGCGGAGCTCAGGAAAAGCCCTTCAATGTAGTTTCTCCTGTACATCTGGATCGTCAGGTCCGCCAGCTCATTCGGGGTAAACGTGGCCCTTTCGGCTCCGCTGCTTCTGCGGTTCACACAGTAGGCGCAGTCGAAGACGCAATCGTTGGAAAACAGTATTTTCAGAAGGGAGATGCACCGTCCATCGTCGGACCAGCTGTGGCATATGCCTCCAAGAGAGGTGTTTCCTACGGCTCCCCGCCTCTTTCCGCTCCCGCTCGAAGAGCACGAGACGTCGTATTTTGCCCCTTCCGCGAGAATTGAGAGCTTCCTCAGGGTTTCCATGTCAACCTCCCTCCGACGAATTGATAACAATATGTTAGCATCAAATCCGGCAAATGAAAAGATTTTCATGAACAGGTCCGGAAACGCCGAACCTGTTTTTGCTATAATAAAAAACCGTATCCTGTACGGGAGAAAGAGAACAAAATTCTTTTGAAAGGCGGAGAGAATGTGATTTCTTCACTGCATCATCCGAGTTTCACAGTGGAAAATCTTGAAAGGTCCATCGCTTTTTACAGGGATCTCCTCGGAATACCGCTGGAGGGGGTTTGGGAGCGGGATCCGGATTACTCCGAGAATATAACCGGCATACAGGGAGCCCAGGTAAAGGTTGCGTATTTCGGGCTTCCCAATGCTTCTTTCGAGCTGGTGGAGTACATGAGCGCCCCGGGAAAAAAGATCGACACCGCCACAAACAACGTGGGGAGCGCCCATGTCTGCTTCATTGCCGACGATTTCGACGCCTTTATTGAACGCCTGCGGAGTGCCGGCGTCACATTCGCGGGGAACGTGTGCACAATCCCGGCAGGATCGAACAAAGGGAAAAAGGTCGTCTACGTGGAGGACCCGGACAACAACTCCCTGGAACTGATTTCGTCCCGGGTTCTCCCGTGATCGTCTGAGCCTCTTTGGGCGCTTTTGCCCCGGATGGGGCGGGGGCTTTTACTTGTTTCCGGCCCTGTCCTGACGAAGGAAGTGAACGAGCGTCCTGGTGCGGGCTTCAAGGACTTCCTTTTTCCGTTCAGGTTCCCAGTTATAGAGTCCCTGTCCGGTTTTTGCTCCAAGGAGTCCTTCCCTGACTTTCTCCGTCAGCAGGCGGGGTGGTTCCGTATCGGCAGAGAGGTCTGCAAAGAGGTAGGAAGCGATGGATGAGAATACATCCAGCCCGCCGAGATCGGCGGTTTCAAAGGGACCCGTGTCTGCCAGGCGCCTCCCGATGCTTGTTTTCACAGCCTCGTCCACTTCCTCCATGGAGGCGATGCCTGACTCGACGATATGCAGCGCTTCCCTGAGCAGGGCGAACTGAAGGCGGTTGGTAATGAACCCGTTCGCTTCCTTCCGGAGGACCGCGGGTCTTTTCCCAGCGGAAAGGAGAAATCTCCTGGCCGCCTCGACTGTTTCCGGGAGGGTTTTTTCTCCCGGACAGACTTCGACGAGGGGGATGAGGTGTGCCGGGTTCCAGAAATGGGTGACCACAAATCTTTCCGGGTTCCTCAGCGGAGAGGCGATGGCCGAAGGAAGCAGTCCCGATGTGTTGCTGCCGATGATCCCGTCTTTCCGGCAGTGTTTTTCCGCTTCCAGAAGGACGGCGTGTTTTATCTCCATGTTTTCGGAAACGGATTCGAGGATAAAGCCCGCAGAACGGACTGCCTCCTCCAGATCCGCGGTCGGACGGATACGGTTCAGTACATCCTCGGCGCTGTCCTGAAGCAGACCGCTTGATTCAAGCTGGCGGACCGCTGCTTCTGCCGAATCCATTCCGCGCTCCAGGCTTGCGCCGCTCCGGCCCCAGAGCGTCACCTGAAATCCTGCCGAAGCGATGGCGGCAGTCGATGTTGAACCCATCGTCCCTGTTCCAAGAGAGCAGACTGAAAAAGCGGTATTATTCACAGGATCATCTCCTCTTTGCGTAAATCGGCATACGGAGGCATTGTAGCAGATAACAATGAAAGGGATAAAGGAGGAATGGCAATGCTGGGAGAATACTACATGATCACAGGTATCGGCGCTTTTGTCTGCCTTGTTTCGGCTGCCGGATCGGGGCTCTTCGGACGAACGCTCCGGAAGGTTTTTCCCGGACCGAAGGTATTGCTGTTCCACAAAACGTTCGCCCTCGCCGGAGCCGGACTGGCATTGCTTCATGTGCTGGGTGTTCATGGCTTCTGAGATTCGGCCGGTGTTTTCAGGCGCGCCTTTTGAAGGGCGCGTCTTTTTTTTTTGAAATAAAAAGCTTTTCCGGTAAAAGGCATCAGGGTATAATGCCCACTAACCATTCAATTCGACAGGAGGCTTTTCCATGAACACACAATTTGCCCGGCGGATGGTCCGCTTCCAGGAGTCCGACCTCACCCCCATTCTTCGCCTCGCCGCCAACCCTGAGGTGATTTCCTTCGCCGGCGGCCTGCCGGCGCCTGAACTCTTCCCCGTCGAGGCCATGAAAAAAATCGCCGTCAAAGTCTTGGACGAACATGGAAAACGGGCTCTCCAGTATTCCTCCACCGAGGGACATCTTCCCCTCCGGGAGAAGATCGCCGCGAGGACGAACAGAAACCTGAAAACGTCCCTCAAGGCTGAAAATATCGTGGTCACCACGGGATCGCAGCAGTCCCTGGACATCCTCGCCAAGATGTACATCGACGACGGCGACTGCATCCTCTGCGAAAGCCCCACCTACCTGGGGGCCCTGTCGGCCTTCAATTCCTGCCAGCCCGCCTACCGGGAAGTGGACACCGACGATGAAGGCATGGTGATCGCCGACCTGGAGAAAGCCCTGGCGGAAGAGAAGCGGGCAAAGCTCATTTACGTGATTCCCGATTTCCAGAACCCCTCCGGAAAGACGTGGTCCCTCGAACGGCGGAAGGCCTTCATGGAGACCGTTTCACAATACGACATCCTCGTGGTGGAGGACAACCCCTACGGCGAGCTCCGGTTCGAGGGAACGACCCCTCCCTCCCTGAAGTCCATGGATACAAAGGGACAGGTGGTGGTCCTGGGAACCTTCTCCAAGATCTTCTGTCCCGGCCTCCGGGTGGCCTGGGTCTGCGGCGACCCCGCCTTCCTCGAGAGCTTCTGCAACCTGAAGCAGGCCGCGGACCTCCACACCTCCACCCTCAGCCAGTACGAAATCGACGCCTACCTGTCGGAGAACGACATCGAGGAACATGTCCGAAAGCTGATCTCGGTCTACCGGGAGCGGCGGGACATCATGATCCGCACCATGGACGAATCCTTCCCGGACGGGGTGACGTTCACCAGGCCCGAGGGCGGCCTCTTCACCTGGGCCGAGATGCCCGAAAAGGTCAGCGGCAGGGAACTCTTCATGAAGGCCCTGGAGAAGAAGGTGGCCTTCGTCCCCGGCGGGGCGTTCTATCCCAACGGAGGCCACGAGAACACCATGCGCCTCAACTACTCCAACATGCCCCCCGAGAAGATCGTGGAGGGCATCCGGCGCCTCGGGGAAACCCTCCGGGAAGCGATGTAACCCCGAAATACACCGGGACAACGGGAACCCGGCCGCAGTCAGGCATTCGCGCCTGCCACGGCCGGGCTTTTTTCTATCAACTGCGGTTTTACACCAGCCCGAAATACTTCTCGAAAAACTGCATGAGCCGGGCGATGACGCCCTGCTTTTTGGCCGCCCTGTCCCCGCCCCCGAAGCGTGACGCCGGGGGCAGGATCTTGTCGATGTCCGTGCCGGTGGTTTTCAGTGTTCCGTCCCGGAACGAATTGTTCAGGAATTTTCGTGTTTCTTCCTGCTTCAGTTTTTCTTCCCCGATGATCACGTCCAGGTCGGTCTCCTTCTGTTCCCGGACGAACTTCCGCCAGTCCTCGTCCACATTGGTGGAGGCATTGACGGTCTCGATGAAGTGCTCGATCAGCTCCTTTTTGCTGCGGAGCTGGATGCTGGAGTTGACCGCCTTGGTGATGGAGACCAGGATGCTCTTGTCCTCGCAGTTGGATTCGTGGTATTTGGCCACGAGCATGAGGATATAGTCGATATTGATCTCGACCTGCCGTATCAGCTCTATTTCAAAGACGATGTCGTCGTTTATCTTTTCCCTGTCGGCATGCCTGTCTTTCGAAAGCTCCTGGTAGAGGTCGATATAGACGCTCTGGTAGTCCTGAAAATCCCGGCTGGGCAGAATCTCGTCCCCTGAAAACCCGTCGAAGGCGGTCAGGATATTCCGAAGGCGCAGCACGGCCCCGAACAGGCCGATGAAATCCTTCCGGTTCTGCTCTCCGGCGATTGCCTGGCCCAGGGGGAACCGCTCCTCCAGTTCTTCGATCAGTTCGGTGTACCCGGGATGGTGCCTGCCGTTCTCGTCATAGCCGTAATAGTAGGCCTCGTAATTCTTCAGCAGAACGATGCTGCCGGCGTCCTTGTCGCCGAACAGGGCGATGGCCTCGTCCGTTTCCTGCTGCAGATTCCGGAAGCAGACAATGTTGCCGAAAGTCTTGACTGAGTTGAGAATCCGGTTTGTACGGGAAAAGGCCTGGATCAGCCCGTGCTGCCGGAGGTTTTTGTCCACCCACAGGGTATTGAGCGTCGTGGCGTCGAAACCGGTCAGGAACATGTTGACCACCACCAGAAGGTCCACTTCGCGACGTTTCATGCGCATGGACAGGTCCTTGTAGTAGTTCTGGAACTTCTCGGAGGACGTATCGAAATTGACGCTGAAATCGGCGTTGTAATCCGCGATGGCCGACTCGAGAAAATCCCGGGAGGTGCGGTCGAGACTCTCCGTGTCGAACCCCTCGTCCGGAACACCATCCTCGGGATCGGCCTCGTTGGCGCTGTAGCTGAAAATGACGGCGATGTTCAGCGTGCGCCCCCGCTCGGAAAGCTGCTTCTTCAGCTCGGTGTAATACTTCATGGCGGCAGGAATGGAGCTGACCGCCAGAATGGAGTTGAAGCCCGACACCCGCTGCCCCTGAAGGGAATAGAAGCTGCCGCGCTTCGTCTTCTGGTCGAAGTGGTCGAGGATGTAGTTCACCACTTCCCGGATGCGGTCCGGGTCCGCGAGGGCCTTTTCCGTGTCGATGGCCGGCACGTTTTTATCCTTCACGCCGTCCTTCATCTTCACCGTATTGATGAAGTCGATGCGGAAGGGCAGCACGTTCCCGTCATTGATGGCATCCACGATGGTGTAGGTGTGCAGCTTATCCCCGAAGGCCTGGGGGGTGGTCCTGAGCAGGGGGTTGCCGCCGCTTCCGGCATTGGCCGCGAAGATGGGGGTGCCCGTAAAGCCGAACAGGTGGCAGTTCCTGAAGGACTTCACGATCTTGGCATGCATGTCGCCGAACTGGGACCGGTGGCACTCGTCGAAGATGAGGACCACGTGTTTTTTGAAGACCTCGTGCCCCCTGTTCTTCGTCACGAAGACGTCGAGCTTCTGAATGGTCGTGATGATGATGCGGGAGGTGCCGTCCTCGAGCTGCCTCTGCAGTATCCTCGTGGAGGTGTTGCTGTCGGCGGCTCCCTTTTGGAAACGGTCGTACTCCTTCATGGTCTGGTAATCCAGGTCTTTCCTGTCCACCACGAAAAGGACCTTGTCGATGTACGGCAGCGCCGAGGCGATCCGGGCCGTCTTGAAGGACGTGAGCGTCTTGCCGCTGCCCGTGGTGTGCCAGATGTACCCTCCCGCCTCGATGGTGCCCGTTTTTTTGTAGTTGGCGGAAATCTCTATCCGGGAGAGGATACGCTCCGTGGCCGCGATCTGGTAGGGGCGCAGGACAAGCAGCAGGTCTTCGGACGTGAACACGCAGTATTTTGTCAGCACGTTCAGCAGGGTGTGCTTCGCCAGGAACGTTTTTGTGAAGTCCGCCAGCTCGGCGATGGCCCTGTTGTTCCCGTCCGCCCAATAGGAGGTGAACTCGAAGCTGTTGCTGGTCTTCTTGCTTTTCCTGCGCTCGCTTTCGGCGTTTTCCCTGACGTGGCTCGCCCGGGTGGTGTTGGAGTAGTACCTGGTGGAGGTGCCGTTGGAGATGATGAAGATCTGCACGTACTCGAACAGGCCGCTTGCCGCCCAGAAGCTGTCCCGCTGGTAGCGTTTGATCTGGTTGAAGGCCTCCCGGATGGCCACGCCCCTTCGTTTCAGTTCCGCGTGGACCAGCGGCAGGCCGTTCACCAGAATGGTCACGTCGTACCTGCTTTCATGGGTTCCTCGGGACTCCTCATACTGGTTGATGACCTGCAGGCGGTTGTTGTGGACGTTCTTCTTGTCGATGAGCCGGATGTTCTTCGTGGAACCGTCGTCCCGGCGCAGGATCTGCACGTGGTCTTCCTGTATCTTCCGGGTCTTTTCCACGATGCCCTCGTTGCTGTTTGCGATGATCTCCGGAAAGAAACGGTCCCACTCGCCGTCGGAGAAAGTGAAGCCGTTGAGCTGCTCGAGCTGCTTTCTGAGGTTGGTTATCAGGGCGGCCTCGTCGTGAAGGGGAAGGTACTCGTACCCCTGGGTCCGGAGCAGGGAAATAAACGTGTCCTCAAGGTCGGCCTCGCTCTGGTAGCCCGAGCCCACCCTGGTTTCCGGCCTGTATTCCGAGACGACGGTATATTCCGCCGTCTCCGCCACGATGTTGAAGTTGCTCATGGTGTCTTCTCCCTGAACGACAGCAGCCTGTCACGATAATACTCGTACTGTTTCCGCCGCGCCCCGATCTCGGCGGGCAGGCCGCTGGAAAGGTTGTTGCAGAGGGCGTCGAAGCGGTCGAGGATGGCGACGATGCGGGCCTGTTCTTCGAGGGGAGGGACGGGAATCGGTATCTTGTTGAGATTGTCTTGAGTTAATTTTGGCTGTGCTGCAGTAGATATAAAACGACTCAAATCAATCATGTTCAGGTAATATTCGACAAACTTTCTCTCCACATAGGTTTTGAACTCTAAGACATGTGCATGGTTATTCACCCATATTTTCCCCGAAGCTGAAAACGCTATAGGCGTTACTCTAGCTACAAGATTCGCCCCATCTTCTGAAACAAGCAAATAATCTCCATCAAAAACATAATCGCTTACATAGTCAACGACACCGGAAGCTCCGTAATACGGATACTGGCCTGCCTCGCGATTTCCTTTTGTAACAGGCTTACGTTTTGAATCAAGATTAGAGGCGATTGTTCCCAATGTCCCTATCGGCACTTCATCACCAAAAGACAGAAGTTTGTTCCGGTAATACTCATATTGTTTTTTCCGCGCTGCAAGCTCCGCTGCAAGCTCAGTGAAATTGTCCAGAATGCTGACAATTTCACGCTGAACTGCCAGCGGCGGAAGGGGGATGACAACATTTTCCATTTTCTTTTTTGAGACATTAAACCTTGTTACTCCACTTGCTGTGCGTTTAATCCTGCATTCCCGGAACATTATACCAAGTTTCACGCTAAAGCATTGAAAACAGCAGGAATTTCGTTCTTTTGCTCTTGACTTTCCCCCTCTCATTGGTATAATTATACCAATGAGAGGGGGGCACCATGTCGCTCGTCTACCTGAAAAACAAACA
>Ga0228535_1002190_pt1 | contig 20604 bp, 16 predicted proteins | sample SJ1metagenome_FD_168457 | JGI IMG/M metagenome (GOLD analysis project Ga0228535, IMG submission 168457) | Enriched culture of PCE-dechlorinating microbial communities from Ithaca, New York, USA - SJ1 | ecosystem: Engineered > Modeled > Simulated communities (microbial... > Unclassified | place... | reverse complement strand
GGTCAAGAAGCCCTGCACAACCCTCGCCTCCAAGCCCGTTGACCGGGAGAACACCCGCAAGGTTGTCGACTTGCTGAAGGCGGCGAAAAACCCGATTGTCATCGGCGGCAGCGGCCTGTGGTATTCAGATGCCGAAAAAGAAGTCATCGAATTCGTGGAAAAAATCGGTATTCCGATTTACACGGCGGGCGCGGGCCGCGGCGTTATTCCCGATACACACCCCCTTTGCTTTGAAGGCTCTCTGGCGATCCGTCCCGGTTCGGCCATGATTACGCTCATGACCACCGACCTGGTGCTTTTCCTGGGCGGGCGCCTGAGCCTGTTCTACATCTTCGGCGAAATTTTTCCGCCGACCGCCAAATTTATTCAGGTCGACATCGCTCCTGATGAAATCGGACGCAACCGGACCATCGATCTGGGCATCGTCAGCGACGTGAAGTCGTTCCTCAAGGAACTGAATGCTCTTCTGGATGAACAAAAAATCAGCGATGCGTTGAAGGCGCAGTATGCGCCCTGGGTGGACACCGTCCGCGCGGCCCATGAGGCCGGCAAAAAAGACGCCAAAACCATGTGGGAGTGCGAAACCCTGCCCATGCATCCGATGCGTCTGGCCAATGAGGTCAATAAATTCATGAACCGGGAAGACGATATTGTCGTTGCCGACGGCGGCGATACATCGACCTGGATGGGCATGACACGGACCGTTAAAAAGGGCGGCACTTTCCTGGATTATGGTCTTTATGGCTGCCTGGCCGTCGGTATTCCCTACGCCAACGCGGCCAAACTGAAGCATCCGGACAAGCGCGTCCTGCTCATCATGGGCGACGGGTCCGCCGGCTTCAACTTCATGGAGTTCCACACGGCGATCCGCAAAAATTTACCCATCGTGGTGGTCATCGCCAATGACGCCTCCTGGGGCATGATCGCGCACAGCCAGCAGCTTCGGCTGGGGCACAACATTCCCAACGGCACAGAGCTGGGCTGGGTGGATTATCACAAAATGGTGGAGGTGCTGGGCGGATTCGGCGTGATGGTGGAAAAACCCGAAGACGTCGCGCCGGCCCTGGAAGCGGCTTTTGCCTCCGGAAAGACGGCCTGCGTCAATGTCAAGGTGGATCCGTCGGTGATCAGCCCCGGCAGCGTCGCTCTGGCCAATCTGGGAGGGTACAAATGTTACTGAGGTACAATTTATTATGCCGCGACTTTAGGAACGGCCTGACAAGTTGGCCCCTTTTTCCATAACAAGGAGTTCCTATGAATAATGTTACCGAACCCAAGGAATACAAGCTGTCTCCGCGAAGCGCCTACTACATCTTCGCCCTCTTGTTTCTCCTGTATTTTTTCGACTACGTCGACCGGATGATCGTGACCTCTCTTTTCCCCTTCATCCAAAAGGAGTGGGGGCTGACCGATACCCAATCCGGATTCCTCGTGTCGATGGTTTACTGGTCCATTGTCGCTTTTGTGCTTCCGGTTTCGATTCTGGTGGATCGCTGGAGCCGGAAGAAGACCATCGGCATCATGGCCTTTTTATGGAGCATGGCCACGCTGGCCTGCGCCTTCACCAAAACCTTTCCGCAACTGCTCGCGACCCGGGGCGCCATCGGAATCGGCGAGGCCGGATACGCGCCGGCCGGGACGGCGATGCTTTCGGGGTTGTTCCCAGAGGAAAAACGGTCGCGAATGATGGGGCTCTGGAATATGTCCATCCCTCTCGGAACAGCCGTCGGAATCGGGCTGGGAGGATTCATCGCCGCGCACTGGGGATGGCGTCACGCTTTCGGCGTGGTGGCCATTCCCGGGGCGATCGTGGCGATCCTTTTTTTCTTCGTCAAGGACTACAAGACCGTGGACCTGGTGAAGACCGATGCCGCCTGCACAACCGGTCCCGGTAAAATTAAAATGGGCAAGATGGATATTGTCCGGGAGTTTCTCCGCACCCCTTCCCTGATTTTTACCAATCTCGGGTTTATCGGCTGCGTCTTCGCCAACAATGCCATCATGGTCTGGCTTCCCACCTATTTTCACCGGACGACGGGCATCCCCATGAGCGAAGCGGGCATGAAGGTAAGCATGCTCATGATTCTGGCCATTATCGGGTTGCCTTTGGGAGGGTGGCTGGCGGATATGTGGTTTAAGAAGCGGGTGAATGCGCGGCTTTTGTTTCCCGCCATTACGTCCATCCTCAATGCCCTCGTTATCTTTACTGCTTTTTCCTTCCTGGAGGGGAAAACGCAGTATTTTACGCTTCTGGGCATGGGCGTTCTGGCCTCCGCATTTGCCCCGGCTGCGATTATCGCCACCCAGGAGGTTATCCATCCCGGCCTTCGGGCGATCTCGTATTCGGTTTGCGTGATTGTTCAGAATCTTTTTGGAGCATCGCTGGCGCCCATTGCGATCGGGAAGATCTCCGATCTTTATGGCATCCAGGCAGCCATGTCGATCGTGCCTGTCTTTCTGGTGGTTTCGTCCCTGTTGTTCGTTGCCGGCTCCTTTTTCTACAAGAAGGATCTGGATAATGTGGAAAAGATTGCCCTGGAATGTGAAGATTAAAAAAGACGGCAGGGAACGGTCGCGACCGTTCCCTGCAGCGAAGGAAAAAGGGAATCATGAAAGCAGTGGTATTTCGCAAAGGCCGGGGGCTGGTCTACGAAGACGTCCCCGATTATGAAATCGCTGATGATGAAGTGCTGGTCCGTGTGGCCAATACGGGCTTCTGCGGCTCCGACCATTCGCTGGTGGCCGGCGGACACCTGGCCGACGGCTATATTCTCGGCCATGAAATCAGCGCCGTCATCGTCGAAAAAGGCGCGGCAGCCTCCGGCCCGCCGGTGGGAACGAGGGTTTGCATCAGACCCAGCTACTGCGGCCGGTGCATCAACTGCCGGTCCGGCCGGCCGCACCTGTGCCGCATAGCGCGGCGGACCACGGGCATCGGCGATCTGCCGGGCGGCTTTGCCCAGTATGTCAAGGTCTTCGGGCAGATGCTGATTTCCATTCCCGACGGCGTCGATTCGCAAAATGCCGCCCTGGCGGAGACGTTTGCAGCCGCCCTGCACGGCATTCACTGCACCAGCGACCGGAAAGGGCCGGCGCTGGTCATGGGCGGCGGACCGATCGGCCTGTGCACCGTGCGCCTTTTGAAAATTCTCGGCTACGGTCCGGTTGTTCTTTTTGAACCGGTGCCGTCCAAGCGCGACATCGGCGTTTTGTACGGGGCCGATCACGTCTTCGATCCGCTGGAAAAAGACGCGGATCAGCAGGCGTTTGCGGTTGCTCCCGGAGGCTACCGGAAAATATTCGAGTGCTCCGGCGTCAAGGCCAACATCAGCCGCGCCGTGCTTCTGGCGGAGGATGCGGGGGAAATCTGCATCGTCAGCATGATTTTTGAGCCGGTCAGCCTGGAGGCGCCTTTTCTTATCAATCTCAAGGAAATCCGGCTGACGGCTTCCAACTCCAACACGCACGAGGAAAACATCCAGTGCCTGCAGTGGATGGCCGAGGGGAAAATCGACGCCCGGCCGCTCATTTCCGATTATGCCCCGCTTTCGCGGCTGCCCGAGCTTTACCGCGAAAGGATCGACACCGGCCTGGCCGTGAAGGTGCTTTTGCAGATCGGCAAGGAATTTTAGCAGGCCAAAGGAAATGTCCGAAAGATATGAATTAATTTACGGGTTTGTTCATTGCCGGGGCAAGACCGTGTATTCTGCGGGTTTCGTGGAGACGCGCGAGGAAGCCGAGGCGTGGCTTTTGAAAAACCGGGAGGCCCGCACGAGAACCGTGAAGGCGCCTCCCGGCGACCCTGTCCGCTCCTGCAAGGCCGCGTTGTGTCCCCTGAAGCGGCAGATGCCCTGGTTCGACATCCGTCCCGCCGGCGAAACCGATCCGGCGTAACGCGGCGCTTTTAAGGCGCGGCCCGGGGGGAGAGATTCGGCGGTCAAATACGGGAGATGGAAGATTTTTTTGCTTTAATCGCGTTTGGGTGGTAGATAGCGGGCCATCCCCCGAACGGCAAAACGTACACTGAGGATCGACAGAAATTATGGGCTCCAAGGAAAGACGCGAAAGAGAAAGAGAGCAGCGCAAAAGCAATATCCTGGATACGGCCAGAGAGCTGCTTCTGGAAAAGGGATTGAACGCCACGTCCATCAACCAGATCGCCAAGCGGGCCGAACTGAGCGTCGGCGCCATCTATTTCTATTACAAGGATAAGGAAGAGCTTTTTGCGGCGCTCCAGCTGGAAGGACTGGAACTGCTGCATGAGGCCATCCGCAAGGCCGTGGCCAAAAAGGCCGCGCCGGACAAGAAGATCCGGGCCATCGCCATGGCGTATCTGCAGTTCAGCGAAGAGCACAAAAACTATTTTGACATCATTAATTACTTTCTCACCTCGCCGGAAACGATCTTTTCTCCCGAATTGAAAAGTGAAATCGACGAACACGGCGACGCCAGCATCGCCATGATGACGCTCGCGGTCCAGGAAGGCATCGATGCCGGACTCTTCAAGTCCGTCGATCCGAAAAGGCAGGCGATCATCCTGTGGGCCGCCTTCAACGGCATGATCCAGCTCAAAAAGCTGCAAAAGACCATTCTGGCCAAAAACGAATATATTTCTCTCTACGGCGAGATTGTCGACCGCTTCCTCGACGGCCTGCGCGTTTGACCGTCCGGGGCTTGCTTTTCCGGCCCGGTCTCTCCTGCCGGACACCCGTCCGTATGAAAATTCCTCGCCAAAAACGCTTTTTCCTCTGGAAATCAAAAAAATGCCGCCGCGGAATTCCGGCATAAAAAAAGGGGCCGACCGCTTTTCCGGTCGCCCCCTGCATAAGAGCATGGTGCCGAAGACTGGACTCGAACCAGCACAGGCGTACACCCACTAGACCCTGAACCTAGCGCGTCTACCAATTCCGCCACTTCGGCACGCGAAGAGTGACTATACCGAAGCGGGCGGTCTTGTCAAGCTAAAATGACTTGAATTTAATATCCAAAATGCTATGGTGCGTCGTTAACTGACTTAATGTGGTGGAAAAGGAATCATGATTGTTTTTGAAGGCATTGAAGCGATAACCCAGGATTTTCGGGGGGCGTACGTCACCATCGGCAATTTCGACGGCGTGCATTTGAGTCACCAGCATATCTGCCGCAAACTGGCTTCGGAAGCCGGGCACGCGGGGCGCAAGTCGCTGGTCATCACGTTCGACCCGCATCCCAAGATGATCCTGCATCCGAATATCAAACCATTTTACCTCATTACGACGCGGGCCGAGAAGATGGAGCGTCTGGCCGGCTGTGGGGTGGACGCGACGGTCATCATCGTGTTCGACCATCACTACTCGAAGACCACCGCCGAGCAGTTTGTGCAGGAATTTCTCTGGAAAAAACTGGCGATCAGCAAGATCATCATCGGGCACGATTATGTTTTCGGCCAGGGGCGGCAGGGCAACGACGCTTTTCTCAAGTCCCAGGGGCGCAAGCTCGGTTTTTCCGTGGAAGTGATTCCGGCGTTTAAAATCGACGAGGAGATCGTCAGCAGTACGCTGATCCGCAATAGCATTCTGGAAGGCGACGTGCGCAAGGCGGCAAAGATGATGGGGCGTTATTATAACGTGGCAGGGCCGGTCGGCAGCGGCGCGGGACGCGGCGCGGGGCTGGGCTATCCCACCGCCAATATCGAACCGGAGAAAGAGTTGTTGCCGTCTCCGGGGATTTATGCGGCATTTGTCGATGTGGACGGCGCACGGTACTCGGGAGCCCTCAACATCGGCGCCAAACCCACGTTCGGCGACTACACGTCGACGCTGGAAGTTTTTTTGCTGGATTTTGCGGGCGATTTGCGCGGGAAAAAAATAAACGTCTTGTTTGTGGAGAAACTGCGGGACATTGTCAAATTTGACGGTCCCGAAAGCTTGAAGCGCCAGATTGCCGCGGATGTGGAGAAAACCAAACAAATCTTGAAACTGGAAAAATAATTTGGAGGAAAAGTTTTATGTTAAAAATTGCCATTGTGGGCGCGACCGGCATTGTCGGTCAACAGGCGATCGTCAGCCTTCTGGGACATCCCTGGTTTAAAATCACCAAGCTTGTCGCCTCGGAGCGCTCGGCTACCAAAAAATATATTGACGCATTGCGCGACGCCAACGGTTCCATCCGCTGGTGGTGTCCCGAAGAACTGCCGGCGGACATCGCCAACATGATCGTGGAGGAAGCGGCGAGCTTCGATCCGACTTCCGTCGATGTCATTTTCTCGACCATGGATGCAGGCCCCGCCAAGGAGCTCGAGCCCAAGTACGCCAAAACGACCCCGGTGATCAGCACCGCCTCCGCGTTCCGCTATGAACCGGATACTCCCATTTTAGTGGGCGGCGTCAACATGGAGCATGCGGCGCTGCTGGCCGTCCAGCAGAAGAACCGCGGCTGGAAGGGATTCATTTCTCCCAAGTCCAACTGCACCATTGCCGGGCTGGTGGTTTCGCTCAAGCCGATTCTGGACACCTTCGGCGTGAAGCAGGTGGTCGCCACCTCGCTGCAGGCCATGTCGGGCGCGGGGCGGACCCCCGGCCTGTCCGCCATGGACATGATGGAAAACGTCGTGCCCTACATCGCGGGCGAAGAGCCGAAAGTCGAAACCGAGCCGCAGAAAATTCTGGGCCGTCTGGCCGGGGATCAAATCGTCAACGCGCCTTTCGGCATTACCGCCACCTGCACCCGCGTGCCCGTCATTGACGGACACCTGGTGTGCGCGTTTGTGCAGACCGAAAAGCCCTGTACCCCGGAAGACGTCAAAAAGGTGATGACTGAATACGGCAGGGACTTTGCCGAACTGCACCTGCCCAGCTCGCCCGCGCAGCTGATTGATGTCACGGACGATCCGTTCCGTCCGCAGCCCCGGATGGACCGCGACAAGGGAGGCGGCATGACCGTTACCGTCGGGCGCATCCGCAAGGACCCGATTCTGGAAAACGGCATCAAGTACGTCTGCCTGGCGCACAACACCAAACTGGGCGCGGCCAAGGGCGCGCTGCAGACCGCGGAGTATCTGGTCAAGCATTTTCTCAAACTCGTCTAACCCGCTTCCATCGGGCTGCGGCACGGAAACGCTCCGCGCCGCAGCCTTGAATTTTTTTCGCTCCGGCCCGTCCGCCCGGACGGTTGATTCGCGCCCGCAAGGAGAAGAGCCATGCCCCCTGCAAACTCCAAAACTTACGCCCCCGGCGAATGCTACGATTACCAGTTGCTCATCAAGCACCTGCTGGAGAGCCCGCGCATTTTCGCGCCCGACCAGGAAATCCTCTACCGCGACCGGTTCCGGATGACCTACCGCGATCTGTTTGCGCGCCTGCGGCGGCTGGCCAACGTCCTGGCCGGTCTGGGCGTGGCATTCGGCGACACGGTCTGCATTTTCGACTACGATTCCCACCGCTACCTGGAGAGTTTCCTGGGCGTGCCGATGATGGGCGCCGTCTTGCACACGCAGAACTGGCGGCTTTCTCCCGAGCAGATCCTCTACACGATGAATCACGCCGAAGATAAGGTCGTCCTCGTCCACGCCGATTTCGTGCCGCTTCTGGAGCCCTTGTGGCGTAAGCTGACGACGGTGAAAAAATTCATCCTGCTTGCGGACGACTCCCAGAAACCGGCCTCGACAATTCCCTTTGCCGGCGAATATGAAAGCCTGCTTGCGGCGGCCGATCCCGACTACGACTTTCCGGATTTCGACGAACGCACCAAGGCCACCACGTTTTACACCACGGGAACGACGGGGCTGCCCAAGGGCGTCTATTTTTCGCACCGGCAGATTGTTTTGCACACGCAGTCCGGCGTCATCATCCAGGGCGCGTTTGAATCCGTCTGCCGCTTCCGCTCCAACGACGTTTACATGCCGCTCACGCCCATGTTCCACGTGCACGCCTGGGGCGTGCCCTACGGTGCGACGCTTCTGGGCGCCAAGCAGGTGTATCCCGGCCGCTACGAGCCGGAAACGATTCTCCTGCTGGTGGAGACCGAGCGCGTCACTTACTCGCATTGCGTGCCCACCGTTTTGCAGATGATTCTGAACCACCCGGCCGCCGCGAAGGCGGATCTCTCGCACTGGAAGGTCGTCGTCGGCGGAGCGCGCCTCAACAAGGGACTGGCAGAGGCCGCCGTGAAAAAAGGCATCGAGATTTACGCGTCCTACGGCATGTCGGAGACCTGTCCGCTCGCCTGCCGCGCCAACCTTAAAACGCCGATGCTCGGCAAGCCGATGGAGGAGGTGCTGGACTACCTCATCATGACGGGGCTTCCCGCGCCGTTTGTCTATGTCCGCCTGTTTGACAAGGAAGGCCGCGAAGTGCCGTCCGACGGCAGCTCTCCCGGTGAAGTCTGCCTCCGTTCTCCCTGGCTTACCGAAAGCTACTTCAAGGATCCGGAGCGATCGCGCGACCTCTGGCGCGAGGGCTGGCTGCACACAGGCGACATTGGCGTCATGAATGCCGAGGGCTACCTGCAGGTGACCGACCGGATTAAAGACGTCATCAAAACCGGCGGCGAGTGGATTTCTTCTCTGGACCTCGAAAATCTGCTGAGCCAGCACGAAGCGGTGCTGGAGTCCGCGGCCATCGGCGTTTCCGACGCCAAATGGGGCGAGCGGCCGCTGATACTTGCCGTGCTCAAACCCGCACACGCGGGCAGCGTCGGCGAAGCCGAACTGCGTCAGTTCCTCGTGGAAGCCGCGCAACAGGGAAAAATTCCCAAATACGGCGTGCCGGACAAAGTGCGGATTGTCGAAGCTCTGCCCAAAACCAGCGTGGGCAAAATCAACAAGATCGCCCTTCGGAAAGAATACCCCTGAAGGGCCACCCCGTTTTTCAGACGGCCGGCGCGCGGGAGGACAGGATGGACGACGAAACGCAGCAACTGCCGCACCATCAGGAGGAGCGCGTCACGGTCGAATGCTACAGCGGTTACAAAGCCGGCGAGCGGCCGCTGGCCTTCACTTACCGGGGCTCTCGTCTGGAAATAAGCGAAATTCTGGATCGCTGGTATGAAGGCACGAGCGACCCCGCCCGGCCGAAAATCGACTACTTCAAAGTCAAAACGAAAGACGGCAGGGAATATCTCCTCCGCTACCTTTCCCTGTTCGATACCTGGACTGTCCGCAGTCCAAAGCCATTTCCCTGAAAGCCGGCACAGGAGCGTCGTTTCCGCAGGGCGGGCCTTCCGGTTCGCTTTGCTTTCGGGTCTAAAGCCCTCTCCTGAAGACTATTGGTCCTGTTGCGCGAGACGCTATCTTTGCGCCGCCGGCGAGTGCGCCTCGCGCCGCCGGGAAAAAAGGCTGCACGGCGGCCGTGTCTGTGGTAAAAACATATTCGGGAGCCGAAATATCATGAAAATTTCTTTAATGGACCGAAGCCTCTACTACAAGGGCCTCTTGCTGCTCGTCCGCAAGGATCGCGAGATCCACGAACAGGAAAAGAGGATGATGCTGGGAATCGGGAAGATGCTCGGCTTTGACGCCAGATTCTGCGCCAGGAGCATTGAGAAAATTCTGGTCAATCCCTACATCGTCGACGAGCCGCCCGTTTTCTCGCAGAAAGACATTGCGCTGTGTTTTATCCGCGACGGCCTTTTACTGGCCGTTTCGGACGGGCAGATTTCCGGCGCGGAGACGGCCTGGCTGCAATCCGTCGCCGAAAAAAACGGTCTTGCCGGGGCCTGGGCGGCGGAGCTGGCGAAAATCCCGCCGGGAGCGAAAGACCTTCCGCTTGACGCCCTGGAGTTGAAAAAGTTTGTCTGGGAATAGATCGCAACTTTCCGAATGAAAGAAAGGCGGTAAAGGACATGGTCAAAAAACTGCTCATTGCCTTTGGCGTTTTGGCTGCCGTCATCCTCGTTGGCGCGGCAGCCGCCGGCGTCATGATCTACCTGACGGTGGATAAAGCATTCATCGCGGCGAAGATGTCGCAGGCGCTGAACCGGCAGGTCTCCATCGGAGATATCGATGCCGGAATCTTTTCGGTTGTTTCCGGCATCGATATCAAAAACGTGGCGATTTCCAATTTCAAGACACCTGAGGCGCTGGCCGGCCTGCAGGGTAAACCGGTGACGGGCGACCTTTTCGCCGCGGTGGAAGCGTTGCGGTTTAAGGTCAAGATTCTTCCGCTCTTCAAACGGCAGGTCGAGCTCAAAGAACTGGTCCTGTACAGCCCGGTCATTAATCTGGTCCGGAACAAACAGGGGATCCTGAATATCGACGACCTCATGAAATCCAAAAAGCCGGCGGACGGCAAAGAGCCTGCGCCGCAGGAGCCGGCCAGACCCATTTCCGCCGATCTTCTTCCGGTGGCGATGGCCGTGGGGGAAATCGGCATGAAAAACGGTACGATCAATTACCATGACGACGGGGTCGGCCAGAAAATTCAGATCTACAAACTCACCACGCTTTTGCGCGACATCCGGATCGATCCGCAGGCCCTCGAGCAGAAAAACGAAATTCGCCTGCAGATCGGCATGGGCGTGAAGACGATCGGCGCGCTGAAAACCGGCAGCGTCGAAAGTTTCGACGTTACGATCGACGCGGCGGGCAAGGTCATTCCCTTTGACGTGAAGACGCGTCTTCTGGATCCGGAAGTTTTTTTGCATGTTGCCGTTCCCGACGGCGAGATCACCGGCCTGCAGATTTTCAACGCCTTTGCCTCCATGCCTGTCCTGGGGGACTACCTGGGCCGGCATCTTGCCTTTCTCAAGGAGAAGCAGCAGTGGAAAGGCGCCAAACAAAACAGCCTGGATCTGCGCTACATGGCCTCGCAGGTGGACGTGAAAAACGGCCGGCTGGATCTCCAGGACGCCGGACTGTCCTTTGACGGCAGCATGAACCTGAACACGCAGGCCGTTGATATGAACCTGGGCGTCGTTTTGGCAAAGCAAATCAACGACGCCGCCCGGGCGTCGCTGGCCAAACAAATTGAAGCGGCCATTCAAAACCCCGAGGTCAGAAAATACGCCGATTCGGGAAAGCTTGCCGATCTGGCGATGCAGCCTCTTTTCAACAAAGACGGCCAAATCGATTTAAAAGCAAAAATCGGCGGCACCACCCAAAAGCCGGAAGTGCAACTGACGCGCCCGCAACTGGGATCGCTCGGCAAATTCGTTAAGGACAATGCCGGCGGCCTGGCGCTCGAAGCGGGAAAGGGCGCAGCGAAAAAACTGCTCCGGGAAGACCAGCAAAAACTTCTGGAAGACGTCGGCGGCCTGCTGAAAAAGTAGGGCAAGCTGGCGGGCAGGACGCCTGTGCGGAGAGAGGCTGCGCTTCTTGCGTTCTCGACGGCAAACGGACTTACCCCGGCACTGCGCCGTTAAGCCGGTACAGTGCCGGGGAAGCCTCAACAGGAACGAAAGCGCGATTTGAATCTGAAGCAGCCGCAAGCGGAAAGTCTCTGCCGGAGGATGAGTTCAGAATCGTCCATGAAAGGATTTTATTCTCCCCAATTGGTTTTGCCGCTGCAGCGGTTCAGCTCCTGATCCATCCAGGGAAGAATCTTTGCCGCGGGAATCTTGTATGTGGGGCCGATGTAGGAACAGTCGTTGAACCAGTAATACGGCGGAATCGTCATGGAGATTTTCTGCTCCGCCGGCGGAACGTATACGCTGACTCCCAGGTCCATGATCGCTTTATGGTCGCAGGCCCGTATCTTTACAACTTTTCCATTGACATAGCGGTAAGTGTCGCCTTCCCAGATCTTGATGATCTTTTCCGGATCGGTGCTCTTGGCCCGCTCCATGACGCTCAAGAGCCAGTAGGTTTGCATCATGACGGCAACGCCGTTGCCGAAGGCTCCAACATTCCGGACGGATTCCGTGTCGTAAGGCGCCTTCCAGTTTGCCGACACCTTCTTCCAGATTTGGTAGTATCTGGTGTAAGATGGAGAAGACTTGAAGGGATCGGGCATATCGAAGGAATCGACCCGAACGAATCCCTTGGTGCCTTCCACGCCGATATTCCGCAGCATGGTGACATCGTTCATGAAGATGTTGGCAAAAGGAATATTCAGCTTCATTTCATAAGCCTGTTTCGCAAGATTGGCTCCATCAGGAAGAAAGTCGCCTGACAATATAATGTCGGCGCCGGAGGCTTTGACCTTGGTGAGATAGGGCGCAAAATCGGTGAGAAAGAGCTTGTGGTAGTCTTCGCCGACAATCTGGCCTTCGGGATGATATTCCTGGAGGCCTTTTTTGAAAGCCGCGGCAAGCGCGCGGCCGTAACTGTAATCCTGGTTGAGGATATAGAACTTCTTTTCCTTCTTGCTGATCTGGCCGAAATAGTAAGCCAGGGCGCGGCCGGATTGTTCGACGGAGTAGTAGGAGTGGAAGGCATAGCGTGAGAAGTTTTTGGCATCCTGCAGCTCATCCACCATGGAGCCGAGATTGACGGAGATGATTTTATACTTGTTCGCTGTTTCATTCATGATCTTGACATGGTGGCTGCCGTCGCTGCCGATAAGGGCGTGGACCTTTTCCTGCAGTGCCATGCGTTCACAGACTTTTTTACAGGTATCCGGCTTGCCCAGATGATCGGCCTTGATGACCTGGATCAGTTTTTTCTTGCCGTCGACCCAGATGCCGCCGCGCTTGTTGATATCGTGCGCCACCCATTGGACCAGCGTGTAATACCACAAACCCTGAATCGAAGCCGGTCCTGAAAATGAAACGACGACGGCCAGTTTAATGGTGTCTCCCGCGGGGACGACGGAGGTGCCGGGATCGTAATCGGACATGTCGCTCATTTTATCCACATCAAAGACGGCATTGGGCTTGGCCGCCCACTGGTCGAGCGGATCGCCTTTTGCGGGCTTTGCCTTCTTATCCGCTTTGGCTGCGTCGACCGTGAAAGGACAGTAGGCAACGAGCAGGAAAAAAGCGAGAACGCACGAAAAAATAAACCTTCCTTTTGTAAACTTTTCCATTTTCTTCCTCCTTCTCTATTTTTAAAAACGGTTCTGTGTCGTTATTCATTTACCCTTGCGGAGTTTCATCTCTTCGTCGCGCAGCATCCGCCGCAAAACCTTACCGACGGCCGACTGGGGAAGGGCCGGCCGGAATTCAACGGCTTTGGGCACTTTGTACGCCGCAAGCTTTTCCCGGCAAAACGCGATGATCTCTTCCGGCGCGGCTTGTTCCCCGCTTTTCAGAACAACAAAAGCCTTGACGGTTTCTCCCCGGTAATCATCCGGAACGCCGACGGCGATGGCATCGCGGACTTTGGGATGCTGGTGCAGCACTTCATCAATTTCCCGCGGATAAATATTGAAGCCGCCGGCGATGATCATGTCTTTCTTGCGGTCGATGATAAAAAAGTATCCGTCCTCATCCTGGGTTGCGATGTCTCCCGTATGCAGCCAGCCGTCCCGGATCTGCAGCGCCGTTTCTTCGGGCATATTCCAGTAGCCTCCGGTTACGGTGGGGCCTTTGATCACCATTTCGCCCGGCTGGCCCTGAGGGACTTCTTCTGTTCCGGAATCAAGATCGACCAGACGCACATCCGTGTCGATGACGGGAATTCCGATGCTGCCGACTTTGGAAAGGCCCAGGATGGGATTCTGCGTTCCCGCGCAGCACGTTTCGCTCATCGACCATCCTTCGCCGAAATAGATGCCCATATCTTTTATGCGATGAATCGTTTCCACGGGGATGGGAGCGCCGCCCGAGTTGAGCATGCCTAATTTCTTATCGAGTCTCAACGCCTCCGCCCGGGGGTGGGAAATGACCGCGTTGATCATGGTCGGAACGGTGGGGAATAATAAAATTTCCCTGTACTTCGCGAGCGTGTCCATCATTTCGTCCGGTTGAAACTGGGGGACTAAGATTTGCGTGGCGCAATTGAAAACAGACATGTTGATGATCGCGATATTGCCGTAAATATGGAAGAAAGGAATCGCCCCGAGAAAGCAGCGGCGCTCCGGCGGCGTCAATTGGGCGATGGGACTGATCCAGAGGGACTGTCCGATCGTCGCCGAGATCACGTTGCCGTGGCTGAGGACGGCTCCCTTGGGCACGCCGGTCGTTCCGCCGGTGAACTGAATCAGGGCCGGATCGGTTGGAGCAATGGCCACGCGGGGACGCCGGGTGGCGGTGCAGCCGGCCAGCACCGCTGAAAAATACAGCCAGCCTTTTTCCAGCTCCGGCGGTTTGGCCGCCGTTTCTTTTGCTCCGGCATAGTCGTTCAACCGTGTGACAATGACGCGCTTGATCTCCACACGCTGGCAGAGTTTTGCGACCGTGGGGAGGGCCGTGTCGATCGTGAAGAGCAGCGAAATGCCGGTGCTGTTGAAAACCCCTTCCAATTCGTCGGGTTTATAAATGGGATTGAGATTGACGACAATGGCCCCCAGGGAGAGCGCGGCATAATACGCGATGATGTACTGGGGGCAGGTGGGCAGGTGCAGTCCGATGCGGTCGCCTTTTTGCACGCCCAGGCCGGTCAGGGCATTGGCCAGGCGCAGCACCTGCTGGCGCAATTCCCAGAACGTTATCTCTCTTTCCAGGAAGTGGATCGCCGCTTTGTCGGGGTAGGCGTTGGACGGTATCTGAAGCAGATCCGCCACGGATATCTGCGGCGGCCGTAAGGACGTCGGAACATTATAATCGTAAAATCGATGCCAGGGTTTCTGGTCCATGGCTTTCCCTCCCGATTTTTTTCCAGAACACCACAGAGGAGGAAAAGACGCAACAGTCAAAGACGGGTCATGTAATGGTCATCGAAATAGACCACTATTTAAAAGACAGCAAATGGGCCCGCAAATTTTTATTCTTGTGCTCGAGGGAAAACTTTTTTCTGAGGCGCTTGCGGTAATTGTTGGCTGTGTGTACGGCGATGTTTAAAATCTGCGAAATTTCTTTGGCGGATTTCCCCTCCTTGACCAGGTCGGCGATCTGGATTTCCCGCGGAGTCAGATTAATCCGGCCGGCGGTGAGATTGGTTAAGAAAGGGGAAACGATTTCATTCAGGTGGCTCTCCAGAATATCGATATATGCCTGCTGAACCTTGTCCAGACCGGAGATTTTAAGTTTGTTTAAATACGGCGTGATCAGGTTTTTGACGTTTCCGGCGATTTTCCCCTCCATTTCGTTTCGATCATTCGTGCGGTGCTCGAGCAGCACCTTGAGCGCGGTATTGGCTTCTTCCAGGTGCAGGGATTTATCTTTCAGTTCCGAAACCGCATTGCGAAATTCCGTAATATCCTGCATGGATTCGATCGCGCCGATCAGGCGGTTGTTGTGATCGTAAATCGGGCTGGCCTTGCACCACAGCCAGCGGGTTTCTCCGTGCAACTGGAAACTGTGCTCCGCGTAAAGAAAATTATTCTCTTTGCGAAAAAAGGAATAGCGCGTCAGATCTCTTTTGCGCGGATTTCGCACCATGTCGATCAGCATCGGTATTCTCCTGCCGTAGAAAGGCAGAGCATGCTCATAATTGCTCTTGCCGATCATGTGCTCGGATTTCACGCCCATCATCTTTTCCATTTCGCGGTTCCAGATGATAATCCTGCCTTCCCTGTCGACGGCAAAGGTGGGTTCCGGCAGGAAACTTACGATATCCGCCAGGATGCGTTCGGATTTTTTAAGCGCTTCTTCGGCTTCAACCTGTTTCGTGACGTCGGTGACAAAATTGATTACGGCGGGGCGTCCTTCCCAGAGAACGGCGGTTCCGATAATCTCCAGCCAGATCACCTCTCCCTTTTTGTTGACGCCGCGATAACGATATTTATCGACCGGTTTCCCGGCCAGTTTTTTTTGATAGCTTTGCAGCGCGACCCTGTAATCGTCGGGATGCGTCGTTTCCCGCATGTGCTTTCCGATCAACTCCCCGATCGGACGGCCGTCAATTTCCGAAGCCCTTTTGTTGACGTACTTGTGAATCTTATCCTGCATAATGACAATCGCCTCCTGGGCATTGTCCAGCATGGAGGTGATGTACCGGATGGGGATGCTGCTGAGACGGTCGTCCTCGCGGCCAGGAGGCGTTGAATCGGAATGGCCCGATCCGCGGTTTGGGCCGGCATCTTTTTTAGCGGCGTTCTTTTTTAAGCTTTTTCCGGGCGGCATGGGCTCACTCTCCTGTCTTGGATGAAAAAAGAATAAGAAGGCGGCGATGTCCTGTCAATAAGATCCGCAAAATACCAGGGGAGGCATCACCCCTGGGCAAAGAAATCAAGAAGGATTTTATTAACCCGGTCCGGTTCATCCAGTTGCAGCCAATGGCTGGCGCCGTCGATTCTCTGATACTGCCACTCCCCCGCAACAAAGGCCTCGGAAGCCAGCATCGGCTTTTCCGTGAGGTAGGCGTCGCCGCTGCTCCATATTCCCAGCGTGGGAAGCTTGACGGCTGGAATCAAAACCGGTTTAGCCAGCTCTCTTTCCGGTCCCATATTGGCCCGATACCAGTTCAGCGCCGCCGTCAAGGCGCCCGGCCGGGATAAATCGCTGATCCAGTTTTCCACTTCGCTGTGGTTTCTGAGGATTTCCCGGAAAAGTTTCCAGTCATCGCGCTTAAGCAGGGCTTCTGCCGTATCCCTGAACTGGAAAAACAGCATGTACCAGGCTTTTTCCCGTTGTTCGATGCTGCGTTTTTCCCGGTTGGCCATCGGATGCCCGACGGAAAGGACGGCCAGGCGGCCGATCCGCTGCGGGTAGAAGCACCCCATGACCCAGGCGATCACGGCGCCCATATCGTGGCCGACAACATGGGCCTTTTCGATGCCCAGCGTATCCAGCAGGTTGATCATGTCGCCGACCAGAACGGTCAATTCATAGTCCTGCGTCTGCGCCGGTTTATCCGACTTGCCGAATCCCCGGACATCAGGCGCGACCACGCGATACCCGGCCTTCACCATCGCGGGAATCTGATATCGCCAGACGGCCGACGTGTCCGGAAATCCGTGGATGAGCAACACCACCGGACCGGATCCGGCGTCGATGACGTTGAGACGAATTCCTTTGACATCGATTATTTCACTTTTCATCATATCCTCCCAGACAGCTGTTTCATAGCGATAAAGGCCGGAACCCCGGCTCTCTTTTTAAATCCCTGCTTTCTTAACTTACAATGAAACGCACGACAGATTCAAGCAGAGTCTCTTTCCCCATCCGGGGCTTTCCAGCATCCGGCGTATTTGGCGCCGCTTTTGAGCGTCTGCGAAGTTCACGGCGGCTGCCGATGAATTTGGAATTTGTCATTTCCTGCTGATGATGGTATGGGCTGCTTGAGCTTCCGGGAGAATCCGGTCAGCCAGGAATTTCCAACGGCAGCTTTTGCCCTGCGCCGACTTTAAGAGTCGCGTTCGGGGCATGAATGACAAAATGTTCCGATAACCATGGGAAAATAAAATGAAAGAAATCGACTTTGCACTGATGCTGATGAAAGACGGAAAGATTTCCGCAGCCAAAGATATGCTGGCCGATCTTCTCGAGTCCGACCCGCAAAATCCCGACATCCTTTTTCATCTGGGCATGTGCTACAGCCAGCTCGACAATCCCGAAAAAGCCGTCCAGGTGCTTTCTGCTTGTGTGAAGCATCATTCCGGTTATGCGGACGCTTATGTGGCGCTCGGTTACGCTTATGCACTGCTCCGGGAGAACGGGCCGGCGCGGGAACATTTCCAAAAGGCGCTGGAGATCGAACCGGAGAATTCCTTCGCCCTGCAGAACCTGGGCAGTCTGTACGGAATGGAAAACGATTTTGCGCGGGCGATCGAATGCTTCGAAAAGTCGCTCGCGGTCAATCCGGCAGATCAGCAGACCGCCTACTGTGCCGGCTATGCCTGTTTCCAGACCGAAAAATTCGACCTGGCCGAAAAGTACCTCGGTTTGGCAGTCGACCTGGACAGATCGACACAGCTTGCCGAAGCCGCGATGGAAATGATGCGCAGTATTGCTGAACGCAGCCGCTGAACACAGGCGCCGGGCGGAACTGGCCCGGTTAACGACGAAAACGGCAGAAAAAACAAACCATATCGGTCGGAGCGGCATTCCATGAAACAGGTTGACAGCAGCCAGGCGGTCCGGATGCGCTATGATCCTTGCCAAATTTTTGCACAGAGCAAATCACCGGCCGGTTTGTATGCGCGCAAAAAATGGCTTGGCGAGGCTGAAAGTCCGGCCTGGCAAAATGACTTCAATGAAACCGTCGCATCTCTCCTGGACGGGCAGTCCGCCGACGGTTCCTGGTCGCAATCCCCTGTGGAGACCATCAGGCGCCTGTTCGGTTTGCATCTGACCGTCCGGGAAAGGACGGGAGATATTGAGCAGGCCCTGAAGTGGCTCATCGGCCAGGTCTTGACCGGCGATCTGTCGGGAACGTATTTTGACGATATTCCGCCCGCTGCGCTGCGCGAACTGCCCTTTGTAAACGCCCGGCAGTCCCTGCTTCTGGTTTGCGCGACGCTTTTTCTGGCCTCGGTCTTTCAACTGGAAAACGATGAGCGAATACAGGCCCACTGCCGGCTCCTTTCCCGCTGGCTTGTCGCCCAGGAGGAAAATGATGAGGTCTGGCCGGAAAAGAGCAATATTTTAAGGGCCTTTATCGTTTTCCCGGCGTCGGCGCGCGATTCCGGGACACAAAGCCTGGTTTCCGCCTTGGAGCATCAGCAAAAGCCGTCGGGCCTCTGGCCTGCTCCCATCCCTTTTTTCCTGACCGTGAATGTTCTGGCCCATCTGGACGACGAATCGGCCAGGCGCCAGTGGCGGAAGGCGCTGCCCCTTTTATCGGGCGCGCAGCAGAAAGACGGAGCGTGGGGCGGAGAAGACCGGGAATGGAACACGTTCCTGGTGGTCCACGCCTTGAAAAACAAACACTGTCTGTGAAGACCCTTTTGCGGCGGAGATGATGCGGCCGGAACGATTTTCGAAACCGTCCGACGCAAATTTTTCTCGAGTTTCCGGGAAAATGCGTGTATCTTTTGCGTCTGTTTTTCCGGATGGGCCCGCAGCAACGCGGGCGGCTTTTTCTTTCCGAAAAAGGGAACCGCCTTTTGGCAGGGGATCCGGTTAAAAAAATCTTTTAAGGAGAAGGGCGCAATGGCGGAAAAAGATCTGGTTTACCGGGGAAAGTCGAAGGACGTTTACAAAATTACGAGCGGCGCGTACAAAGGCAAATATCGGTTCGTCTTTACGGATCGGGCGACCGGCTATCTGGAAAACGGCAAGCCTGTTTTTGATCCGGGCTACGATATCGTCGTCGGCGAAATTCCCGGCAAGGGCGCGATCGCATGCCGGTTTGCAACCCACTTTTTCAAACTGCTCAAATCCCGGAGCGTTCCGACGCACTTCATCGAGACGGTGAGCGACAATGAAATGATCGTGGAGCCGGCCCTGCCCCTGGGCAGGAAAGCGGCCGTGCCGGGAATCGCGGGAGCGGAGCCGCTGGCGAACCTGGAGTTCACCTGGCGCAACAATGCGACCGGCAGCTTCTGGCGGCGCTATCCCTTCATCCGTCCGTGTCAAAATGTCCATCAGGTCGTCGAGGCCTGGACCAAGGGCGAAAGCGACATTCTGATCACGCTGGAAGCGCTGCAGGAAACCGGAGCGCTCGGCGCGAAAGAGATTGCCCAAAGCGTCAAACTGGTCAAGAAAATCGCCGCCCTCGTTTCCCGGGAATTCACCGCGAAAGGCCTGCACGTCATCGACGGCAAGTTCGAACTGGGCCGTCTGAAATACGGAGACGGCAAGATTGTGCTCATCGATGAAATTTCTCCCGACGTCCTGCGCGTCTGCCGCGGCTATCGGCCGGACAAGGACGGGCATTGCACGGTTTTCAAAAAATGCGCCGTGACAAGCGCGGCGGACGGCAAGCGGACCATCAAGAACAAAAACCAGGTGCCCGCGGCCGAGTTTATCGGCGTTTTTCTGTAAGGAAAACAGGCGCGGCCGGAAACCGCGCCTGTTTTATCCCCGGCTCCGGTCTTGACAAATTCCGGCGCGACCCTATACTGGAGTAAAATATTTAATAAGTTGTAAGGTAAGTTTATGGCATTTGTCAGACCGGAAATCATCAGACCTCCCAGCGAACACGACAGCTACTATCTTCCGTTAACCTCGGGGTGCTCGAACAATTCCTGCACCTTCTGTAACTTTTCCTTTACAAATCTCGGCCTGCGCGATTTGGAGGACGTCAAACAGGAAATCGACGCGATGTCCCTGTTCATGAATTCCCGTATGTGGGTGGCCGGCCAGCCGCGGATTGTCTACGCGATTCTGCAGGGCTGGGACGGAAGGAAAGTCTTTCTCCAGGACGGCGACGCCCTGGTGTATCCCTATTCCAAACTGCTTGCGGCCTTGCAGTATCTCAATCAAAAATTTCCGGGCCTCCAGCGCATTGCCAGTTATGCCACGCCGCAGGACATTCTGAGGCGCTCGGTGGACGAGCTTCGTGCGCTTCGAGAGCAGAAACTGGGAATTCTGTACATGGGCGTGGAAAGCGGCGACGACGCGGTTTTGCAAAAGATCCGGAAAAACGCCACGCACGATCAGATGGTGGAGGCCGCCCGGAAAGTCAAGGCGGCCGGCATTCTCCTGTCCGTAACGGTGATCCTCGGCCTGGGCGGCGCCGCCGGCAGCGAAAAGCATGTGGCG
>Ga0228535_1002188_pt1 | contig 20650 bp, 14 predicted proteins | sample SJ1metagenome_FD_168457 | JGI IMG/M metagenome (GOLD analysis project Ga0228535, IMG submission 168457) | Enriched culture of PCE-dechlorinating microbial communities from Ithaca, New York, USA - SJ1 | ecosystem: Engineered > Modeled > Simulated communities (microbial... > Unclassified | place... | reverse complement strand
GCCGCCGGGAAAAAGGGTGAAAGGAGAGGATCCTACTCGATTCTGCCGACCTTGGACTCAAAGCGGACCATGTTTGCCTTGCTCTTGGAAACCTTCTTGATGTCTTCCCATTCCCTGTCGCTTTTGATCCACCAGAAGTACTGGACCGGCGGCGTCAGCTGGCCGTTTTCGACGGTCTGGATGGAGCCGTTGATCAGCAGGCGGCCGTTGTCGGCAATGCCGAAAATTTCCGTTGGAATTTTGTCTCCGACGATGGGCAGGGCCCTCGGAAATGCGGCCCGGATGGCCCGGACGTCGGTCGTCGTGCCGGCCGCTTCAATGGCTTTGGCCAGCGCGTGAGTGGCACCGTAGTGCCGGAAACATTCCGACGTGACCATCCGCTTATAGGTGGCCTTGAATTTCTTTTCGAAGGGCTCGGAGGCGGGAACAGGCACACTCATGGGGGTGGCGACGCCGATGGTGTTGTTCATCAGCTTGTACCCTTTGAGCAGATTGCCCATGTAATCGAGTTTCGCCTGGTCGATGACGATGAAGCCGCCCCGAAAGCCCATGCTGCGCGACTGTTCGATGACCAGGGCCGTCGTGGCCGAAGGGCCGCCGATCAGCATCGCATCCGGTTTGGTGGCGAGCGCAGCCGTGAGCGGCGCCGAAAAATCCGTTTCCGTGTAGTAGTTGGCGGGTTTGTCCGTTGTGATGACACCGCCCGCTTTTTCCCACTGTTCCTTGAAAGCCACCCGCCATTCTTCGCCGTAGCTGCCCGCGGTGGCGACCATAGCGATTTTCTTGTAGCCTTTCTTCTGCGCCAGTTCGATGAACTGCTGGACGTAAACCAGGAAGTTGGGGGCCGTGAGTCCGATGAGCAGCTTGTTGCCCATTTGCGTGACCTTGGGAGTGCTGGTGTAAGCCATCAGCAGAAACTCGTTGCCTTTTTCTTCGTTGATCTTGGCCATGGCCGCGATGGTCGTGAAAACGCCGTTGTAAACGGCGATGGCGCCGTTGTTGCGGAAGCGCCTGGCGTTGTTGACGGCCGCCGTCGGATCGGCCCGGTCGTCGAGTTTTTCGAGTTTGAGCAGATGTTTTTTCCCCTTCACGACCACGCCGCCCGCGGCGTTGATTTCGTTGACTGCCATATCGACGCCGAAGAGGCAATCCTGCCCGTATTCCGCCGCCGGTCCGGAAAGCGGTCCCGAAAAGCCCAGAACAATATCCTGGGCGCGGGCGATGAATGTCCACGACATCACCAGACAGATAACCGAAAAAACAATAATCCCTTTCCAATGCTTCATTTTTTTCCTCCTCCTCTTTTTGTGTTGAATCTCTCCCGCCATATTTACAAAAGTTCAATCAAAGAGCCGGTATGGATCGCCAATGAAAGCAAGCAGAACGGAGGGTGCACTTTCAGCTTTAAAGCCTGCGTCATCGGTCGTTAAAAAGCTCGTTTTTTTTAAAGACTTAATTACGATATTCAATTTTTGCCTGTGGAATCAGTATAGAAAAAACGCTTCTGTCTGTCAATCGAATTAACTTAAAAAAAATAAAATTATCTTCTTTGCGGCCCGGCCATCGCTTCCTTGAGGCGGCTCGCGCCAAGACAGAAGGCGTCGAGTTTGGCCTCGAGAAGCTGCGGAAAGGGAGAACCGTCGCTCTCGATCGGCAAAAAGGGCAGTTCGTCGAAGTCCGCCAGAATTTTTTTCAGAGCCCGGTTGCCGGGCGTCAGAGCCGTTTTTACCGGGGAGCGCATGGCGTCCGTCAGAATCGCCTCCGCCAGGCGGCCGGGCATGCAGCCGAACGGGCCGATGGAAATGACGCCGCAGACGGATGTGGCGATTTCGGAAAGCGCGCTGCCGATGGTGAGAATCGCTTCGCCGGTGAGGTGCGGGGAGAGAAAGGGCCGCGCATGCCGGAGAATTCCGTCGATATCGATTGGATCTGCGGGGCCCAATCCGGATTGCCGCAGGACCCTCCGGAGCGCGCGCGTGTAGTGTCCGACATACCGCTCCACCAACAGCAGCTTGAGCCGCTCCAAGGTCGGCAGGTGGTGGCGGACGATGTTTTTTCTGACCAGATAATTGGTGTAGAGGATCCATTCGCTGACCGGCGAGCACACGACGGCAAATCCCCGCCGCGCCAGAATCTCGATCAGGTGCCGGCGGGCGAGGTCGTCGCGCCGGACAAAAATTTCGCCGATCAGGGCCACCACGGGGAGATGCGGATGGGGCCGGTCGAGGCCCGGAACGGCGGCGAGGCGGCCGAGGCTTGCCTCCAGCGCGGCCAAGACCGTCCGGAAATCCTTTTGTCCGAGGACGCTAACGAGACGGCGGGATTCCCCCGCGAAGATATCCATGCCCCGCCGGGGATCGTCGGCCCGGACGAGGATGAGCGAGCGGATATCCTCCAGCGCATCGGAAATTACGGCGGCCCACCAGGCGCGCAGGCGGAAAAAGGCGTTCGTTCCGGCGTAGGAATTTTCGGATGTGAGCGACACGACGGCCACGTCGGGAATTTCCAGACGCCGGATCAGGTCTTCCATGAAAACGGCATACTGGCCGAAGCGGCAAGGCCCCGATCCCGTCGGCATGAAGTAGGCGACGATTTCGCCGGGCCGGCGCAGCTCGCGCACATAGTGGATCAGCGTTCCCGCGGTGAGAATAAGCGGCAGGCATTCCTTGCACGCGGTATGGGCCCTCCCGAGCTTCAGGATGGCTTCGTCGGCCGCCGGGTGCGCGACGGCGGAAAAACCTTCGCTTTCAAAAACGGCGGCCAGCATTTGTGCGGCTGTTTCTCCCATGGACGGAATGAGGACGGTGACGCGCGGATCGGCAAGCGGGAGCGTTTCACCGGCTGACGTGGTGACGGAGGCTGCCGATGCGCCGAAAACGGTTTGGGCCGGCCGGAAGACGGCGACCTGCTCCGGAAGACTGCGGTAAGCCGGATGCCGGTAAGCCGTCATCACGTCCAGAAACGCCTCGATGCGCGTTTCCAGTCCCGCGCCGCGCTCAGCGCCTCGAAATAGGGCGCTGCGGGCGGAACGATCAGACCGGCGATGTCCCGGCGCAGATAGTCGATCACCATGGCGTTTTGCGCCACGCCGCCGGTGAGCAGAATGTTTTGGCGGGGGACTTTTTTAAGCAGTTCGAGAATTTTTCCGGCCATCATTTTACACAGGCCGGCCGTAACCTGGGCCCGGGGAACGCCCTTGTTCGTGGCGTGCGTGCAGTCCGATTTGCAAAACACCGAACAGCGCCCGGAGACGGGGTGCGGTTCCTCGGTGGCAACGAAAGCCGCCGCTTCCTCAAGCGTGACATTCATGCGCCGCAGCTGCTGCAGGAAGAATTCGCCCGTGCCGGAGGCGCACTTGTTGCCGGTCTGCACGGCGGCGATCCGGCCGCGCCGGTTTAAAATGTACACCATGAACGTCTCGCCGCCGGCGGAGACCACGGCGGGACAGAACAGGCCGGGCGGCTGCACATGACGGCAGGCGTATTCGACCGCCTCCGGTTCGGAAATCGCCGTGATGTCGACAAGCTCGCGAAACTTGCGGCCCGTGGCGGCGACGCGGTCGAACGAAGCCAGATCGCAGCTGTTCAGGGCCGTAAGCAGCATGTCGCGGGGGTTGCCTTCGTGAGGCCAGGTCCGGCCGGAAAGAATCCGGCTTTTTCCCTGTTCGTGTGCCACCGCGGCGACGGAGATGGTGGAGGCGCCCAGGCAGATTCCCAGGGTTTTCATCGAAATGTTTTCCTCTTTTTAAGATTTTGCCGTTTTTGCTTCCGGCTCATCTCGGCAAGGGAGTCTGTGGTCGAACTATTCAAATAAACGCCGCTTTAGTCAAGTCTTATGTCGCGCCGCGGCCGGCTTGCGGGCGGCGGCGGGGTTTTTTAGAAATAAGTGCTTGTCAAGGCCCCGGATATTGGGTTAATAATTCAGGGCGCGTTAAACCGTGGGTCAATAGCGCCTTGCAAAAAACGGTTTACCCGAACCGCAGATCGGGAAGGCAGCGGGTAAAGATGGAAGAATCGTTGATCGTCAATCAATTACAATCCGAAATCGAACAGTTGAAAAAAGCAGTTGCCGAACTGACAAAGGAACGGGGTGATCTTCGCCACCTGCTGTACACGGTTTCCGACGCGCTTTTGATGATTAACCGGGAATGCCGGATTACGTACGTGAACCGCGCGCTTTGCGAAATCGTCGGCTGTCGGTACGAGGAGATTGTCGGCAGTCATTTTAACGATCCGCGGTGGAGCTTTAAAAGCGTCGACGGCGATTCGGTTGCGCAGGAATCCGTATTTCAAGCGGTTTTTCAGAAAGAGCAGCCGCTTGTGGATCAGGTCTGCCGGATGGACTTTCCCGGCGGGGAGGAAAAAAATTTTCTCGTCAGCGCCACGATCCACCATGACGACCGGGGGAATCTGGCGGGAATTGCCTCTGTCATCCGCGATTGCACCGAGCTCAACCGCGTCAAGGCGGAAAACCTGGAAATCAAAGCGGTTTACGAAAGAATGGCCCAGTACGCCGATGAGGCGATTTTCCGCATTGACGCGGATACCGGCCGGATGATGTACATCAATGACGCGGCACAAAATATTCTGGGCTATGCGCTTGCCGACTATCCGCAGGTGATGGCTCGGGTGATTCCTCCGCAGCAGCTGAAGGCCTGGAAAAGCGCGCTCGCCGGCCGCAACGCCGCCAAAGAAGTGCTGCGGAATGCGGCCTTGTCCTGCACGGCGGGCGACGGCCGGACGGTTATCATGGAATTCACGGTGATTCCCGTGCGGCGCGACCAGGGCGGCGTGGCGTTTTTCGAGTGCATCGGCCGCGACGTTACAGTCCGGCGATTCATGGAGGCGGAACTGGCCAAGGCCCAGAAACTCGAATCGATCGGTCTTTTGGCCGGAGGCGTCGCGCATGATTTCAACAACATCATGACTGCGGTCTTCGGCTCCCTGGCTTTGGCCAAAATGGAAGTGCCCGAGGACAGTCCGGCGTATGCGCGCCTGACGGCCGCCGAGGAGCAATGCCTGAAGGCCAAGACCCTGACCCGGAAGTTGCTTACCTATTCCCGCGGCGGCTCGCCGCAGCGGAAAACCGCCTCGCTGGCCGGCGTCATCCGGGAGGCCGTCAATTTTTCCCTGAGCGGGAAGAATATCGCCTGCCGTTTTTGCCTGCCCGACGATCTGTGGTCGGCGCAGATTGACGAGGGGCAGATGCACCAGGTTGTTCACTCGCTGGTGTCGAACGCCTGCGAGGCCATGCCTCACGGCGGCACCATCGAAGTGGGAGCCGAAAATACGGAGCTTGCACAGGACCAGATCGTGCCGCTTGCGGCCGGAGCCTACATCAAGTGGTACGTCCGGGATTACGGCGCAGGCATTTCCGAGGAACACATGAAAAGAATATTCGATCCCTACTTCACCACCAAGCCCATGAGCTCTGTCAAGGGGATGGGACTGGGGCTCGCGATCTGCTACTCCATCGTCAAAAGCCACGACGGGATCATCACCGCTGAATCCACGCCGGGCGAGGGCACCGTCTTCACGGTTTACATTCCGGCCTCGTGCGGCGAACGGGATGCGCCCCGGCCCGCGGCCTCCCCGGAGGCTCAGGGTGTGCCGAAGGCGAAAATTCTTCTCATCGATGACGAGCAGATTCTGCTGGATGTCACCGGCAGCATGCTCAAACATATCGGCTACGATGTCGTGACCGCGCAGAGTCACGGCGAAGCCATGGCGTATTATCGACAGGCCGGGGAAGCCGGCCGCCCGTTTTCGCTGATCATCATGGATTTGACGATGCGCGGCGACGACGGCGGGGAAATTGCGATCCGCCGCTGGAAGGATAGCCATCCGGAGGCGAGAGCCGTGATTTCCAGCGGCTACATGAACGATCCGGTGATCGAAGAATACTGGAAGTACGGCTTTGTCGGAGCAATGGTCAAACCCTACTCGCTGGTGGAGCTCAAAAGCTCTCTCGAGAAAATCCTGGCGGGCGGGGACAACGAACAGAGGTAAGGAGATTTTATGGACGAAGGCATTAATGATTACACCAAGAACATCGTTGATCTGAGGCGCCACATGTGGATGGCGGGCATCGAACTGGAGCTGCGCCGGCTGATCTGGCAGATCGCCGTAGTCGGCAAATACATCTCCGCCAAGATCCACGAGTCCAACCGCAAGCTGGCCGGCTTTAAGAACGTTTACGGCGAGGAGCAGCTGGCGCTGGACCGCGTGTCCGACGACATTCTGAAAAACAAGCTTGCGCACTCCGGATTCGTGAGCCACTATGCGTCCGAAGAGCTCGAGGACATCGTCGCCATCGGCAAGGGAAACGAACAGTACATCGTCACGGCCGATCCGCTCGACGGCTCGTCGCTCGTGGATACCAATCTGGCCATCGGCACCATCATCGGCATCCACCGCAAGTCGATTTTCGACACGGGCCGGAACTCGATGGTGGCCGCGCTTTACATCACCTACGGGCCGCTGATTACGATGATCTATTCGGCGGGCAAGGGCGCGCACGAGTTCGTTCTGGACCGCGAAGGGGAGTATGTTCTGTCCGAGGAGAATATCCGGCTCAAGGACAAGGGATCCATCTTTTCCCCCGGCGGCCTGCGCAAGGACTGGACGGAGCCGCATTTGAAATTTATCGACAAACTGGAGGCCGACGGCTACAAGCTCCGCTACAGCGGCGGCTTTGTGCCGGACATCAATCAGGTGATCATCAAGCGCGGCGGCATTTTCACCTATCCCGCGCTGAAAAAATCGCCCAACGGCAAGTTGCGCCTGCTGTTCGAACTGCAGCCCATGGCGTATATCGTGGAACAGGCCGGCGGCAAAGCCACCGACGGCAGAAAGGACATTCTGAATGTGCAGGTGACCTCCGTCAATCAGCGATCGCCGATTTACATCGGCTCTGCGACGGAAGTGGCGATGGCGGGGCAGTATCTGTCGCAATAATTACAAGCATAAAAGGAGCAGCCATGATTTACGAAAACAAGGATCAAGTGAAGAAAGGATGCGCAAACATCCTGGCTTTCGATGACGGCGACGTCCGCGTTCTGGACGAAGCCAAATTTCAGGGGCAACTCATCGACGATCTGATTTACACGGTCGTGTTCAGCCCGGATGAGGCCGCCAAGGAAGCCGCAGCCTGGCTGATTCGGCGCGGCGCGGCGGCGCTGGGCATCTGGTCCGCGTCGATTCAGCCGCTGTACGAGGCGATGGGCCGCAAGGACATCGGCGGCTTTACCGTTCCGGCGATCAACCTGCGCGGCATTACCTTCGACGCCGCCCAGGCCGTTTTTCGGGCCGCCCTCAAGGGGAAAGTGGGGCCGCTGATTTTTGAGATCGCCCGTTCGGAAATCGACTACACGAAGCAGCGGCCGCTGGAGTATACCTGCGCCGTCACGGCGGCGGCCGTCAAAACCGGCTGGCGCGGCCCGGTGTTTCTGCAGGGCGACCATTTCCAGATGAACGCCAAGAAATTCGCGGCGGACGCGGACAAGGAAACGCAGGGAGTGAAAAATCTGATCTGGGAAGGCATCGAAGCCGGCTTTTACAACATCGACATCGATACGTCCACGCTGGTGGACCTGTCCCAGCCGACGGTCAAGGAGCAGCAGCGGACCAACTTCTCACTGGCGGCGGAGCTCACCACGATGATCCGCGACCTCGAACCGGAAGGCATTACGATTTCCGTCGGCGGCGAAATCGGCGAAGTCGGCGGCAAGAACAGCACGGTGGAAGAGCTGCAGGTCTTCATGGACGGCTATCTGGAGGAGCTGAAGAAACGCGGCGGCGCCGCCAAGGGAATCAGCAAGATCAGCGTTCAGACCGGAACGACGCACGGCGGCGTGCCGCTGGCCGACGGAACGGTCGCCAAGGTCAAAATCGACTTCGACGTTCTGGAGAAACTCTCGGAAACCGCCCGCGTTGCCTACGGTCTGTCCGGCGCGGTGCAGCACGGCGCGTCCACGCTGCCCGACGAGGCGTTTGACCGCTTTCCCGCCACCGGGACGGCCGAGATCCATCTGGCGACGGGTTTCCAGAACATCATTTACGACAGTAAAAGATTTCCGGCCGAGCTGCGCGCGAAAATCTACGATTACCTGAAAGCCAATATGAAAGGCGAATGGAAGGAAAAAGATACCGAAGAGCAGTTCATCTACAAGACCCGCAAAAAAGCTTTCGGGCCGTTCAAGCTCGATCTGTGGCATCTGCCGGCGGAGATCCGCGAGGGCATTTGCGCCGAACTGGAGCGCCAGTTCGCCTTCCTGTTCGACAAGCTGAAAGTCAACGGCACCCGCGATATTCTGGACACGCATGTCCCGCAGGTGGACGTGCCCCTGAAAATGCCCGCCGCCCTGAAAGGGTAGCGCGCCTCCCGCAAGGAGGCGGAAAAGAGAAAGATTCCGCCTGAAAGAGGTAAATCATGAAAGCGGCTGTGGTGGAGAAAATCACGAAGATTCGCGATAATCCGCAGCCGCTTTCTTTTGTGGAGGTTCCCGATCCCGTTCCCGCCGCGGGCCAGATCCTTGTCCGGGTTTCGGCCTGCGGCGTCTGCCACACGGAGCTCGACGAGATCGAAGGCCGGACGCCGCCCGTTTCCTTTCCCTTCATTCTGGGGCATCAGGTGGTCGGGACCGTGGTCGGGCACGGCCCGGGAGCCGGAAAGCATGCCGCGGGCCGGCGGGTCGGCATCGGCTGGATCGGCGCGTCCTGCGGCGAGTGCCGTTTCTGCTGCGGCGGCAGAGAAAATCTCTGTCGGGACTTCCGGGCGACGGGGCGCGACCTTCCCGGCGGCTACGCCCAGTATCTGACGGTGTCCGAAAATTTCGCCTTTCCCGTACCGGACATTTTTTCCGACGCGCAGGCTGCGCCGCTTTTGTGCGCGGGCGCCATCGGCTGGCGGTCGCTTCATCTTGCCAACCTTCATGACGGCGAACCGCTGGGGCTAACGGGCTTTGGCGCGTCGGCCCATCTGGTCCTGCAACTGTCTCGTCATCTTTACCCGGATTCCGAAATATTTGTTTTTGCGCGTTCTGAGCGCGAACGGCAGTTTGCGCGCGACCTCGGCGCCAGCTGGGCGGGCGACACATCCGACAGAAGTCCGCTTGCGCTGGCGGCGGTCATCGATACGACGCCCGCCTGGAAGCCGGTTGTCGAGGCGCTTGCCAATCTCGCGCCCGGCGGCCGCCTGGTGGTCAACGCCATCCGCAAGGAAGCGGCGGACAAAGCCGAACTGCAGCGCCTCGACTATCCGCTGCATCTGTGGATGGAAAAGGAAGTGAAGAGCGTGGCCAACGTGGCGCGCCGCGACATTGCGGAATTTCTGGACCTGGCCGCCCGGATTCCGATTTTCCCGGAGGTGGAGGAATATGCCTTTGCCGACGCCAACCGGGCGCTTGCGGAATTGAAGGCCGGCATCATCCACGGCGCGAAAGTCCTGATGATCGATTAACGGTTTGCTGTGAGCTTCTGAGCCGTGAGCTACGAGCTCTACTCCGCCTGCCAGCTTGCCACATATTCCCACGATTTGATCGCGGTTGCCGCGTCGTCGTGCCGCCAGTTTCCGGCCAATCCCATTTCCCGGACGGTCAGGTCGAAGTGGCAAAGCGCGATGCCCATGTCGATTTCCTGCAGCGACACGTCGCGCAGGTGCCGGTAGCCGAGCGACCGCGCCAGATAAAAGCGAAACGCCCGGCCGCTTGCATCATAGACGATGCGCCAGGGCTGCTTGTTGGAAGCCGAAGGCGCCAGACGGACGTTTTCCAGCGCTTCGGCGAAAGGCCCCGCCGCTTCCTGCGAAAGCGGTTCGCCGGGCCGGCCGGCAAAAAAGATTTTTTCCCAGGGCAGGCGCCGGTCCGAGCCGGCAAAGCCGCGCATCACGCGGTCCGTCAGGCTCGGGCGGGGCGCGGCGTAGCCGACGGGGCTGATCGTCGGCAACAGTTCGCTGCGGTCCAGGCCCGCCGCGCGGCCGAAGGCGCTGATGGCAAACGTGCCCCCCAGCCAGCAGGTGTTCAAACCCAGTCCGGTGGCCGTCACAATGAGGCTTTCCTTGCAGTACCCATAATCCACCATGGCCAGGGGCGCCGGGCCGATCATGCCCGCCAGGAAAAGACGCGCGTTGTGGATGACGCCGTAGGTGCCCAGTTTTTTCCACTCGGCGCGGGAGAGCGCCTCCATGGCCAGAAGCACAAAGCGCGGCCGGTTCGCGAAAGGACCCTCCTGCGGCGCCGACACCGCCGTCCGCAGTGTCTGCAGGACGGTGTCTTCAACGGGCCTGTCCGCGTAAGAGCGGCACGAGTAGCGGCGGCGAATGATTTCCGAGACAGGGGTCATGGATCCTCCTTAAAAAAATGTTATTGGCAAAATGTCTCCGTTATTTTATACTTTCGGCACAAGATTGTAAAACAAATCATGGTTTGTGAGGGAAAACGATGAAACTGGCCACTGTGGAACAAATGCGTGGGATGGATCGTTTTGCGATGGAGCAGTTGGGCATCGACGAAACCATTCTTATGGAAAATGCGGCGCATGCGTCTCTGACGCTCTTACGGAAAAAGTTCCGTATTCGCGGCGGAAAATTCGTGATCTTTTGCGGCGCCGGCAACAACGGCGGCGACGGCCTGGCGCTGGCCCGCCTGATTTTGTCGCTGGGCGGGCGGTCGAAGGTGTTTCTCACCGCGTCCCCCAAAAAGTACGGGGGGGCGGCCAAAATCAATTACGACATTTTATGCAATCTGGCCGCGGACGTCCAGCTTCTGGGCCGGGCTGAAGAGGCCAGGGAGGACCTCCGGCACTGCGACGCGGTAATCGACGCCATTTTCGGCACGGGGCTCGACCGGGATGTCCGGGGACTGGCCGCCGACGTCATTGCGCTGGTCAACGCCTCCGGCCGTCCGGTGCTTGCCCTGGACATTCCCTCCGGCATCTCCGGCGACACCGGGCAGGTGATGGGAACGGCCGTCCGGGCCGACTGCACTGTTGCCTTCGGCCTGCCGAAGCTCGGCAATCTGCTCTACCCCGGTTACGAGCATTGCGGGGAGCTTGTGGTGACGCACATTTCCTTCCCCCCGTCTCTGGTCGACCGCGAGAAGCTGACGGCGGAGACCAACGACCGGATTGTCCTGCCGCCCCGGCGGGCCGAGGCTTACAAGGGCGCCATGGGGGATGTCCTGTTTATCGCCGGCGGCGTCAACTACTTCGGCGCGCCTTTTTTTTCCGCCATGTCCTTTTTGAAGGCGGGCGGCGGCTACGCGCGGCTGGCCGCGCCCGCGTCGATCATTCCGTTTATCGCCCAGTCCGGCCGGGAAATCGTTTATCTGCCGCAGCGGGAGACGGCGGCGCTGAGCCTCTCGCTCAAGGCCAAGCCGGAGCTTCTGCAGCATGCGGAAAAAGCCGACATGGTGGTCATCGGACCGGGACTGTCGCTGCACGACGAAACGGCCAAGCTCGTCCGGGAACTGGCCGCCGTGATTGTCAGGCCGCTGCTCATCGACGGCGACGGCATCACGGCCGTGGCCGAGCGGCCTGAAATCCTGCTGAAAAGAAAAGCGCCGACGATTCTGACGCCGCACGCGGGCGAAATGGCGCGCCTGACGCGCAAGACGGTGGCCGAGGTGAACGCCGACAAGATCGGATGGCTGAGAGCCACGTCCGGGAAACTCAACGCCACGGTGGTTTTCAAAGGCGCGCATTCGCTGATCGGGCTTGCGGACGGCCGTGTCTTTGTCAATTTGAGCGGCAATCCGGGAATGGCCACGGCCGGCAGCGGCGACGTGCTCACCGGGTGCATTGCGGCAATGCACGGCCTGGGGCTGGATCCGGAGACGGCGACGCGCCAGGGTGTTTTCGTGCACGGATATGCCGGCGACCTGGCTGCCCGTGAAAAAGGCCAGGATGGAATTGTCGCGTCGGATGTCCTGGAACACCTGCCGCAGGCGCTCAAAGAAGACCGCGCGGGAACGATCGCGGAGAAATTTTACGCTCCGCCGCTGGTGGCGTAGCGCGGCCGCGAAAAGCAATTGCAAACGCCCCGGGAAAGCGTCGGCTCTCTCCCGGGGCGTTTCTCGTGATTAACCGCGAGGAGGAACGGTTAAGACGATTCTCCCAATCTTCCGCCGGAAAACAAAACCACGCCACCGATCGCGGGTTTGGCGCCGCAGTGCCCGTCCGAAAATTTTTTTACAGCGGAAAGTCTTGGCGAATATCAAAGCAGATTCTGTGCCATGAGGATTCCGGAAGGTGTCACGCCTCGTTCATTTTTTTAAGACGTTGCAGAAACGGCCCTATTTGTACTCTTGCAATTTCCATTTTCATCCGCTAAGGAATGCCGTCAGATAAATCTTAAGATCATTTTAGGTGGAAGTGAAAACCGGATGCAGTTCCGTTTTTAAGAAGGTCCTGGGAACACCGTTTCATCAACCGGCCGGCGGTCGGAGGACAGGTTGGAGCATTCCGTGGCTGAGGAACTCAAGACGAGATACGATGGCAGGCGTACAACAGGGACCGCTTCCGGCGGCGTTTTCGCCGGTCCGGCCAACAGCGGCACAGGAGGCGCTGCAGCGGACAACGGCGCCCATCTGCGCGAAGTCATCAGAAACTACAGAACGATCATCGACCGCGTGGAAGACTGCGTCGGCCAGGTTGATCTGGAAGGGAACATCGTCTTTACCAATAAGGCGGGCGTGCGGATATGGGGATTCAGCGATGAAAGCGAAATTATCGGCCTCAATTTCCGCCAATACATGGATCCGGAGACGGCGGACATCGTTTATCAGGCCTATCACCGGGTTTTCCGCAGCGGTCAGCCCGACAAAATCACCTACGAAGTCATCCGCCAGGACGGTTCCCGGCGGGTGATTGAAGATTCGGTGGCGCCGATTTGCGCCGACGGAAGACACATTATGGGATTTCAGACGGTAAGCCGGGACGTCACCGAACGCAAACAGAAGGAAAAGGAACTGGCGGCGCACCGGAGCCGTCTGGAGGCGATTTTCCGCAGTGTGAAGGACGCCATCATTACGGTGGACTCCGATATGAAGGTGATCGAGGCCAATATGAATACGGAGCCGATCTGCGGTCTGGCGCCGTCCCTGATGCTCGGCAAGCCGTTTTCCGCTTGTCCCGGCGAGTGCAACCGCTCCTGCTCCGACGTTTTGCAGCAGACGCTGGAGAAACGGGAAACGGTCAAGGAGTACCGTATCGACTGCGGCCACCACCAGCGGTTGAAGCAGCAGGTCAGCGTGACCAGCTCGCCGCTTCTGGACTCCGACGGAAATTTCATGGGCGCGGTCCTGGTGATCCGCGACATGACGCTCTTGCGGAATCTGGAGCGCGAACTCCGCGAGCGCAACCAGTTTCAGAACATCATCGGCCGCAGCAAAAAAATGCAGGAGATTTTTCACCTGCTGGAGGATCTGGCCGATCTGGACACCACCGTGCTCATTACCGGCGAAAGCGGAACGGGCAAGGAGCTGGTCGCCCGGGCCCTGCACTACAGCGGGTTGCGGGCCTTCAAGCCGTTTATCACCGTGAACTGTTCCGCGCTGACGGAAAGCCTCCTGGAAAGTGAATTGTTCGGCCATGTCAAGGGCGCTTTCACGGGGGCGATCCGGGACCGGCAGGGGCGCTTTCAGGCCGCGGAGGAAGGAACGATCCTGCTCGATGAGATCGGCGATATCTCCCCACTTCTGCAACTGAAGCTTTTGCGTGTCCTGCAGGAGAAGACGATCGAGCGCGTCGGCGAATCCGTATCCAGACCGGTGAATGCGCGCGTCATTGCCTGCACGAACAGGAATCTGCGCGACAAGTCCCGCAGCGGCGAATTCCGGGAGGACCTCTACTACCGTCTGAAGGTTGTGGAAATTGTGCTGCCGCCGCTGCGCGAGCGCCGGGAGGACCTGCCTTTGCTGATCGAACATTTCCGGCAGACCTTTAACCGGCGTTTCAACAAGAGCATTGCGGGATTTTCCGATGACGTCCTGGACCGCTTTATGGACTATCCCTGGCCCGGCAATATCCGTGAACTGGAGCATGTCATCGAGCATGCGTTTATCCTCTGCCACGCGGATGTTATCGCCGGTGAGCATTTGCCGCCGGAGATCCGCATCTGCCCGGAGGCGGAGGAAAAGCAGGCGGCGGACGACACCGGCTGCGCCGCCAGGGATCGTTATGCCAAAACGGTTGACGCCCTGGCGAAAGCCGGCGGCAACAAAGCCAAGGCGGCGCGGCTCCTGGGAATCGACCGGCGAACGCTTTATCGGCGGATTGAAAAATACAATGCATCCCGCTAGTGTGGCGCCAGGCCACATTATCGGGGGCCACATTTTTGTGGCGAGGCGCTACATCCCCTGCTTCCTGTGTTAACATCACGTCAAACAACTTCCTTAATTAACGCGGAAATCTTCCCCTGCCCCCTTCCTGGCACGCTCTGTGTAATGGCGGTCTTTAAAGATCGCACAAGGGGGAGCTTACATCATGAAACATCTGAAGTCGCTTGTTTGTCTGTTTGCCGCCGTCATCGTTTTCTGTGGAGCCGGAGAAAGTGCCGCCGGAGAAATTGTTCTGGGATACACCGGACCGCTGAGCGGCCCTGCCGCCGAATACGGCCAGGATATTCTGTACGGAGTGGATATGGCCGTGAAGGAAATCAATCTTTCAGGCGGCATTGCGGTCAACGGGCAGAAATATACGATCAAGCTGCTCCGGGCCGATGACCGAGTTGATCCCACCCAGGCCGTGACGAACGCCCGCCGCTTCAAGGCGAGTCAGGCCATTGCCGTTTTTAACGGGGTTTTTACAACCATTGCTCCGCTCATGAAAATAAACGAAGAGAAGGGCAATGCCTTTCTCATGATGGCGTACACCAGCACGCCGAAAGTGGAAACGCTGGGCAATAAACTGCTGGTGGATTCCACGCTCAGTTTCAACAACTACGTGCAGGCCTTCGCCGACTGGGCGCTGGGGAAGGGCTGGAAGAAGTGCGCCATGGTCGTCACCCTGGGAGTATACGGCGACGAGTGGCGCAGCGCTTTCCGGTCTTACTGGGAGAAAAAGGGCGGAACGATCACCGCCGACAAGCCCGCCAACTACTACACGGAAACGGATTTTTCCACGCCGATTTCCGCGGCGATGGTGGGCAACCCGGACGTCATGCTGATCGGCGGTCCCTCCGCCACGACCGCGCTGGTCATCGAGCAGGCCCGGTCGATGGGGTATAAGGGCGGCTTCATTCTGATCGATCAGGCCAACCAGGATTACATCGCCCGGATGCTCCGGGGAACGAAACTCATGGGGGATCTGATCGGCGTCGGCGGCCCGACCAGCGTCAGTTCGTCCGGGTCCGCCCAGTTTGCCGCAAAATTTACCGGGCAGTACAAGAAAATGGTGACCTGGGAATGCGCGCTCAATTATACCGCGACGCATGCCCTGGCGCGCGCGATCGCCGCTGCGGGGACGACGACTGACGTTTACAAAATCCGTGAAGCGTTCGACAAAGCCCTGGCGGCGCCGATGCTCGGCGATAAATTTCCCAACGAAATTTACGGCATCACGCCGACAGGGCGGGTGCTGGTCGGCGCCTCCATCCAGACGATCACCGCCGGGAAGTCCGATCCGGCAAGTGTTTACATCTGGTGGGCAAAAACACGGAAAGAATTCAACACCATCAAACAACAGACCGCATTTAAGAAAAACGAGCTGGTTTGGCAAAAACACTAGAGATCCCTTTCCAACTTCCCTCCTTTTTAAGAGAGGACGGGCTGGCCCGTCCTCTCTTTTACCTCAAGAATGTTTGCCGGAGGGAAACGCGTTTCGTTGATCTGAAATCCATCCTGACCGGTGGAGGCTGACGGCGCGCCTGGTGAAACAGGGCCTGCCGGGAAATACTTTTTAAAGGGAAGTTGCCGATGTCCCGGGTGCATTGGATCCGGCCGCAGAATTTTGAAGAAGATGTGACGGCCGAAAAAAAAATGGTTCTGCTGCTTTGCATGCCCCGCGACGATGCCTTTGACGAGCAGCTGCGTGTCGTGGAGGAAATCGCCCTGCAGTACGCGGACCAGTTGAAAGTCGTATTGCCGGAAGAAAGCTGCCTTGCGGCCTTCAGGGAAGATTACGCCATTGCGGGCACTCCGACTTTTCTGGCTCTGATAAAGGGGCGGGAGGTCGGCCGGATTCTGGGACTGGCCGATCGGGAGACCTTGAAGAAGTTTGTCGATCAGGCCCTCCAAAGCGGCGCCGGTGCGCCGCAGGAGGGAAATGACGGTCCGTAAATCCCCGAAAACGATTGCGTCGAAGCCGGACTGCCGCCCGGGAAAAAAGATCCGGACCGCCGGGGCGCAAAATAAAATATTCCATGTAAAAGGAGAAGCAGATGGCAGAACAGTTTATCAGCGACCGGAACTTGAAATTTTTATTATACGAGGTCTTCAACGCCGAAGACCTTCTGGCGTATCCGCGCTATGCCGAACACAGCCGTGAAGTTTTCGACATGGTTCTGGAGACGGCCCTGAAAATGGCCAGGGACCTCTTCAAACCCATTGTTTCCGAGATGGACAAAATGCCGCCCGTGTATGCCGGCGGCGACGTTGCCGTGCATCCTGCGGTGAGAACGATCATGCGGGAAGCAGGCGCCGGAGGCTGGATCGGCGCGACGTTTTCATACGAGGACGGCGGACAGCAGCTGCCGGAGATGGTCGGCATGATGGCGCCGACCGCAATATTTTCAGCGGCCAACTATTCCGCGGCCGTTTATCAGGGCCTCACGGCGGGCGCCGCAGGACTGATTGCTTCCTTCGGAACGAAAGAAATGAAGGACCGGTATCTGCCGAAAATGCTTGCGGGAGAGTGGCAGGGGACGATGGCGCTCACGGAGCCGCAGGCGGGAAGTTCGCTTTCGGACATCACGCTTGCGGGCGAACCGACCGATCAGGGCTACTACAAAATGAAGGGCCAGAAAATTTTCATTTCCGCCGGCGCGCACGACGGCGTGGATAACGTCGTTCACCTGGCGATCGGCCGGATCAAGGGCGCACCGGCGGGAGTCAAGGGGATTTCCCTGTTCATCATTCCACAGAAACGGATCGGCGCCGGAGGCGACCTCGAAGCCAACGACGTCAACTGCGCCGGCATTTATCACAAGCTCGGTTACCGGGGGGCGCCCATTACACATCTCGCTTTCGGCGAAAACGACGATTGCCGCGGCTGGCTGGTCGGCGAGGCCAACAAGGGGCTGGGCTACATGTTTCAGATGATGAACGGCGCCCGGATCGATGTCGGGCTGGGCGCGTCCTCCATCGCCTCCGCCGCGTACTACGCGTCGCTCGCGTATGCCCGGCAGCGGCCCCAGGGGCGCAGGCTTGCGTCGAAGAATCCCCTCGAGGCGCAGGTCGCCATCATCGAACATCCGGACATCAAGCGCATGCTGCTTTTTCAAAAGGCCGTCGTGGAAGGATCGCTGTCGCTGCTCATGCAGTGCAGCCGTTACGCCGACATGGAAAAGGTGACAACCGGCGAGATGCGCGAAAACTACAATCTGCTTCTGGAGTTGCTTACGCCGGTGGCCAAGTCCTATCCGTCGGAGATGGGAATTTTGTCGTGCAGCCAGGGCTTGCAGATCCTCGGCGGCTACGGCTATTGCGATGAGTTTCCGCTCGAGCAATATTACCGCGACGTCCGGATCCATCCGATCCACGAAGGAACGACGGGCATTCAGGGGATGGATCTTCTCGGACGCAAGATGACGATGAAGAAAGGCAAGGCCGGAGAGCTCTATCTGGCGGAAGTGCGCAAAACCATCCGGGAGGCCGAGCAGGACGCCGGACTGAAGTCCCTTGCCCAGGCTTTGGAGAAGGCGCTCGGCCTCCTGGAAAAAGTGACGGCTCACCTGTTTTCGGTGGCGGCCGGGGGCCATCCGGAGCTCTTTCTGGCCGATGCGACGCTCTACCTGGAGTTTTTCGGGATCATTGCCATTGCCTGGCAGTGGCTTCTTCAGGCGACAGCCGCTCGCAAAGCGCTGGCGACGGCCGATCAGGAGGCGGAGATCTGTTTCTATTCGGGCAAGCTTTTCACCTGCCGCTATTTTTTCGGATACGAACTTCCCAAAATCGACGGGCTGGCCGCGCGTCTGCTGTGCAGCGACGGGCTCACCCTCGAGATGCAGGATGTCCATTTCTGCTAGCCGATCGACTGCCGGCGCAGGCCAGGGTGGGCCGGCGCCGGCCCGGCGGCAGCCTTATCCAGACGAAGGGAAGGAGGGAGACATCGCAGAAGTTGTACGCGTCATCGGCGCGCGCCCGGCTGCCTGCCTGCCGGCAGACGCGGGGCAGGCAAAACGGGCGGCGCAGGATGCGGATCATAACCGGAAGGGAGGGTAAATCATGAAGAGATTTGCGCGTCTTTTTGTTTTGGCGGTTGTGTTACCGGCGCTTCTGGCGGCGGCTGATGTTTTGGCGGCGGAAATCGTCATCGGGTTCAGCGGGCCGCTCAGCGGTCCGGCCGGCGAGTACGGCCAGGATTGCGTCAACGGCATTGATATGGCCATTCGGGAAATCAACGAAAGCGGCGGTTTGGTCCTCAAGGGGCGGCGCTACACCTTTCGTCTGGAGCGCAGAGACGATCGTGTCGATCCGAAAACGGCGCTCGGCAATGCGCGCGAACTGCGCGGTACCCACCGGGCCATTGCCGTCTTCAATCCGGTGACGCAGACGCTCACCCCCATGATGGCCGTCAACGAGGAGCGGAACAACGAATTTCTGGTCATGGCCTATTCCAGCGTTCCGCAGGTTTCCGAAACGGGAAACCGGTTGCTGGTGGCCATCACAGTGCCCTTTACCACCTACGTCATGACCGAGGCGGATGTGGCCTGGGAAAAGGGCTGGCGCAGGGGCGCCATGGTGGTGACGGCGGGCGCCTACGGCGAAGGCTGGCGCAAAACCTTTGCCGATGTCTGGACGAAAAAAGGCGGCATCATCACCGCCGATCATCCGACCAATTACTACAAGAAAACGGAATTCGCGGCGCCGCTTGCCGCGGCGCTGGGCACCGATCCCGATTTCCTCCTCATCGGCGGCCCGTCCGCGACGACGGCGCTGATCATCGAGCAGGCGCGGGCGCAGGGATTCGAAGGGGGCTTTGTTCTGACCGACCAGGTCAATCTGGACGCCGTCTACCAGTTGATGGCCAAACCGCTGGGGCTGGAAGGAGCCATCGGCGTGTGCATGCTGTCGCACATTGCCTATCCGGCGACCGCCGCTTTCAAAAGCAACTATAAGGGGACCTACAAGAGAAGTCCGACCTGGGAGAGCATTCTCAACTACATGGGCATGTACGCCCTGGCCGGCGCCGTTTTGATTTCCCAGACGGCGGACGACGTCAGGGCGATCCGGGCGGCCTTTCCGAAAGTCTTTCCGATGCTGGGAGATCGTTATCCCATGGAGGTTTACGGTCTGTCTTCCGGCGGTCGGTTCATCGTCAGTTCCTCGCTGCAAACCGTGCGGCACGGCCGGGTGACGCCGCCCACCAACTATATCTGGTGGACGCAGACGGCCAAAGAATTTGATCTCATCAAGAAAATCACCAAAAGCGACATTCCTCCGGTCTGGAAGAAAATCGCCGGCCGGTAAGCCGGTGCTTCCAGGCCCTCCGCGGACAGGTCTGCCTCCCTGTCCGCGGAGGTTTACCGGAAAAGGGCGCTTGCGCCGCTCCAAAAACATGCTCCAAAAACATGTTGTGCTCGCGGGCAATATCAGGCATAAATAAACAACCCGGGCCGGGAAGCGGACGGAAGAGCGGTTGCGCCGTTGCGCCGAAAACGCGCGGGAGAAGCCGCTCCGGATATTTGATGAATCCACGTGACAAGAGAAAGGGGTTTGCAGTGAAAAAGTTAAAACGGGTGACGGACATCAGCACCAAAACCGCAAAGACGATCAAAGGCGGTAAAACCTGCAACTGCTCGTGCAGTTGTTCCTGCGCCCAATCCAACACCACCTCCAGTACGATGTCGGGCGAAAAGAGCGCCACCACGCTCAATACGTTTATTTAAAACGGGTTTGCCGACGGATTTCCGGGGCAAAGCACAAACGAAGCGGGGTGGTCGTCCAATGGAGCGGGAAACGCGGCGCAGCGGCGTGCGCGGGGAAACGGCGTCTTTCTGGGCCGGGGAATATCCGTTAGTAAAAATTTTCGATTACGGAAGCGATGTTCTGATTTATGACGCGAAACCGCACTTCGCCTTTATTGCTTCCCGGGAAGAACTGGCCTGCCTGACGGATTTTCTTCAGGGCCGGCCGCCCAGCCGGCCGGATGCAAAGCTTTCGGCCCTCCGGACAAAATTTTCCGCACTGCAGAAAAGCGGCGTTTTTCTCAAGGGACCCGCCGCGGAAATATCTCCTGTGGACGACTCGGCGATCAGCGGACAGCTTCAGTACTTCGACGAAAACATTCTGCTCAGGAAATTCTGCCTGGAAGTCACGCAGAACTGCAATTTCCGGTGCACCTACTGCAAACGCACGCTCGCTCAGGATTTCCGGGGCCACGCCGCGGTGGACTTGAGCGAAGCCGACGCGTACCGGGCCATCGATTATTATTTCAGCCGCTACAACTCGTTTTACGGCAGGCTCGCGGCGGACAAACGAGAGCTGCTCGTGAGA
>Ga0228535_1002187_pt1 | contig 20672 bp, 21 predicted proteins | sample SJ1metagenome_FD_168457 | JGI IMG/M metagenome (GOLD analysis project Ga0228535, IMG submission 168457) | Enriched culture of PCE-dechlorinating microbial communities from Ithaca, New York, USA - SJ1 | ecosystem: Engineered > Modeled > Simulated communities (microbial... > Unclassified | place... | reverse complement strand
GCATCTCTGAAATTTTCGGCGCTTACGATTGCCGTTCGGTAGGCGACGACGAAGAGCCCAGAAACCGCGCCGGTAAGTGCCGCATATGCATAGATCCGAGTGTACGTATACAGATTGCCGTTTTTCAAACCGTATAACCTCGTTGCATCTGGATGCTCGATGGGCGCACAATATGTATCAGGCTGCAATTTGCAGCTTTTGGGGTAAATCGAAAAAAATTCTTGCATTGTGCACGAAAGCAGTATATAGTAGTTTTGAATGTTACTCAAAGAGGAGGTAATATGAGAAAGCTTCTTTTCGCAATGATCGCGCTTCTGGCGGTCGTAGGCCTGAGCGCCCAGGATTTTACGATTGTAAACGGCGCCGAGCCAGCATCGCTGGATCCGCATGCGGTTGAAGGTGTTCCTGAACACCGCATCTATATGGCTCTCTTCGAGGGACTTACTGTGTCCGATCCGCGCACGAACCGCGCAATCCCCGGTATCGCAGAGAGCTGGTCCTTCAGCAAGGATTACAAGACTATCACCTTCAAACTGCGCAAGGGCGCGGTTTGGTCTGATGGTGTCGAAATCACCGCTGACACGGTCGTCAAGTCCTGGCTTCGCAAGATGGATCCGAAGAATGCATTCCAGTATGCAGATCTTCCCGCCATGTACATCGCCGGCGCCATGGATTATCTGGAAGGCAAAGCTGGCCCCGAGAGCGTAAAAATCCGCGCAGTCGACAAGTATACCTTCGAAGTCCAGCTCATTGGTCCGTGCCCCTTCTTTGCCGACATGACTACCCACTATGCGTTTGCAATTGTTCCCATCCATGCGATCGAAAAATACGGTCAGGATTGGGTAAAGCCTGGCAAGATCGTTTCCAACGGCCCATTTGTCTTGTCTGAGTGGAAGCCGCAGGAAAAGATCGTTGTCGTGAAAAACAACAAATACTGGGATGCGAAGAATGTCGCGCTCAAGAAAGTTACTTTCATTGCCAACGACGACATTAATGTCGGCTACAACCTCTACAAGACTGGTGCAGCAGACTGGACTGAGACTGTGCCGCTCGAGCTCATGGACGAAGTCAAACTGCGCAAGGATTTCCATGTTGCTCCTGAGTATGGAACCTACTACTACATCTTCAATGTAACCCGCAAACCGCTCGATGATGCCCGCGTGCGCAAAGCGCTCGCCATGGCCATCAACAAGAACGACCTTGTCAACAAGGTAACCCGTGGTGGCCAGATTCCTGCGAATGGCTTTGTACCGCCAAGCGCTGGGTATACCCCTGCAAAAGGCTACGGCTATGACCCCGAAACAGCACGCAAGCTCCTTGCTGAAGCTGGCTATCCTGACGGGAAAGGCTTCCCGACCCTGCAGATTCTCTATAATACCAGTGCTTCCCACAAACGTATCGCCGAGTTTATCCAGGCTCAGTGGAAAGACAACCTGGGCATCAATGTTGGGCTTTTGAATCAGGAATGGGGAACCTACCTCGACACCCGTTCGCAGTCACACAACTTCGACATGGCGCGCGCTGGCTGGATAGGCGACTACCTCGATCCGTCCACCTTCCTCGATATGTGGGTTACTGGTGGTACACAGAACGATGGTCTGTATTCTAACCCGAAATATGATGAGCTCATGGCCAAGTCGCGCGTAACCAGCGGCAGCGAGCGCTATCAGATCATGATGGATGCCGAAAAAGTCCTCATCGACCAGGATATGGCGGTTCTTCCGATCTACTACTATGTCACCCAGAATCTTATTGATTTGAATAAGTGGGATGGCTGGTATCCGAACCCGCTCAATACGCATCCGTGGAAGTTCGTTCGCCCCAAGAAGTAATCAAGTGGTCTGAATGAATCTAGTAAGAGGCTGTCCGATAGGGCAGCCTCTTTTATGAGATGACAAGATGTCATGGAGCAGTTTTGCTGAGCCGCGCATTGCATTTTCTCCGTAGATGAAATCGTCAAGATGATGTATAATATTTTAGCCTGAGAAATATCTTCTCAGATTTTGAAATTCCGGTCACGCACAAGTATCCCTGTTTTTTTTCAAGGGGTAGTTTGCGTTCAGGAAAGGAGTGATTCCGAATGGCACGATATTTCATTCGGAGAGCGTTGAGTCTCATTCCGACGCTCTTTATTGTGATCACGCTGAGCTTTTTTCTGATCAGGCTCGCCCCCGGCGGTCCCTTTGCTCGCGAACGTGAAGTGCCCGAAGCGATTCTTCAGAATCTCATGAAGCGGTATCATATGGATGAACCGTTGTTCAAGCAGTATCTGCGCTATATGGGCGATATTGTCCGCTGGGATTTTGGCCCCTCATATCGCTACAGAGATCTCACGGTAAATGAGATTATCGATCGCGGCCTGCCTGTTTCCATGTCGCTTGGTGTGATTTCTTTGGTACTTGCAGCTGTTGGAGGTGTAGCGGTTGGCATAATTTCCGCGCTCAAGCAGAATAAGTGGCAGGATTATGTTGCAGTTTCGATTGCGGTTATCGGCATATCGGTGCCACTTTTTGTTATGGGACCTGTTCTGCAGCTAATATTTGGCATGAAGCTGAAAATCTTGCCAATCGGGCAGTGGATATCCACCCATGGTCTCAAGGCGATCATTCTGCCTGCATTGACGCTTTCTTTCCCTTATTTTGCCTATATTGCGCGGCTTTCGCGAGCCAGCATTCTCGAAGTATTGCGCTCTGACTACATTCGCACGGCGCGGGCAAAAGGGCTTAAGGAATCGGTAGTGGTCTGGAAGCATGTGCTGAAAGGCGCGCTTCTCCCTGTCGTGACGTACCTGGGGCCTGCATTTTCGGGCATTGTTGTCGGATCGATCGTCATCGAATCAGTGTTCCTTGTACCGGGCATTGGCCGTCCATTCGTGCAGTCGGCGCTCAACCGCGATTATACGCTCATCATGGCGGAAGTAGTTGTCTACTCCATAATCCTCATCATTGCCAACCTCGTGGTCGATTTGATCTATGGCCTCCTCGATCCGAGGATTTCTTACAAATAGGGGGTGGCGCATGGCAAATAAAAAACTGCAGCAGGCTGTCAACGAATTCAACCAGGTCATGAAGCCCGTCTCCCTTTGGGCAGATGCATGGAAGCGCTTGCGCAAGAACAAGATGGCACTTATAAGTCTATTTATTGTAAGTATCTATATACTAATAAGCCTTTTTGCGCCGATTTTGACAAGTGCAGGGGTCCTCATCGACTACCGCAAACAGGTCATAACAAATGCAAGTCTCCCGCCATCGCTTAAGCCGGCAGGCGAGCTTGTCGTAAAGAAAATTGAAGCGCGAATCGCAAGCCTTGAGCAGCGCGTAAAGGAAAAAGCGGAAGAGCAGAGCGCTTTTGGATCCTTTTTCAATTTTGGCGCAACCGACCAAACGCAACCAGAGTCTGCAGCGGAGGCGACGCCGAGTGATCAGGGCGATACTAGCGCATTTACCTTTACTTATCAGGGCGAGGGCTTTTCGGGAAACACTACCGACCCTGTTGTGCGCGAGCTCATAAGCCAGAAAGAGACGCTCGAAAAAGTCAAAGCAGAGCTCGATACCAACCCCGATTATAAATTGGTGTACATTTTGGGGACCGACGACCTCGGCCGCGATATGTTTGCGCGCATTATCTATGGCGGACGCATTTCAATCGCTATCGGGATTGTCGGAACGCTGACTGCGGCACTCGTCGGTATCCTTATCGGCGCAATTTCCGGCTATGTCGGAGGCTGGCTCGACAATCTTCTTATGCGCTTTGTCGATATCATGTATGGCCTGCCTTACATGCTCATTGTCATCATTATCATGGCGATGATCGGAGAGAAGGCGCGAGGCAGCTTTGTTGTGCTGTTTGTTGCAATCGCGCTTGTTTCATGGCTCACGATTTCGCGCGTGGTACGCGGGCAGATTATAAGCCTTAAAAATTCCGAATTCGTGGAAGCTGCGCGCTCTATGGGCGCAAGCTCCTGGCGAATTATTTTCCGCCATCTTTTGCCGAACACGCTCGGTGTCATCATTGTATTTTCCACGCTTATGATGCCCAGTTTCATCATGAATGAGTCGTTTTTAAGCTTCCTCGGCCTTGGCGTTTCGGCTCCCGATGCGTCATGGGGGACATTGGTATCTGAAGGTGTCCGTGCGATGGAATCGTACGCATGGCAGCTGCTCGGCCCTGGTATTGCAATGACGATTTTCTTGTTCTGCATGAACTTCCTCGGTGATGGTCTGCGAGATGCCCTCGATCCGCAGAGCAAGAACCGGACCTGATAAGGAGCCGAAATGACTGACGAAGTAATTCTTGAAGTAAAAGACTTGAAAACATATTTTATGGTGGATGAGGGTTTGGTAAAAGCCGTCGATGGGGTGGATTTTCAGCTCCATCGCGGTGAAACGTTAGGAATTGTCGGCGAATCGGGCTCCGGCAAGAGTGTTACAAACCTGTCAATTATAAATCTCATCCCAGTACCTCCAGGGAAAATTGCGGGCGGACAGGTTTTGTTCCATGGCAAAGACTTGCTCAAGATGCCGCCGCACGAAATCCGCGACATACGCGGCAACAAGATATCTATGATTTTCCAGGATCCGATGACCTCGCTCAATCCATTCTTGCGGATTTCGACGCAGATGGTCGAGACAATCGAGCTCCATCAGGGTTTGGACAAAAAAGCAGCCAAGGAAAAGGCCATCGAAATGCTCAAGCTTGCGGGCATTCCTGCACCGGAAAAACGCATCGATCAGTACCCGCACCAGTTTTCTGGCGGAATGCGCCAGCGCGTTATGATCGCTATGGCCCTTTCGTGCAACCCGGAAATCCTCATCGCTGACGAGCCGACCAGTGCACTCGATGTCACTATCCAGGCACAGATTCTTGAGCTTATGCAGGAACTAACCCGCAAGCTCGGGACTGCGGTTATCATGATCACCCACTCGCTCGGAGTGGTTGCCGGTATGTGCGATACGATCTGCGTCATGTATGCGGGACGGATCGTTGAGCGAGGCCGTACTGAAGAAATCTTTGAATCGCCGAAGCATCCCTATACCGTGGGCCTCATCCATTCTGTGCCACGCCTCGATCAGGAGATAAAGGGGCGCTTGTATTCGATACCCGGCCAGCCACCCAACGTAATAGATCTGCCGGATTGCTGCCCATTCTTTCCTCGTTGCGAAAAGGCGATGGATATCTGCAAGAAGAAGTACCCGCCCTCGGTGTCGTTCGAAAATGGTCAGAGTGCTTCATGCTGGCTGTACGCGAAGGAGGCCCAGAATGCCTGATCACAAAGTTTTGCTCGATGTCCACGGCCTCAAGATGCATTTCCCTATAAAAGCAAGCTTTTTCTCAAAAGCCAAGAATTTTATCTATGCCGTCGATGGAATAGATTTTCAGGTCCGCAAGGGCGAGACGCTCGGCCTTGTCGGAGAATCCGGCTGCGGCAAGTCGACGACCGCGCGAGCAATTGCCCAGCTCTACAAGCCTACCGCGGGTGAAGTCATCCTAAATGGCAAAGACCTGACCAAGCTGCCTCCCCAGGAAATGATCGAAGCGCGCAAGAACATGCAGATGGTCTTTCAGGATCCCTATGCGTCGCTCAACCCGCGCATGACTGCCGGCGATATCATCGCCGAACCGATCCGCATTTTCCAGAAACGCGGGCTCATCGACATGAGCACCGAAGAGCGCAACGATCGCGTCGAGCATCTTATGGAAAAAGTTGGGCTTTCGCGCTTTTTCAAAAACCGCTATCCGCATGAGTTTTCGGGCGGGCAGCGCCAGCGTATCGGCATCGCACGCGCGCTGGCGCTCAATCCTGAGCTCATTCTCTGCGACGAGCCGGTTTCTGCGCTCGATGTGTCGATCCAGTCGCAGATTCTCAATCTGTTCAAAGATTTGCAGGACGAGTTCGGACTGACGTATCTCTTTATAGCGCATGATCTTTCGGTTATCAAATACATTTCGAACCGTGTGGCGGTCATGTATTTGGGGCTTATTGTAGAGATTGCGGATGCAGCTGACCTGTACAAGAATCCTCTGCACCCGTACACACAGGCACTCCTGTCAGCGGCGCCGATTCCCGATCCCAAGATCGAAGCGAAGCGTAAGCGCATCATCCTGACGGGCGATGTGCCGTCGCCGGACAAGCAGAGGCCTGGCTGCAATTTCTACGACCGCTGTTCGAAGCACATGGATATTTGCAAACAGGCGCGGCCGATGCTCAAGGAAGCAAGCCCTGGCCACGAGGTTTCATGCTTCCTCTATCACAAGCCGGAGTGAAATAGCCGGAAGCGAACGGCGCACAGGCTTCAGCAGAGCGCCGCGTGCAGTATTGTTGAGATGCTGCTGAATATGGGGCTGCCTTCGGGCAGCCCTTTTTCATTTTTGCATGTGTTTTGAGTGATTGTTAAAAATATATAAATATCATTTTATTTATATATTTATATATTGTCAATTTTATATAATATGATATAATTTTTGTAGATCATCAAGGAGGTACAGGTATGGTGTCGCTCCAGGTTTCACGGTTTGGTCTGGTTTTCCCGAATCCTGTCATTGCTGGCAGCTCCGGTCTTACTGGAAATATAAAATCAATCAAAGAGCTGGCTCGTAATGGTATAGGCGGCATTGTCCTTAAGTCGCTCTTCGAAGAACAGATCTTGATGGAAGCTCGCCGCGAAGCAAGCAAGGGTGGTGTCATCTACGGTCAGGAAGAAATCGACGATTACATCGGCTATTACGAAAAAAAGCACAGCTTGTCTGAATATCTGGCGCTGATTCGCGATGCAAAGCATGAAGTCAGCGTACCGGTCATTGCCAGCATAAATTGTGTTTCCGGTGGCGAATGGACAGAATTTGCTTCGGAAATCCAGTCTGCGGGCGCTGATGCGCTTCAGCTCAATATATTCGGCTTCCGAAATAGCGACCCCGGTTCAATTGTCCGCGCAGTAAAAGACAAAATTAACATTCCCCTCATTGCCAAGATCGGCTACTACTTCTCCGACGTGTCCGCTGTGGCGAGCGTGATCGAAAGAGCCGGTGCGGATGCACTTGTTCTGTTTAACCGGCCGTATTCAATCGATTTTGATATCGAAAAGCTGTCGCTCAAGCAGGGAGCGTATTTCAGCAGTCGCAAAGAAATGTTCGTTCCCTTGCGATGGATCAGCATGCTGTTCGGCAAGGTACACGCGCCGATTTTTGCTTCTACAGGCATCCACAATGGCGATGATGTAGTGAAAATGCTTTTGGCGGGCGCTGCAGGGACAGAGGTTGTTTCGAGTCTGTACCGGAATTCGCCAGAGGTCATTGCGCAGATGAAGGCGCGGCTTGAGTCCTGGATGGAAACGCACGGCTTTGAAACGATTGAAGCCTTCAGGGGACTTTTGAGCCAGACGAAATCCAATACTCCTGAAACCTACGAGCGTGTCCAATACATGAAATACTATGGCGATTTGCAGGAGAGAAGAGATGGCGTCCGTAATTGATTCGGCAATCGGGACTAGAAAATCCTCGGGGCGAGGGCGCCGAAATAGCCCAAGGCGCCAGAATCGCTATAATCGCAACAATCGGGACACTAAAAATTCAATTCTTTTTATTAAAATAACTTGCTAACAAGGAGCTTGAGATGAAGCACAGCAGGGAGGCGGTCATTTTGTTTATTGGCCTGTTTCTGGTGTGGGTGCTGATCACCTGGAGCGTTCAGCCGCAAGAGTTGTTGACAGGGGCCGCACTTGTTCTTGTGCTAACCCTGTTCATGCGGCCGGTGTATCCATTGCTGGAAGGCATCAGGCCGGGCATCATGCCACTTTTTTATATGGTGGTATATATATTTATTTTTATTTGGCAATTGATCCTCGCCAATATCGATGTTGCAAAGCGCGTGTTGTCACCAAGCCTCCCTATCAATCCTGGCATTGTCAAAGTGAAAACGGGCTTGAAAAGTCCGCTCGCGAAAGTCATGCTCACCAGTTCCATCACGCTCACTCCCGGCACCCTGTCGCTCAATGTGCAAGATGACGAAATATTCATTCATTGGATTGATGTGAAGGGCGGCGATGTTGAAAGCGCCTCAAAGGCGATTGTGGCGGTGTTCGAGCAAGGATTGAAGGGGGTGGTTGAATGATAACCATTTCGTTGATTTTGATCGGCCTTTCTGCGGTGCTCACCGTGTTCAGGCTTATCAAGGGGCCGAGCCTTTTTGACAGGCTTGTCGCCTCCGATACGCTTTCGGTTATTGGTATGGCATTTCTTGTGGTGCTCGCGGAGATTGTACAGACCACAAGCTATATGGATGTGGCGCTTGTGTATGGAATTGTGGGATTTCTCGGCACAGTGACCATTGCGCGCTTTTTTATGAGGGTATCGAAATGACGGTTGTCGGCGAAATCCTTATGCTGATTGGAGGCATTTTTCTGTTTCTCGGCTCGCTGGGCCTTGTGCGCATGCCCGATGTCTATAACCGCCTTCAGACTGGAACCAAGGCGAGCACGCTTGGCGCGATGTCCATAGGCCTGAGCGCGATGTTCCTTCTCCCTGGGGCTGTGGGGAAGGCCGTACTTCTTGTGGTATTCATAGTGCTCGCAAATCCGATTGCATCGAACACGATTGGACGAAGTGCCTATCTGTCCGGGATACGGCTTTCGGAAAAATCGGTGAGCGATGCGTGGGGCGTTCAGGCGAGTAGCGAAGCCGAAATGGTTGAAGGTGCAGCCGATGACGCAACCAGCACAGGTGCGGCGCCTGAAGCGACTGACAAGAAGGGGGCATAAAATGGTCGCAATGGTTATTGTAGTAAGTGTCCTGCTGATCGGCCTGGCGGCCGGAGCGGTTTTTGTGCGCTCGCTTGGTTCGGCGGTCATTTTGCTCGGGACCGTCAGTTTGCTGGTGTCCGCGACGTTTTTGTTGCTTGCAGCGCCTGATGTGGCCATCACTGAAGCGGCTATCGGCTCGGCTTTGACTACGCTGGTGTACGTGCTTGTGCTCAAGCGAACGAATTCGGTCGATTCGCTTGAGGATGGCAGCAACCTGCAGACCGGGAAGCATTCGGAACCGGCAAGTAATGGCGGCTCGCCAACAGGAGGCTCCCATGCGTAAGGTAATCGGCGTTCTGCTTATTGCGAGCTTTGCGTTTTTTGTTTTTTCGCTGGTAATGCGCGATTTATGGGCGGAGGATCCGGCGGCTGTCCGCACACTCGGACAAGCGGCCGTTGAACAGACAATACCCCAGAGCGGCGCGGCGAATACCGTAACCGCCATTGTGGTGCAATTTCGGGGCCTCGATACCCTTGGTGAAGTGACGGTGCTCTTTTTGAGTGCGCTCGGTGTTGCGCTTCTTTCAGGCGAATTTTCGGGGCGTGGGCTCAAGGAAGTTTTTCGGGATGATGGCGGCTTCATCCTCTACCATGGCGCGCGGCTTGTTTTGCCAATCATTATTCTTGTCGGCGTCTATATTGTGGCGCACGGCCACCTTTCTCCCGGCGGCGGTTTCCCGGGGGGCGTGCTTGTTGCGACCGCTGTCTATGCGGTGCTCATGACGGGAGTAAAAAATGCACTTTCGACGCGGCTTATGGCGGTGATTGAAGGGTTTGCGGGGCTTGCCTTTGTTGGGCTCGGGCTTCTGGGGCTTCTGAGCGACCGCTTCTCTTTCCTAGCAAATGTCCTCCCTAAGGGCAGTCTCGGCATGCTGTTCAGCGCAGGTATTATCCCGCTTATCTATGCGGCTGTCGGAACCAAAGTTGCGGCCGAGCTTTCGACCTTGGTGACGAGCCTTACAGGAAGCGATTATGCGAGTGCCGAAAAAGCAGCACAAGGAGGAAAGCGATGATTTCTGTCAGCGCTGTGCTCTATTCCACGAGCCTCATTCTGATTCTTTTAGGGCTATATGGGGTTCTAACGAGAAAAAATCTTGTTCGGGTCGTCATCAGCCTCGATGTCATGGATTTGGGCGTGAATATTTTCCTTGTAACGATCGGCTATATCCGCGATGGCAGAGCGCCGATTTATCTTGCTGATGTCCCGGCGAGCCTAGCGGATCAGGCTTCGCGCATGGTGGATCCGCTTCCTCAGGCGCTGGTGCTGACTGCCATCGTCATCGGGTTCGGCGTGACCGCGGTCGCATTGACATTGATTATGCGGCTGTATGAGCGCAAGGGGACGGTTATGGTGTCCGATTTGAGGGGGCTCAAATGGTAAGCCCGATGCTGTTGATTGCCATGCCGCTCGGGGCGGCATTTTTGATTGTGCTGTTGGGTTCAAAAATGGCCGCCAGAATTGTGGCGATTGCGACGGTGGCCTTCCTAGCGGTTCTGGCGCCCATTTGGCTGCCCGCGGCGATTTCCGAGCCTTTTGTCATTGTCCTTGCCGATGTTTTGCCGCCGCTCGGCATAGCTTTTGGCCTCGATGCAGTATCGGCAGGATTTGTTTTATTGATTGCTCTGAGCGGCCTGCTTGTGCTTCTGTATTCTTTACCCTACATACCCCATGCGGCTGAATTCAAGGGAAAAGAAAAAGCCGAAATTCGATATTACGCCATTTTTCTGCTTTTGCTTGCAGGCGCATTCGGTCTCGTCATGACCAAGGATATTTTCAATCTTTTCGTGTTTTTTGAAATCCTGTGCATTTCTTCCTATTTATTGGTTGCTTACAGCCAGGATGAGCGAGCTCTGGAAGCCGGTTTCAAATACATGGTTCTTGGCTCGATAGGCTCGGCTTTCATGCTTGTGGCGATCGGGCTGAGCTACCGGCTTTCGGGAAGCCTTGCCATGGCAGATATCGCAAAGGCGCTTGCGGCGGCGCCATATTCGTATTCGACCCTTGTTTCCGTGCTGTTCGTGCTTGGTTTTGGCGTCGAAGCGGCGGTTTTCCCCTTGAATACGTGGCTTCCCGATGCTCACTCGAGCGCTCCGAGCTCGATAAGCGCGGTGCTTTCTGGGTTCGTCATCGAAGTGGCGCTGGCGGTGCTGGTGCGGCTTTCGCTGAATGTGTTCTCAGGCGCCATGCTGTCGGTGCTTGGCGTGCTGGCTTTGGCCGGTGTCCTGGTGGGTGAAATGGCGGCGCTGGGGCAGAAAGAACTCAAGCGCGCCTTGGCGTTTTCCAGTATCGGACAGGTGAGCATAATGCTGTTTGCGTTTACCCTCGGCTCGGAAATCGGGAGATGGGCGGGGCTGGGACAACTTCTCATGCATGCAGGCGCAAAAAGCGCGCTCTTCCTGGTTTCAGGCTATTTTATTGTGAGAACCGGCAGTCACGAAATCGAAGCATACCGGGGCTTGGGCAGGAAAATGCCGGCGGCAGGGGCATTCTTTGCGATCGCGGCGCTTTCGCTTGTTGGCATGCCGCCGCTCTTAGGCTTTTTTACAAAACTGCGGATCCTCGAGGCGGCGGCGGCCGCGCATTCGGCGATCGGGTATGCGGGCATTGTAGTCATTCTTTTTGCCACGGTGATTGAATCGATCTATCTGTTCCGCATTGTCAGGACACTGTATGGGGCGAACGCTGAAGTGGCTGCTAGCGGCGCCGCCGGCGGAGACTTACCGGCTTTCGCGTGGATTGCCGTGGCAGGTTTTGTGTTGCTGGTGCTCGTGGGTGGCTTCATGATTCCGTCGTTTGACAGACTACTTCAGCCGATGGCCGCCGTGCTGGCAACAATCTAGGGAGGAGCCAGAATGTCAACTTCAATGCTTTTGATACTACCCCTTGCCGGGTTTTTGACAAGCCTCGCGGCCGCCTGGATTGTGCCTGCATCAAGCAAGGCACGTGCGTCCGGGACAGTTCAGAAATTTATCGCGGGGATCGGATTTACCGCTCTCTTTGTTTTTGCCTTTTTGGCGAAGGGCGAAATTGGGACGGGATATCTCGGCATTCCCCTCTTTGGCCTATGGGCGAATTTCGGTCTTACCCAGCTTTCCTGGTATTTTGTCGCGATGGTCGCGGGCATCACCCTGGTGACAGTGCTGTTCAGCCTTCAGGGGCTTCGCGATGACGGCCGATATTCTTTTTATTATGTCTGGCTTTTCTCCAAAACATTCGGCATGCTGGGAGTGTTGCTTTCGGCTGACATGCTCACCTTCTTCATCATGTGGGAAGTGATGTCGTGGTGCACATATTTCCTTTTACAACAAGGGCATGAAAAGGCAAAACGCGCTGGGGCAGGGTATCTGGTCTATGCAGTTACTGCGGGCATGATTCTGTTGGCTGGGCTTCTGTATATGTACTTCAATGTGGGGAGCTTCGATTTCAGGACAATACAGGCGGCGTTTTCCGGCTTTGACGCCGGGCGCATCATCGTCGCCATGCTTCTTGTTCTGGTCCCGATGCTGATTGAAGCGGCGGCCTATCCGGTTCACTGGTGGTTACCTTCCGCATACGCGAATGCCGAAACAGGCATTTCCGCATATCTAGCCGCAATTTCGACACGAATTGGCATCTATGGCATGACCATGTTTCTGTTTGCAGGGTTCGGATTGACCGCACTGAATCTTGTCACTGCAAACAAATATGTGAGTGCGAACGAAGTGCTCATGATTATCGGCGCGTTTACCATGGTGGTGCCGACCTTTACCGCGCTTTTCCAGCATGACGCAAAGGAACTGATGACCTGGCACTCGATAGGCCAGGGCGGCTACATGATTGTTGGCATCGCAAGCTCCACGACCCTGGGAATTGCAGGCGGCTTGTTCCATGTATTCAACCACATGACCTATGTCAGCCTGATTCTGTTCAGCATTGCGGCGGTTGAATACCGGACGGGAACAACAAATCTGAACAAGCTGGGCGGGCTTATCAAAAAACAGCCTGTCGCCTATCTCGGCTTGTTGTTCGGCATTATCGGGCTTGCGGGCATTCCGCCCATGAACGGCTTTGTGTCGAAGTGGCTTATCTACCGCGCCCTCATCCTGAGCGGCCATCCCTTTATTGCGCTGGCAGCCTTTATCGCTACGCTGGGGACCATTCTTTCGGTGTACAAGCTGATTCACAACATGTTCCTGGGCCAGCTTCCGGAGCGCTACAACGATATCAAGGAAGTGGGCTGGGGCATGCGCCTCCCCATCATTTTCATGATGGCGGTGGTCTGGTTGACGGGGGCTTTCCCGGGAACCGTCCTGGCGGTCGTTGCTGATATTCAGCAAAGCCTGGGGCTTGAGCCCATAGCGTATTCGGCCCATGGTGTCGCGGCGGAGATGGGCCAGCTGAACATGCTGGTTATCAACATTGTCTTCATTGGGGGGCTGTTTGTTTCCTGGCTTATCTATCATGCAGGCGGAAAGCGCAAACATATTGGCCAGTACGACAATTACGCGGCCGGGCATTTCCTGGACAAGTCGATTCCCTACAATTACAACTACAACTTTTATGCGGGCATGGACCACATTTTCGAACGGGCCCTGCACAAGCCGCCTGTCAAGCGCGCAGAGCAGGCGTTAGCCGCGTTTGTTTCCGGCATGAGCGAATATGTGCGCAGAATCTTTACCGGCAATATCACTACCTACGCGGCATACGTTGTAGCGGCAGTTGTGGTCATTTTGCTGGTGCTGGGAGGCGGGCGATGAGTACCCTCAGTCTTGTGGTGTGGATAATTGCTTATCCTATAATTATTTTTTGCATCGGTGTCCTGTTGGGTGGCTATGAAAGGAAATTCTCGGCCCGTGTCGAACGCAGAATCGGGCCAAGCTGGATTCAGCCTTTCTATGACGTCATCAAACTGATGAGCAAGAAAACGAATGTCAGCCATGGCTATATGCACGATGTCGCAATTCTCATGCTGCTCGGCGGCACTCTCCTCACTCTCTATTTTGTACCGGTGCCGGGCTTCACCTATTTCAGCCAGTTCGGAGATTTTCTTGTCATTTCTTACCTGCTTCTGATCCCTTCGCTCGGCATGGCGCTTGGCGTTGGAGAAACCGCGAACCCGAATGGCAGTATCGGCATAAGCAGGGCTCTGCAAATGCTCGCCGGCTATGAAGTGCCATTTATTCTCACCTTTATCGGCGTGGCAATGAAGGAACAGACAACTTCCATGCTCGATATCATCCACATTCAACAAGCGGGCGGCTTTTGGGCCTGGGGCTTGATTGCGCATCCTCTACTTGGAGTCGCCGCGCTTATCGCGCTCCAAGGGATGCTGAACGAAAAGCCCTTTGAGGTGATTGTGGCGCCGCACGAAATCGCGACAGGTCCCATGACCGAAATGGGCGGCAAATATCTCGGCATCATGTTCATTCAGCACCTCATCGCGGTTCCGCTTGAGCTGACACTCTATATCAATCTGTTTCTGGGCGGAGCCTCAAGCTGGCTTGAATATCTTGTCAAGCTCTTTGTTCTGTGGACCGCACTCATCAGCGTTAATATGGTGTTCGGGCGGTTCCGCGTCGACTCCGCGGTGAAATTCATGTGGAAAATTTCCTTGCCGCTCGCCGCATTGGGCGTAATCGGCATCATGCTCAATATAGCGTGAGAAGGGGCACAGTATGGCAAAAGAACTAACGCAAAAAGCGGCTTGGGACAGGGTGCTCGCCAAGCTCAAAAAGAACAGCCTGTGGATGCTTCATTATTGCACTGGCTGTGGAGCGATCGAACTGCCTCCAACCATGACCGCGCGCTATGACATGGAGCGGTTTGGCATAATGCCAATGGTGACGCCGCGCCAGGCGGATATCTTGCTTATCACAGGCTATTTGAGCGTCAAAACGCTGAAGCGGGTCATTCTCGTATACGAACAGATGCAGGCGCCCAAATATGTGGTCGGCTTCGGAAGTTGCACAATAAACGGCGGGATGTACTGGGATTCGTATTCCACCATCAAAAGCCTGGATCAGTATCTGCCGGTTGAAATGTACCTGGCCGGTTGCATGCCCCGTCCCGAAGCCATCATCAAGGGCTTTACCTGGCTGATCGACCGTGTCGGCAAAGGCGAAGCGAACAGCTGGCGCGATTATTACGAAAACTACGAATTTTATCGCAAAAATCAGGAAGAGCTTTTCGGCGGGCCAATCCAGAGCTATCAGGATATACCTGCCGATGCCCAGAAGTTCGGCATACTGGAGGCTCGCCAATGAAGCGCAGAGTAATTGATGTTACAGCAAGGCTTTACAAGGCAACAAGCTCGGCGGAACATGCTCGCTCCGAATCTGGAGGCGCCGCGCAGTTTGTCGAGGACGATGTCAGCAATAAAATGTCCTTGGAAGAAATGCGGGCACGCATCGAAAAGACTGCCGGTTTTCCGGGCTTTGTTGTTCTTCAGCAAAAACAGAGGCGGATCCAGGGCGAAATCCCTGCCGATAAATTGTACGGGCTCGCGGTGACGCTCAAGAATACCCTTGGTTTCGAACATTTGTCGGCAATCAGCTGTGTCGACTGGATCGATGAACGCCGCTTCGAGCTTGTCTACCATTTCTGGAATTATGAGCAAGGGATTCTGGTGCAGGCAAAAATTTCGATTGACCGGAAGCAACCGTCACAACCGACCATTACTGACCTGTGGCAACCTGCAAAATTCTTCGAGCGCGACATCCATGAAATGTTCGGTGTTGATTTTCCGGGGAATGAAGATCTTTCGAAATATATATTGAGCGATTGGCAGGGGCCGCCGCCCATGCGCAAGGATTTTCATACCAGAGAGTTTGCACATTCACAGTATCACTTCAAAGATTATGAGCCTGAATGGGATGACAAAGTCCAGGGCGGCTACCATTCCAACCATGCTGTGCCGGATGCTGAGGCTCAGGAAGTAATAATGCCTGGCCGCAAAGCACACGCATCGAGCGATCGTTGGTGGAAGGAGGCTCAGCATGAGTGAAAAAATGAATATTGTCGCTGTCAATGATGGGCGTACGCTGTACCCGGGGGCAAGCGCGCCCGAAAACAGAGAATACAATATGTTTATCGGGCCGAACCATCCTGGCATCGAAGGCAATTTTGCGCTCAAGCTGACACTGGAAGGCGACACGATTGTACAAGCGCGCACTGATGCCGGCTATCTTCATCGAGGCTTTGAAAAGCTCATGGAACAGCGCCTCTATATGCAGAATATCGCGATTGTCCCGCGGATCTGCGTCCCTGATCCCGACCCCAATGAAGAAAATTACGCCCGCGCAATCGAGGCCATCGCGCATATCGAAGTGCCGCGCCGAGCGCAGTTTATCCGGGTCATGATGCTGGAGCTTTCGAGAATCGCGAGCCACCTCTTCGCATTCGGCGGCTTCGCGGGAACGCTGGGGCTTTATACGATGCCGAACTGGTCAATTTCCGACCGCGACAGGATTTTGGAGCTGTTCGAAGCATTGACCGGGGCACGGATTTATCACATCTATATCATCCCGGGTGGAGTTCGCCGCGATTTGCCCGAGGGTTTTGCCCAGCGAGTAAAAGACACGCTTTTCTATATCGAATCGAAATTGCCAGAGTACGACAATCTTTTGTTTGAAAACAGCATAATTCGAAAGCGTTCCAGGGGTATCGGAGTGATACAGCCCGAAAAAGCCATGGAATGGGGCGTCACCGGCCCGAATCTGCGCGCGGCTGGTTTTGCGCATGATGTGCGCATCGATGATCCCTATGAGGTCTATGACGAACTCGAATTCGATATTCCTATTGCGCATGAAAGTGATGCGCTCGCGCGCATGCTCGTCCGCCGGAAGGAAGTCGAAGAGAGCATCCGCATCATCCGCCAGGTTCTCGACAAAATGCCCTCTGGCCCTGTGTGGAACAAACAGTCGAATCCGCTCAAATGGAAAGTGCCCGCAGGAGATGCGTACGTTCGTACCGAGAGCAGTAAGGGCGAGTATGCCTACTACATGGTTTCCAATGGCGATGTGCGACCCTACAGAGTGCATGTCCGGGGCGCGAGCGTGACCCATGGCGTCCATGTGCTCGAAAAACTGCTCATTGGCACCAGAATAGAAGATGCATCGCAAGTGATGTTCAGCCTCGATGCCTGCCCGCCCGAAGTCGATAGGTGAGGAGAAAACAGTATGTTCAATCCTGGCAGTATTTTAAAGCCACTAACTGCGCTTCGTTACCTGGGCGAAAAGCCCGATACCATAAAAGTTCCTTTTGTCGAGAGGCCTGCCGCCGACCGATACCGCGGTTTCCACATCAATGATCTCGACAAGTGCATTGGCTGTGGAACCTGCGCTGAAATCTGCGACAACGATGCCATCCGCATGGTACCGGTGGAAGGCAAGGAAGCAGGAGTGGGCCACACACAATACCGGCCTGCCATCGACTATGGCCGCTGTTGCTGGTGTGCGCTCTGCGTCGATGTGTGTACAACCGGTAGTCTCAAGATGACGCGCGAATACATTCACATTTCGCCGAATGCAAACTCCTTCTTTATTCTTCCGAATGAAAAGAGCATTCATGGCGAATCCGCGCCGAAAGAAGGCTGGACAGCGGACAAGCAGGTCAATTTCCTGGACCTGGATCGCGTCCCGATGAAAGAGCTTTCGGCCGAGGAACGCGGCGATTCCTTCATTGAGATTGTAAAAGGCTTCAGCAAAGAAGAAGCGATAAAAGAGGCAAGCCGCTGTGTTTCCTGCGGACTTTGCACTGCCGTATGCCCGGCAAACATGAATATTCCCGAATACATCGAGGCTATCTGGAACGATGACATCCACGAAGCCGGTCGGCAGATGTACAAAACGAATCCGCTGTCCGATGTCTGTGGCCGCATCTGCACGCACAAGTGCGAAACCGCCTGCAGTATCGGCAACCGCGGCAAACCCTTAAGTATTCGCTGGCTCAAGCGGTATGCGATGGACGCTATCCCGCAGGAGCAGTATTTGAGTCTTGTCGACCAGAATATTGTCAAAAAGGGCGGCAAGAAGGTGGCAATTGTCGGTTCTGGCCCATCCGGCTTGAGCGCTTCGTATTATCTTGCGCTCATGGGGTATGAAGTGACGGTGTTCGAAGCATATCCCAAAGCGGGCGGCATGATGCGCTATGGCATTCCGTCGTATCGCTTGCCCGATGCAGTACTCGATAAGGATATCGGTTTGATTGAGTCATTGGGCGTCACTATCAAAACCGGTACACGCGTTGGCAAAGATGTGCAATTTGAGGATCTGCACCAGCAGTTCGATGCAGTACTGATCGCAACAGGTTTTCATGAGGGAAGAAGCACCAAAGTACCCGGCACGGATCACCCAATGGTGTTCCAGGCGATCGATTTGCTCTCGCGGATTCGGCGGGGAATCGAGTTCCCGGTTGAAAAAGAGATCGTAGTCATCGGCGGCGGCAATGTAGCAATGGATATTGCTCGGAGCCTTGCCCGCTTGCAAAAGCAGAAATATGGCGAAGTGCACCTCATTGTGACAAGCCTCGAAACCCGCGACATTATGCCTGCGGACAAAGAGGAAATCGAAGAGGCTGAAGAAGAGGGCATCGTGTTTCACCCAGGGCGAGGGCCAGAAGAAGTTCTTATCGAAGACGGTAAAATTGTCGGCCTCAAGACGAGCCGATGCACGCGCGTCTTTGATGAACAGAAACGCTTCAACCCGGCATTCGACAAGAACGATATCGAAATCTACAAAGGAAACATGGTGGTTGAGGCTATCGGGCAGGGCCCGAATATGAGCTATCTCGGCGACTATGCAACGAAGCTTGAGTATGACGGGCGGCGCATCAAGGTGACCCCGTATTACCAGAGTAGCCTGGGCTGGCTCTTTGTCGCGGGCGATATTATCAAGGGCCCGGATGTCATCAACGGGGTTGCAGTAGGGCACAAGGCCGCAATCGGGATCGATGAATATCTGGCGCAGACACCGGATGACCATGTCACCACGATCGATGACTGCATTAAAATTGCACGCGAATACGAGAAGCAGGAAATTCGCCAGCTCGATGCGCTTTTGAAGAACAAAGACCTGCAAGAAGCGGAGTTTGGCGAGGGTGCGGCCGTGCTCGGCCTGGTGCTTCAGGAACTTTTGGCCCAGCACAACCGGAATCTGGCGCAACTGCAGATGTTGCTCGGCAACGAAAACTTCAGGATCCATTTGCGCCAGGAGCTCAAACGGGAGCTGCGGGCGCGCGATTTCTCAAGGTACGCGAACTTGGCCCTACTTCCAGGGACACCGGGAGGCGCACCCTTCTCTGAAGGAGATCTAGTGGCGTTCCTTGCCCTGCGTGAACAGAAGGGTTTTGAGCTGTATAACGACATCTTCTATCTGTCGGGGCACAAAGAATTCGAATTTATTATTGAATCGCTCCGCGAAGCCCAACGAAAAGCGGTTGAAAAGGTGGAAGCGCTGTAATTTATTCAGCAATGTTGTCCAGGAAGGAACACCCGATGAGCGCAGCAAGCGCCTTGCCGGCTTGCGCGAGGCGAACAGCGCGGCGGGCGGGGGTCATGTCGAGCAGATAATGCTCCTCATTTTTTGTGATGAGGAGCAGTGCGATATAGAGTTTTTTGCGGCGGGCAAAATCAAAGCTGCCCTTGAAGCCCTCACGGGAGTCTTTACCCTGCATGGATTCGAAAGCATCGCGGTTCGAGCTCTCTTCTTCCTTGCTGCCGGGCACTGTTCCTTTCGAGAATGCGGCGAGCTGAATATAGCCGATTTCCTCAAAGGTAAGCTGGGTTTTCTTGAGCATGGGATAAAAGCCGACAAGCCCGCTGACGGTTTTGGTATTCACGTCGAAAAGCCAGTCTTCTTTGTAAATGACGCCTAAAAGAAGCAGGAATATTGCGATCCAGCCGATAGGGCCCGCGCGGAATTCCTCGAGCACAATCGCTGCTCCCAGAAGAATGAGCATGCCTCCCATTACAAGCCGGAATGAAAGCGAAATTCCGTAGAAGAGCGATCCATCTTTGCGTGCAACAAGTCTGAGCGGAATTTCCATTGCTATTCCTTGGGAGGGCTGGGGTCGGGCTGTGCGTTTTGATCGGCCGCGGTAGCAGAAAGAGATGCGAGCCTGTCGAGCAATTGCCGGAATGGAGAGCCGGGTTTTTTGAGCTCGCGCGAGCCTCGCGTTATTTTGCACAGAGAAAGTCCGAGGTTTTCAGCGATTTTGCGCTGGGGGGTGCCCTTTGCAAGCTCTTTGACGAGCGCCCACCGTTTGGCGATTTCATCTGCTTCTGCAACAGTGAATAAAGAGTAGAAAAATTGCTCTATGAGGGCGGAGTCAGCGCCTTCGAGCGCACTCGCCATCTCGGCGATGGACTCGCGCATAAGTTCAGGATTTCTTGACATATATGTTCATTATATCATGAAAAGTCAGGCAGGTCAAAAAATGAAAAAGAGGCCCGGAGGCGGATCCCCGGGCTCACAATTCTGCTCGCAACCTACCTTCGGAGCGGAGCCTGCAGATTGCGCTCGAAGGCGCGCTCCATCGCTTCGATAAGCGGCAGGCGCTTGCCTGCAAGGAAGCGTACCATCGCGCCGCCGCCTGTGCAGACATAGCCATATTTCGAAAGGTCGGTAAAGCGCGTTGCCGCAGTGATGGTGTCGCCGCCGCCGATTACGGTATAGCCAGCCGCGTCCGCGATGGCTTGCCAGATTTCGCGTGTGCCATCCGACCAGGGCTCGTGTTCGTACATGCCTGCCGGGCCGTTCACAAAGATCGAGCCGGCCTTGCCAATGTATTCTTTGAAAAGCTCGATGGTCTGGCGGCCCACATCGGGCAGAAGCCGGTCTTTGGGGAGCGAGCCGACGGGCGCCTCGGCACGGACTGGCTTGGAATCGTGCGACGTGCTC
>Ga0228535_1002186_pt1 | contig 20679 bp, 18 predicted proteins | sample SJ1metagenome_FD_168457 | JGI IMG/M metagenome (GOLD analysis project Ga0228535, IMG submission 168457) | Enriched culture of PCE-dechlorinating microbial communities from Ithaca, New York, USA - SJ1 | ecosystem: Engineered > Modeled > Simulated communities (microbial... > Unclassified | place... | reverse complement strand
GAGCACCCTCCTGTCCCAGGGGCAGGTGATACAGATGGTGCGTGATCCACGTATTTTCCTGGCAAAGGATGCCTTTTCAGCCTTGAAGGCCCAACTCATGGAAGGTCTTGAAAGCTATCTGCGCGACAATCCCCTGAAAGAGGGGATCGGGAAAGAGGAGTTGAAAGCCCGCATCCCGAAGCGGAGCGACCTGCGTTTTTTCGGGCCGATCCTGTCGGCACTGGAAAAAGAGGGAAAGGCCCAGGTGGATCGCGATCTGGTCGGGATACCCGGTCGGAAGGCCGGAGCCGACGTCTCCGGCGCGGTTCTGCTTTCCAGGATTGAAGCCGAACTGATGAAGGGAGACCGGGAACCGCCTTTATTGAAGGAGCTGGCCCAGGCTATCGGCCGGAGCGAAAAGGAGGTTCTGGAGCATCTGGACCCGCTGGTGCGGGCAGGAAAGGCCGTAAAGGTCAAGAGCGACCTCTTCTACGCGCCGGCGCCGCTGGCCGGGATCCGTGAGATCCTGCTCCGGCACTTGGAGGCCAAGGGAGAGATTACGCCGCCGGAGTTCCGGGAACTGACCGGGCTCTCCAGAAAGTTCATGATCCCCCTCCTCGAATATTTCGACCAGGAGAAACTGACCATCAGGGTAGGGGACAAGCGGCTGTTCAGGAAAAAATAATCTACTTCTGGGTGGCGTAGCTCCTCGCGCCCGGTTTTTCAGGGAAACCTGATCCAGTGCCTGCCACTGCTTAGCAGCCACTTTATCCCTCTCCACCATCCCGGCCGCTCTGTTCCTGTTCGAGGATCTTTTTCTTCCGTTCGATGCCCCAGCGGTACCCCGCCAGGTTGCCATCGAGACGAACCACACGGTGGCAGGGCACGGCAACTGCGATCTTGTTGGCGGCGACTGCCGTGGCTACCGCGCGCACGGCTTCCGGTCTGCCGATCCGGTGCGCCAGTTCCGTATAGCTGACCGTGGACCCGGCGGGAATCTCGCGCAGGGCCTCCCAGACCCGTCGTTGGAACGCCGTACCCTGGATGTCCAAGGGGAGATCGAGTTCGTCCCCCGGAGACTCCAGCAAGGCCAGAACCCTGTTGACTATCTCGGCGAAACCGGGATCGTTTTCCAGAAATTCGGCCCTGGAAAACCTCTGTCTCAGCCGTTCCCGCAGGGTATCGGGGTCGTCGCCGATTTCAATGGCACAGATCCCCTTCTCGGTCGCTGCCACCAGGACCCACCCCAGGTAACATTCTGCCACGGCAAGACGGATCAGCATATTCTCACCTCCATTGCGGTATTGTGCGGGTTTCATGCCCAACTTACCGGAGGCGTTCTCATAGAACCGGCTCCCCGAGGCGAAACCCGCTCCATAGACTGCATCGGTTATGGTAGCTTTTTCCCGCAACTGCTTCCTTATCCGTTCCATTCTTTTCTCACGGGCGAATTGTGCCGGCGTGACACCGAGCATCTTTTTGAACATCTTGTGAAAGTGGAACCGGCTCATGCCGACTGCATCGGCAAGCTCCTTCAGCGTGGGCATACGGTCCGCACTCTCAATAGTCCTGCATGCCTCTGCAATGGCGTCGATCCGTGGATCCCTTTTACCCGGCGAAGACGGGTTGCAGCGCCTGCACGGGCGGAAGCCGGCCCGTTCCGCCTCTTCGCAACCGGCAAAGTACCGGACGTTCTCCCGTCTGGGAAGCCTGGAAGGACAGTCCGGGAGGCAGTAGACACCGGTGGTCACGACACCGTACACGAATGCCCCGGCCGCCAGCCGGTCGCGCCGGACCAGTGCGTTCCAGCGGCTCTGTTCGTCGTAAAGTGCGTCCTGCGGTTTTTTGTCTGAAGACATGTCCCGCTCTCCAGTAGATGTTTCCGTATTGGGCGCTAAGCCCCTTACAGAAAACATCTTACCCTATTGCATCACCTAAAAATATCCGTTTCTTGCCTTGCAATTCCTATGGCGCGCAGGCAGCACAGGGATGCTTGAAAAACTTCTTCGCTTTGGTTCTGTTGTTATGGAGGCTCTGCATGTGTGATTAGTTCGACGGACATGGGCCGTTACGCTATTTATATAAAAATACATGGAGTCATACTATTCAATAGACAGTAAGCCGGCATTGTGGTAAAGAAGATTCGCTGCGAACGGTACGTGCGTCGACATTGGCGGGCGGCTCATACGGGGGCATCTGGCTTTTCATCGTCAGGTTAAACTTCTCTTCGATACCGTTCAGAGAGGCTCGGCAGTCGGCCGTCCGGTAGGATCAGGCCTGAATTGATATGGTGTGCAATTAAAAACCCTGGTTCAACAGGGTACTACGACCATACGGAGGGATTATGACAAAGGCAGAGGTTGTCGCAAAAATCGCCAAGGAAGCTGAAATTACCAAGGCCAAAGCCGAAAAGGCGGTGTCGGTGTTCATGGATGGCATCGTAGAATGCCTCAAGGGTGGAGACAAGGTCACATTTGTTGGTTTCGGAACGTTCTCCGTCACCGACAAACCCGCTCGGGTCGGGCGGAACCCACAGACAGGCGCCGAAATCAAGATTCCGGCCAAGAAAGCAGTGAAATTCAAGGTCGGGAAGGCATTCCAGAACGCGGTTCAACCGAAAAAAAACAAGGCCGGCAAGAAAAAATAGCTGTCCCGCTGGGTTAAATATATCGGTATTGCAGGGGCATGCACGATGTGTATGCCCCCTTTTTGTCCCGCACTCTCAACCAGCCCATGTCCCTCTTTTCTGCCTTGTAGATCACGTAAAAATTTTCTTGTTTCCAAAATATTATTAGTGATGTATAAAATGTTTGCTTACTTATGAAAACGAGGTTGGCGACGTGCTGGTATCCGTTATATACAATGAAAACAAGAATTGCGGCACGGTCCATTTTTCCAGGCTGGAATCACTCATAAATTCAGGTCTGATATTTGCTTTCCGCCGTTCACACGAATGGGTCATCATCGAGCCTGCCGAAGGACGTGACGGAGGGACGACGGCTTGCGCCGGTACCGGCTCCAAAAAAGGAGATCGCACCGGGTCTCCTTGATTGCCGAAGCCGTTCCCTGTCAAGGTTGTCGAGAAGCGGCCATCGGCCCGGCGTGGCGTATTTCCGACGATTCAGCGGTAGACTGGTGGTTTTTCCAAAGGGAAAACCGTTTATTTTTATTGAATAATTGTCGGTTTTCGTGTATACAGGACAAACAAATTTCACCGCCGCACCCCGAAGCTATGTAAATAAAGGGAAGGAATTTTCCTCCAAGCTTCGGGGTGTTTTTGTGTCTTACGCCGGAGATTGCAACCATGACGGTGAGTGAATGCGCCGCGTATTCGGATCGACCGTCGACCTCCATGGACAACTTATCGGAACTGCTGGAAAATTATCATCACCTGGTACGAAAGGTGGATGACCTGTGCGGGAAAATCGTCAAAGGCTTTCCCGGTGAAATTGCCTGCTGCAAGGGCTGTGACTCCTGCTGCCGCCACATCTCAGTGTTCTGGGTGGAAGCGGTCAGCATGGCCGTGACGGTCGATGACCTGCCTGAGCACCAGGCCGAATTCGTGCGCGGACGCGCGCAATCGGCGACCGGAGATGGAGCCTGCCCCCTTCTGCATCAGGGGGCCTGTCTCCTGTACGACCGGCGCCCCATTATCTGCCGCACCCACGGCCTTCCCATCCTGACCGGCGAGACTTCTCCCAGGACCATTGACTTCTGTCCGCGCAACTTTCAGCGGCTAGAAACGATTCCGGGCAGCGCAATCATAGACCTGGACCGGCTGAACGATACGCTTGCCGCAATCAACGCCCTGTTCATGCGCCGGTATTTTCAGGGTAATCTTCCACGAGTGGAGCGCCTCACGATAGCGGATGCTCTCCTTCTGAAGTCATGATATGGGTTCCGGTCGTGCTGCGGCATAAATTGGACATGTGAAGCCGGATATCTTCGCCCCCTTTTGCCGTCTTTGCAGGCTGTTAATGTATTTTTATTGGAAAAATGGGTCTGTTCCTGTTAAACAAGGGTTGTCTCCATGAGACATGCTATGCAATCAGAATTCAGGAGAGTTTAGTGGAAAAGATTGGAAGAAACGAGCCGTGTCCCTGTGGCAGCGGTAAAAAATACAAGAAGTGCTGCCTGGCAAGGCAGCAGGAAAGCGCCTCACGCAGGCGTGTTGAAGCGAACGTGGCCGGCAGTGTCCTCGACTGGCTGGCGGCGCGATACCCGGAAGGCGTGCGCGAGGCCGTCCAGAATGGTTTTTACCAGGGATTGAAGACATCGGAACGGGAGGCGCTGAGCGGGGAGGCGAACCGCTTCCATGAACTGCTGAATGTCAACCTAGGCGAGTGGCTCATGACCGATGCCCGGATCAGGATCGGCGAAGCGCTGAATCCGGTACGGGAAGTGCTGCTTGGGCCGGACGGGCCGGACTTGACCGAGACCGGGCGGCAATGGCTCCGCAGCCTGGGGGAGTTCCCGTTGAGCATCTACGAGGTGCGCCGGGTGGAGCCCGGCACGGGTATGCTACTGGCCGATCTGGTGCTGCCGGACGAGCCCGAGGTCTGGGTCGGCGACAAGGTTGCCACCAACAGTTTCCTTCGCTGGGATACGCTTGCCGCCAGGCTGGTACGCAGGGATGAGGAATGGATCCTCTCCGGCGCCCTGTATCCGCTTGAACGGGAAACGGCCAGGACATGTCTTGCCAGGATCGCCCGGAAGATAAAAAAGGAGGAAAGAGGATCAGATCCCTCCCGTGAGACCGTTGGCGACATCATCCGGAAGGAATGGTTGAAGAGCCTGGCGGAGGAGCAGACGTCTCAGACGGATTCGGCCGTTGTTGCCGGAGCGTCGGCTTCCTCCGCGGTCATGAGCGGCGCCGACTGGGTCAACCAATCGCTGGAATCCCTGGGCGGGAAGACTCCGCTGGAATCCGTCACGTCGGCCGCCGGCAGACGTGACGTGACCGAGCTCCTCAAGTGCTGTGAACTCTACGAGGCACGTCGTGCACGGGCGGATGGCGGGGACCAGGTCGATTTCGGCCTCCTGTGGGACAGGCTGGGTCTGAAGAGAGACCAAAGCGGGCAGGCTTAAAACCGGACGTCAGCGATGGAACTTTGGCAGAAGAACCTGAAGAGCAGTATCACGGACCCGGATGAACTGGCGGAGCTGTTTCCCTGCGATCCCGCTTCGCTCCGACCCGTGGTGGAAAAATATCCCATGCGGATATCGCGGCATTACCTCGGGCTTATACACAGCGTGGGCGATGCCGTATGGCGCCAATGCGTCCCGGATGCGCTGGAACTGGAGGAAGCAGGGCTTCTCCCCGACCCGCTGAACGAGGAGGCACTGAGCCCGACCCCCTGCCTGATTCACCGCTACCCCGACAGGGTGGTGCTGCTGGCCGCGTCCGTGTGCGCCGTTTATTGCCGCTTCTGCATGCGGAAGAGAAAGGTTGGCTGCCCTGATGAAGGGGTGGGGACGGATGAACTGGACGGTGCCTTGCGTTACATCGAGGAGACCCCGGCGGTCCGGGATGTCATCCTCTCCGGGGGAGACCCCCTGCTGCTCCCGGATGACGAGCTTGCATACATCCTGCGTCGGATAAGGAGGGTTCCGCACGTGGAGATCGTGCGGATCGGGACCAGGGTGCCGGTCACCCTGCCCGAAAGGGTTACCCCACGGTTGTGCAGGATGCTCAAGGGTTTTCACCCTCTGTACGTCAATACGCACTTCAACCACCCGCTGGAGGTGACTACGCAATCGGCGGAGGCCTGCTCCATGCTGGCCGATGCCGGCATTCCTCTGGGCAACCAGACCGTACTGCTCAAGGGGGTGAACGACGATCCCGCGGTCATGAAGCGTCTCGTGCAGAAGCTCCTTACCATCAGGGTCCGCCCCTACTACATCCACCAGATGGATCTGGTGCGGGGGGCCGGACACTTCCGGGCCGAGGTGCGGCGCGGTCTCGAAATCATGAAGGGCCTGCGGGGACACACCTCGGGCATGGCGACCCCCTACTATGTGATCGACGCGCCGGGCGGGAAGGGGAAGATCCCGCTGCTTCCCGACAATGGGGAGTTCATGGGGGACATGCTGGTTCTGAAGAATTATCTGGGGGAGATGATCGAGTATCCGGTTTAGAATTCGGGGAAACTAGTTTTCACTTTCATAGTTCCTCCGGTGTAAATGCCACCACTTCGTCGATCCTGTCGGCGTCCAGCAGGAGCATTACCAGCCGGTCCAGACCGAGGGCTATGCCGGCGGCGGGGGGCATGGACGCCAGATCCGCCAGGAACCTCTCGGGCAGCGGATCGACCGGTTTGGCGGCCCGCCGACGGTTTTCGTTCTCCTCCATGAAGCGGGAACGCTGCTCCACCGGATCCACGAGCTCGGAAAAGGCGTTGGCCAGCTCCAGTCCGGCGATATACAGTTCGAAACGTTCCGCCACCTGGTGCTCGCCTGCCTTGGCGCGGGCAAGGGAGCCGAGTGACGCCGGATAGTCCATCAGAAAGGTCGGTCTTTCAATCCCCAGCCTCGGCTCGATCGCGCACACCATGATCTCGTCGAACCGGTCGCTCTTCAGGGCCTCCTCAGCCCCAATCCCGCCGTAACGGGAAAACGCCTCCGCAACCGTAATCCTCTCCCATGGGCCGTCAAGGTCCACGAGACACCCCCGCCGGTCCAGCCGGCCCCGAATCCCTGCCGCCGCTGCCACCACCCTGATCAGGGCCTCGCAATCCTCCATCAGGTCCGTGTAGTCCGCACGGGTCCGGTACCATTCCAGCATGGTGAATTCCGGAAGGTGGAGCGATCCCCGTTCGCCGGCACGCCAGCAGCGGCAGATCTGGAATATCCGGTCGAATCCGGCGGACAGCAGCCGTTTCATGCAGATCTCGGGGGAGGGGTGAAGGACCCAGCCGTCGGACCGGATCACGTCGATATGGGATTCGGGTATGGGGACGGGAATGCGGTGGGGGGTTTCGATCTCGATGAAGTCTTTTGTTTCGAAGAACCTCCGGACCGCGCCGAGAATCCCGGCCCTGGCCCGGAGGTTGTGCCTGCGTTGTCCGCCGAGGTTGCCAGGGGGCAAGGCGCTACCCCTTCACCCTGGTGGAGTATTCGCCGGTGCGGGTGTCGATGGTGATGAGCTCGCCTTCCTCGATGAACGGCGGAACCCTCAGCACGTAGCCGGTCTCCACCGTGGCCGGCTTTGAGTCGCTCCCGGTGGTATCCCCCTTGATCCAGGGGTCGGTCTTTACCACCCGCAGGTTGACGAAGTTGGGGGTGGTCACGCCGATGGGCTTGTCCCTGAACAGCAGCACGTCGACCTCAAGGTTGTCGATCAGGAAGTTCCTGGCCTCGCCGATAGCGTCCTCACCGATGCTTATCTGCTCGTAGCTCTGGTTGTCCATGAAGCAGAAATGGTCGCCTTCCTTGTACAGATACTGCATGGTCCGCTCTTCCAGGTGGGCCGGTTCGAAGGACTCTCCCGAGCGGTAGGTCCTGTCGAGGGTGGTGCCGTTTATCATGTTCTTCATCTTGGTGCGGTACAGGGCCTGGCCCTTGCCGGGCTTGGAGAATTCGAAGAAGGTGACGATGTACGGTTCACCGTCGATGGTTATCTTCAGACCCTTCCGCAAGTCAGCAACTGTGTACATAACAATGTGGTTCCTTTTCGATTGGATTTATGTCGGCGCAAAGGCCGTTCCGTCAGGGTATCACGGGTCCCGCGCGTTGCCGCGACCGGAGCTCCTCCGGATCTGGTCCGGTCTCCGGGCGCCTGGTGTGTCCGATGGTTTTGCGACGGAAAACTATACCCTGCCGGGTTTATTTTGTTAAGAAAAAACGCCCAACTTTTCCGGGAAATCTTTGATGGGAATCGAGAGCGGGGAGAAGCAGGCCGTGCAGGACGGGGCTTATTTCGAGCGGTATGTTATGCGTCCACGCGTCAGGTCGTAGGGTGAGAGTTCCACCGTTACCTTGTCTCCGGGGAGGATCTTGATGAAAAACTTTCTCATCTTTCCTGAAATGTGGGCCAGTACCATGTGGTCGTTTTCCAGTTTCACCCGGAACATGGCATTGGGAAGCGGTTCGACCACCGTCCCTTCCACCTCGATTGCTTCTTCTTTCTTCATGACAACTCCTTGCGGCGCGAATTCCACAGATATCTGCGTAAGTATGATGCTACCATCGTTTTATAGTAGGAATCCGTGAAAAATGCAAGAATGATTTGCTGGCGTGCCTTTGCGGACGCCGTCGTTGCACGGGCTTCCCGTTCTGGTATATATAACTCTGAACGTTTTGCATTGGAGGTCTGGAATGGACAAGTCGATAAGGAATTATGTGTCCGGCAAATGGGTGGACGCCCTCAGCGGCCGACGTTTCGAAAGCAGGAACCCGGCCGATGCGCGCGAGGTTATCGCGACGGTTGCGCTGTCGGGTCGGGAAGACGTTGACCTGGCAATCGGGGCGGCCAGGGATGCGTCACGGGCCTGGCGGCTCATGCCCGCGCCCAAGCGGGGCGAGATCCTGTTCCGGGCCGGAGAGCTGCTGGCACGACGCAAGGCGGATCTCGGCCGCCTGGTGGCCCTGGAGATGGGCAAGGTTCTGCCCGAGTCCCTCGGCGACGTGCAGGAAGCCATCGACATGGCCTACTATATGGCCGGAGAAGGGAGGAGACTGAGCGGAGAGACCGTCCCCTCGGAGCTTCCCGACAAGGACTGCAAGAGCGTCCGGGAACCGCACGGGGTCATGGCGCTCATAACCCCGTGGAACTTCCCCACCGCCATTCCGGCCTGGAAACTCTTTCCCGCCCTCATCTGCGGAAACACCGTCGTGCTGAAGCCGTCCTCCTTTACCCCCGCCTGTGCCGCGGCCCTGGTGGAAGCGCTCCACGAGGCCGACATCCCGCCGGGCGTGGTGAATCTGGTGAACGGGCCGGGCGAGGAGGTGGGGGAATACCTGGTCACCCACCCTGGAATCGACGCAGTGTCCTTTACCGGATCCTGCGCGGCAGGGGAACGACTCGAATCCCTGCTTGGGAAGCTGCACCGTCCGCTGGCACTGGAGATGGGCGGGAAAAATGCCATCATCATCATGGACGACGCCGACCTCTCCCTGGCGCTGGAAGGGGTGCTGTGGGGCGGCTTCGGCACCAGCGGTCAGCGTTGCACCGCGGCCAGCAGGGTCATCGTCCATGAAAAGGTCTACGACCGATTCCTGGAGATGCTCACGCAGGCATCAGCAAGGCTCCGCCTGGGCCCGGGCATCGGTCCCGACACGGACGTGGGGCCGTTGGTCAACGAGCAGCAGATGAACCGGGTGCTGGAGTACATAAGGATCGGGACTGAGGAGGGCGCCCGGCTGGTCAGGGGCGGGAAAAGGGCGACCGACGGGGGGTGCGGACACGGCTATTTCATCGAGCCGACCCTGTTCGCCGATGTGCAGCCCGGCATGCGCATCGCCCGGGAGGAGATATTCGGCCCAGTGGTGGCGTTACTGTGCTGTTCCGGGCTGGACGAAGCCATTGACCTGGTGAACGGGGTGCCGTTCGGCCTCTCCTCGGCCATCTACAGCAGCGACGTGAACAGGACCGCCCGGGCCGAGCGGGACCTGCAGACAGGACTGGTCTACATCAACGCCTCCACCATCGGCGCCGAGATTCAGCTCCCGTTCGGCGGCTGGAAGCATTCCGGGTCGGGCCATCCCGAGGCCGGCGGCCGGGGAGGGGCGCTGGAATTCTATACCAGGGTGAAGGTGATCTACCGCGACTTCAGCGGCAGGCTGCAGAAGGCCCAAATCGACCAGTAACCAGTGTTCGTCCGGAAACCCCTGGAAAATCACGAAGTCTCGCGTACGGAACCCATGCGGGTTCGAGGGATATCAGCCTGTTCAGGCAAGAAGGCAATTTGCCCGGTACTGTCCCGCGTCCGATTACGAGGGGCTCCGGGGAAGTCCCGACCCGTCCCATGTTGACAGTTTCCGGATGAAAAACAGGAAGGAGACCGGATGAAAAGCAGCTCGGATACCGTCAGACGCGCCGCACGGGTGTTCACTCCAGCCCTCCACCTCTACTACCCCCTGTCAATCGTCAGGGGGGAGGGAGTTCATGTGGATACCGAGGACGGCGAACGCTACCTGGACTTTTCGTCCGGTCTCGGCGTACTCAACATCGGTCACAACCACCCGCGGGTCGTGGCCGCGGCCCGGGAGCAGACGGAACGGTTCATCCATACCGGGGGCATCTACTACAACGAGACCACCGTTCAGGCGGCGGAACAGCTCCTGTCGGTCACCCCTCCGGGGATCGACATGCTCTTCTTCAGCAATTCCGGGGCCGAGGCGGTCGAAGGGGCGTTGAAACTCGCCAGGCACGTGACCGCCAGGCAGGGGGTCATATCCTTCACCCACGCCTTTCACGGCAGGACCCTGGGCGCGGTCTCGATCACCACCAGTTCATCCGCCTACCGCAAGGGATACCACCCGCTGATACCCTCGGTCTACCAGGCCCCCTATCCCTACTGCTACCGGTGCAGGTTCGGCAACCGGCCCGAGACCTGCGGGCTCTCCTGCCTCGGCTGCCTGGAAGACGTCCTGACCCACCAGATACCCGCCGAAGAGGTGGCCGCGATCATCATCGAGCCGTTCCTTGGGGAAGGGGGGTATTTCCCGGCGCCGGCTACGTTCCTGTGCTCTCTGCGGGAGCTGTGCGACCGTCACGGAATCCTGCTGATTTTCGACGAGGTCCAGTCGGGCATGGGGAGGACCGGCCGATGGTTTGCGGCCGAGCATGCGGGGGTGGAGCCGGACATCATGACCGTTGCAAAGGGGATTGCCTCGGGCTTTCCGCTCTCGGCCGTGGCCGCCGGCAGAAATCTCATGGAACGCTGGCCTTCGGGCGCCCATGGAACGACCTTCGGCGGGAATCCCGTCTCCTGCGCGGCCTGCAGCGCGACCATCGACGTCATTCGCGACGAGGGGCTGCTGGAGCAGGCATCGGTGCGGGGAGCGGCGGTTCTCGACAGGCTGCGGCCGTTCGCCGAGGCCCATCCGCTGGTCGGCCAGGTCCGCGGCCACGGCTACATGATCGGCATCGAATTCGTGGATTACGACGGAGCGCCGAACGGAGCCGCCTGCGCCCGGGTTCTCGACCACTGTCTTGAGCACGGACTCATCCTGATAGGGTGCGGGCTGGAGCGGAACGTGATCCGGTTCATCCCCCCCCTGACCGTCTCACGCGACCAGCTCGATCACGCGCTCGGCATCCTGGAAGCCGGGATCGCGAGGCTCTCGTGAGGCGTGAGCGGGTCGTCATCATGGGGGCCGCGGGGCGCGATTTTCACAATTTCAACGTCTGCTTCCGCGACGACCCTGGAGTCAGGGTGGTGGCCTTCACCGCCGCCCAGATACCCTTCATCACCGACCGGCGTTACCCGCCGGCCCTGGCGGGCAAACTCTACCCCAAAGGCATACCCGTCGTGGACGAGGCCGATCTGGCGGAGCTGATCATACGACAACGGGTCGACCGGGTCGTATTCGCCTACAGCGACATCTCGTACGCGGAGCTCATGCATCGGGCGTCCCTGGTACTGGCGCAGGGAGCGCAATTTTCCCTGCTGGGACCGTCGACGACCATGCTCAGGAGCAAAAGACCGGTCATATCGGTCTGCGCGGTCAGGACCGGTTGCGGTAAGAGCCAGGTTACCCGTTACCTGTGCGGCATCCTCCAGGAACGCAAGGTAAAACCGGTAGTGGTCCGCCATCCCATGCCCTATGGCGACCTGACGGGCCAGGAGGTGGAGCGTTTCGCGCATATGGAAGACCTGGCCCTTTACCGGTGCAGCATCGAGGAGCGGGAGGAATTCGAGCCACTGATCCGGAGCGGGGCGGTGGTATACGCCGGAGTCGACTATGCAAAGATCCTTGCCCGGGCGGAACGGGAAGGGGAGGTGATCCTCTGGGACGGCGGCAACAACGACTTCCCGTTCTTTGTCCCGGACCTGGAGATCACCATCGTGGATCCGCTCCGTAGCGGCGACGAAACCGCCTACTACCCCGGCGAGGTGAACCTGCGGAGGGCCGCGGTGGTGGTCATCAACAAGAGCAACACCGTGGTCGGCGCGGTATGCGACCGGCTGGAGGAGAAGGTCTCGGAGATGAACCCGACCGCCAGGGTGGTCAGGACCGCCTCCGAGATCCGGGTGTCCGACCCGGACGCGGTCCGGGGGAGAAGCGTCCTGGTCATCGAGGACGGCCCGTCCATAACCCACGGCGGTCTCACCTCCGGCGCCGGTTACGCGGCCGCGCAGGAGTTCAAGGCACGGGAGATTGTCGACCCCCGTCCCTATGCGGTCGGATCCATCTCCGAGACCTACCGACGCTACCCACACATGAATCTGGTACTCCCGGCCATGGGATACAGCGACCGCCAGGTGGAGGAGTTGCGGCGCACCATCGAGCTGACCCCCTGCGACTTGGTCGTTTCCGCCACCCCGATCGATCTGCGGCGCCTGATGCCCATCTCCAAGCCCGTGGTAAGGGTAAGCTACGATATCAGTGAGCAGCCGGGGGAGCCCCTGAAAAAAATCCTCTTGCGTTTTCTCGCTGAAAAAGGCCAATAATTGTTCCTTCCATACTACTGACCACAAGGATTTCCCTGGACAATGGACAATTGCATAAGGAAGTTTGAGCTTTCCAACGGGCTTACGGTCATCGTCAACGACGCAACCCGCCGCTATTACGAGGACTACCACCTGGTAAGACTCGAGTTCGTCTGCGAGGCGCTGGTCCTGCCCGAATATTTCGACAACGAAGACCTGTTCTCCAATGCAAGGGCGCTGCTCGGGGAGTCCGTGGTATATCGCCGCCTGGTGGAGAGGATGGGGGTCCCCTACGGGGAGATTGAGGCCGCCCGGGAGGGCCTGATAAACGGGTTCGAGGAGAGCGCGCTCCACTATTTTTCGTCCGGGGGCTTTCCACGAAAGCTGGTCCTGTCGGAGCTCTCCAAGGCCCGTGGGAAGTCCGGTCTCCGCCGCTGCTGAAGGGAACCGATCAGTGAGAGAAGAGCTACTGAAGATTGACAAGCTTGCCTTCGGAGGCGCCGGCCTGGGCCGTTGCGGGGGCAAGGTCTGTTTCGTGCCTTTCACCGCGCCCGGAGATTCCGTCCGAGCCCGGATAACCGCCGAGAAGAGGTCGTTCATGGAGGGGGAACTGCTTGAGTGCCTTGAGTCGTCCCCTGTGAGAACCAACCCTCCCTGCGGTGTCTTCGGCCGCTGCGGGGGGTGCTGCTGGCAGCACCTCCCGTACCACGCCCAGCTCAAGGCCAAGGAGGAGTTGTTCGCGGAGGCTTTGAGCCGCGGGGCCCGCATCGGACCGGAAGTCGTCCTTCCGATCATCCCGGCGCCGTCTCCGTACGGCTACCGCTCGCGGGTGCAGTTGAAGGTCCGGAGCGTGGCCGAGGAACTCCACATTGGTTTCTACCGGCAGGGGTCCCGCTTCGTGGTCGACATTCCGGGGGCCTGCCTGATATCCAACGGGCTGGTGAACCGCATCTACCGGACGCTCCGGACGCTGCTGGAGGGGTTCCCCGAGCCCCGGAAACTGCCGCAGATCGACGTGGCCACCGGAGACGACGGCGACGCGCTCCTCCTATTCCACTATATCGGGGAGCGGTCCGATGAAGCCGCCGCCTGGTTGGAGAAGACCGTTCCCGACCAGGCGGCGGTGACCGGGATCTTTCTCCAGAGCGGCAGAAAATCCAGCATGCGTCGGGTCTGGGGAGAGGACAAGGTCTCCTACTCCATCCCGGCCGGGCTCGTTTCCGGTTTCCCCGGGATGAGGCTTTCCTTCCGCTGCGGCGGATTTTCCCAGGTCAACTACAGTCAGAACCTTTCGCTCATCGAGACGGTAATCGGCTGGGCGGAGTTGAAGGGGACCGAGCGGGTGCTGGACCTGTTCTGCGGCAACGGCAACTTTTCCCTGCCGCTGTCCCGCTACTGCGGCAATGTCGTAGGGCTGGAGGAGTTCGGACAATCCATCGAGGATGCGGTCCGTAACGCGGCCGGCAACGGGGTCGAAAATGCCCGGTTTCTGTGCAGGGATTCGGCCGAGGGGCTGAAAGAGTTGGCGGCAAACGGAGAGCGGTTCGATCTGGTGGTGCTCGACCCGCCCAGAACCGGCGCCCTGGAGACAATGCCCCTCATACCGGCCCTGGAGCCGGAGAAGGTCATCTACGTATCGTGCGACCCTCCGACCCTGGCCAGAGACCTGTCGGTACTGGCGAAACAGGGGTACCAGGTGGTCTCAAGCCGGGCGGTGGACATGTTTCCACAGACATATCACATTGAGAGTGTCACCCTGCTGCACAGAAGATAGCGGGATTTGGGAGAGGAATTTGCAAGCGGATACCTGGCGCAACGATGCGTTAGGGAGAAATCCGTGTCGGCCGTTCTCCCAAATATCGCCACGATAAAACCTTGTTTGCGCCACAGGGGAGGATTGGGGGACGTCCCGGTCCACCGGCGACGGTGTTTCACGGATCCATACGACCGGAAAGTGTATCACTTTCATCCGGACACTGATCAATTTTGATAACTGTTAATGCTTACGTGGTGTTGCACGGTTTGCGGAGCGGGCGATCGTATGTCACGCTGATCCGGAAAACGCGTATTCCCGGTCTCACGGATCGATGTATTGACCGACACCGTTTTTTCGATGTATTTTGGACCCTGCCTGTATTCAAATTGTTATAAAGAAAGAATGCTGGAGGATGTGAGATGAATAAGTCCGAGCTTATTGAAGCCCTCGCCGCGAAGAAAAGTCTTTCTTTCAAGAAATCGGAAGAGATAATCAATACGATTTTCGACTCCATGTCGGACGCCCTGCACATGGGCGAACGAATCGAGATCAGAGGCTTCGGCAGTTTCGTCATCAAGCATTACAAACCATACGTGGGACGGAATCCCAAAACCGGTGAAGCCATCACCGTGAAGCCCAAAAAGCTCCCCTTTTTCAAGGTCGGCAAGGAGCTCAAGGAGAAGGTCGACAGGTAGCAGACTCGATCGCGTAACCTTGCGTCCGTAATGCCGGTGCATCAGCCTGGCAGGTTGTTTCCGGCTCTTTCCCCCTGACCCAGGAGTCTGACGGTATGCGTCTGTTTCAGGTGCTCGAGGCGCTCGGCGGGCTCGGCCTCTTCATACTCGGCATGAAGACCATGTCCGACGGTCTTCAGCGCCTCTCCGGCGGCGGATTCCGCCGTTTCGTCGAAAAACTGGCGGGAAACCGCCTTTCGGCGGCACTTACCGGCAGCTGTCTCTCCTACCTCCTGCAGTCGAGCGGAGCCGCCTCCATCCTTGTCATCGGTTTTGTCAACGCAGGGCTCCTCTCGCTCTACCAGGCCCTTGGCATGCTCATCGGCACCAGCCTCGGAACTGCCGTCGCGGCACAATTCATCGCCTTCAAGATATCCTTTCTGTCACTCCCGGCAATCTTTCTCGGTGTCGTCCTCCGATTCTTCAGCAAGCGGAGACGATGGACCTTTCTCGGTGAAATCCTGCTGGGGTTTGGTCTGCTGTTCTTCGGCCTCGAGGTTATGGAGACCGGTTTCTCCCCGTTTGGCGAGCATGCGCTGTTCCGTGAATATCACTCCCTGTTAACGGACTGGCCGGTGGTGAGCGTGCTCACCGGCGCGCTCCTCACCTTCGTGGTCCAGTCGGGAAGCGCGGCCATCGGCATCATCATCGCCCTGGCCGGGAGCGGCGCCATCGGCGTTCACCAGGCCGCCGCCATGCTGCCGGGCGAGATGCTCGGGACCGCGCTCCTGGCCGGAATCGGCGCCATCGGCGGCACGCCCGAGGCCAGACGCACGGTCATGTATTACGCCGGCATCGCCGTTGTTTCCATTGCCGCTCTGCTCTTTCTCTTTCCCCTGTACCTCAAGATGATCGCCTGGATGACCCCGGACGGCGTATTCGTGACCCAGCCCCACGGTCCAGGTCTTTCTCCGCCGCAGGCCCTTGCGGTTTCAAGGGGAGGGGTCGCCAGGGCGCTGGCAAACGGCTACACGGTATTCAGCGTGCTCACCGCCCTGCTGTTTCTCCTGAGCATCGGCTTCCTTGCCAGGTCCGCGGCAGTTAAGCTTCCCGGCAGGGAAGGAGACATGGACATCGAGCCCCGCTCGCGTTTCCTCGACTTCCGGGTCATCGACACACCGACCCTGGCCTTTCTCCAGGCCGGCAAGGAGCTGAAGCGGATGGCACAGGCAGCCCTCTCCATGGTGTCCGATACCACCCGCCAGTTCCACGAGTTCAATGCCAGGACCACGACCCTGATAGAACGAAGGGAGAACCTGCTGGACGTGTTGCAGAAGGACATTTCAGCCTTCCTGGTGGCCCTTGCCCGCCAGCCCCTCGATGCGGAGATAGCGGCCGAGATCCCGCTCCTCCTCAGCAAGGTCAACGACCTGGAGGGGATTGGGGACAACTGCGAGACCGTAATGGACTGCCTGCGCCGCAAGAAGGAAAGCAACGTCTACTTCTCCGACACCGCCATGGCCGAGATCAAGGCAATGGCCGACAAGGCCGCCTACCTGACCGGCCTGGCCGCGGATTGCCATGACAGCCTCCAACTGCCGGACCCGGCCGCCACGGCGGGGATGAAGGACGACCTGCTCCTGATGGCCGAGGAGCTCAAGGCCAATCACCTGCTCAGGCTCAGTAAAGGGGCCTGCACCGTGCTCGCGGGTCTGCTGTTCGTGGATATCGTGTCCGCCTTTGCCAAGATAGGCGAATATGCCTTCAATATCATTGAAACCGAAAGGAGAATCCGCTGATGCCGGGTGCTCTGGCCGCCATTGATCTGGGAACCAATACCGCCCGCCTCCTGATTGGGAGGCTGGAATCCGGTCCGACGATACGGCCGCTGGCCGTGAACAGGGTGGTAACCCGTCTCGGGGGAGGGTTTACCCGCGAACAGGGGCTGTCGCCTGAGGCGCGGGAGCGGACCTTGACCGCCCTGCGCGGGTTTGCCGATGCGATGGACGCACACGGCGTCGGCGCTCTGCGGGCCGTGGCCACCAGCGCCATGCGGGACGCGGTCAACGGCGGGGAGTTCGTGGACCAGGTCTTCAGGGAGACCGGCATCCGGCTGGAGATCATCGACGGCCGCGAGGAAGCCCTGCTGACCCTGCGGGGGGTCATCTCAGGCCTCGGCAGGGAAGGGGACTTCATGGTGTTCGACATCGGCGGCGGGAGCACCGAGTACACCCTTGCCCGGGGATCCGACCCCCTGTTCACCAGGAGCCTCCCCCTGGGCGTGGTGAGACTGACCGAGGGGAAGGGGTCCGTGCCGGCCATGGAGGAGAAAATCTCCCGCGAGCTGGAGGCGCTCCGTCTGGACATGGTTGGCGAGGGTTTTGCCTCGTTCCCTGCCTGCGCCACCCTGGTGGGCACCGCCGGGACAGCCACCACCATGGCCGCCCTGGACCTGGATCTCACCCCGTACGACCCCTCCAGGGTGCAGGGGCACGTACTCTCCCTGAATGCGGTCAGAGAGATGCTGGAGAAGCTCCTCCCCCTGACCCCTGAGCAACGCCTCCTCCTTCCCGGCATGGAGATGGGGAGGGAGGACCTGATCATCGCCGGTATCCTGCTTACCCTGAAGAGCATGGAGCTGTTCGGTTTCGACAGCCTGACCGTGAGCGATACCGGGATACTGGAGGGGATACTGCTGAGTCTGCACTAGGCCGCGACCAAGCGTCTTTTCGGTGCCGAGGCCTTCCACTGAGCCAGTTTGCTGTTGACAGGAAAGCCCCTTTGCCGGTATATTTCACGGCGGTTTCTGGCGGGATTACCGCTATTTTTTTTATGCAAGGGGGCATAGACTCCATGAAAGAAATCCTCTCCGGCAATGAGGCCGTTGCCCGCGGTGCCTACGAGTCGGGCGTACTGGTCGCCACCGCCTATCCGGGCACCCCTTCGACCGAGATCCTCGAAAACATCATACGCTATAAAGAGATAAACGCCTCCTGGTCACCGAACGAAAAGGTCGCCCTGGAGGTGGCCATGGGGGCCTCATTCGCAGGGGCCAGGTCGCTCGTGGCAATGAAGCACGTGGGGGTGAACGTGGCGGCTGATCCGCTGTTCACCCTCTCTTATACCGGGATCAAGGGCGGCCTGGTGCTGGTCACGGCCGACGACCCGGAGATGCATTCCTCCCAGAACGAGCAGGACAACCGCAACTACGCCAGGTTCGCCAAGGTTCCCATGCTGGAGCCCGGCGACTCGCGCGAGTGCAAGGAATTCACCCGCCTGGCCCTGGAGCTGTCCGAGCGGTACGACACCCCGGTCATGCTCCGCACCACCACCCGCATCTCCCACGGCAAGTCCATCGTGGATCTGGAGGAGCGGGTCAGCAGTCTCCCGACCCCAGCGCTGGTGAAGAACGCCGCCAAGCAGGTGATGCTCCCCAGCAACGCCCGGGTCCGCCACCCGCTGGTCGAGGAACGGATGAAGCGGCTCTCGGAAGCTGCCGATACCATGGCCGTCAACCGCATGGAGCTGCGGGACACCGGGGTGGGCATCATCACCTCCGGGGTCTGTTACCAGTACGTGCGCGAGGTCATGCCTCACGTCTCGACCCTTAAGCTGGGCCTGGTCAACCCACTTCCCGCCGGGCTCATCCGCCGGTTCGCCGCCAGGGTGGAGCGCCTGTTCGTGGTGGAAGAGCTGGATCCCTTCATCGAGGAGCAGGTCAAGGCCATGGGCATCGCGGTGTCCGGCAAGGATTTCATCCCCGTCTGCGGCGAGCTGACGCCGGGCAGGCTCCGCCAGGCGTTCCAGGGACAGGACGTGGGCCTCGACGAGGCACCGGTGCTGCCGGCGGAACCGGAGGATGTCTCCCTTCCGGGCCGGCCTCCCAACATGTGTCCCGGCTGTCCCCACCGCGGGGTGTTCTATACTCTCAACCGTCTCAAGGCCTACGTGACCGGTGATATCGGCTGCTATACCCTCGGCTTCCTCCCCCCCCTCTCCTCCATGGAGACCTGCGTCTGTATGGGCGCATCCATAGGCAACGCCACCGGCACGGTCAAGGTGGTGTCGGAGGAGGAGAAGAAGAAGGTGGTGGCGGTCATCGGCGACTCCACCTTCCTCCACAGCGGCATCACCGGGCTCATGGACATGGTCTACAACAACGCCCACTCCACGGTGGTGATCCTGGACAACCGGATCACCGCCATGACCGGCCGCCAGGACAACCCGGCCTCGGGCTTCACCCTCATGGACGAGCCGGCCCACCGCACCGACCTGGCCCTGCTCTGCAAGGCCGTGGGGGTCAAGCACGTCCGGGTCGTCAACCCCTTTGACCTGGAGGAGACCCGCCGGGCGTTGCAGGAGGAGATGGAACGGCCGGAGACCTCGGTCATCATCACCGACAAGCCGTGCGTGCTGGTCAAGCGGGAGGGGGTCTTCAAACGGGGACCGCTCTACACCGTGGAGGTGGAAAAGTGCACCGGGTGCAAGGCATGCCTCGGTCTGGGCTGTCCCGCCATCCAGTGGCGTTCGACCGACGGCGGAAAGGGGGTCTCCTTCATCGACCCCACCCTCTGCACCGGCTGCGACGTCTGCCGGCAGCTCTGTAAATTCGATGCCATCGGGAGGGCCAAATGAGCGAACAGGTAACCAACATTCTCCTGGTGGGTGTCGGTGGACAGGGTATTCTGCTGGCGTCGGAGATCCTTTCCGAGACCTTCATGCTGGCCGGTTTCGACGTGAAGAAGAGCGAGATTCACGGCATGTCCCAGCGGGGCGGCAGCGTGGTGTCCCACGTGCGCTACGGCAGGGAGGTCTTCTCCCCCATCGTGCCGGAAGGGGAAGGGGACATCCTGTTCGGCTTCGAGCTGATGGAGACCTACCGCTGCCTTCCGCTCCTGAAGCCGGGCGCCACGGTTATCGCCAATGACCTGCGTATCCCGCCTGCGTCGGTGCTGATGGGGAAGGAACGCTATCCCGAGGGACTGGCGGAGCTGATAACCGCCCGGTTCCCCGACTTTCTGCTGGTGGACGGCCAGAAGCTGGCCGCCCGGGCCGGCAACCAGCGGGCCGCCAACACGGTGCTCCTGGGAGCGGTTTCCAAAAGGCTGGACGTGGCCGAGGAGTACTGGCTCCAGGCCCTCGAAGCGATGGTCCCCAGGAAGGCGCTGGATGTGAACCGCAAGGCGTTCCTGCTTGGCAGGGAACTGTAAGGGCGCGGCTTAGCACTATAAAGTGGTTTTGCCAAAGAACGGAACACTGCTCACTTTCTTACAGGACACTGGTGAAGAGAGGTAAAATCGAGATGTACTATAACGAGGAATTCGAGACGCTCCCGAGACCCGCCCTGGAGGCGCTCCAGTTGAAGCGGCTGAAGGGGATGCTGGAACGGGTCTGCTCCGGGGTTCCGTTTTACCGGGAAACCTTTGCCAGGGCCGGGATTGTCCCGGCCGACGTACAATCACTGGCCGACCTCCGCAGGCTCCCCTTCACCTACAAGCAGAACATGCGGGATTCCTACCCCTACGGCCTGTTCGCCGCGCCAATGGAGGAGATCGTCCGGATCCACGCCTCCTCCGGCACCACCGGCAAGCCCACGGTGGTCGGGTACACCCAGAAGGACATCGACACCTGGACCGAGTTGATGGCCCGCTCCTTGGTGACCGCGGGGGTGCAC
>Ga0228535_1002184_pt1 | contig 20694 bp, 18 predicted proteins | sample SJ1metagenome_FD_168457 | JGI IMG/M metagenome (GOLD analysis project Ga0228535, IMG submission 168457) | Enriched culture of PCE-dechlorinating microbial communities from Ithaca, New York, USA - SJ1 | ecosystem: Engineered > Modeled > Simulated communities (microbial... > Unclassified | place... | reverse complement strand
GCCGGGAACATCGTTGAGCCGGGGCCTCAGGCGGTCAATCACCTCATCGACCGAATGCTCGCGCTCGGCCCGGGGCGGCAGGCCGACAAACACCAGCCCCGTGTTTTCGCTGATGGCCCCGACCAGGGAAACGGTTGCCGTATTCCGGATGTCCGGAGACTTAAGGAGAATGTCGTCCAGCATGTTCTGGCGATGCAGCATGTCCTGGAAGGAGGTTTTGTCCTCGACCTGGGTGAAGATGCGGAAGTAATTCTGGTCCTGGCCGGGAATGAATCCCTTGGGAATCGTCTTGAACAGCTGCACCAGGGCGACCATGATCAGGATAGTGACAATCAGGGCCGGCAGGCGGTAGCTGAGCACGACGGCGCGCAGGGATCGTTCGTACGCCGCCAGCACCCGGCTGAAGCCCTTCTCGATGGCAGCGAAGAGGCGGCTCTTTTTGCCTTCCTGCGGACTGCCGCTTCCGAGAATCCGGCTGCACATCATGGGCGTGAGCGACAGCGACAGGAAGCCGGAAATCAGAATGGCCGCGGCAATGCAGACGGCAAATTCGCGAAACAGGCGTCCCAGAATGCCGCCCATGAACATAATCGGAATGAACACCACGACAAGCGAGATCGTCATGGACAGGACGGTAAAGCCGATTTCCCGCGTTCCCTTCAACGACGCCTCCAGGGGATTTTCCCCCATCTCCTTGCGGCGGATGATATTTTCCAGAACGACGACGGCGTCATCCACCACAAAGCCGATCGCCAGAGTGAGCGCCATCAGCGAGAGATTGTTGAGCGTATAGCCCATGAAATACATCACGGCAAAGGTGGCGATGAGCGACAGCGGCACCACCACGCTGGGAATCAGCGTGGGCTTTATCTGCCGGATGAAAATAAAGATGATGGCAATGACCAGCAGAAGGGTGAGGATCATGGTGAACTGGACGTCGAAGATGGAGTCCTCAATGAACAGCGACAGGTCATAGGCCGTCAGCATCGACACGGCGACCGGCATGGTGCTCTTCAGATCGTTGATGCGGGCCTTGACCAGCTTGGCCACCTGGACGGTATTGGCGCCGGGCTGCTTGCGGATGCGCAGACAGACGGCCTGCCTGGCTTTGCCGTCGGTGAGGAAGCGCTCCGAAGACTTGTCGTTCTGCACAGCGTCGATCACCCGCCCGAGGTCGCCCAGGCGAACGGGGTAGCCGTTTTGGTAGGAAACGATGAGGGATTGAAAAGCTTTCGCCGAGGTCAGCTGCCCTTTGGCGTCCATGGTGTAGGAGGTATTGGCGCCTTCGAGGGTTCCTCCGGGCAGATTGACATTGCCGTTTTGAATGGCGGCCAGCACCCGGTTGATGCCGATGCCGCGGTTTGCCAGAATTTCCGGATTCAGCTGAACGCGAACCGCGTATTTTTGCGGAGGAATGGCGTCCACTTCGGCGATGCCGGGCACGGTGGAAAGCTGGGGGATCAGGATATTTTCGGCGTAGTCGTTCATTTCGGTGACGGGAATCGTGTCCGAAACCAGAGAAACGACCATGATGGGCATGTCCGCCGGATTGACTTTCTTGTAGGCCGGCGGCGCGGGCATGTTGCGCGGCAGGACGCCGGAAGCGGCGTTGATGGCGGCGCTGACGTCCTGGGCGGCGGCATCGATGCTCCGCTCCAGATCAAACTGGATGCTGATGGCGGTGTTTCCCAGGGTGCTGGTGGAAACCATTGAGCTGACGGAGGGAATGGAGGAGAAGGATTTCTCCAGCGGCGTCGCCACCGTCGCCGCCATTGTTTCGGGGCTGGCCCCGGGAAGGGATGCCGTGACCGTCACCGTGGGGAACTCCACGTTGGGCAGATTGTTGATGGGAAGCTGCCGGTAGCTCAGCACGCCCAGGAGAAGAAGACCCGACATCACGAGAATGGTCATCACCGGCCGTCGGATCCAGATTTCGGAGAAGTTCATATTTTTGCCGCCCTATGCGTTGCCGCTCCTCTTTGCCCCCGGTCCGCCGGCGTCGGCGGAAACCTGCCGGAGATTATTTTTCCAAGGCTCCTTCCAGGGAAGGTTTGATGATGACGGGGAATCCACTTTGAAGCTTGTTCTGGCCGTTCGTTACCACCGTCTCCCCGGCGGCAACGCCGCGAACAATGACGGCATACGGGCCATAGAGCCGGTCGACCGTGACGGGCCGCAGCTGCGCCTTCATTTTCGGATCGACGACGAAAACATAGCCGCCGCTCTGCCCGGTTTGCACCGCCTGAGACGGAATGATGACGGCGTTTGCCTCGGTGGCAAGAATCATTTGGACCGTGACGAATTGTCCGGGCCAGAAAATCAGGCCTGTATTGGAAAATTCGGCTTTCAGGGTGATCATGCCGGTCTTGGCATCGACGGCGTTGTCGATGAAGGTCAGCTTTCCGCCGGCTGCCGAACCGCCGGCGCCGGCGATCCGCGCCGTCGTCCGCAACGTTCCGGCGGCGGCGACCTTTTTCACATCGGCCAGGTATTTTTCAGGGACGGCGAAGCGCACAAAAATCGGCCGGAGCTGATTGATGACGACAAGCGGCGTGCGATTGGCTTCAAGGATGGAACCCTGGCGCAGCAGCAGGGCGCCCGTCCGGCCGGAGATCGGCGCGCGGATGGTGCAGTAGGACAGATTGAGGCGCGCCTGCTCCAGATCGGCTTCATCGGCGCGAATGACGGCCAGCTGAGCCGCTTCATCGGTCCGGTACTTGTCGTATTCCGACCGGGAAACGGCGCCCTCTTTAATCAAATCGTTGTGGCGGTCGGCTTCCGCCTTCTTGAACTCATGGAGCGCCTTGTCGCGGGCCAGCTGCGATTGGGCGGCGCTCAGCTTTTCCTGGAAAGGCGCCTGATCGACGGTCATGAGCAGATCGCCTCCCGACACATCCTGGCCTTCCCGGAAGTGGATGTTCATAAGCTGCCCGGTTACACGAGCCATGACGGTAACGGAGTTGTAGGCTTCAACGGTCCCTATGGCCTCGACGGAAACGGGGATTGACCGGGCCTGGGCCAAAGCCGTTGTTACCGGAACCCCCTTCATTTTCGGCGGCGGCGCCTTCGGGGAGCAAGCCCCGATGAATCCGGCGGTGAGAAGAAGAGCGGTTACGATGACGAACGTTCGGAATCTTTGCCGGAGGGGCTCACAGAAAAGGGTACGGCCGAAAAAGGAAATCAATGGTTTGTCTCCTCGATGGCGTTTGTCGGACCTGTGCCGGGTGGGCACGTGGAGACTATATAATCTTTCTTTGCCGCCAATTCAAGCCTTGAGTGGAAAATCGGCAGGAATTTACAATTCGCGCGGCTCCTTTCGGGGGGGCGACCGGCGTCCGGCCGGGCGTCGGCGCCCCAAAAGCCTTGAGGTCTTAAAACCCGAACAGCGCGCTTTGCATGACGGGCGTCATCAGGCAGACCTGCTGTGTCGTCAGGTAAACGCCGCGCAGTCTGTGCGTGCTTCGGCGATAGGCTCTTGCATGTTCTTCTGACCAGAAGAATACGCTCTCGCGTCAAAAGGCGCTGATGATGCTTTCATCTGCGAGACCGGTCAGATCGACATGCGGAATAAAGATCACCGGTTCGCAGCCGCCTTCCGCCCGAAAGGACAGGTCGCTGCCGATGGTCATCGTCATCGGCATGCCGCAGTGGGCGCAGGACGTATGGACGGTTGCCGTAAGCGATTCATTTCTCAGTCGCCCCTGCACGAAGGGCGTCGCAAACGCGTCAGCGGCTCAGGCGGCGTAAATCGATTCGCCCGTATTGAAAATCACCCGGTGCGGTGTCTGTTCGACCGTCACCGGATACGCCCAGACGACGTTACCCGCCGCATTGCGGTAGAGAAACGTCATGTGTCCCTGCAGGTCGTCCAGAAGGGTTTCCACCCGCGCGAGCGTCATGCCCAGGTCGCGCGCGATGGACGCGGGCTCCAGCGGCTTTCCCGAAAAAGGCAGCTTGCGGACCGCGTAATGATGCACCCGCCGGTGGTCCGGCGTCATAAAGGCCATATTGGCCACGATTTTGTCCCGGCCTCTGGCGCGCTGCCCGTCCAGCATCGCGGGCGGGATATTGAGCATGCAGCGCCACAATCCCATCATAATTTTATTCTTCATCGACACCTCCCGTTTTGTCGGTCTGGCGGCGATCCTGCACTATGAAGCTATCGTCGGGTCAAGAATTATTTTGCCGGCAAAGTGTCCAAGATTAATGTCGCGCCCCGATATTTTTTCGCTCGCGGAGAAAGCCGGGCTGAAATGCAGGGCGGACCTTCAGATCCGCCAATGGCAGAGCGCGGAAGTGGAAGTAAGAGCGGTACAGTGTGGGGAAGGGGCTTGCCACAAACAAGGGTCGTCCATCCACCATCCACCATCCACCAGTCACCAGTCACCATTCACCATAGCGGATATGCCGGGTCGTACATCTGGGCCTTGATGTAGCCCGGAAGATTGACCGGTTCCTTCATTTTCGTCAGTTTCCGGGCGAAGGCTACTTTGGCCACGGCCAGCGCAATGGCGGCCGAAACGTCGCGGATGCGGCCAAGCGAGGGGAAAATCCGCCCTTTTTCGAAATCTTCTTTCGAGACCTGCTCGTCCAGAGATTTGGCGGCGGCCGAAAACATTTCATCCGTGACGCGCGCGGCCTGCGCCGCCATGACTCCCAAACCGACGCCGGGGAAGATGTAAACATTGTTGGCCTGTCCGGGGATAAATGTCCGGCCGTCCAGTTCGACTTTCGGAAACGGACTGCCGCTGGCGAAGACGGCGCGCCCGTTCGTATGGCGGTAAGCGTCCTCGGCCGTGCATTCGGCCTGCGAGGTCGGATTGGAAAGGGCAAAGACAATCGGGCGGTCGTTTAACCGCGCCATCGCCGCGAGAATCTCCGGCGTAAACGTCGCGGGCTGGCCGGACGCGCCGATGATGGCCGTAGGCCGGATCGCTTCCACAACCTCCGGCAGATTCCGGTGGAAGGGCAAATCGTGCGCAAAACGGCGCTTGTGTTCCTCCAGATCCGTCCGGCAGGCGACCACCAGACCCCTGGAATCGACAAACCAGCAGCGGCCGATGGCTTCTTCTTCAGTGAGCCCCTGAGCCATCATTGCCTTGGCCACAAGACTTCCGATTCCCAGCGCCGCCTCGCCTGCGCCCAGAAAGACAATCCTCTGCCCGGTGATTTTGCCTTGAATCATCCTGAGCGCGGAATAGAGCCCGCCCAGCGTAACGCCGGCGGTCCCCTGAATGTCGTCGTCGAACATGCAGTACCGGTCGCGGTAACGCGCCAGCAGCCGGAAGGCGTTTTTATTGCCGAAGTCTTCGAGCTGAATCATGACATTGGGAAACACGGCGCTTGCCGCTTCCATGAATTCGTCCAGAAGCGAGTCGTAGTCGTCGCCGTCGAGGCGGGGTTCCGGAAGGCCGATATACTGGGGATCGCTCCACAATTCGCTGTTGTTGGTCCCGACATCGATCATGACGGGCAGACAGGCCGCCGGGTCGATGCCCGCGCAGGCGGTGTATAAAGACAGCTTTCCCACCGGGATGCCCATGCCGTTGGTGCCCAGGTCGCCCAGGCCCAAGATTCGCTCGCCGTCGGTCACCACGATCACCCGGACGTTATTGCACGGCCAGTTTTGCAGCACCTCCCGGATATGGCCCCGGTCGTAGCGCGTAATGAACAATCCGCGCGGACGGCGGTAAAGGTGGCTGTATTCCTGGCAGGCCAGTCCCACGGTCGGCGTGTAGATAATCGGGCTCAGCTCTTCGAGATTTTCCACCAGCGTTTTGTAATACAGCCGCTCGTTGCGGTCCTGCAATCCGATCAGGTAGAGATACTTTTCCAGATTGTTGGGTTTGCGGCGCACGTTGTACATGACGTGCTGAATCTGCTGCTCCTGGGTCGAAATGCGCGGCGGCAGCAGTCCGTGCAGGCCCAGCGCGTCGCGCTCGGCCGCCGTAAACGCGGTCCCCTTATTGAGACTGGGATCGTGGAGGATTTCGACGCCTCGCAGCAAATGATCGTGGCAGCCGTCATTCATTTTCATTTTGTCCTTCTTGGATTTTCTCTCAGCCATTGGTCGGTGCGCTTTCCGGATCGTCAATCCCGTATTTTGCCTTCAGATATTTTTCCATGGTCTGCGGAAATAAAATCCACCCCAGCAGGTCTTCATCCGTCCTTGCCAGATCGCCCATCGCCTTTTTCGCGTCTTCGATTTCCGGCGGGAGGTGATCGGCCGGCCGTCCGGTGATGGGGGTCTGGCCCCGTTTATAATTTTTCAGTATTTTCCGGACCAGCGCTTTGTCGATGGGCGCCGGCGTCCTGCCGTACAGGCCCAGGACGAGGTCTTTGAGCTGATTGGAGATCCGGACATACCGGCCGAAAAGAACATTGAGCACCGCCTGGGAAGCGATGATCTGCGAAGACGGCGTCACCAGGGGCGGATAGCCCATGTCTTTGCGCGTCTGCACCACTTCTTGATAAATCTCATCCAGCCGGTCCAGAGCTTTCATCTCCTTAAGCTGGCTGGCCAGATTGGAAATCATGCCGCCCGGAATCTGATGCGCGAGCACGCCGTTGTCGATGATGGAAAGCCGCTGGTCCGCGAGGAGATGTTTGTATTTGGGCGCGATTTTCTCCAGGTGTTCGCTGAGCGCCAGCAGTTTTTGGAGGTCGATGCCCGCATCCCTCTGTGTCCCCTGGAGCGCCGCCACGATGGGCTCGATGGCGGGCATGGAGGTCCGGAGCGCATATGGCGCCAGGCAGGTATCGATGATATCCACGCCGGCTTCCACGGCTTTGAGGTACGTCATGCTGCCCATGCCGCTGGTGTAATGCGTATGCAGATGCAGGGGGACGCGGACGGCTTTTTTCAAAGCGGTGAAAAGCGCGAAGGCGTCATAGGGGGAAAGCAGGCCGGCCATATCCTTGATGCAGATCGTGTCCGACCCCATCTGCTCGAGTTCCCGCGCTTTGCGGACATAATAATCGAAGGTGTAGATTTCACCGCCCAGGTGGCTCCGGGTGAGCGAGTAACAGACGGTCCCCTCCACATGCTTGCCGTTTTGCTTGATCCGCTCCACGCAGGTTTCGATGTTGCGAAAATCGTTGAGCGCGTCAAAGCAGCGGAAGATGTCGATCCCGATTTCGCAGGACTTGTCCACGAAAGCCTTGACGACGTCGTCCGCGTAGTGGCGGTAGCCGACCAGGTTCTGTCCGCGCAGCAGCATGGTAAAGGGGGTTTTCCTGACGTAGCGCTTCAGAATCCGGGGCCTCATCCACGGATCTTCGGCGAGAAAGCGGTGCATCGCGTCGAAGGTTGCGCCTCCCCAAACCTCCATGGCCCAGAAGCCGCACTGATCCATTTCTTCGGCAATGGGAATCATATCCTCTGTTTTCATGCGCGTCGCGTAAATCGACTGATGACCGTCGCGGAAAGTGTTGTCCTGAATTCGAATCGGCCGGGGGGGTGTCTTGCTTTTGCTGTGCATCATCTTAAAACATCTCAAATAAATTTCTTTATACGCCAAATCAATACCGCAAATCCACGGCAAATACCACAGCATTCCTGTGCCGCGCGGGAAGCCTCCGAAAATTACCGGGAATATTTCAGATTTGCAGGCTGCGGGCAGCGGCGGGTCTCAATGCCCGACTGTGCGGGAAGCTTTTTGCCCAAGCGGACCGGCGGCTGAGGGTGTGTTGGGCCCATGCGGTTATGATAGCCGGTCGGCAAAGGCATTTCCGCCCGCTGCATCGATATCTTCGCGATTATTGAAGACGACGTTGTGTATCGTTTGTTCAGACCATTTCGTTTTACGCCAGGAGCCGGAGCATTTCCGGCGGCATGAGAAACCAGGTCGCGAGCGACCGGCCGACGATTTGTCCTTTGGCGTCGAAGAGGGCCGTTCCGGTGTACAGTTTCCTTCCGTCGCTCCCCGTGGGCCAGGCGGCGACGACGCACGGCTCACCGCAGCGCAGGGGCTTTTCGATCCGGCCGATCAACCGTCCTAAAAAGCCGGGCTTCGTATCCGTCAGTTCCCAGAGAGCGTAGGCGCCCGGGCAGTCCAAGGCCGTCCAGAGAAATTCCGGCCGGACATAACCCTGCTCGTCGCCATGCTCCTCTTTCGGCGTCCAGGGAGCGGCCACCATGTTGGTGCCGGGAACGCGGCCGGGGTGAATCTTCAGACCTTCGCCTTCCGGCACATCCGCGCCGCAGCAAAAACAGATGGGATGAATGCCGTGTCCGGTGACGTGGGTATAAGGCGTCGGTTTCAGGGCCAGGGAGGCTTGCGCAGCCGTGACGGCTTCTTCATAACCGGGGGCGTCCGGCACCGATAGATCCATGATGCCCGGCATGGCCGAAATGATCATCTGCTCGCCGTCCATCAGATAATGCGTTCCGTCGTCGCCCGCGCAAAGGTGCAGTTCCCGGTCCAGCGGCGTGGGGCGTTTGATCATCACGTCGATCGCGCCGCCGATGTATTCGGCGAAGAGGCTGCAAACGTATCCGCCGTTGGCGATGTCCGGCGGGCCTTTATATTTTGATGGAATGGTCACGCTGCTCAGCGTTTTCAGACCCGATTGATGTTTTTCCCGAGACATGAGATGGTCCTGTTCCTTCCTTTTGTTTGCTGTTGCGGATCATCCCTCGCTTATCAGATTTTGTTTGTCAATAATTTTCTGAACACGTTTTGACCGCTGCATCCTTCCGGAAAATCCAACCGTTGTCAGCCGGCGCCAAGCATATCGCCCTTTGTTCGTTCTTCGCATTATTCGCCACACGATCTTGCTTCCGCCAAAGCCATGCTGGAAGCAAAACGGTATTGATATGTCGGGTTTCTTTGCCATCAAACAGTAGAGAAATGTCTGAAAGCTTATTCTGGCATCAACATCATAATGAGCCGCCATATACCCATAATCTTCCTGTGCTGTCGGAAAAAAGTGGATTATTTGTAGATCAGTGCTGATTTGTTTAATATGGTTCGCGACATCAATAAAAGAATTGAACCTGTTTTGCTCCGCCGCGCCAATGATAAAAGCGGTTTTTTAGAAAGCGTTTTGAAACAGGAAAAAGTCGTTTACAAAGCGGCGCAGTAATAACGCCGCTTTTTCACAGGAGCAAATGAAAAGATATAATTGCGCACCAGGAAAGGGATAAACAAAGAGCGCTTTCGGTCTGCGCGATGCGCCAGTCCTGAATCTTCGGGTTTTTTCTCAAGTCATCAAGAAATAATTGAATTTTCAATTCAGTTGGAGTAGATTGACCCGCGTTGGAGAAGCGGATGAACTTGCTTGCCCATCCGGCGTAAAAAGGAATCTGGTTTTCGAGAGCCAGCTTTCGGTCCGCCATAAATTTCTGGAACTCGGGCAAAATCTGATTCATGGGCGCACCTCCATCAAAGCAGATATTTTAACCACGATTCACAAAACACATTAAAATAACCGGAGCGGTATTTCCTGACAATAAGGACCTTTTGCCGCGACGGTAATTTAAGCGAACCTAGGGCGAACCTAGGGACGCTGTTAACATTTAAACTTATTCTTGACATATTGCTAAAGAATGGCTAAGAGGAAGGCATGCCGAGAAGCGCAAGAATAGACGCCGCTGATGCCGTCCATCACATAAGGGATACAATGGATAATGTTTGTCTGGTATTGGTCGATCTGCAGAACGATTACTTCCCTGGTGGAAACATGCCCCTTGTTGGGATTGAAGAGGCGGCATCGAACGCGCAACGTATGCTGAACAAATTTCGTGCGCTGAAGCTCCCTGTCATTCATGTTCAGCATGTTTCGACCCGTCCTGGAGCAACCTTCTTTCTTCGGGATACGACAGGAGTAGCAATCAATCAAACGGTAGCCCCTCACAGCCACGAAGTTGTCATTATCAAAAACTATCCCAATAGCTTCCGAGATACTTCTCTCCTCGAAACCTTGAGAGATGTGAAGAGCGAGAGCCTCATTGTCTGTGGTGCAATGACCCACATGTGTATAGACGCGACCACACGGGCTGCATTTGATCTTGGCTTCGCGTGTACGGTTAGCCACGACGCTTGCGCAACAAAGGCTCTGAAGTTTAGAGAAGTCACTGTAAAGGCATCACAAGTGCATACCGCTTTTATGGCTGCGCTATCGGGGGTTTATGCGAACGTGATATCGACGGACGAGATTCTAAGAAAGATGCCATAACCATGGTATGGAGCCGACGTTCTACAGCCGCGGCTCATGCCCGTGTTATAAGAAAATAAATCATGAATAATTGGGGTATTCCAGATTGGCTTGAGAAGCACATCATTGAAAGAGATAAATGCTGTGTATATTGCGGCGTTAAGTTTGGCTCATCAACACAATCAAGAAAAACTCAAGCCTCGTGGGAGCACATAATCAATGATGCACGAATTATAAATAAAGAAAACATTGCGCGTTGCTGTGTGGCTTGCAATTCGAGTAAGGGCACAAAGAAACTTTCTGAATGGATCAACTCAAAATATTGTAAAAATAAAGGCATAAATAAGAATACTGTAGCTCAGGTTGTTAGAAAAGCATTGAATAAAAACTTAGAGAAAAGAGGGACACGGGTAGAGAAAAGAGGGTGAATGGAGAGTGAAGGGATGAAGAGAGGGACGACTGCAGAGCGGGGCACGGGTAAGAAAGTAAGTTTCTAAAGGTGACGTTCCGCAAAATATCAATTTACACTTAGCCTTTTGGGTTTTGCTCCATCATGGCCACTATTTTCAAACGAAGTTGTAAGGAGTGCAAAGAGGTACACGGGTAAAATAAAAAGTTACCCTGTCGGTATTTCTCAGTCCAATACCCGGCAACCATTTTTCGTGCAGTCAGTTTCCCTCTTTTAGGGAAATGCTTATCGATCGCGGCGCATCTTCATTGCGTCCGGACATTTATTCTCATTTTTCTTGCTCCGCGACCTTGTCTTTCTCATGGTCGTCTGATGAACAGATCATCATGCCGGATTTCTTTATAAAGTAATATGCTGCCGCCAGAGCCAAAACAATGCAGGCTAAACCGATAACTTTCACACCGTCAATATCTTCAATCTTGATCACGACAATCTTCCGCGCAACAGCGATAATGGCGACCAGGACAACCACTTCGACGTGCATGACATTTTCCTTCAGGTAAACCTTGATGGTGTCCAGCAGCTCGATACCGATAAGCACCAGCATGAAGACGCCGAAGAGTTCCATGAGCTGATTGAGGTCTATAACGGCATAATTGGATTCGAGCACAAACTTAAAAATATAGTATCCCAGTTCGATGGTGGCCAGTATCAGCACAATCGTCATCAGTGCGATAAGAGAATAAATGATGACTTTTTGAATGATCCTTCCTGCCTTTTTCATAAATCCCCCGATCGTGATGAGGTTTTCCGACGATTTACTCTTTGCTGTTTGCAGCCGGTTACACGACCCATTGACCGCTGCGGCGCTTGCGGGCATTGTCGAGCAGGTACTCATCGGCGGATGGGGCGGTGTCGGGATTGAAGCAGCTCCTGGCGCCGGAGGCGTCTCCCTCGTCTCCCAGGACCAGACGCTCGTTTTTCGCCACGCCCGCCAGGATCGTTTGCGCGGAGTGTGCGGGTGTTTGTGCGGTCGGCGGAGCTTCCACGCCGCCTGTCGACCAGATCGCGGTGGCCGTCGTTCCCGGCGTGGCGGAGGTAAACCGGATGTTTTCGTCCCAGAACTCATAGCGCAAAGCCAGGGTGAGCCCGTTGAGCGCGGCCTTGGTCGCGGCGTACATTGTCTGGTAGGCCATCGGGTAGAACGCGATGCCCGAAATGATGTCGACGATGTGTCCGCCGCCCTGCGCTTTCATGATCGGCACAACGGCGCGGATGCCGTACAGGGCTCCGTAGAAGTTCAGGGCGAAGGCTTTCTCCCAGTCCTGGTTCGTCAACTCGGCGAAAAAGCCTCCAAAACCCGCTCCCGCGTTGTTGAACAGAAAGTCGATGCGTCCGGCGCCGAAGTCGGCCGCTTTCCGGATCATGCTTTGGACGTCCTCTTCTTTTGTGACGTTGCACAGGACGCCGAGCGTCCGGCCGGGGTAAGCCGTATTGAGCCTTGCGGTCTCCCGGGCAAGATTCGCGTCGTTGAAGTCCGCAAGAATGACCCGTTTCGCTCCATAGGAAAGCATGGTTTCCGCCAGCGCCAGTCCGATGCCCGAGGCGCCTCCCGTCACAATGGCTACTTTGTCCCGATAGTACTCTTTCGTTTCGCTCATGGTCGATTCTCTCCTTGATCAGAATTTTTTGACTTCCGCATTATAACATTACGGCCTTTCGCCGGCTGTCAACGAATGAGGAAAGCATCTTAGGGACGATGCGTCCAGGTCATGAACTGCAAAGTATCAGGTGAAAACAATTTTTCTCTATGTAAGGCCGCTTTTGTATAAACCTGACGCCGGGGCGCTGTCAACAATCTTTCGCTTCCGTGAACTATTCCGTAAAAAAATGTGGCGTCCGGCATAACTTTCGTATATTCTGCCGCGGTTAAATTTCATCCGGAATGCTGTTGCAGCGATCGCAGACACAGTTACGAGGCGCCAGGCTTTAATTTGACCCGTCCGAGGAGTGAATCTAATGGATAAGATTACCCGTCGAGAATTCATCAGCACGCCACCCAAAATCCTTGCCGCCGCGGCGCTTGCCGGATCGATCGGCATGCTTCCGGCCTGTTCCGGCTCCACGTCCGGCGGCCGGATTCCGCCGAACCTGTTGTTGATCATGGTGGATCAGATGCAGACACCGCCGGAGGGATACGGCGCCGACGAAGGGGCGGCGCAGGGATTGAAGGAGATCCTCGGGTTCCGGCCGCTTTCCCCGGACAATGCCTACCTCAATTATTTCCCCGGGCTGTTGCGTTTGCGGCAAAACGCCATTGTGATGAGAAAGCACTACACGGCTTCCGCCGCCTGCGTGCCCAGCAGAACCTGCATCATGACCGGCCAGTATTCCGGCGTGACCGGCGTTGACCAGACGGACGGACTTTTCAAGACGGCCGAAGATGTGCCGTTTCTCGATCCCGACGGCACGCCCACCGTCGGCGACTGGTTTCGCGCCGCCGGTTATACCACCCACTACTTCGGAAAATGGCACGTCTCGGAGGCGGACGAAGCGACTGCCTACCTGGAATCCTGGGGCTTCGGGGACTGGGAGAGCTCCTACCCCGAACCGCACGGCGGAGCCGCCGATAACCTGGGCGTCTTTCGCGATGTCATCTTCACTGAAAAAATCGTGGATTTTCTGAAAAAGAAGGGGGCTGACGCATCCGGGAAACCCTGGTTTGCGGTGGGGTCGCTCGTGAATCCTCACGATATCAGCGCCTGGCCCATCAACTGGCAAGTGCCCGGCGGCACCGGCGTCGTTCCGTGGACGCTTCCCCCCGCCGTTCCACCGTTTCCCCCCGTTTATCCTCCGCCGTCCATTCCCGCGCCGGGCGAAAAGAGCCGCGTCGGCACGGTGCGGACCGTCGACAACGGAGCGGCGGTTGAAAGAAAATTCCAGGTCGATTTGAATCCGGACGGTTTTCCTCAGGCCAACAGCGGGCTGCCGGTCACCTATGCGGAGACGCTGGAGCAAAAGCCGCGCTGCCAGCAGGACTATGCCCTCAAGTGGGGGCTTGCCATAGAATCGAGCTCGGATAACGGGCTGCAAGGCACTCCCTTCAAATCCCCGTTGCCTTTCCAGCTGCAGGGGCAGTACGCCCGCGACTGGTCGCAGAGCTACAATCAGTTTTATTTCTACTGCCACTATCTCGCGGACCTGCAGATCCGCAAGATTCTCAACGCGCTTGATGAAAATAAGCTGACCGGCAATACCATCATCGTTTTCCTTGCCGACCACGGCGACATGACGGGAGCCCACGGAGGAATGATCCAGAAGTGGCACAACGCCTACGAGGAAATCATCCGGGTCCCGATGGTGATCTCTTCTCCGCTTATCAACGCCGACAAACACAACATGAGAGAAATTCTCGAACCCACGAGTTCCATTGATTTCGTGCCGACGGCGCTGGGGCTGGCCAAAATAGACGCAGCGCAGCTGCGCGCCAAAATGGAAGCCGTCCACGGCAAAGGCGTAGTGAAGCCCTTTCCGGGCGCCGACCTGTCGGCTCAGATTCAGGCGGCAGGCCCGGGAAACATTCTCGGACCGGACGGCCAGCCGCGGGCGGGCGTTTTCTTTATGAGCAACGACACGATAACGGCGCTCGGCCCGACCGGCGACAAGCAGGCTCTCTACGACCTCTACAAAGACAACGTCGACGCCCGGATTGGCCAGGGACATCCCCTGGCGCCCGGATCGGTCCGGCAGCCCAACAGCGTGCGCGCCCTGTGCACCGGCGACTGGAAGCTCGTTCATTACGTGGACCCGAACGGCCTTGAAGCCGACGAATGGGAATTCTACTGTCTGACGGCGGATGCCCGGGAACAGACCAACCTTGTCGATTTCAGGACGGGCGAAGTGCGCGCCGACGTCGCGGTTCCGGGCCTCACTCCGGCGCAACTGAATTTGAAATGCACGCAGTTGAGAAGAGAACTGGCCCGGCAGGAAACGGCCATCCTGGGCTGACCTGATCCTTCGCCGGGAGATGGGGATTTTCATTGCGGCAGTCTGACAGCGAAATCGACGACGAAAGAATATCCGCTCCGCCGGCTCCGGCAAAGCGCGGCTTTCACCTGATGGCCAAACCCGTCGGGCCGCGCTGCAATCTGCGCTGCACCTATTGCTTCTACCGGGAGAAAGAAGTCTTCTTTTCCGATCAGGCAACGTTTCTCATGCCGGACGACGTTCTGGAGGCCTACGTCCGGAAGTACATCGCCTCCCAGCCGGGCAACCTGGTTGTCTTCGACTGGCAGGGCGGCGAACCGGTTCTGGCCGGCATGAATTTCTTCCGGCGGGCGCTTGATCTTCAAAAAAAATACGGCGCCGGAAAACACATCCACAATACGCTTCAGACCAACGGCACGCTTCTGGATGACGCCTGGTGCGCTTTTCTGGCCCGAAACAAATTCCTGGTCGGATTGAGCCTCGACGGCCCCGCGGCGGTTCACGACGCCTGCCGCGTGGACCGCGACGGCGGAGGGACCTGCGCGGATGTGCTCAGGGCGCTTGGGCTGTTGCAGCGCCACGGCGTCGATGTCAACGTTCTGGCGACCGTGAATCGCGAAAGCTCACGGCATCCCCTGGAGGTCTACCGCTTTTTCCGGGAACACGGCGTTCAGTATATCCAGTTCATTCCCGTGGTTGAAAGAGAACCGGAGGCCGCGGCGGAAAAACCGGAACCGCCCCGTGCCGCCGGGCCGTCTCTTGCGCAGGGGCAGCCGTTTCCCGCCGTCACCGCCTGGAGTGTGGAGCCCGAGCCGTACGGCGAATTCCTGCTTGGAATTTTCCGGGAGTGGAGCAAAGCCGATGTCGGCGCCGTTTTCGTGATGAATTTCGAATGGGCCCTGGGCGCCTGGGCCGGCGCGGGGCCGGGTGTTTGCTATCTGGCCCCCCGCTGCGGACAAAGTCTCATTCTGGAGCACAACGGCGATATTTATTCCTGCGATCACTTCATGTACCCCGGTTACCGCCTGGGCAACATCCTCGACGGCGACCTGAGAAAAACGGCCGAGTCGCAAGAGCAGCTGGCCTTCGGCGCGGCGAAGGAAACCGCTCTTCCCGGATATTGCCGCGCGTGCGAATTTCTTTTTGCCTGCCGCGGCGGATGCCCCAAGCACCGCTTCAGGCGCTCGCCTGAGGGGGAACCGGGCTTAAACTATCTTTGCGCGGGGTTGAAGGAATTCTATCGCGAGGCAAACCCTTTGCTGAAACGGATGGCCGACCTGATCCGGCGCGGTATTCCCGTAAGCCAGTGGCGACTGGGCGGTTAGCGATAGCAAGAGGCCGTAAAGATTTGACTCTGTTTCCGCTTGTAAGGGGACGCCGCGACAGGCGGAAAGAATATGGAGCGCGCCGCCGGGAAGCCTGCGCCTACCTATCTTTTCCGCTGTTTCTTCCTTTTCCACGGTACCCCAGGATGGTTGCGTAAAGCATTCCCTGCTTGTCTTTCGCGATCTCCATGGCTTTCGCGACAGCCGCATCGCGCTTTGGTTTGGGGACGTTGAAAAAGGTGAGAGCCGTTTCAATGATAAAGGGCGTGTGCTCTTTGAACCGGTTCATGCCCGTATGGACGCGCTCCGCGATGCAGATTTGGCGCATTCCTCTCAGCGCCAGCGACAGCCGGTAATAGTCCTTTTTCGTAAAATGCGCGTTGAATTCATGAAAAAACAATTTTTTCCTCTGCATATTTCTCGGTACGATCATTTGCGTCATCCGCCAGGAATTGTAGGACTCCAGGTACAGCTCGGCAATCTTGTCGTATTTTTCGACGATCTTGAATTCCAGCGCCCGGTACAGCGCGTATTTCAGGATGAAATCGTTCGGATCGTCGATGACCTGTTCGACGTGCGCCATCAATTCGGAATCGATCTGCTGGGAGTGTTTGAGCAGGACCTCTTCCTTGTCCCGGAAAAAGTGGTAAATGGTGCCGATTTTGATTCCCGCTTCTTCGGCGATCTGCCGGATCGTCGTTTTCTGGTACCCCTGATCGACAAAGAGCCGGCCGCTGACATCTAAAATAGCATTCCTGACGTTATCGCTTTTTTCCTGCCGTTTCATGACGTTGTTTTCTCCAAAGGGACGCCGTTTTTTTACAGCAAGGGGCCACTTGACGAATGGCGGCGCTCATGGAGGACCGTTTATCGGCCGGGTCGCTCTGCGGCGTCCGGGGGGTCAACTTCTCAAGTCTTCTATCACAAAACGTTTGTTGTGAATAGCTAATGGTGACGCTAAACGGCAAAAGGCCATTGAAGAGGACAGAATGGGCGCAGCCGACGGCCGTGCCGACGGCTCCTTTGCTGTGAAATCGGCGGAAATTGAATCTATTTGAACACGATCAAATACTGCTTGACAAGGATGAGCCGTTCCATTATTCAAAATTTGAACTTGTTCAGATATCAGGGTGAACAGGGTCTGCACATCATGAAAAAAAACAAGGAGGTTCAGGATGAAGAGAATTGGTAGAAATGTAGTCGTCTTGTTGAGTGTGCTCGGCCTTTTGGCCTTTGCGGCCTGCGGCCCGTCTTCGGCGGTTGCCGCAAAGCCGGCGAAGGCGGTCAAGTCCGCAAAAACGACGGAAGCGCCGGACGAACTGGGAAAGCCCAAAGCCGCGGTGGACATCAAGAAAATGGCGGATATGTCGGATTTCGACCCGGCCAGCTGGGTTCCTCCGAAAGGCGACACCATTAAAATTGCCTACGTAAACGCCTTTTCGGGGCCGGGGTCTCTCAACGGCATCATCCACATCACGCCGATCATGTTTGCCGCTCACGACATCAACAAGCGCGGCGGCATTCTGGTTGACGGAAAAAGGAGGATGATCGAGGTCATCCCCGCCGATCATCAGTCCAAGCCGGACAGCTGCAAGAAGATCTGCGAACGGATGGTGCTGCAGGAAAAGGTCCACGTCCTGATGGGAACGTCCGGAAGCAATATGATGAAGATCATCAACGAAGTAGCCAACAAATACAAGGTGATTGCGGTCAACGAAGGGGCGCTGGCGGAAGAGCTGCAGGATGCGACCAATTTCGGACGTTATTCTTTCATGACCTCGCCGACCACGGAACAAATCGGGCGCGGAATGGCTTACTACTACGGCCAGATCCGCAAGAAGGAAAAGAAGTTTTACATTCTCTGCCAGGACTACTCGTTCGGCCGCGGTCTGGCCGAAGGATTCAAGAAAGGTTTGAAGGAGTACTATCCGGGCGCGGAAATCGTCGGAGAAGACTATCACAAACTGTTCCTGACCGATTTCGCTCCCTATCTGACCAAGATCAAGGCTTCCAGTGCGGAAGTGATTTACACGGGCGACTGGGTTCCGGATGCCAGCAACTTGCTGAAACAGGCCAGAAATATGGGGATTACGATTCCTTTTGCGCATTTGTTCTTCGACGAGCCCAATATGCTTCATGAGGTCGGCGTGGAAGGGACGAACGGCCTGGTTCACATCGACGTTTACGATATGCCCCAGGTCTTTAAAAATTATCCGGATTTCACCAAATTCTACAAAGCCTGGAACAATCAGTGGAAAAAATGGAAAACGCCGCCTTACAACAGCCGTCTGTTCGAGCACGGCACCGGCGGCATCGGCCTCTACGGTCAGTCTGCGTACTGGCTTTTCAGCGTCATCGAAAGAGCCGGCAGCCTGGATCCGGACAAGATCGTGAAGGTCTGGGAAGGCGATGTGTTCCGGTATGCAAACGGCAAGGTCGTCAAGATGCGCTCCTGCGACCACAAAACCATTCAGCCGCTTTCCGTGACGGAATATGTGGTTCCGGCCCAGCAGAAAGCGTCCATGACCATTCCGCCGTATTACTGGTATGACAAGGCTTCCGCGGCCGGACCGGCCTGGGTGGTGCCCGCTTCCAAAATCCTGCCCCCCATGGACAAGAATCTTGACCGCTGCAAGGGCAAGAGCGACTGGGGAGAATAAAGCAACAGACGTTTGAAAACAAAAGGCGCGGCGATTCCTCACCGCGCCTTTTTTTAAAAACAGGCGGCAGTGCCTGAGGATCGTTGATGGGAAAGGAGATTTTTTATGGCGCAAAACGGGGATAAAAGAATGAGCGCCCGGGAAGCCGTTGCCGAATGTGTCCAGGACGGCGACACCCTGATTATCGGCAACTACACGCTGTGCATGGCCTGCGGCCTGGTTTACGAAATTGTCCGGCAGAAAAAAAGAAACCTGACGTTTTGCTCCCAGTCGGGTCACGTGATCGATGAGGTGCTGGTGGCGGGGGGCTGCGTCGACCGTCTGGTCACCGCTTACGTCCTCAATGCCGGCGGCGCCGAAGGCGGCTCCGCCGTGGCCCGGGCCTGGAAAGCGGGAAATCTGGAACTCGAGGACTACACGAACTTCAATTACAACGCCCGGCTGGTGGCCGGCATGCACGGATTCAGCTTTCAGCCGGTTTTTGAAGGGATCATACACACGGATCTGTTCGAAAAGCGGGGCTTCATGGGTGACGACAAGTACAAAGTGATCAAATGCCCCTTTACGGGGAAGGATACGGTGCTGGTGCCGGCGTTGAATCCGGACGTCTGCGTCATTCACGTGCAGCGGGCCGACAAATTCGGCAACGCGCAGTACTGGGGCGCGATGGGAAGCGTCCAGGCGGCGGCGCTGGCCAGCAAAAGGATCATCGTGTCGTGCGAGGAAATCGTCGAACACGATGTCATCCAGGCCAGTCCGCACTTCACGATCATTCCGGCGCACCGGGTGAACGCGGTGATTGAAATGCCCTGGGGCGCGCATCCGTCGGATGTCGTCGGATATTACAATGCCGACCGGATTGCTTTCGCCGTGTTCATGATGGCGCTGCAAAGCGAGAAGGCGACGCAGGACTGGCTGGCCGAGTGGATTTACGGGTGCAAGGATCACGAAGCGTATCTGAAACATCATATCGACCGGTACGGGTTCAATACCCTCAACGCTCTGAAGGCCCGCGCTTTTTATTCCGCGCCGGCGAATTACGGCGCGGCGTTTACCTCCGTATGGGACGACAAGGATCGCGAAAGAACGCTGGGCATCACGCTTACGGAACTCGAAGACTTCATGAAAGAGAAGGGGGTGCTGTATGAGTAAGCCCTATACGCTCAACGAACTGCTGATCATTGCCATTGCCAAGGAAATCCATGATTACGAAAACGTCGTCCTTGGCGTCGGCATTCCGATGATATCCGGCGCGCTGGCCAAGGCGCTTTTCGCTCCGCATGCCACGCTGATGATGGAATCGGGCATCATCGACATTCAGCCGACGGTGCCTCCCAATCACATCGCCGACTGCCTGTCCTGCCGGGGCTTCTCCTTTTCCACGGATCTTTTTTCGGCCTTCACCATGACCTACCGGGGCTTCGTCGACGTCTGCTTTCTCGGGGTCGCCCAGGTCGATAAATATGGAAACGTGAATACGACGGTGATCGGCGACTATGATCATCCGATCACCCGTCTGCCGGGGTCGGGAGGCGCAGCGGATTTCATCTCGTACGCCAGAAGAACCATTCTGACCATGCGCGGCGGCGAATTCGTTGAAAAGCTGACGTACCGGACGTCGCCCGGCTATCTGGACGGAGGCGACAGCCGCGAGAAGACCGGGCACTTTCCCAAGGGCAGCGGCCCGACCAAGCTTGTCAGCACGCAGGGCATCTTCGAATTCGATCCGGTGACCCGCGAAATGTATCTGTCCCGGGTGCATCCGGGCGTGAGCGTGGAAGCGGTTCGGAAGAAAGTTCCATGGAACCTGAACGTCTCGCCGGACCTGAAGGAAACGGAACGTCCCACGGACGAGGAAATCGATTTCATCCGAAGGTTTGCGCCGACCGAGTCCATCGGGAAAAATCTGGCCATCGAACTCATCGTCAAACGGATGATGAATCAGGCCGGCTAAAATCCGCAAGACGCGGCGAAAAACACACCGCAGTCACAAACGGGGCTGCCGGCCTCCGGCCGGCATGCCCCGGAAAATCCCTGATCTTTGAACCCGCCATTGCCGCTCCTCAAAATCCTGGAGAGAGGTCTTTGCTTGACGTTTGACGCGCCGCGATATATCCAGGCGACCGTGTTGATGCCGCGACGGGCGGCAAGACAA
>Ga0228535_1002183_pt1 | contig 20718 bp, 15 predicted proteins | sample SJ1metagenome_FD_168457 | JGI IMG/M metagenome (GOLD analysis project Ga0228535, IMG submission 168457) | Enriched culture of PCE-dechlorinating microbial communities from Ithaca, New York, USA - SJ1 | ecosystem: Engineered > Modeled > Simulated communities (microbial... > Unclassified | place... | reverse complement strand
AAGTCATCCCCGGCTACGGCCATGCCGTCCTTCGCAAGACCGATCCGCGGTACGTGGCCCAGAGGGATTTCGCTCTCCATCACCTGCCGGACGACGAGATTTTTAAAGTCGTCAGCCTGGTGTACGAGGTTGCTCCGGACATCCTGACGCAGCACGGCAAAACCAAGAATCCTTGGCCGAACGTCGACGCCCATTCCGGCTGCCTGCTCTATCATTACGGAGTCACCGAATACGATTTCTATACGGTGTTTTTCGGGGTCTCCCGCGCCATGGGAGTTTTATCCCAGCTCATCTGGAGCCGCGCATTGGGGCTTCCCATTGAACGCCCCAAGAGCGTGACCACCGCCTGGATCGAAAGCCAGATCCAGGCCGCTCAAACGGCGAAATAGCGGGTCGGCCCGGCTGTCTTACGGCCGCGCCGGCCGACCGGCCGTCAGGGCGGGGGAGGCCGGGAGAGGAAGACTCCCGGTTTTCCGTTCGGCGTTTTGAAGCAACTGTCTTTCGGGGAAGGGCGGCTTTTTTCGGCCGTCGGCGGCGGATTCGTCGGCCCGCGGCCGGCGACCGCCGGGCCCGGAACCTCCAGCGCCGGCTTTTTCATTTTTCGAAAAGGATATGGTATAGTAATGACTCCTATCAAATTATCGGCTTCGCGGTTGGAGGGAACCATGGAACACAAGATCGGCATTATTGGCTGCGGGACGGTGGGGCAGGGACTTCTCGACATCCTGGACAGAAAGCGTGAATTCCTGCAGGATGCATACGGCTTTGAAGCCAGGATCGTGGCCGTCAGCGATAAGCTCAAAGGATCCTTGTTCATTCCCGAGGGCGTCGAGATCCGGGAACTCCTCAATCTCCTCGGCCAGGGCAAGCCGATCAGCGATTATCCGCAGGACAAAAACGCATCGGCGGAGACAATGGATCCGCTGGAAATGATTGAAAAATGCGACGCGGACATCATCGTCGAAGCGACGTACACCGATATCAAAACCGGCGAGCCCGCGACGGGCTATGTCAAGAAAGCCCTGCGGTCGGGAAAGCATGTCGTCACATCCAACAAGGGGCCGGCAGCCCTGCATTATCATGAACTGCGCGATCTCGCGGAGAAAAACGACCTTCAATTCCGGATTGAGGGGACCGTCATGAGCGGGACCCCTGTCTTCAGCCTCTTCGAAAGCGGCCTCTCCGGCAACGACATCCGCGAGGTCAAGGGCATCCTGAACGGCACGACGAATTTCATCCTGACCCAAATGGAAACGGAGGGCATGGAGTACGCCGATGCGCTCGCCCTGGCGCAGAAACTGGGATACGCGGAGGCCGACCCCACGGCCGACGTCGAAGGCTACGACGCCCTGGCCAAGATCGTCATCCTCTCAAACGTCATCCTCGGCGGAGATCTGAAGACCTCCGACGTCAAGCGCAAGGGCATCTCCTCCCTCACGCGCCGGGATATCGAGGCCGCCAGCGCGGAAGGCTTCCGCTACAAGCTCATCGCCCAGGCGAAAAAGGACCACGGCCGCATCGAAGCGCACGTCGGCCCCCAGAAACTTCCTCTCACGGACCCTCTCTCCGGCGTCATGGGCGCCCAAAACGCCCTGATGTTCGATACGGACTTGATGGGAAAAATCACCATCCTGGGGGCGGGCGCCGGGAAAACCGAAACGGGATTTTCCCTCCTCTCGGACATTCTCGCCATCCACCGCGCGTCGTCGAAATGAGCGCCGGCTGAAGGCCGCGCGCGGCCCGCGGCCGCTCATCCGGACGCGAAACGATAAGCTTCGGGTTGACATCCCAGTCGGCCGCGATTTATCATGCCTGCCGACACGTCAAGGCGATATCATCCCGTGCAAGCCCATTCAGCCGGAACGAAGGACAAGGAAAAAAACGCCGCCGCGAGCGGCGGCCGCATCCGGTCCCGCATCTGGGAAATCGATTTCCTCCGCGGCCTGTCCATCATCCTCATGGTCTTCTATCACGCCGGATACGACCTGAACGAATTCTGCGGAATCAAAACGCTGGCCGGCATCAGCATCGACGTGTCGGGCCCCGGGCTGTCCGTCGCGCAGCTTTTCTTCGCCGGCCTGTTTATCCTCTTGAGCGGGATCAGCAGCACGTTGAGCCGGAGCAACGTCCGCCGGGCGTTGCGGCTGCTCGCGGTCGCGCTCGTCGTCACCGCCGTCACGTACGTTTTTGACGCTTCCCAGCCCATCCATTTCGGAATCCTCCACAGCCTGGGGACCTCGATCCTGATCTACGGCCTGACGATGGAAAAATCTGGTCCGCGGGCCTGCGCGGCCGCGGCCGCGGCCGTCCTGGGACTTTCCGTTGCGCTGTCATTTTTCTCCGGCCGGGTCCAGGTCGATTTTGACTGGCTCCTGCCGTTAGGCATCCACAGCAACGCCTATGCGTCCGTAGATTATTTCCCGCTGCTGCCCTGGCTCTCCGTCTTCATGGCCGGGGCCGCCCTGGGGAAGTCGGCCTACGGCCGGAAGACGAGCCTTCTGCCCAGGCCGTTTGCTGAGACCTTCGTCAACACCGCGGGCAGGCATTCGCTGCTCATCTACATCATCCATCAGCCCATTATCCTCGCCGTTTTGCATGTCTCGGGCTTGATGGGATGAGACTCAACCAAGGAGGTTTTTGATGTCATTCCGGATGAAAGAACGCCGTTTCCCGTCATGGCTTTCCATCGCGACCGTCCTCTTCCTTCCCTTGGCTCTAGCGGCCGGCCGGTCGGTGAAACCGGCCGCGACCTGGGTTAAAATCGGCGGCGAAATCTACGGGGCCAAGCCGGATGAGCGAGGCCCGATCGGCGGCGGCGGGGGGTACAAGGCCGCGGTCACGGGCGGCGATTACACGGTCCGCACGGTCGACGAACTGGCCGAGGCCCTCAAGAACGTCAAGCCCGGTCAGACCGTGTTCATCCCCGGAGACGTTGAGATGGATTGCACCGACCTCGTTTTCGTCGAGGATTTCCACATCGATATCCCGGCCGGCGTGACCCTGGCCGGAGACAGGGGCTACCGCGGTTCGCCGGGCGCCCTCGTCTCCAGCGAAAATTTCGCGACCAAGCCCCTGGTCCGCATTCTCGGTCCCGGCGCCCGCGTCACCGGGCTGAGGCTCCGCGGTCCCGATCCCAAGCGGCGGCTCGAGCACCACAAACGTTCGTTCAACGCCGAGCGCGGAGACAACAAGCAGCAGCACGATTACTACTACCGCCTGCCGATGTCCTACGGCATCCAGACCAATTCCGATGATCTCGAGGTGGACAACTGCGAGCTATCGGGATGGAGCGTCTCGGCGATTTCCCTGGCGACGGGCAGCGGCCACCGTGTCCATCACAACTACATCCATCACAACCAGTTGAACGGCCTGGGCTACGGCATATCGCATGGGTACGGAGAGTCCGTTTCTTCGCTCATCGAATGCAACCTTTTCGACTTCAACCGTCATTCGATCGCCGGAACCGGTGCTCCCGGGAACCGCTACGAGGCGCGGAACAACGTCGAGCTGGGAGAATCCCTGAGCCACAATTTCGACATGCACGGCGGACGGGACAGGGCGGACGGGACCGATATCGCCGGCGACCTCATCCGCATCCATCACAATACCTTCCTCGGCACGGCGGTCCGGGCGGTCGTCATCCGCGGCGTGCCCCGCGAGGAAGCGCGCGTCGATCACAACTGGTTTGCCCATGACCGGGCCGGCGAGAAAGTGATCGGCCCATGGCCGCTGACTCCGGAGAACCGGGTCTTCATGGAGAATAACGCCTACGGCCTGAAAAACCCGGTCGTCCTCGATCGGAAGGCGGAATAGAATCCGGGGATCGGCGCCTCCGCCGACAACCGCCCCCCTCCGCGCGGCGGAAACAAAAAGGCCGTATTCGCGGCGGTCAAGCGGCGGAGCTCGGGATCAGGGAAAAGGCCGAAAAAAACCGTCCCGCGGACGCGCGGGACGGGGCTACCATTTCTTGTATTTCCAAAAGAGAAAAAAGCTGACCACGGATACGCCGGCCAGTCCCATTATGACCCAAAACGCCGGCATTTCTTTAAGGGCGAAGGGCAGGGTCACGTTCATGGAGAAAACGGAGACGACGAATGTCGGCACCATGATGGCGATGGTGATGATGTTCAGGGTTTTCATCAGGACGTTGAGGTTATTGCTGACGATGGAAGCCCGGGCGTCCATCAGGCTGGCCAGGATGTTGGAATAGACCTCGGCCTGGCGGTAGCACTGGCTGTTATCGACGGCGATGTCGTCAAGGAGCTCCGTCTCTTCGGTCGTGAAGCCGAACTTCAACGCGTTGTGGCGGATTTTATCGATGAGGGCGCCGTTGGAGTCAACGGCGTTTTGATAATAGACCAGGCTTTTCTGGAGGGTGAAAAGGTTGATGAGATACTTGTTTTCCATGGCCCTGTTGATCTTCTGCTCGACGTCGTCGGCAATCAGGTTGATGATCCGGAGATGCTCCATGAAATGAAAGATGGCCCGGTAGATGAGGCGGATCGTCAGCTCCCGGACGGAACCGACCTTGGCCAGCTGTTTTCCCTCGAACAGGCTCGTGTCGTCGGCCCCAACGAGGATGATGAAATCTCCGAAATAAAAGACGCCCATCGTCGAGGCTTTGAACAGAAGCTGGTCGTCTCCGGAATAATTCTTCGGCCGCTTGAAGATGAACGCGATGTGGTTCGGTTCACACTCAAGCCGCGCCTGCTCGTCCGGGTCCAGGGCCGAATTAAGCGTATGTTCGTCGACTTGATAGTGATCGACGATGTACCTTTTTTCCGATTCATCGGGATTGAGATAGACCAGGATAGGGGCTTTCTCGTCGGCCGTCTCGATGATCTTGGCATTTTCGATCCGATAGCGCCTGAGCATCGCCGGGCTCCTTTCTCCGGTTTTTCATCTTCAAACGAATATTATGCACCCTCTGTCCGCGAAAAGGCAAGCCGGGGATGGCTGTTAACCGGGCCGGCGAAGCCGCAAAAATCAGCGCGGCACCGGACGGATGCCCAGATAGTAGGCCGTGTTCGCGTTCGGATCGATTTTGGTCTTGATCCGGCCGGGCATCGCGCTCAGGATCGGAGTCACCCCCGGACCGTGGCCGGCCATGTCGCTGAATCCGTGGATAATCGTCCCGATGGTCACCGCTCCCTCGTATCTTCCAGGAGCGTAGGCGCTATAGGCGTCCCGGATGGCCACGACGTCGCCGAGCTTGAGAGTCTTCAGATTGTATTCTTCGACGATCTCCGGGCAGGTCGTCTGAATGTCATAGTCCAGTGATTCCACCGGCTGGTATCCCATCCCCGACCCCATGATGTGGCCCGGGATCTCCAGGACGACGGGCACGACCAGCCTGCCTTCCTCGACGGCCAGGCCGAGTTTCTCGAGAAGCTCGGGGGAAAGCTTGTTGACCTTGACGTCCTCGAAGCCCTCGATCTTGAGCCCCACGCCCTTGGCCTTGACCTGCACCTTGTCGTTAAGGGCGAGCTTTTCCACGGCTTCCTTGGGGAACCAGACCTTGTCGTCGGAGCCCGCGTGACGGCCGATGTAATAGCCCTTGGCGCCCTTCGCCTCGCCCGTCATGACCTCTGCCTCGTTCCCGATGCAGGCCAGCAGGGCCAGGGGGCAGTCGCCCGGATAGGGATATTCCTTTCCCTGGATTGTGACGTCGGGCTCCACGTGGTCGCCCTCGGCCCAGCCGTAGACCGAGTCGCCGAGCGAAACCCCATAGTTGATGGACGCCATCCCGAGGTCGAACGTGGGCCGGCCGTCGTAGCTCACGGAATAGGCGGCTCCGCCGGTGGGCTGGACCACGCCTTCAACCGCCGTGATGATCAGGCTGTCTTCGTTGGTCCTCACAGCGGCGGGCCTTTTCCCGGACGCGGCGCGCGGGCGGGACGGCGCCGGAGCGACCGCCGCCGGCGCTTTGTTCGAAAGGGGGAGGCCGAGATACTTCCCGATGTTCGCTCCCGGGTCGATCTTCGGAACGAGCTTGCCGAAACGCGTCGAGAGGACCGCGGTCACGCCGATGCCCATTCCGGAAAAATCGCTCGGGCCGCTGCAGACGACGCCGACCGTCGCGCCGCCCCTGTAATATCCCTTGCCGTAATCCGTCTGGGTATCCTGGAGGAGCACGAGGTCGCCGAAGCGCAGTTCATCGAGCCCGTATCGCTCGATGTCGGGAGGATGACACGTTTGGATATGCCAGTTGCCGAACAGCGCCCCGGCTCCGCTCCCCGCGCCCTGGCCCATGATCTCCGCCGGGATCTCCTTGACCACCGGCACCTCAAGCTTGTCACCGGCTGTCCGCAAGCCCATTTTTTCCAAGAGGCCGGGCGCCAGGCTGTGGACGAACACATCCTTGAAGCCGTCGATCTCGAGACCCAGCCCGGACGCTTTGGCCTGGAGCGTGTCGCCGACGGCGAGCCTATCGAGGACCGCGTCGGAGAAGTGGAGGAGGACGTAATTGCCGAACTTGCCGACGACGACCCCCTTTTCCCCGCGAGCCTCGCCGCTGATGACCCGGACCTCGTTGCCGATCGAGGCGTGGGTCAGCCAGGAATCGAGGCCGGACCGGCTGCCGCCGGCGCCCTGCGCGGCGACGCCGACGGTCGCCCTGTCGCCCCGGGCCCAGCCGAATACCCGGTCGCCGATCTTCAGGTTGTAGTTGATGCCGCCGGTGCCGATGGCGAGTTTCGGTTTCCCGTCCCAGGTCACGGAATAGCCGCGCGCGGGCTGGGCCGGCGCGATCCGGCCCTGGACGGCGATGGTGAGCACCCTGTCCTTATTCGTCGGGATCGTCTGCGGCGCGTCCTTGGCCGGGGCGGCGATGACGGCGGCCGCCGCGAAAATCGTGCCGATGAACAATCCGGCCCGTGTTTCAATTCTCATGCCTGCTCTCCTTCTCCGGTCCTTCCGGGCCGGTCATCCTCTGTTGAATCGATGCGGTCCCGAGGGGGTTCTATCATAGCGTTTCCACCCTGTCAACCGGCTGGTACGCGGGTATTCCCCTGACGAAGCGCGCAGGATTTTGACGGCGGAAAGAACGGGATTTTTTCCATTTTCGAAAAACATGACACGGCCGCCGGCCGGGAAAGGCCATGCCGGGGATGGCTCTTCACCGGGCCGGCCGCGGCGGGACACTCCTCGAGATACCTTTTGACATCTCCAGGCTCGATCGCCTATCATCCCCCTCGACGGAAGGCGAAGGAGAGAATGACCATGCCGCTCACCCCCCGCGAAAGAATCCTGGCGGCTTTGGCCCATGAAAAGCCGGACCGCTGTCCGATGCAAATCAGCTTCACGCCCGAGTTCGCCCGCCGGCTGAGAGAGGACCTGAAACTCAGCGGCCGGATCGAACACAACCCCCACGGCGGGGGGAATACGTACGAACTCGAGCTTGCCCTCGGGGAAGACATGCTCCTGACAAGCGTCGGCTGGGCGAATTCTTATTACCAGGCTGAGCATTCCTACATTGACGAATGGGGCATCCGCTGGGACAACGTCGAATACCGGACCCAGTTCGGGACGGGACGGTATACAGAGATGACCGGCCATCCATTGGCCGACGCGAACGCCGTCGAGAGCTACCGGCCGCCCGACCCGAACCGGCCGGAGTTGTACGAGAGGACCGAGTGGACGCTCCGCGAGTTTCAAAAAGAATACTGGATCGTCGGCGTGGCCGTGACGACGATTTGGGAAACGGCCTGGGCGCTCCGGGGATTCGAACGGCTTCTGACGGACCTGGCCGCCGATCCCGACCTCGCCCGCCGCATCCTGGACATCCCCTACCGCTACCACCTGGCCGTGGCCAAAAAAATGGCGGCCCTCGGCGTGGACATGATCTGGCTGGGGGACGACATCGGCGCCCAAAACGGGATGCTCATTTCGCCCGCGCAATGGCGGCGGTTTCTCAAGCCGCTTCTGGCGGACATCATTTCCGAGGTGAAATCGGCGCGGCCCGGGATCCGGATCGCCTACCATTCGGACGGCGACATCCGGCCGATCATCCCTGAACTCGTCGACATCGGCGTGGATATCCTCAACCCCGTTCAGCCGGCCTGCATGGACCCGGCCGATATCAAGAAGAAATACGGCGACAAGCTGAGCTTTTGGGGGACGATCGACGAACAGCACACGCTGCCCTTCGGAACGGCGGAGGATGTCGCCCGCGAGGTCCGGACGCGCCTGGAAACCGTAGGCTATGACGGCGGACTGATTATCGGGCCGACGCACCATGTTCAACTGGATACGCCGCTCGAGAATTTTTGGGCCATGGTCCGGGCAATCCGGGAGCCGTAAGGCCGGCCTTCGCCGCGGCCATGATCCCGCGGAATAGAAGAGGCCGGTTTGCCCGCCAAACCCCGCGTCAAGGGAAGCCCTTCGGCCCGGGCTCATCCCCGGCGGAGCCGGCCGGCAACCTCCCGTGAACAGGAATCCCCACGGCGCCGGGGGCCGGAGACTCGAACCCGGCTAATTCCGGTTTCGGAGGAAGCTTTCGATCTCCTCGATCTCCTTGGGAACGTCCTTGGTCAGGACCTCGCATCCCGTCTCCGTGACAAGGACGGTGTCCTCGATCCGGACGCCGATATTCTTCTCCGGATAATACAGGCCCGGCTCGACCGTTAAAACCATGCCCTCCTTGAGGGGCTCGTTGTACGGACCGCAGTCGTGCACGGCCATGCCGACATAGTGGTCAAGCCCGCCCGCCAGGCCTCGCGGATCAATTCCCTTTTTCTTCATGACTTCGGCCACGTGCTTGCGGACATCCTCCTGTGTCGCGCCCGGCCGGCAGGCCTCTATGCTGGCTTTCTGGACCTCGAGAACGGTCCGGTAGATCTCGCGCTGCTCCGGCGAAAATTTGCCGTTGGCCGGCCACGTCCGGGTGATATCCATGCCCAGATGATCGAGGTCCGCCCCGTAGTCCATCAGCACCAGGTCCCCGTCCTCGATCCGGCGCGAATTCTTCTCATAATGATAGACGCAGGCGTTCGGCCCGGATCCGACGATGGGAGGATAGGCCGCGCCTTTCGCGCCGCTTTTCAAGCTGACGAACACGGCCGCGGCCTCGGCCTCGTATTCGAACGCGCCCGGCCGGCCCGCGAGCATGGCCTGTTTCATGGATTCCGCCGAAATCCGGCCGTTCCGCCTCAAGATCTCGATTTCCTCGGCCGACTTGATGACGCGCATTCCGTCGACGAAAGGAGTCAGGTCCCGGAGTTCCGCCCATGGATAGTTCTCGCGGATTTTCCGGATGCGATGATTGTCCGCCGTGATCTGGTCGTTGTAATGATTCCGGTTCCTCCGCCCGATGAACAACAGCGTCTCCGAACGGGATCCGCCGACGGAATCCCTGGGGGAGAGCCGGAGATGAAAAACCGGCGCCGTCCGTCCATAAAGCCTGGAAAGGATGTCGTCAAAATGCTCAAGAGGAAGGATATCCGTGAATCCCGATTTTTCTTTTGAATCCGGAATCGCGAGAAGATTCGCGCCGTCAAAGAGTTTTTCCCGGTCCGACTGCCGCGGAAGAAAAAGATAAGACGCCTTTCTCTCGGGGACCATCACGCAAACGGCGTTGAGATCCTCGACTCCGGTGAAATAAAAGAAATCGTTGTCCTGGCGGAAATGCCCGGCGTCGGGCGACGCCGCGTCTCCGAACAGGATGACGACGCCATGCCCACAGTGATCCATCAGCGCCGCGCGGCGCTTCGCAAGCTCTTCCCTGGAAAAGCCCGTCCGCTGGGCGAGGACGGCCGAATGGATGATCAGGGTCAGCAGGCCGGCCAAAACGGCGGCGCGACGGATTCCGGAATTTCGCATCTTCTCCTCCTTATCCGCGGTTCATTAAAAACCTCCCGGCGGCGGAAAGTCAAGGGAATTCCGGGGCCAAGCCGTCCCGCCGCGCCGGCCTCTCTTTCCCGCATCGACGGGCGCCGCAAACGCTCCGCGCGGATCTTTTCCGTTCCGGCCGGCGGTTCTCGACGGCGGCCCGCCCCGTTGCCGGTTTTTCGCCCTTTGAATTTTCCCTGTCGTCATGTAAAATCGAAGGCTCGCATGACGGAATATTCAGTCCAGAACAATCAAGGAGGATCCACCCGGCCATGGAAAAAATCTTCGCGGTTTTCGCCGCCTGCGTTTCTATCGGTTTGTCCTTGACGGTTGTCGGCGCCGCCTCCCTCGAAGCCGCCGGGCGGAATCCCGGCCCCGCGGCCGGCAATCCGCTGATCGAATCCTTCGAAACGCCGTTCCGCGTGCCGCCTTTCCATCTCATAAAAAATGAACATTTCCTGCCGGCCATCCGCGAGGGGATCAGGCGCCATGCGGAGGAAATCCAATCCATCGTCGAGAATCCCGCTTCCCCTTCCTTCGCCGACACGATCGAGGCCCTTGACCGGAGCGGAATCTTCCTTTCCGAGGTGACGTCGGTTTTCGGCGTCCTCCAGGGGGCCGACACGAACCCAGAGCTTCAGGACCTGGCCAGGCAGACGGAACCTCTTCTGGCCGCCCATCGCGACGACATCAACCTCAACGCCCGGCTTTTTCGGCGCGTGAAAGCGGTTTACGAAGCGCGGGCGGGCCTCGATCTGAACCAGGAAGAGCTCTACCTCCTGGAAAACACCTACAAGAATTTCGTCCGGAGCGGCGCGCTTCTTGACGATGATTCAAAGGGCCGCCTGCGGGAGATCAACAAGGAGCTGTCGTTGCTGTCGCTCAGGTTCGGCGAAAACCTCCTGGCGGAAACAAACGACTTCAAGCTTGTCATCGAGGACCGGGCGCGACTCGCCGGTTTGCCCCCTTCCCTGATCTCCATGGCCGGCGAGGCGGCCAAACAGGCCGGGCATGACGGCAAATGGATTTTCACGCTTCAAGCGCCGAGCTGGATCCCCTTTCTCCAGTATTCGGAGAACCGGGCCCTCCGCGAAACGGTCCAGCGCGCGTACGTCATGCGGGGCGACCGCGACAACGGCCACGACAACAAGGACGGCATCCGGAAAATCGTGGCCCTGCGCGGCGAGCGCGCGCGCCTTCTCGGCTATGCCAGCCATGCCCATTTCGTCCTGGAAAACAACATGGCCCGGAATCCCGAAACGGTCAATGCGTTTCTGAAAAAACTCTGGGATCCGGCCCTCGGCCGCGCCAAGGCCGAAGCCGCCGAGCTCCAGGCCCTCATGGACGAGCAGGGCGGCGGGGTTCCGCTGGCTCCCTGGGATTGGTGGTATTATGCCGAGAAGCTCCGGCAAAAGAAATACGCCCTGGACGATTCGGCCCTCCGGCCTTATTTCAAGCTGGACAACGTCCGCGGAGGCATTTTCCTTCTCTGCGAGAGGCTCTACGGCCTGAAGTTCATCGAATTGCCGGACCTTCCCAGATACAATCCCGAGGTCCAGGTTTTTGAAGTGCGCGAATCCGACGGCCGGCACACGGGAATCCTCTACATGGATTTTCATCCCAGGGCGGGAAAGCGCGGAGGGGCTTGGTCGGGAGGACTCCGCCGCAGCTATTACGCGGACGGCCGGAGGGTCCCTCCGGTCGCGACCATCGTCTGCAATTTCACCCGGCCCGCGGGCGATACGCCCTCCCTGCTCAGCCTGGATGAGGTGGAAACGTTTTTCCATGAATTCGGCCACGCCCTGGCCACTCTTCTTTCCGAGAGCCGCTTCCGAAGCCGGTCGATCGCCAGGGATTCCGTGGAGTTGCCCTCCCAAATCATGGAGCACTGGGTGACGGAACCCGAAATGCTGTCGGTTTATGCCAAACATTACAGGACGGGCGAAGTCATCCCGGCGGACCTGGTCGAGAAGATCGGACAAAGCCGGCTGTTCAACCAGGGCTTCGCCACCGTCGAGTACCTGGCGGCCGCCATCCTGGATATGGCTTGGCATACGGAAAGCCGGTCCGCCGGGATGGACGTCAGAGCCTTCGAAAAAGACGTCCTGGCGGGGATAGGCCTGATACCGGAGATCGTGTCACGCTACCGCAGCACCTATTTCAGCCATATCTTCAACGGCGGATACGCCGCGGGCTATTACAATTATATCTGGTCCGAGATCCTTGACTCGGATGCCTTCGAACTCTTCAAGGAAAAAGGGATATTCGACAAGGCCTCGGCCCTCTCGTTCCGGAACAATATCCTCGAAAAATTCGGGACGGAAGACATCGCCGTCCAGTACAGGAGGTTCCGCGGCGCCGACCCGGCGATCGAACCGCTGCTGGCCAAAAGAGGGCTCGCGCCCACAAAATAGCCCGCCTTGGGATGGCGGGCCTTTTCGCTTGACGCGCCTACCCCTCTTCATGATATGTTAGGGACTCAGCAATCAAAGCGTGTCATGCTTGTCGTCCTGCCTTTATCTCTGACGATTCGGAGGGATCAGCTCCACGCCGCTCACGCGGGGGGCGTCGTTCCCTCTTCATCTCAAGGGGTGTCCCATGAGTTCGGATCCAAAATTCGGGCCCGGAGTCCAAAAATACGTCGAGGAGTCCGCCAAACTCCTGGCTCGGCGGGAAGCCGTTCTCGCCCGCGTTAAAAAATGGAAATTCGACACGATCGCCGTGCACGGCCTTTACTCCGTCGAAGAAGCGCTCAGCCAGAACCAGGGAGCGGTCATCGAGCCGCTTTATCTTTCGACCTCTCAGGCCTACCGGGACGCCGATGAGCTTGAAGCGGCCCTGAGTTATCTTGTCCCCACGTGGTGCTACACGCGGATCGCCAACCCGACGACCTACTACCTGGAATGGGTTCTGGCCCTCCTCGAGGGATACGGGACGGGCCTGGACACATCCTGCCTGGTCACGGCCTCCGGAATGTCGGCCATCATGTCGGCGGTCGACCCCCTGCTGGCCAAGCAGAAAGACGGCAGCGAAAAAATCAACTTCGTTTCCTCCATTCAGGTCTACGGCGGGACCTTCCAACAATTTTCCGTGCGGAAAATGAAGGAGAGGGGAATCGAAGTCCGCTGGGTCCGCCATCCCGAGGACATGGAGGAATGGAAATCGGAAATCGACGAAAACACCCGTTTCGTCTATATGGAGGCTCCGTCCAATCCCCAGCAGTCGTTTTGCGACGTCCGGGCGCTGGCGGATCTCGCCCATTCCTGGGGAATCCCGGTCATCTTCGATGCCACCTGCGCAACCCCCGCCTTGCTGCGGCCCATGGCCAGCGGCGTGGATATCGTCGTCCACTCGCTGACCAAATCCATCACCAGCGGGGGGTTCGCCATCGGAGGGGCCCTGATCAGCCGGAAGCCCATCGTCACCAAGGTCAAGAATGATGATCCCCGATTCAAGGAAAGCTACGCCGAGTACGTGAAATTCTGGCCGTACCGGGACAACGGCCCGGCGGCGTCTCCCGTCAACGCCCTGTTCGCCCTGAACGACCTGCGCACCCTCCGCTCCAAGATGGACCTCGTCAGCCGGAACTGCCAGAAAGTCGCCGAGTTCCTATCGTCGCATCCCCGGGTTTACCAGGTGGATTACCTGGGGCTTCCCGGCTATCACCTCCACCCGATCGCCCGGAATTACATGAAACTCGTGGATTCCGACGACGGCGCGGGCCGCGAAGTCAACCGCTACGGGCACCTCATGAGCTTCCGCGTTGACGGCCCCGCCCAAAACGCCCGCGGGGTCTTCGACAGTTTCCGGATCATCTTCCGGGCCACTGACCTGGGCCGGATCAAGAGCGTGGCCACGATCCCCGCGATCTCCACGCACTCCCAGCAGGGTGAGGAAGCGCGCCGCATGGCGGACGTTCCCCCTCAGCTCATCCGGCTCTGCGTCGGCGCGGAAGATCCGGACGACATCATCTCCGATCTCGACCAGGCGCTGAATTCGATCGGATAGCCCGGCGGGAGGGACTCCGCGCGGCAAAAATCCCGAGGCCTTCGGCCCGCAACCGCCGATTCCGGCGACCCCTCCTCCTCCGCGGCGGTGCCTGCGGGTGACGCGCGCCCCCGGCACAAAACGTCAAGGGAATCCCTGGAGCCGGAGGGAAATACGCTAAATCAGCCCCGCCGGCGTCGTCTTTTATTGAAATTTCGCCGGGGATCGCATATCATATTTCCGATGGAACAGATCAGGATCCGGGGCAACCACAACCTTCAACTCAAAGGCACCGCCAAGATCAGCGGCTCGAAGAACGCCGTCCTTCCGGCGATCGCGGCGAGCCTCCTCACGAGCGAGAAAATCCATCTCAGGAATATCCCGCTGGTCAAGGATGTCCATACCATCCTGACGCTCATGAAAGAGCTCGGCGCCGAGTATTCCATCGAGGGCAATTCGCTTTCCGTCCAGGTCGGCCGCATCAGTTCGGACGAAGCGTCCTACGAACTCGTGCGGGCGATGAGAGCCTCCATCCTGGTTCTTGGCCCGCTGCTCGCCCGCCTGGGGAAAGCCGTCGTCGCCCTGCCCGGCGGCTGCGCGATCGGGTCCCGGCCCATCGATCTTCATATCAACGGGCTGCAAAAACTCGGCGCGAACATCACGCTCGAGCACGGCTACATCCAGGCTCAGGCCGACAAGCTTCATGGCGCCGAAGTCGAGTTCGAAAAAAAGACAGTGGGCGGGACGGAAAATCTGTTGATGGCGGCCGCCCTCGCCGAGGGAGAGACCATCCTCAAGAACTGCGCCCGCGAGCCGGAAATCACCAACCTGTGCGAGCTCCTCGTTAAAATGGGGGCGAAAATCGACGGCGTCGGAGAGGATAAAATCCGCATCCAGGGCGTGAAAGAGCTCGGCGGCGCCGTTCACGAGATCATCCCCGATCGGATCGAGGCCGGGACTTTCCTCGTCGCCGGAGCCATCACCCGCGGCGATATCGTCCTGACCGGCGTCGAGCCCGATCACCTGGAAACCATCATCGGCAAGGTCCGTTATTCCGGAGCCTCGGTGGAAAGGTCGGGTAAGAACGCCCTGCGCGTCGTGGCCAGCTCGGAGATCCGTCCCCAGGATATCACGACGTCTCCCTACCCTGGATTTCCGACCGATATGCAGGCGCAATTCATGGTTTTGATGACCCAGGCTCAAGGGACCTCGATCATCACCGAGACGATTTTCGACCGGCGGTTCTCCCACGTCAACGAACTCCTGCGCCTGGGGGCCAATATCGAAGTCCAGGGCGACAAGGCCATCGTCCGCGGGAAAACGCCGCTGTCCGGAGCGGAGATCATCGCCACCGACCTCCGCGCCTCGGCTTCTCTCATCCTGGCCGGCCTGATCGCCAACGGGGAGACGGTCATCAACGACACCGAGCATCTCAACCGCGGCTACGAAAAGATCGAAGAAAAGCTCCGGGGGCTCGGCGCTTCCATCGAGAGGATCAAGGCCTGATCCTTTCCACCGAGGGCATCATGGAAAACTGCATTTTCTGCAAGATCATCAAGAGAGAAATCCCGGCCAGGATCATCTACGAGGACGACCGGATACTGGCCTTCGATGACATTCGTCCCCAGGCCCCGGTCCACATGCTGATCATCCCCAAGCCGCACGTCAGCTCTCTCAATGAATTTCCCGAATCATCCGCGGACCTCCTGTCCCATATCCTCCTCAAAGCGCCTTCCCTGGCCGAAGCCAAGGGGATCCGGGCGAGCGGATACAGGATCGTTCTCAACACCGCGCCGGATTCCGGCCAGGAGGTGTTCCATATTCATTTCCATCTCCTGGGCGGACGCCGGATGACCTGGCCGCCGGGATAAGCCGCCGTTTTCCGGCTCGGCAAGGTATGGGATTCCCGGTCAAGGATTTCATGACATGGCCTACTTAATCGACGGAAACAACCTCCTCGGATACCTGGCCGCCGAGGAGCTCCGGGATCCGCGGGGCCGGGACGGGCTCATCCTCAGGCTGCTGACTTTTCAGCGCGCCACGCGGAAGCGGATATACCTCGTCTTTGACGGCCGGCCGAGCGACGGCGACACGTATGTCACGGTCAATAAAAAATTCTCCGTCATCTATCCCGAGCCCGGAGACTCCGCCGACTCGATCATCCATGAGATGATCGGGCTGCAGGTCGACAAGAGGACCTTCTTCGTCGTCAGTTCCGATCGCGAAATCAGGGATTCGGCGCGCGCCAGGGGCATTCAGACGCTGAGTTCCGCAGAATTCAGCCGCGAGCTCAAGCGCGTGATCAAGGATCAAAAAAAAATGAGGGAGATGGACAAGCATGTCGAGCGCCCGTCCCCCTTGGAGGTCCATCTATGGGACGACGTATTCAAGACGCGGAGATGAAGAGCGTTTCCGTCATCGGGGCGGGAAAAGTGGGGACATGCCTCGGGCATGCCCTTTCCAGGAAAGGCTACATCATCCGGGCGGTCTCCGACGCAAGACTCGCGGCGGCCAGGGAAAGCGCCGGGATCATCGGCCAGGGCCGGCCGACATCCAGCAACACGCTCGCCGCCGGCATGAGCCGCATCATTTTCCTCTGCGTTCCGGACGACCGGATCGAAAAAGCGGTTCAAGGGCTTTCCAGGTCCCGGGTCGCCTGGCCCGGCAAGCACGTTTTTCATTCCAGCGGGCTCCTGTCCTCGGCTGTCCTCCGGCCTTTGAGAGACAAGGGGGCGCGGACGGCCTCCCTCCATCCCGTCCAGTCGTTTGCCCGGAAGCAGGCTCCGCCGGGGATTTTTAAGGGCATCTATTTCGGCGTCGAGGGGGACCCGGAGGCGGTTAACCTCGCGCATCGGATCATCCACAAGCTCGGCTCCCACACGCTGTTTCTTACCGAAAAGGACAAGCCCCGCTATCATACCGCCTGCAACGCCGCCTCGAACAATATGGCCATCATCCTGGACATGGCTTTTTCCCTGCTCCAGATGACAGGGCTGGACGAGAAGCAATCGGCCAACGTCCTGATGCCCCTGGTCAAAGGAACGTTACAGAACGTAAAGGAAATTGGCGTGGCCGGCGCTTTGACGGGCCCGGTGATGCGCGGAGACGCGGGGACCGTCGCGCGTCATCTGGAAGTCTTGGAACCCCTCCCCTTTTACCGGGAATTGTACGTCAAGCTCAGCCTCAGGGCTTTGGAATACGCCGGGGAAAAAGGGCTTCCGGCGGAAAAAATCAAAGCCCTGGCAAAGATTCTCCGAGACAAATGACCTCCTCTTCGAGGAGGATCCCGAATCTGGCCTTGACTCTTTCCTTAAGCTCGGCGGCCAATTGAAGGATATCCCCGGCACGGGCGTTGCCCGTGTTGATTATGAAATTACAGTGTCCCTGAAAGACCGAGGCCCCGCCGATCCGGACATCCCTGGCGCCGACGTCTTCCAAAAGGCGGCCGGCCGGTATCTTGGAGCCGTCCGGGCTGGTTGGATTCTTGAAAAAACTCCCGGCGCTGGCCACGGACCAGGGGGGATGTTTTTCCCGCCTTTTTTCCAGGTAATCGCTGATTTTGGCGCTGGACGCGACCTTGTCTCCCTTCCGGGCATCCAGAACGATGCTGAGAACCGTTTCGCGCTTCCGCCGGAAACGGGAATCGCGGTAACCGAGCTCCAGGCCGCTTTTAGCCAGGGTGGTTTTTTGCCCTTTCTCATCCACGACGGACGCTTCCAGCACATGGTCGCCGATGCACTGGCCGAACGCGCCGGCATTGCTCGACAGGGCCCCGCCGGCCGTCCCGGGGATCCCGGCCAGAAACTCCAATCCTCCGATGTTTCCGGCCACGGCGAACTGAACGATCCTTGCGATGGGCGTTCCGGAATCGGCGCTGACCCGGCCTTCCTCGATTCCCCCGGACAATCCTTCCGCCCGGTTCCGGATGATCAACCCGCGGAAGCCGGCGTCGGCGAAGAGAATGTTATAGCCGCCGCCGATGACATAGCAGGGGATCTTCCCCCTGGCGAAGGCCAGCGCGGCCGCCAGATCCCCGGTGGAAGACGCTTCAAAAAAATAGTCCGCGTCTCCGCCTATCCTGAAACTCGAATAATCGCGGAGGGGGACTCTGGTCCGCAGCGGCCTCCCCACGGCACGCTGAAACTCATGGGCGAGATCGGAGTCTTTTTCCATTTTTTAATTATATTTCAGGCGGTCCCGCGAAGTCCAATGGACGTTCTCATTTCGCGGCGGCCGCCGCGGAAATCCCCTCGTTCCACGAGAATCAATGGCGGGCCGCTTGCGCCGGGGCGTCGACCCGACGGCTTTGATATTGGCACGGATTTTGCTATTAGTAAAATGTGGGGCATGATGTTGCATATTGACATTTTCCGAGAGGCAAGCTATCATCCCTAAAAAATTAGGTGCGAGGTTGTTAATGAAGAAGACATCCCTCATGATTTTGGCCATGTTGTTTATAGCGGCGAACATCGCGGTTGCGCAGAGCGAATCCGATGAAGCCTATATCAAAGCCATGAGCCAGAACGATCCCTGCCAGAAATACCAACTACTCAAGAGCTTCGTGACCAAGTATGCTGGCAAAGGCTCACAATACGAAGGCTTCGCCTACGCTTATCTCTGCTTGACGCCCTGCGGCAGCAAGCCGGCCGCGGAAAGCATTCAATACGGCGAAAAAGCCTTCGCGATGCCGGGCATCGACGATATCACCAAGAGCCAGCTTTACATCACCGTCGCCAGCCTGTATATCGGCCAGGGTCAAAATTTGGATAAGGCCAAATCCCATGCCGGACGGCTCATTGAACTCGCCAAGGCGAACCGGGACAAGGATCCCAGCGACGCCCAGTGGAACAAGCTGGTCGGCGCCGGCCACTACATCCAGGGCCAGGCCATGGAAAAGGCCAAGGATATCGCCGGGGCCGCGGACGCCTATATCGCCTCCTACGCCATTCTGAAAGACCCCAAGATCATCAAACAGCTCAAGAAGCTGGCCAAGGGACTTTACGACGCCAAGCAGTTCGCCGAGGCGGAAAAAGTGTTCCGCTCGCTCTATAACCAGTCCAAGGACCCCGAGAGCGCCTTAATCCTCGGCCAGACGCTCTACAAGAACGGCAAGGCGGAAGAAGCCCTGGCCCTGTTCAAGGAAGCATACGCCAAGAAAAAAACCGGCGGCTTGGCTTACAATATCGGAATCATCCTTGCCAAGAAATCCCCCCAGGAAGCGATCGACTACCTGCTTGAAGCCAGCTACCTTGACCCGGCCCAGGCCGCGCAGGCCCAGGGGATGGCCCAGAGCCTCTTCTTCAGCTCCTCATCGGACGCCAAGCTCAATGATGTCATCGGCAAGATCGAGGAACGGAACAAAAAGATCGAAGAATTGACCAAGTCGTTCAACACGAAGTTCGAGGGCAGGAACGAGGAAGACCTGACCGAAGCCGAGAAGGCGGATATGCAGAAGATTCTGGCCGACATCGAGGCTCAGAAAAAAGAGATCGAAAAGCTGCAGAATTCGTCGACCGAGATGACGTCCCGGTGGACGAAGCGCATGAACGACGTCAAGGCCAGATTGGGCAAATAAAGAATCCTTTTTAATTAAATCGTTCGCCTCGGAAAATAAGGTGGCGGAGACTCTTTCGCGGCAGGCCTCGCAAAAAAGAATCCTGAAGCTGAGAGAGGAAATCGCCTATCACGAAAAGAAATATTACGTCGACAACGATCCTCAGATATCGGATCACGAATTCGACATCCTGGTCAAGGAACTCGAGGCCCTGGAGGCCAGGTTCCCCGACCTCGTCACCCCCGAATCCCCGACCCAGCGGGTCGGCGAGAAGCCGGTCGAGGGGTTCCCGGCCGTTGAACACAGCTCCCCCATGCTGAGCATCGACAACTGCTTCGAAGAGCAGGGATTGCGCGATTTCGAGGAACGCATCCGGAAGCTCCTGCCGGGGCAGAAGATCGAATACGTGGCCGAGCTCAAGATCGACGGCTTGAGCATCGCCGTCATTTATCGCGGCGGGAAATACGCGCAGGCGGCCACGAGGGGGGACGGAATCCGGGGGGACGAAGTGACGGCCAACGTCAAAACCATCCGCGCGCTCCCGCTCCGGATCCCCGATCCCCGGGAAGTCGAGGTCCGCGGAGAAATCTACCTGCCCAACGAGACATTTCTGAGAATCAACAGGGAGCGCGAGGAACGGGAGGAATCCCTCTTTGCCAACCCCCGCAACGCGGCGGCCGGATCGATTCGCCTTCTTGACGCGAAAGAGGTGGCCGCCCGGGGGCTGTCGAGCTTTTTCTACGCCCTGTTCATCGACTCCGCGGAGGAGAATTCCCAATGGGAAAATCTCCGGAAATTGAAGGACCTCGGCTTCAAGATAAATCCGCACTCGCGCCTCTGCTCCTCGATCGAAGAAGCGATCGCTTTCCATAAGGAATGGTCCGAAAAACGGGACGCCCTCGACTACGAGGCCGACGGAATCGTCGTCAAGGTCGATTCGACGGCCCAGCGCCGCCTGCTGGGGACCACGGCCAAGGCCCCGCGCTGGGCCATCTCGTTCAAGTTCGCGGCCAGGCAGGCGACGACCCGGATCAACGACATCATCATCCAGGTCGGCCGGACCGGCGCGCTGACGCCCGTCGCCGTTCTCGAGCCCGTCAGACTCTCGGGAACGACCATCTCCCGCTCCACCCTCCACAACGAAGAAGAAATCCGGAGAAAGGACATCCGCGCCGGCGATTACGTCCTGATCGAGCGCAGCGGCGACGTCATACCCAAAGTCGTGTCCGTCATGAAAGAGCGCCGGTCGGGGAACGAGAAAAAATTCGTTTGGCCGGAGGTCTGTCCGGTCTGCCATTCGGCCGTCTTCAAGCCGGAGGGAGAAGTTATTTCCCGCTGCGTCAATCCCT
>Ga0228535_1002182_pt1 | contig 20723 bp, 14 predicted proteins | sample SJ1metagenome_FD_168457 | JGI IMG/M metagenome (GOLD analysis project Ga0228535, IMG submission 168457) | Enriched culture of PCE-dechlorinating microbial communities from Ithaca, New York, USA - SJ1 | ecosystem: Engineered > Modeled > Simulated communities (microbial... > Unclassified | place... | reverse complement strand
GCTGGGCCGTGGTATGGGCGCGTTCGAGCAGCGTGTCGGCGAGGCCGGGCTCCATCGCCGCGGCTTCGTTGCCGGCCTGCAGCGTCTGCAGCAGCAGGCGTTCGAGGTTCTGGTCCAGCGCCATGACGGGCAGTTCGCCGGTCGAGCCGTAGATCTGCTGGACGATGGAGCGGCCCAGTGCGACCCGCACCAGCGCGGTCAGCTCATTGGGGTCCTGCACGCGCGCGGCGTGTTCGAGCAGCGTGTCGAGGATGGTGCGCATGTCGCGGATCGCCACGCCTTCGACGAGCAGGTTCTGCAGCACCTTCTGCACCGTCGACAGCGGCAGCAGCTTGGGCACCAGGTCTTCCACCAGCTTGGGCGCGCTCTTGCCCAGGTGGTCGAGCAGCGCCTGCGCCTCCTGGCGGCCCAGCAGCTCGGCGGCGTGCTGGGTGACGAGATGGTTGAGATGGGTCGCAACGACCGTGCCGGCGTCGACGACCGTGTAGCCCAGCGCCTGCGCCTGTTCGCGCATCTCGCCTTCGATCCAGACGGCCGGCAGGCCGAAGGCCGGGTCCTGGGTCGCCACGCCCGGCAGGGCGGCCGCCACGCTGCCCGGATCGATGGCGAGAAACTGCCCGGTGCGGACTTCGCCGCTGCCGATCTCCACGCCTTTCAGCGTGATGCGGTAGCTGTTGGGGTTGATTTCCAGGTTGTCGCGGATGTGGACGGCCGGCGGCAGGAAGCCGACCTCGCGCGCGAATTTCTTGCGGATGCCCTTGATGCGGCGCACCAGCTCGCCGTCGGCGGCGGTATCGACCAGCGGAATCAGGCGGTAGCCGACCTCCAGCCCCAGCGTGTCGATCGGCGCCACGTCCTCCCAGCTCGCCTCCTGCGCCTCGACCGCGGCAACCGGCGGCGCCTCGACTGCGGGCTCCGCGGCGGCGGGCTTGCGGCCGGCGCGCCAGGCCACCCAGGCGATCATGCCGGCGAGCGCGAGAAAGGCGAAGTTCGGCATGCCGGGGATCATGCCCATCATGCCGAGAATGGCCGCGGTGATGTACAGCGCCTGGGTCTTGCTGAAGACGTTGGAGAGCATCTGGCCGGCGATGTCCTCCTCGGTGGACACGCGGCTGACGATGATGCCGGCGGCGATGGAGATCACCAGCGCCGGAATCTGCGCCACGAGGCCGTCGCCGATGGCCAGCAGCGTGTAGTTCTGCGCGGCGGCGTCGACCGACAGATCGTGCTGCATCACGCCGACGACGAAGCCGCCGATGATGTTGATGAACAGGATGAGGATGCCGGCGATGGCGTCGCCGCGCACGAATTTCGAGGCGCCGTCCATCGAGCCGTAGAAGTCGGATTCCTGCGCGATCTCGGCGCGGCGCCGGCGCGCCTCGTTCTCGTCGATGAGGCCGGCGTTGAGGTCGGCGTCGATCGCCATCTGCTTGCCGGGCATCGCGTCCAGGGTGAACCGCGCGCTCACCTCGGCGATGCGGCCCGCGCCCTTGGTGATGACGATGAAGTTGATCACCACCAGGATGACGAACACGATGATGCCGACCGCGTAGTTGCCGCCGACCAGGAAATGGCCGAAGGCCTCGATCACCTTGCCGGCCGCGTCCGGGCCGCTGTGGCCGTGCAGCAGCACCACGCGGGTAGAGGCGACGTTGAGCGACAGACGCAGGAGCGTCGACAGCAGCAACACGGTCGGGAAGGCGGCGAAATCCAGCGCCTTGCGCGTCGACAGGCTGACCAGCAGCACCATGATCGACAGCGCGATGTTGAAGGTGAACAGCATGTCCAGCGCCAGCGGCGGCAGCGGCAGCACCAGCATCGCCAGGATGAGGATGATGAAGATCGGCGCCGCCAGCGCGCGGGCGTTGGCGGCGTTGAACAGATTGGCGAGATTCAGGTTGCCGTTCATGCGGGTTGCGCGGCCGGATCGAGTTCAGGCGGCACCGGCAGATCGACCGGCGCCTGCGGATACGCACCGCCGGCCTGCTGGTAGCGGCGGAGCTGGAAGACGTAGGCCAGCACCTCGGCGACGGCGGCGTACAGCGTGGCCGGAATCTCGTCGCCCAGCTCGGTGTGGCGGAACAGCGCGCGCGCGAGCGGCGGCGCTTCGAGCAGCGGCACACGGTGTTCGGCGGCCAGTTCGCGGATCTTCGCGGCGACCGCGTCGGCGCCCTTCGCCACCACGCGCGGCGCGCCCATCCTGCCTTCGGTGTACTTGAGCGCCACGGCGAAGTGGGTCGGGTTGGTGACCACCACGTCGGCGGTCGGCACTTCGGCCATCATGCGGCGACGCGCCATTTCGCGCTGCTGGGCGCGGATGCGGGCTTTCAGGTGCGGGTCGCCCTCGCTTTCCTTGGCTTCCTGGCGCAACTGCTCCTTGGTCATCTTGAGCTTGTTGTAGTAGCTCCAGAGCTGGTAAGGCAGGTCGATCGCGACGATGAAGATCATTGCGCCGGTCGCCAGCAGGAAGACGCGGCCGACCAGATCGCCCATGTGCGCGACGGCCTCGTTCCGGTTTTCCAGGCTCAGGGCGAAGATCGCGTCGAGGTTGTTCCAGATCAGCCATACGGCGATGCTGCCCAGCAGGCCGACCTTGGCGATCGATTTCACCAGCTCGACCAGGCCTTGCGAGGACACCATGCGCTTGAAGCCGGTGAGCGGGTTCAGCCGCTTGAAATCGGGCATGACGGCCTTGGTGCTGAACAGCCAGCCGCGCAGCAGCAGCGGCGAGGCCAGCGCCGCGACGGCCACCAGCAGGAGGAACGGCGCCAGCGCCAGCGCGGCGTCCAGAAAGAGGGACGAAAGCCGGGTCAGCGCGATGTCGCTGTCGCGCGCGACGCTCGGATCGAAGCTGAGGCCGCCGCGCATGATGCCGGACATGCGGCTGCCCAGATAACCGGCCATCATCCAGAGCGTCCCGCCGCCGGCCATCAGCACGACGAACGTAGCCAGTTCGCGCGACTGCGGCACCTGGCCTTCTTCGCGCGCCTTCTCCAATCGCTGGGGCGATGGGGCTTCTGTCCGTTCCTGATCGCTTTCTTCAGCCATGCCTGATCTCGCGGGGTTGCACGCCGTCTTTCGCGCCACGGGCGGAAAGACGCTTTCTCAGGCTGGATTATTGGCCGCGCCGGGCTTCGACGATCAGCGGAATAAGGGTGGTTTTGCCGCTCAATTCAAGGCCGGACGCCTTGAATCGGGGGAACGGGCCGGATGGTCGCTATCTGGCCGCCGCCGCGGCGGCGGCCGATGCGGCGGCGGCGGCTTCAGCGGGGGTGTGTTGTATTGCCTTGTCGAGTTCGGCGCGCACGTCTTCCTCGTCTTCCACGTGCACGCCGGAGGCTTCCTTGGTGATGGCGTCTTCGGTGCGCTTGTTCATGACGATGATGCTGATGCGGCGGTTGACCGAATCGTTCGGCGCGGCATCGCCGAAGGGCACCGACGAGGCCAGGCCCACGACCCGCAGCATCTTGGCCTCGTCCATGCCGCCGGCGATCAGCTCGCGGCGCGAGGCATTGGCCCGGTCGGTCGAAAGCTCCCAGTTGCTGTAGCCGCGCGCGCCGTTGGCGTAGAGCGTGGCGTCGGTGTGGCCGGACAGGCTGATCCGGTTGGGCACGTCGTTGAGGATATGACCGATCTCGCGCAGGATGACCTTGGTGTAGGACTGCAGCTCGGCGCTGGCGAGGTTGAACATCGGCCGGTTCTGCTCGTCCACGATCTGGATGCGCAACCCTTCGCTGGTAATGTCGATGAGAAGCTGCCGCTTGAACTGCTTGAGCGTCGGATTGGCGTCGATCGCCATTTCGAGCTTTTGCTTGAGGACCTTCAGGCGTTCCGCCTCGATGCGTTCCAGCTCGGCCTTGGCGGCCTTGAGGTTATAGGATTTCTTCTGCGCTTCGGTTTCGCCTTTCTTCACCTGGCCGGATTTGCGCGTCATGTCCTGGCCGCCGCCCTTGATGACGCTGGAGCTGTCTCCGCTGCCGGAGCCGCCCTGCATCGCGACCTTGAGCGGCGTCTTGAAGTATTCGGCGATGCCTTCGAGATCGCCCTTGGTGGTGGAGCCGAGCAGCCACATCAGCAGGAAGAAGGCCATCATCGCGGTCACGAAATCGGCGTAGGCGATCTTCCAGGCGCCGCCGTGGTGGCCGCCGGCCACCTTCTTGATGCGCTTGACGACGATAGGCGCTTTTTGTTCGCTCATTGGGCTCGATCCCGATCAGTGGCGGGTGGGCTTAGCGCGATTTGGCGCCCTTGACGTGTTCCTCGAGCTCGCTGAACGAGGGCCGCTCGGTGGAGTACAGCACCTTGCGCCCGAACTCGACCGCGATCGCCGGGGCATATCCGTTGATGCTGGCGAGCAGCGTGACCTTGATGGTCTGCAGCATCTTGGTGGCTTCGTGCCCCTTCTGCTCCAGCAGGCCGGCCAGGGGGCCGACGAAGCCGTAGGCCAGAAGGATGCCGAGGAAGGTGCCGACCAGCGCCGCCGCGATCAGGATACCGAGTTCGGATGGCGGCAGGCCAACCGACTCCATGGTGTGCACCACGCCCATCACCGCCGCGACGATGCCGAAGGCCGGCAGGCCGTCGCCCAGCTTCGCGATCACGTGAGCCGGTACCTCGCCCTCGTGGTGATGGGTCTCGATTTCGTTGTCCATCAGGTTTTCGATCTCGAAGGCATTCATGCTGCCGGAGACCATCAGACGCAGATAGTCGGTGAGGAACTCGATCAGATGATGGTCGGCCAGAATGGTCGGATATTTGGAGAACAAGGGGCTGCTCTCGGGATTGTCGACGTCGGCCTCGATCGACATCAGGCCTTCCTTGCGGATCTTGGTCAGCAGTTCGAACAGCAGCGCGAGCACATCCATGTAGAGCGCGCGCGTGTATTTCGAACCCTTGAATACCGTGGGAAAGGCCTTGATCGTGGCCTTGAGCGCCTTGGTGTTGTTGCCCACGATGAAAGCGCCGACCGCGCCGCCGCCGATCATCAGCAGTTCGACGGGCTGCCAGAGCGAAGCCAGGTGCCCCCCGGCCAGCGCAAAACCGCCAAAAACCGAAACCAGGATGATGACGTAGCCGACGATGACTAACACGACTGTTTATTCCCCATGTGATTACGGCAGGCGGTCGATGAGCCCCCCGAATTGCCCGCTGCGCGGCGCGTTCCAGTCTTGAATTCGACCAGTTCAATAAAAACTTGATGGCTGCATGGCGCTTATTTTGCTTGGCCCATGCGCCACACATGAAGCGTGTGGCGCGCGCCGTCGGCCAGGGAAATGCTTGCGTCCGGCTGTTGGCCGGCAACCTCGAACGACAGGCTGACGAAGCGCGCGCCTTCGCGCATCTGCGCCCGCGCCTGCGCCCACAGGGCCGGCATCGCCGCTGGCGACAGGAAAGCGAATACGACGTCGTATTCGCCGAGATCGAGCGCGGCGTAGTCGCGCCGTCTGAACACCACCCGGCTGCGCCGCGCGACCGCGCGCAGCCGGCTGATGAGCCAGGGCGCGGGCGCGATTTCCGTACCCTCGAAACGGCCCAGCGGAAAGCGCCTCTCCAGATGCAGCGCCACGCCGCCCAGCCCGCTGCCGAGATCGATGAAACGGAACGCCCGGTCGGCGGGCAGCAGGGATGCGAGCGCCTCCCACGCCTTGCGGTCCGACAGGTACAGGGGCACACGGGTGCGGAAAGTACTCCAGAAGAACAGGGCCAGCAGCACGAAGGCCGTTAGATAAACCCAGGCGGGCAGCCCGATATGCAATGCCAGCAATACGATCGGCAGGAAGGCGAAGTGCAGCGGCAGCCACCAGACCGGCTGGCGCAGAACGACGCTCAGCGATGCGGCCAGGCCGCCCTGCGCGAGCGCGAACGGCCACATGCCGGGCGACAGCAGCCCGAAATACGCGAGCAGCCGGAACGAAAACGCCGCCAGAAGAAAGGCGGCGCACTGGACGAGGAGGGATTGCAGACTGACCGGCAGGCGCGACATCGCAAAGCGCCCGGCGGCGGTCAGGCGGCGGCTTGGTCGGCCTGGACCTCGGCTTTGGCCTTGCGGGTCTTGCCGGCGCGCGCGGGCATGTTGCACAGGCCGCACACGTATTCGTGATGCAGATCGTCGGGGTGGACGACGAAATGGCCGCCGCAGGACTTGCACACGGCGGTTTCCAGCATGCGGCTCTCGAAGAAGCGGTTGAGCGTCCAGGCGCGGGTGAAGCTCAGCACCGGCTCGATCTGATTGGTGTGCACGTATTCCTGATACAGGCGATAGCTCTTCAGCATCGCCTCGATGCCGCCGACTTCGCTGTTCTGCGTGAGATAGCGATGGATGTTGACGAACAGGGAGGCGTGCACGTTGGGCAGCCAGGTCAGGAACCAGTCGGTCGAGAACGGCAGCATGCCCTTGGGCGGCGACACGCCCTTCACTTCCTTGTAGAGCTTGAGCAGGCGCTCGCGCGACAACGAGGTTTCGCACTCCAGCACCTGCGGCCGGGCGCCGAGCTCGATCAGCTCGATCGCGAGCTGGGTGTCGCGCATTTCATTCAACAGGCTTTTCTTGCTCATTCTTCCCTCCCCTTCGCCGACGGCCGGCGAGACTTACGCGAGCGCGGCGGCCTTCTGCCCGGCCATCAGGATGGCGGCGTGCGACTGGGCCAGCGCGCGGTCCTTGGTGTAGTTGGTCAGCATGTTCAGCACCGCGCCGTCGTCGAAGCGGAAGCGCGACATCAGCATGCCGGAGTCGGCCAGCTTGAGGATCTGGGCGGGGGTCAGGGCCTCGATCAGCTCGGCGACGTCCTGGCTGATGCCCAGGCGGAACACCGCCGTGGTCTTGTCGTGGCGGATCATGCCTTGCGCCAGCATCAGGTAGCTGAGGTTGACTTCGCGCACTTCGGCCAGCATTTCGTCGAGTTTCATGTCCTGTCCTTCCCGTGATTTTTTTGCCTTCCGCGCTAAACCTTGCCCGGATGAATCGTTTTCGGTCGGACCCCGGGAAAGTTAATGCGGGCTGAGGCTGTTTTGCGCGACGGAAAAGCGCCGGAAGCCGTGTCGGTGTTTGTCTTACAAGCAGGGGGCAGGGATCAGGGAAAAGCGAGCGGCTGCGCCGCGCCCCATGAATTCATGAAACGCGGCGCAGCCGCACAAATCTCCCTGCCCCCTGAATCCCGATCCCTGATCCCCGACCCCTGCCCCCCGGCCTTCGTCAGCTTCGCTGATAGACATCCTCGAACCGCACGATGTCGTCCTCGCCGAGATAGGCGCCGGACTGCACCTCGATCATGTGCAGGTCGATCTTGCCGGGATTTTCCAGCCGGTGCGAGGTCCCCAGCGGGATGTAGGTGGACTGGTTCTCGGACAGCAGCGTGACGGCGTCGCCGCAGGTGACGCGCGCCGTGCCCGAGACGACGATCCAGTGCTCGGCGCGGTGATGGTGCATCTGCAGGCTGAGCTTCTCGCCGGGCTTGACCATGATGCGCTTGACCTGGAAGCGCTCGCCGTCGTCGATGCCTTCGTACCAGCCCCAGGGGCGGTAGACCTGCTTGTGGACGAGATGCTCGCAGCGGTTCTCGGCTTTCAGGCGGTCGACCAGCTTCTTCACGTCCTGCACCTGATCCCGCTTCGCCACCAGCACCACGTCGGCGGTCTCGACCACGACCAGATCGTCCACCCCCAGCGCCGCGACCATGCGCGACTCGGCGCGGATAAAGTTGTTGCGGGCGTTTTCGAGCATCACGTCGCCGCGCGCGGCGTTGCCGTCGGCGTCTTTCTCGGCTACTTCCCACAACGCCGACCAGGCGCCGATGTCGTTCCAGGCGATGTCGGCCGGCACCACGGCGGCGCACTGGGTCTTCTCCATCACGGCATAGTCGATGGATTCCGAGGGGCAGGCCTCGAAGGCCGCCGGATCGAGCCGCACGAAATCGAGGTCGTTCTTCGCCTGGTCGAGCGCGGCCCGGCTGGCGTTCAGAATGTCGGGGCGCAGACGTCCGAGTTCGGCGAGGAAATCGGACGCGCGGAACAGGAACATGCCGCTGTTCCAGAAATATTCGCCGGATTCGACATAGGTTCGGGCGGTGGCCAGATCGGGTTTCTCGACGAAGGCAGCCACCTGGCGGGCGCCGGGCGTATCGCCGAGGGCGGCGCCCTGCCTGATGTAGCCGTAGCCGGTCTCCGGCGTGGCGGCGACGATGCCGAACGTGGTCAGATGGCCGTTTTTCGCCGCCTCGGCCGCGGTGCGGATGGCCGCATGGAAAGCCTGCACGTCGCCGATCAGATGGTCGGCCGGCAGCACCAGCATCAAGGCCTCGGGATCGTCCCGCGACAGCATGAGCGCGGCGACGGCGATCGCCGGCGCGGTGTTGCGCCCCACCGGTTCGAGCACGATGGCGTGCGGCGCCACGCCGATCGCCCGCATCTGCTCGGCGATCATGAAACGGTGTTCGACGTTGCAGACCATCAGCGGCGGCGCGATTTCCGCCATGTTCGACAGGCGCTCGACGGTATCCTGCAGCAGGCTGCGTTCGCCGGCCAACGGCAGCAACTGCTTGGGCAACGCCGCCCGCGACAGCGGCCACAGGCGGGTGCCGGAGCCTCCGGAGAGGATCACGGGATGAATACGGGTCATGTCGGGTGCGTTCATGAAATTCGATGGGGTCGTTAAATTGCGTTCCCGGGCGGCATGCCGGCCGCGCGCATGCCGGCACGATTGTGCCACGTTTGGCGGGTCATTTTGAGGGCGACGCCCGCTCAAGTTCGCCGCCCGGATGCCGATACCTCTTCCACCGGCTTCCGTTGCGGAAGAAGGTAGGTTTCCCTTGTAGATTTCCCGGTACGGGGTTTTCCCCTGGCTCTCCTCCTCCTGCCACACCGGGTTTTTGGCGGCGCCCCGGCGCCGCTTTTTGTTTGCCCGTTCAGCGCCCGGTGTCGGCGAATGCGCGCGGACCCGCGCTGCGACGCGCCTCTTCCAGGGCCTTGGCGGCGCGTTCGCGCGCATTGGCATCGGCTTTCGGCTGCGCAACCTCGGTTTTCGAGGCGCCGCTTTCGCTTTCGGCGAACGCGCGGACGCCCGTGGATTGCCGCGCCGCTTCCAGCGCCTCGGCGGCCCGCCGCCGACGGGCTTTCTCGTCTTCGCGCTCGTCTTCGCGCAGCATCCGGGCAATGGATTCGGCAGCCTGACGCTCGCGTTCCAGACGCGCCTGTTCCGCCGTCTTGCGGGCCAGCTCGGCTTCTTTCGTGCGTTGCGCGGCCTTTGCCTGCGCTTCGGCCTGGCGTTTGCGTTCTTCCTCTTCGCGCTGGCGCGCTTCGGCCTCGCGCCGGCGTTCTTCCGCCTCGCGCGCCTTCTGCGCTTCCAGGCGCGCGCGGGCCTGCTTGAGATCGGCGCGCATCTGTTCGCCCGTCTGCCGGATGCGCTCACCCACGCCGGCCAGATCGTCCGCTGCAACCTCGTTCGCCCGCACGGGCAAGGCGGTGGACGCCAGCACGGCAAACAAGCCCGCGATCGCGGCGCCTGCAATACTGTTTCTCATGGATGTCCCCTTCCGTTCGTGGAATAGCCGATGCCGTCGAACCCCCATGACGGACGTTCGACCGGCGATCAGCTACCTAACGGACGGAATGGAGTTCGACTTGATGGAACAGAGCGACTAGGGAACGGACGCTCACGCCGGAACGGCTTCCTCGAATTCGAGCTGCACCTTGCCGTCGGCGTCGAGGTCGATGACGACCTTGCCGCCGCTGGCCAGGCGGCCGAACAGCAGTTCGTCGGCCAGGGCCTTGCGGATGGTGTCCTGGATCAGGCGCGCCATCGGGCGGGCGCCCATCCGCGGATCGAAGCCGTGCCGGGCCAGATGCGCCTTGAGCGCGTCGGTGAACACCGCCTCGACCTTTTTCTCGTGCAACTGCTCCTCCAACTGCATGAGGAACTTGTCCACCACCTGCAGGATGACGGGCTCGTCCAGCGGGGCGAAGGGAATGATGGCGTCCAGCCGGTTGCGGAACTCGGGCGTGAACAGGCGCTTGATGTCCTCCATCTCGTCGCCGCGCTCGCGCGCGTTCGAGAAGCCGATCGTCGCCCGGTTCAGCGTCTCGGCGCCCGCGTTGGTGGTCATGATCAGCACCACGTTGCGGAAATCCGCCTTGCGGCCGTTGGTGTCGGTCAGCGTGCCGTGGTCCATCACCTGCAGCAGCACGTTGAAAATGTCCGGATGCGCCTTCTCGATCTCGTCCAGCAGGACGACGGCGTACGGCTGCTTGCTGACGGCTTCGGTCAGCAGGCCGCCCTGGTCGAAGCCGACGTAGCCGGGCGGCGCACCGATCAGGCGCGAGACGGCGTGGCGCTCCATGTATTCCGACATGTCGAAGCGGATCAGCTCGACGCCCAGCGTATAGGCGAGCTGGCGCGCGACCTCGGTCTTGCCGACGCCGGTCGGGCCGGAGAAGAGGAAGCTGCCGATCGGCTTCTGCGGATTGCCCAGCCCGGAGCGCGACATCTTGATCGCGGCCGCGAGCGCGTCGATGGCGACGTCCTGGCCGAACACCGTGGCCTTGAGGTCGCGGTCGAGCCGCGCCAGCGAGGACTTGTCGTCGGACGACACGTTCTTCGGCGGAATGCGCGCGATCTTGGCGATGATGTCCTCGATCTCGCGCGGGGTGATGACGCGCTTCTGCTTCGACTTGGGCAGGATGCGCTGGGCCGCGCCCGCCTCGTCGATGACGTCGATGGCCTTGTCCGGCAGGTGGCGGTCGTTGATGTAGCGCGCCGCGAGCTGCGCGGCGGTGGTCAGCGCGGCCGCCGTGTATTTCACGCCGTGGTGGTCCTCGAAGCGCGATTTCAGGCCGCGCAGGATCGCCACGGTCTCGTTGACCGAGGGTTCGGGCACGTCGATCTTCTGGAAGCGCCGCGACAGCGCGTGGTCCTTCTCGAAGATGCCGCGGTATTCGGTGTAGGTCGTCGCGCCGATGCAGCGCAACTGGCCGGACGACAGCGCCGGCTTCAGCAGGTTGGACGCGTCCAGCGTGCCGCCCGAGGCCGCGCCGGCGCCGATCAGGGTGTGGATCTCGTCGATGAAGAGGATGGCGCGCGCGTTGTCCGAGAGCTGCTTGAGCACCCCTTTCAGGCGCTGCTCGAAATCGCCGCGGTACTTGGTACCGGCCAGCAGCGCGCCCATGTCGAGCGCGTAGACCGTGCTCTGGGCCAGGATTTCGGGCACCTCGCCCTCCACGATGCGGCGCGCCAGGCCTTCGGCGATGGCGGTCTTGCCCACGCCGGCCTCGCCGACCAGCAGCGGATTGTTCTTGCGGCGGCGGCACAGGGTCTGGATCACGCGTTCGAGTTCCCGATCGCGGCCGATCAGCGGATCGATCTTGCCCGCCAGCGCCTGCGCGTTGAGGTTTTGCGCAAAACTGTCGAGCGGGGAGCCGACGGCCTGCTCGGCGCCGGCTTCGACGGGCTCGTCCGGGCGCGGGATCGGCTCGCTCTGCGGCGTCTTGGTGATGCCGTGCGAGATGAAGTTGACGATGTCGAGCCGGGTGACGCCCTGCTGCGACAGGAAATACACGGCGTGCGAGTCCTTTTCGCCGAACACGGCGACCAGCACGTTGGCGCCGGTCACTTCCTTCTTGCCGGAAGACTGCACATGCAGGATGGCGCGCTGGATCACGCGCTGGAAGCCCAGGGTCGGCTGGGTGTCGACCTCGCCTTCGCCCGCCACCCTGGGGGTGTGCTCGTCGATGAACTTGCCGATCTGTTCGCGCATCGCGTCCAGGTTGGCGCCGCAGGCGCGCAGCACCTCGGCGGCGGAGGGATTGTCCAGCATCGCCAGCAGCAGGTGCTCCACCGAGATGAATTCGTGGCGCTTCTGCCGCGCGTCCATGAACGCCATGTGCAGCGTGACTTCGAGTTCCTGGGCAATCATCTAACTTTCCTCCATCGTGCATTGCAGCGGGTGCTGATGCTGCCGTGCGAAATCGATCACCTGCTCGACCTTGGTGTGGGCGATATCCCGGGGATACACGCCGCACACGCCCACGCCCTCGGTATGCACTTTGAGCATGATCTGCGTCGCGCGTTCTTGGTCGATGCCGAAAAACTTCCTCAGGACATGGACGACGAATTCCATCGGCGTGTAGTCGTCGTTGAGCAGCAGCACCTTGTACAGGGGCGGCGGCTTCAACTTCGTCGCCGACGGTTCCAGTAGAGTAGCGCCTTCTCGCTTGCTTGCCATAGCCTGAATAAAACCGGATTACGGGCCTTATTTTGCTGCGGCGGAAGGAATTTTCAAGCCTGCCGGGAGTGGGGCCAAGCGGACGCCCGATCCCGCGGGGTTCGGGCCGTCATGGGCCGGGCTCCGCCTGCAGCAGCGGAAGCGCCTGTTCGATCCAGCGCTCGACCGTTTCGCAGCGCTGTCCCTCGGGTACGAAATCATGCCAGCGGCGCTGCGCCTCCTTGATCAGGCTGCTGACCATCCATTGCGATTCGCGCAGCATAAGCTGCATTTCCGCGATCACGGCCACGTCGTCCTGCATGCCCGACAGCAGAACCGAAAGCTCATTGGGCTGAAAGCCCGTCTCGTGGAGGCTGCGCTCGACCGCGGCCAGACGCTGGTCGACGAAATCGGCCAGCGCGGAGCCCGGAAGGCCCGACCGGCACGCCCCGTGCCACAGGCGAAATACTTCGGCCAGTTGCCGAAGCTGGGCGGACAGCGTTTCGACCGGCATGGGCGCGGCGTTCGGCGCCTTTCCCACGAACACGGGCGCGATATGGTCGATCAGCGCGGCCGAAAAGCGCTTGCGGTTCATCTTGAGCATCATCGCCAGACGCGAGGCGCCGTATTTGTCCCAGGATTGCTCCAGCAAGGTCGCGACCACCTCGGACAGCATGATCACCTGGCTGAGCGGCGAGATTTCCTCGCCTTTCACCCCGCGGGGATAACCGCTGCCGTCCATGCGTTCGTGGTGATCCAGAACCGCCTTGCGAATCTCCGGCGAATACTGGGGAAACTCCTGCAGGATCAGGTAGCCCGTCGTCGGATGCACGCTGATCTGGCGCAGGGCGGCGCCGTCCAACTGCCCGTTCGCGCCCAGCACGGCCGGGTCGATGTGCATCTCGCCCAGGTCGTGAAACAGCGCCGCGGTGGCGGCATCGGCCAGCTCGCGGTCGCTCATCTGGCTGCGGATGCCCAGAAACAGCGCGATCAGGGCGACCTGGAGGCTGTGGCGAAACAGCAGGGGAAACTGCTCGCGCGCGACCGTGAGCTTGAAAGCCAGCGGCGCGTTCAACTGCACGCCGTGAATGGCGTCGAGGAGGCTGTCCGATTCGGGCAAGGCGTCCCGAATCGCCGCAAACCGGTCCTCCCGCAAGAGTTCGCGGGCCGCGTCGCGCAGATTGGCGGAGGCGACGCCGTTCTCGACGACCAGGCACTGGTCGATGTCCGGAATCAGCTTGTGCTGGATCAGCCTGTCCCGCAGGGCCGAATTGATGCGGGCGCCCGCGTTGACGAGCTTGATGCCGTTGCGGGTGAAAATCGCCTGACTGGCGGTGACCACGTGCGTATCGCCCATGGCCGTGACGCTTGCGATGTAGTGCTCGTCGTAATGCTCACTCATCTGGCCTGGCCGCCTGCCGGGAAAATCCGGTGAAAAGGGTTGGCGGAGAGGGTGGGATTCGAACCCACGGTAGACTTGCGCCTACGCCTGATTTCGAGTCAGGTACATTCGACCACTCTGCCACCTCTCCGGCGGCGCGTATTGTAACCGAGTCCCTGTGGATGCGCCCGCAGGGGATGATTTTTTTCTGCCGCGACAGATTGCCGACATGCCTCGTACACCGATGACGACCCGATGCCTGAGATGGCTCGCGCCGCTCATGCTGAGCCTGGGGCTCGCCGCGTGCAGCCAGCCGGTCGGACCGCCAGAGGCGACGGGCGAGCTGCGGGTCGGAACGCGCAATACGCCATCCACCTTCTACATCGCCTCCGACGGCGAACCGGCCGGCTTCGAGCACGACCTCATCGCGGCTTTCGCGCAGGCGCATCACTGGTCCCTGGACTGGGTGGAAGAGGACCGGCCGGAAGCACTGTTCGACCTGCTCGACGCGCGCGCGATCCATCTCGCCGCGGCGGCCCTGCCGCAGGCGGTGGTTCGCAGCCGACACCAGATCGCCGGGCCGGTCCTGTTCGAGACGCCGGTCTACATCGTGGTGCGGAATGGCGCGCGCGCCCCGCGCAACGCCGCCGAACTGGCCGACAAGCGCATCGCCCTGATCGTCGGCTCGGGCCACACGCCGATGCTGATGCGGCTCAAACGCAAGCAGCCCAGGCTCGGCTGGGACGCGCTCGAGAACGTCTGGCCGGAGGAGCTGCTCGCCCAGTTGCAGGCCGGCCTGTACGACGCGGTCGTGATCAGCGGCATGGATTTCGACCCGCTGCGCACGCTCTATCCGGATCTGCGGGTCGCGTTCGATCTGCCCGAGACGCAGAAGATCGTCTGGGCGATGCCGACGCACGCATCGCAGGCATTCCGCACCCGGCTCGCCCGGTTCGTCGAGACGGCGCGCAAGGACGGCACGATCAAGCGCATCTTCGAACGCTATTTCGGCCACGTCGGCCGGCTCGACAGCAGCGACATCCTCGGCATCGTGGAACGGCGCGTGCCGCGCCTGTCCGAACTTCGGCGGCATTTCCACGAAGCGCAGACCCTGACCGGCATCGACTGGCGGCTGCTGGCGGCGATCGGCTACCAGGAATCGCAATGGAATCCCTACGCCAGCTCGCCCACGGGCGTGCGCGGGCTGATGATGCTCACCGGCGAAACGGCCGACCGCATGGGCATCTCGGATCGATTGAACGCCCGCCAGAGCATCCTCGGCGGTGCGCGCTATCTGGCCCTGCTGAAGGACGCCCTGCCCGCCCGCATCGGCGAGCCCGACCGCACCTGGCTGGCGCTCGCGGCCTACAACCAGGGGCAGGGCCACATGGAGGATGCGCGCCGCATCACGCAGGCGCGCGGCGGCAACCCGGACAGTTGGGCCGACGTGAAGGAATCGCTGCCCTATCTGAGCCGCGGCACCTATGCGCGGGCGATGAAATACGGCTACGCGCGCGGCCACGAGGCGCTGCGCTTCGCCGAGAACATCCGCAACTACTACGACATCCTGCTCAGGCTCGAACCGGCCTACGACCCGCTCGTCAACCTGAGCCAGAACGCCGACGCCCGCCGGCCGCCGGGCTGAGCCGTCCGGATCAGCCGGCCGGCGTCAGCTTCGCGATGCCGCCCATGTACGGCGCCAGCGCCTCGGGCACGTCCACGCTGCCGTCGGCGTTCTGATAGTTCTCCAGGATCGCCACCAGCGTGCGCCCCACCGCCAGGCCGGAGCCGTTCAGCGTGTGCAGCAGTTCCGGCTTGCCCTGCGCGTTGCGCGTGCGCGCCTGCATGCGGCGCGCCTGGAAGGCCTCGAAATTGGAGCACGAGGAAATCTCGCGGTAGGCGTTCTGCGCCGGCAGCCATACTTCGAGGTCGTAGGTCTTGGCCGACGAGAAGCCCATGTCGCCGGTGCAGAGCAGCATCTTGCGGTACGGCAGGCCGAGCTTCCGCAGGATCGCCTCGGCGTTCGCGGTCAGCGCCTCCAGCGCGGCGTACGAATCCTCCGGCTTCACCATCTGCACGATCTCGACCTTGTCGAACTGGTGCTGGCGGATCATGCCGCGCGTGTCGCGGCCGTAGGAGCCGGCCTCGGAGCGGAAGCACGGCGTGTGGGCGACGAACTTCAGCGGCAGCGCCTCGGGCGGCACGATCTCGTCGCGCACGAGGTTGGTCACCGGCACTTCGGCGGTGGGGATGAGGTAGAGCCGGTCGGCGTCGGCCTCGCTCTGCTTCGAGTCGCGCGGCACATGGAACAGATCGGCCTCGAACTTCGGCAACTGCCCGGTGCCGCGCATCGAGTCCGCGTTCACCAGATACGGCACGTAGACCTCGGTGTAGCCGTGCTCGCGGGTGTGCACGTCCAGCATGAACTGGGCAAGCGCGCGGTGCAGGCACGCCAATGGCCCCTTCATCACGCTGAAGCGGCTGCCGGTGAGCTTCACCGCGGCGGCGAAATCGAGCTGGCCCAGGCCTTCGCCCAGATCGACGTGGTCACGCACCGGGAAATCGAAGCCGCGCGGCGTGCCCCAGCGGCCGACCTCGACGTTGCCGGTCTCGTCCCGGCCGACCGCCACCGATTCGTGCGGGAGATTGGGTACGCCCATCAGGAAATCGTTGAGCTCGGCCTGCAGTTGGCCGAGCCGGGTTTCCGACGCCTTCAGTTCGTCGCCCAGACCGGCCACCTCGGCCATGACGGCCGAGGCGTCCTCGCCCTTGCCTTTCAGCCTGCCGATCTCCTTGGACAGCGCGTTGCGCCGGGCCTGCGCGTCCTGGGTGCGGGTCTGGAGCGTCTTGCGTTCGTTTTCCAGCGCCTCGAAACGCGCGGTATCGAACGGGAAACCGCGCGCAGCGAGGCGTTCGGCGACGAGGGCCGCGTCGCGGCGCAGCAACTGGATGTCGAGCATGGAAGGGCTGAAAGTCGGAGCGAAGCCGGCATTTTCACCGATCAGGCCGGCTTCTGCCTAGGGTCGACCGTCCTGCGCGTCGCCATTTCGACGGTGCCGGGCGGACGGCGGCAGCCGATTTCGCGCCCATCCGGCTCAAGAACCCTGCCATGCCGTCGATTATTACCTTGAGATGACTTATCGAGAGGGTCGCTAAACACAAGGAGTCCGAAGCCGCCTTCTTGGAGGAAAGAAACGACTATGCAGGCCAAGCACTTATCCATGCAGCGGTTGTTGCGGCCAATACGAGCGTTCATGGCGATCTCGGCCGGCAATCCGGAACTCCTCAAGGCGCGATACCACGCTTTCGCCCGGCAGTTGCCGATGATGTATTTCATCCTCGTGTCGAGTTCGTGGGCCGTATCCGCCACGCATATGGCGGTTGCGCCGGCCTGGCTGACGATCGGGATACCGGCCCTGCTCACGCTCGTCTGCGCCATCCACATGCTGCACTGGTGGCGGTCGCGCAATGTCGATCCGACGCCGGACAGCGCGTTGCACGCGCTCAAGCGCATCAATTATCTCGCCTTCGGCATCGCCGTCGGCTTCACGGCATGGTCGTTTCTGCTCTTTCCCTATGGCGACGCCTACACCCGCTCGCATCTTGCCTTCTACCTGGCCATCACGGGGATTGCCTGCATCTTCAGCCTGACGCACCTGCGTTCGGCCGCCCTGATCGTGACCGCGATCGTCAATGGCGCGTTCATCTTCTTTTTCGCGACGACCGGGCAGACGACGTTCATCGCGACCGCGATCAATATCGTCCTCGTCTCGATAGGCATGCTGGCCATTCTGGCGGTCAACTACCGGGATTTCGCCCAGATGGTGAACGGACAGACCGAGGCGCGCAAGCGAGAGGCGGCGCAAAGCCGCCTCCTGCGCATGATCGACAACATGCCGGTTGCCGTGATGACCATCGATCCGGGCAGCCTCGACATCACGTACGTCAACGAGACATCGAAAAGCCTGATCCGCAGCATCGAGCATCTGCTGCCGCTCAAGGCCGACGATCTGATCGGTTCGTCGATGGATGTCTTCCTCCCGCATCCGGAGCGCCAGCGCCGCATTCTCTCCGATCCCGCCAATCTGCCGTTCCACGACCGCATGCGTCTCGGCCCGGAAGTGCTGGAGGTGAACGTGTCGGCCATCGTCGCCAACGATGGCAGCCATCTCGGTTCCATGCTGACCTGGGCGCTCGTCACCAAGGAAGTCGAAGCCGAAAACCGCATTCGCCAGCTTGCCCTTTACGATCAGTTGACGGGGCTTTCGAATCGCGCCGCCTTCCGGGAAGAGCTGACGAAGACCATCACCGCGCCCGGGACCCGAGCCGGGGTGCTCTATATCGATCTGGACGGGTTCAAGCTCATCAACGATACGCGAGGGCATCCCGTCGGCGACGCGCTGCTCGGCCAGGTGGCCACCCGCCTGCGCACCGCCTGCGACCACCCGGCGATGACGGTCGGGCGTCTCGGCGGCGACGAATTCGGGGTGCTCGTCCCGTACAACGACGAGAAATCGGCCAGCGCCCTCGCCGACAGGATCATCGAAACCCTGAGCGCGCCCTATGTCCTCGGCTACAGCCACACATTCCAGATCGGGGCGTCCATCGGCATCGCGTTCGCCCCCGAACACGGGGAAAACGCCGATACGCTGCTGGCCCGCGCCGATCTGGCGCTCTACGCGGCCAAAGCCGCCGGCAAGGGGAAGGCGCATATCTTCTCGCCGGACCTGGAAACCCGCGTTCAGGAGCGCGTGCGGCTCGAAACGAGGCTGCGCGACGCCCTCGACACCCGGGATGGCCTGTTCGTGTTCTATCAGCCGATCGTCAACATCGAAACGGACAAGGTGACGACCCGCGAGGCGCTGGTGCGCTGGCATGACCCGAAACAGGGCTGGGTTTCGCCGGGCGAGTTCATTCCGGTTGCGGAGCAGAGCGGCCTGATCGACAAGCTCGGGACCTTCGTGCTCGAACAGGCCTGTCAGGATGCGGCCGGACGGAGCGACGGCGCGCGCGTCGCCGTCAATATCTCGGCGGTCCAGCTCGGCAAGGGCACGCTCGTTCCGGCCGTGCTGACCGCCCTGTTCCGCTCCGGCCTGCCGCCCAGCCGGCTCGAGATCGAAGTCACGGAAACGGCCCTGCTGGGCATGGAAGCCGGCGTCATAAACGATCTGCACCGGCTGCGCGACATAGGCGTGCACGTGGCGCTCGACGATTTCGGGACCGGCTATTCGTCGCTGGCGCACCTGCGCACCTTCCCTTTCGATAAGATCAAGATCGACGGTTCATTCGTGAAAGAGGCCATCGATCGGCCGGAGAGCGCCGCGGTGGTCAAGGCCGTCGCCGATCTGGGCAAACGCCTCGGCGTGTCCATCGTTGCGGAAGGCGTCGAGACGCAGGCACAACTCGATCTCGTCCGCGAAGAAGGCTGCGTCGAGATTCAGGGGTATCTTTACGGCCGCCCCGCGCCGGGCGCCCAGGACGCGAGAAAAATCGAAGCGTTGAACGACATCGGATACACGGCCGTCTCGGCCTGACCGCGTCGTCACGACCAAGCCGGGCGCAGACGGCAGCGATACCGGCCGCCTGCCCGGCGAGACGGGTGCGCCGGATCAGGCCGCCTCGACCAGCCCCGCCGCCTCTTCCACGTCCACCGCGACGATGCGCGACACGCCCGGCTCCTGCATGGTCACGCCGGCCAGATGCTGGGCCATTTCCATCGTGACGCGGTTGTGGGTGATGAAGAGGAACTGCGTCTGGTCGGACATCGCCTTGACCAGATTGCAGTAGCGGTCGGTGTTGGCGTCGTCGAGCGGCGCGTCGACCTCGTCGAGCAGGCAGAACGGCGCCGGGTTGAGCTTGAACATGGCGAACACCAGGCTCAATGCGGTGAGCGTCTTCTCGCCGCCCGACAAGACGTGGATCGACGCGTTCTTCTTGCCGGGCGGCTGGGCGAAAACCTGCACGCCGGAATCGAGCAATTCCTCGCCGGTGAGGATGAGTTTCGCCTGGCCCCCGCCGAAGAGCTGCGGAAACAGCTCGCCCATGTGGCGGTTCACGGTGTCGAAAGTGTCCTTCAGCCGCGCGCGCGATTCCTGGTCGATCTTGTGGATCGCGTCTTCCAGCGTGGCGACGGCTTCGGTGAGATCGGCGCACTGGGCGGCGAGGTATTCGCTGCGTTCGCTGGCCTGGGTGAGTTCGTCCAGCGCAGCAAGGTTGACCGCGCCGAGCGCGGCGATCTCGTTCTGCAGGCGGGCGATCGCGGCCTGCAGTTGCGCGGGCCGGGGGCTGTCGGCGAAGCCGGATTCGAGACTGGCCTCGTCCGCCGCGGCCTCGCGCAGCTGCAGTTCGAACTGCGACTGCATCAGCATGGCTTCCTGATCCTTGAGCCTCAACTGCTCGATGCCGCGGCGCAGGGGATCGAGGCCCTGCTCGCAGGCGAGACGCGCTTCGTCCTGGCCGCGCAGCTCGGCGGTAAGCCCTTCCAGCGCGTCGCGCGCCGCCGCCAGCGCGGCCTCGGCCTCGGTGCGCGCGGCCACGGCGGCCTGCAGGGCGTCGTCCAGCGCATCGGCGGGCAGATGGGCGAGCTCCTCGCGGGCGGCGGCCAGCCGGCCGCCGTCCTCGGCGAGTTCCTGCTCGATGCGCGCGCGCGTCGATTGCAGTTCGGCGATGCGGTGGGTGCAGGTGGCGAGCGCGAATCCGGCTTCCTGCTGGCGGCGTTCCATCGTGCGCTGCAGTTCGCGCGCCTCGAACACCGCGCGGTCGGCCTGGTCACGCTGCTGGCGCGCGGCGTAGAGCGCCTCGCGCGCGGTTTCGTCCTGCTCGCGGTAGCTGCGCAGGCGCATTTCCAGCGACTCGGCCGACGCCTGTTCGGCCAGTTGCTGCTGCGCGGTCTCTTCGAGTTCGGCCGCGATCTGGCTGGTGCGGTTCTGCACCCGTTCGACCGCCTGCTGCAATCGCAGCAGTTCCATCTGCGCCGTGTGGTGGCGGCTCTGGGTCTGGCCGGTCTGCGCGCGCAACGCCTGGATTTCGCGCTGGCGCTCGGCGTAGGCCTGCTGCGCGGCGGCGGTTTCCGTCTCGCCCTGCGCGACGGTTTCGCGCAGGCCGGCGGCGGTCTCGGCCAGCAGCTCCATTTCGCGGCCGCGCGCGAGGAT
>Ga0228535_1002181_pt1 | contig 20724 bp, 17 predicted proteins | sample SJ1metagenome_FD_168457 | JGI IMG/M metagenome (GOLD analysis project Ga0228535, IMG submission 168457) | Enriched culture of PCE-dechlorinating microbial communities from Ithaca, New York, USA - SJ1 | ecosystem: Engineered > Modeled > Simulated communities (microbial... > Unclassified | place... | reverse complement strand
TGTGAAGATGCTTGAGGACTACATCGAGTATTACAACACTAGGCGTCTGCAGCGAAATCTTGGGATTCTGACGCCCATGGAGAAACATGAGAAGTATTTGCTTGTAGCATAACAAAACCCGCAAATTTCTGAATATGCTTCGCATATGTACGGAATTTGCGGGTATCACGGCACCTCGTGCCGTGTAATCCTTATTTTATTTCAGTGTCCTCTTGACGGGTAGCAGTTCAATTTTCGGAGGCAGCTTGTTTTTTTGGGATCAAAGAGAAACATTCTCTTCATTGGGATCAAAGAGAAACATTCTCTTCATTTCTTTGCTCTAATAGGAGCTTCTCAGCATCTGCTGCTTGCATAGGGCGATAATAATAAAAACCTTGCACTTCATCACAGGCGTTCGATGTCAAGAAACGCATCTGATTTTCGGTTTCAATACCTTCAGCGATCACATTCATTTCTAAGTTCTTCGCTAATTGAATAATGATTTTGGCAATGGCATCGTCTTTCTCGCTTTTGGAAATACTATGAACGAACTGCATATCCATTTTGATTCGGTCGACCGAAAGCGTTTTTAACCTTGAAAGAGAAGAGTATTCTGAGCCGAAATCGTCAATGGCAATTGATACCCCGAGTTCTTTTAGATCGCGTAAGACGGGTTCAATATTGAGTGATTTATTGGTGGCAATACTCTCTGTGATCTCAATCTCGAGATATTTAGGCTGAATGTTCGCTTCTGAGATCGTAGACTTGATCATCCCTAAAAAATCAGGATCAAGAAATTGGACGGGAGAAACATTAATAGCGATTTTAATGGTGTTGAGGTCCATATCTTGCCAACGCTTGATTTGAAGGCAAACGGTCTCCAAAACCCATTGACCAATCGGGTTGATCAATCGTGTGTGCTCAGCGAGGCTGATAAATTTTCCGGGAAGTAAGAGCCCTTTACTTGGATGATTCCAGCGTAAGAGTGCTTCAAAACCTACGATTTTATTATTGACAACGCTGATTTGCGGTTGATAATATACCTCAAGCTCATTGCGTTCCAGGGCGCGATACAAATGATTGGTCAATTCCATTTGTTCGGTTAAATCTTCTTTCATTAAGGGAGAACTGAACGCATAAGCGTTTTTGCCTCTGTTCTTAACGTTATACATCGCCATATCGGCACTCTTTAGTAATTGGTCGGAGGTCTCACCGTCCGTGGGGTAGACTGCGATACCTGCGCTGCAGGTAACAAAAAACTCCATCCCCTTCAAAATAAAGGGTGTATTGAAAAGCTTCATAAGGTGAGCTACTTTTTGATCCAGATCAGCTACTTCAGCAACATTCTTGATAATCAACAAGAATTCATCACCGCCAAAACGAGCAACTATATCTTCTTTGCTCATTGTTTGGGTGATTCTTTGTACGACTTGTTGGATCAGCTCATCTCCGATTTCGTGACCGAGAATGTCATTGACCGATTTGAATTCATCGAGATCGATAAAGACGACTCCAAAGATACGCCTGGCTTGATGAGATGATTTGATTTCTTTGTCCAATAATTCATTGAAACGCACGCGATTCGGAATATCGGTTAAGGTATCATGTAAAGCCATATGCGAAATCTTTTCTTGATTGTCTTCGATTTTGCCCAAAAGGGTATTGATTGATTTGCGCAAGAAGAAGAACTCCTTGTTACCGGTTTCGGCAAGCTTAGAATACTTGTTCTTTGTGGGGTCAATGATCAAGACTTCCTGCAATAAATCATCAAAGGGCTTGGTTAAAAGGCGGGTGAGGGCAAGCACGATCAATACAGCAGCAAAAGCGAATAGAAGGGTGTTCAAAATTGCAAAACTGACGGTGTTGCTCATGGAGGAGAGATAAAGAGTGCGAGGCATTTCAAAATCTAACTGAATGGACTCTTGTATTTGATATAGATTTCGAACCAGCAATGTCAGTTTTATGTAATCCTTCTCTCCGGAGTAGGTTTGGCTTAAGACACTTGTTAGCTCTGTAGGGTTGGTAACTTGCTCGGGGTTTTCTAAACCACCCGCGAAATAAAATTTCCAGCCGGATATTCGTTCTAAATCGGTAATAATGCTGTTCTTGAACTCTCTGCCAATGATCAAACGCCCGTTGGGGGCTTCTTCTACAACGGAATCCGTGATTTCAGTGGCGGAAACAAAGTAGAAGGCATCGCCCAGCTTAAGAATACTTGAAACGTCTTCTTCAAGCTGTAAGAAGGAGAGCCGGTCATCGGTTAGCTCAAAACTCTCGGGAAACTGAGTGAACTCTTGATCCTCCATGGAATAATACAACTGATAAACAATATTGTCGTTCAAATCAGTGAAGATCATAAAATTCAAGTTCAGGTTCTCAAAGGTGCTCTCATCTAAATTGTTTCTTATATAGTCATCATTGAGCCTTTCGATGAACTCGTAGGTGTCGTTCCAATGTCCCCAGTCATTTGCGGTGCCCTGGTTCTTTATTAATCGCTCTTGGAGATAGGTAGAGATACCATCAACAGCGGTGTTGATTTGATTCTCCTCCTGGAGCAGGATGAATCTCTCGAAAAAGATACCAAAGGAGACGTTCATGAATATAGTAAGTAAAACCATGAGTGGGATCACGGTCAACAAAATCTTGGTTTTAACTTTCAACATAACGCCTCCATTTCCAATAGCGATTGGAAAAATCTGTTGGTGTTTAGTTCCACACGGTTCTTGCTTTACCTTCTTTTTAGGTTACAAAAAACCTCTGATCTTAAATAAAAAGGCAGCCCTCTTTTGAGCGCTGCCTTTTGAATCTGCCTTTATTTGGTTGCTTAATTAAATCGATACGCTCTCAAAATCAAATCACTACTCAACAGTAATTCTTCACTGGTGCTAAGATGGAGGATCACGCTACCATGTTCGATTTCTTGGTCCGTATTATTGATCACGAAATCGTAGCCAATTTCATCGATTAATACGGCTTCGGAGGGGAGATTGAGACGAATCTGTAAGGAGTCCTCGTCAAAAGTGATTCGCGCTACATCGCGAAGCCGTGTCCAAATGATCTGATCATCTAAATAACTGACGCGCAGATCATCGCCTTGTGTATGTAGCAACGCAACAAATTCTTTGTACAATTGTTTCTGTTTGTCTGTGGCTTTTTCTAGGCAGTCTTCCACCTGTTTCTGAAAGGGATTGTGTCTCCCCAGTAGGTGAGGTAAGGGAAGTCGCTCAATGGACAATAGGTTTTCTCCATGATAATGACAGTTCAACAATTCAATTGCCACAGAGGTAAAGGAAGCGGTGCTGATTTCCGCCTCATTAAAGAAATCACTCAAGCATAGCAGGCGAGGTTGTTGCCACTGAACTTTTTCGGCAACTTCGGCGCCTAAATGATGTAAAACAAGCAAACGTACCTCGCTTTGGTGTTTTTGCAACCAAGCCATGGCGCTCAAACCTCGGCTGATGGGGTTTTGCAAAGGATGGGATCGGTAGACCAATACCACCGGTTGCATATTAAAATCCAGTGCCAAGGTATCGATGACATCATGTTCCATGGGGTAATTTCCGGTGATAAAGCGTAAACCAAATAAAACCGCTAAGTTCGCTTCGATTTGGCGCTTTTGTTCATCGCCGATTAGGGTTTCATCCATGCGGAGTTCTTCCAGTTGTTCTTCATTCATCCAGAAAAGTTTTACATTGCTCATTCGATTCTCTCCTTACTGTCCAATCGATACACTCAACAGCATTTCGCCGCTGTAGTTGTAGATTCCTTTTAGGTTAGTAGATTCAATAGAAAAAGTACGAGTGGTACGTTGATCAGATCACCCAGGAATCCCCCGCCTAAGGGAACCAATAGAAAGGCATCTTCTGCGGGACCGCGTTGCTCGGTAATCGCTTCCATGTTGGCAATAGCAGTAGGAGTAGCCCCTAAGGAATGTCCGATCATACCGGCCGTCATCACCGCAGCGTTGTAATCTCTACCCATGACTTTATAGGTTACATTCATACTGAAGAACACGGTGAAAAGGCATTGGCCAATCAGGATGATCAACAAGGGAACTGCTAATGCAGCGAGCTCCCACAACAGAAGCGACATGGAAGCCATGGAGAGGAAAACCACCAAAAAAAGATGCTGGAAGAACAGGAGGGTGGGTTGGTGCAGAGCGATCAGCGAGAAATTTTTTAGAATCAACCCAGCGAGCAGTCCTAAAAACATCGACAAAACCGAAGAGGGGATCGTTAGATCCGGTAAGAACCGTTCAAGGAGAGGAACAGAGGCGGCACTTAGGGTCAATAATATTGCCAGAAGAAATCCATGTTTCAAAAAACGTTCTAGGTTGAATTCCTTAATAAAACTCTGAAAAGCAGAGCGAGGTTCTTCTTCGGTCTTCTTTTGTGAGGTGTTTTTTACGGGTTGAGAGGATTGAAGTCGGTTTTTTTCCATGAGTTTTCGTGCAGCCGGTCCACCCAAAAAGGCACCGGCTACCAGTCCAAAGGTAGCAGCAGCTACTGCTGTGGCTTGTGCCGCAGGTACGCCTAAGGCTTCCGCAGTAGGTCCAATGGAAACAGCTAAGCCGTGACCTCCCACCATGGAAGCAGAACCTGCCAGAACCCCTAAAAAAGGAGCGATTCCCAAAAGAGTTGCCAGTAAAATGCCTGTAATGTTTTGCCCGATGATCATCAGACCACAGAGAAACCAGTATTGTAGGCCTCTGCGTCCCAATTTGCTCGACCCTTGAAAGGCAACGCTTAAACCGACTGTAGCAAAGAATCCAGACATCGCCGGTATTTGCAGTGTGGTGTCGAGGTGTATCACCCAAGAGCCATTGAGGTGACAGAGCAAATTGATCAAGGCAAAGAGTAGTCCCCCTAAGACCGGAGCCGGTATGAAAGAACGCCGTAGAAAAGAGCTCTTGCGAATCAAGGCTTGTCCTATATAATAGAGGAGGATCGATAATGCTAACGTTAAAATTGCATTGAGGCTTATCTGCATGGTTATCGGCTCCTCTCCTTTTTAGAATTAAGTATAGCATAGCTTGCTTATTCTAACCAGTTTTTTATGAAATATTCAAAATTTAATAAGGGTTTCCCTTTGTTGACGGCGAATGGTAAAGAGAACGCTGAACAAAACAGGGGAGGGTCGCTATGAACGAGAAACAACTTGTCATCTTAACCGGTATGTCCGGAGCCGGAAAGTCAACTGCTTTGCATGCTCTGGAAGATTTGGACTTCTTTTGTGTAGATAACTTACCACCCCTGCTTTTACCTCAATTGGTCAATATGCTGTATGAAACGTCACCGCAAATCAAGCGGATCGCGATTTGCGTTGATGTACGCGGGGGTGAATTGTTCACCACCATTTTTGCTGCCCTTAAGCAACTCGAGGCCGAGGGGATTGACTATGAAATTCTGTTTTTGGAAGCCAATGATGAGATCCTGATCAGACGTTATAAAGAGTCGCGCAGGCCACATCCTTTAATGCCCGAAGGCCGTTTGACCGAAGGTATTGCCAAGGAACGGAGTCAGTTGAGTTTCCTAAAAGGTAAAGCTAATTACATCTTGGATTCCTCGCACAATAATCCCCACCAGTTCAAGGAATCGATTCAAAGCCTGTTCCTGCAGGAAAAGCGCGATAAGAAATTGAAAGTGCAGGTTTTGTCGTTTGGATTCAAGTATGGCTTGCCAATCGATGCCGATTTGGTTTTCGATGTTCGTTTTATGCCCAATCCACATTGGGTGGCGGAATTAAAAGACAGAACCGGGGTCAGTCCCGCCGTCGCCAATTATGTGATGAATTGGCCAATCAGTCAAGAGTTCTATAAAAAGCTGATCGAGATGATTGCTTTTCTTCTACCGAATTACAAGCAAGAGGGAAAGGAACAATTGGTTTTGGCTATTGGTTGTACCGGTGGTCGACATCGCTCAGTCACCGTGGCGGAGAAGATCACCGAAGATTTAAGGATTTTGGGCTACCAAGTGAAGTTAACTCACCGGGATGTGGATCGCGCATCGGGTGATAATGAAAGAACCATTCAATGAACCGCTGGCTTCGTTGGTTTCTGCCAGGAATGAAAGTCAAACGGTGGCTGGCATTACTCTTGGTGGGAGCCGTCTGCACAGGCATAGGCTTCTATATTCTGTTCAGCATTGACATTCAAATGTTCAATCTCTATTTACAAGATCTAGTGTATCATATGACCGGTGCTCGCTGGGGGCAATATTTGGGGGCGCTTTTCTTATTGGCGGGGCTTTCTATGTTGATCTTGGGCTTGAATCGCATCTTCGTTGCCATGAAATTGACGCTATTGCCCGATGCAACCCCCCATTTGGCGGATCTGTTTTATCAAAAAAGGCAGCAGCGCCGAGGACCGAAAGTTGTCGTGATCGGAGGAGGTTCGGGTTTATCGGTGCTGTTGCGTGGTTTGAAACGCTATACCGGAAACTTGACAGCCGTGGTCACGGTATCGGATGACGGGGGTTCTTCCGGGATCTTGCGTGAAGAAATGGGTGCGATCCCACCGGGAGACATTCGTAACTGTATTTTAGCCATGGCCAATGCCGAACCCAGTTTACAGAGACTGTTTAATTATCGTTTTCAAGAGGGAAGAATGGCGGGTCATAATTTTGGTAATTTGTTTTTGACCGCCATGACCAGTGTCAACGATGGCAATTTTGAAAAGGCAATACAGGAGACCTCAAAAGTTCTCTCGGTTGTAGGTGAGGTTTATCCTGCAACCTTGCAATCGGTCACATTGATTGCTGAAACCTGTGAAGGGGAGCTTATCCTAGGCGAATCCAACATTGGCCATTCACATTCAAAAATCTGTGATTTGCGTTTGGAACCGCCGGATGTTCAACCGATGACCGAGGTATTACGGGCGATTGCAGAAGCCGATGCAGTCATCATGGGACCCGGCAGTCTTTACACCAGCATTTTGCCAAACTTGTTGGTCAGAGGGATTGCTGAAACCATTGCAAAGAGTCCTGCCATTAGTATTTATGTGGTCAATGTCATGTGTCAACCGGGAGAAACCGAAAACTTTACGGCTTCAGATCATGTGAGAATCGTCAATGATTATTTGGGCAAAGGTGTTTTAGATTACGCATTTGTTAATTCCGGTCTGGTTGCTCCCGATTGGAGAGATAAGTACTCTCAATCCGGAGGGAATCCGGTGATTAATGATCGGGTTGAGATTCAGAAAATGGGAATTAAAGTTTTTGAAAACGACTATGTGAAGTATCAAGAATATGTACGTCATGATGAAAATGTTTTGGCAAAAGACTTGATTGAATTGATTATCTCCGAAAGAATGACGCTTGAACAGCGAAGAGAGCTGACCTATACCCTACAGCGCGAGCGTAACGAGAATTAAGTTTTATTATGGTACCAGCCGAGAGGAGTTTTACTTTATGCCTGTTCCTTCGAGTCCCTATTTACTGCAAACCCCCTGGATTACCATACGTTGGTATGGTTTTCTGATCGGCATCGGCATGTTGATGGCCATCTTTGTCGGATTAAAGTTGATCAAACGAGCAGGTCTCGATGAAGAAGCGATGCTGGATGCTGTCCTTTGGGCTGTTCCCAGCGGCATTCTGGGAGCACGTCTTTATTATGTCTTGTTTCATTGGGATTACTATGGGACTCGGCTTTCCGAAGCGATTCGCATTTGGGAAGGAGGCCTCGCCATTCATGGAGGTCTCTTTGCCGGCGTCTTGGTAGCGTATCTCTATTTTAGACGACGCAAATTGGATTTTTGGCCGTACCTCGATCTGGCGATGCCGGCGCTCGCGTTAGCGCAAGCCATCGGTCGTTGGGGAAACTGGTTCAATCAGGAAGCCTTTGGCAGCGTGACTACCTTGCCTTGGGGGATGTTGATTCAAGGTCAGCTGGTCCATCCCACTTTTTTGTATGAATCGATTTGGGATCTAATACTCTTTGTTTTCTTATTTCGAGGACTGTGGAGCTTGAAGAAACCCATCGGATGGGCGACCGCACTTTACACTATTTGGTATTCCGTAGGCCGGTTTTTTATTGAAGGAATTCGAACCGACAGTGAATGGATGGGGCCGTTTCGTGCGGCACAGGTCTTTAGCTTGGTACTGATTGCAGTGGGTATGTTGATCTATTTCAAAAAAGTTAAAAACGCACCACCACAACAACAAAAAGGAGAGGATCCCTCATGAGTCGAGTAGAAACGATGAAACAAAAGATGTCGCAAGCAGGTTTCGATGCAGCCGTCATAGTTCCCGGGCCAAATTTCTTCTATCTAACCGGACTAACCATGCATTTGAGCGAGCGGATTACCATGGCTGTTTTTCCGTTACAGGGAGAACCCTTTGTGATTTGCCCAAAACTGGAAGCGGAGAAGATCCGCCGCATCACCGGCATTGAAAAGACCTATGCATGGTCCGACGAAGAAGGCCCAAAGATGGCAGCAAAGCAGGCTTTTGCAGATGCTGCATTGGCAGGAAAAAAGGTTGCTTGTGAGTACAGAGCCACCCGTTTACTGGAATGGGATCTGATCCTGAAGGCCTTAGATCAGAATGTGAAGATCGAACCATTGGATGAAATCCTGAATCAGATGCGTACCGTTAAAGACGAACATGAACTTGCCCTCATGGAAAAGGCGGTCATCTGTGTGGAAGAAGCGTTGAAAGCTGCACAGGCAATGATGAAGCCGGGAGTCAAAGAATTAGAAGTAGCTGCTCTTTTGGAGAGCACGATTCAAAAATTCGGAGGCAGTGGTGGTGGCAGCGTCATATCCGGAGAGCGCGGGTGTTTACCGCATGCAATCACTTCCGATAAAGAACTGGCAGAAGGGGAGACGGTCATATTAGACATTGTCGCCAAGTATAAAGGTTATACTGCCGACATCACCCGAACTTTTGCTATTGGTACGCTTCCTGAGGAGCTGAGGAAGATTTATCATGTTGTTTTAGAGGCGCAAACCTATGCCCGTGCGCATAGCAGACCTGGCATGACCGGAGAAGAATTAGATGCTTTGGCGCGAGATAAAATTACCGAAGCCGGCTATGGCGAATACTTTATACACCGAACCGGACACGGATTGGGCTTAGAAACACATGAGGAGCCGTATGTGGTCAAAGGAAACAAAGTACCCTTTGAAGTGGGCAATGCCTTCACCATTGAACCGGGCATCTACGTACCGGGCTTAGGTGGAGTGCGCATTGAAGACGACGCAGTCATGATCCACAACGGAGTCAAAATCCTGACCCATTATCCCCGCGAACTGATTGAATTACGATAAAGAGGCTACATAGATGATTTCACTGTTTATTGGATTGATTGGACTGAGTTTCCTATTCCTTTGGTATCGCTTCCCGCAAGATGAAAGTGGCCAGCTTATTCCCATAGCACAAAGAAAACAACAGCTTGGCGTGGGGATCATATTGGTGCTTTTTGGGGTTCTGGATTTCTTTGTGGCTCCCATGAATGAAATCATTCCTCTGATGGTTCGGTTGACTTCAGGTATTTTCTTGTTTGTGGTCGCCGGAAAGGCTTCACGTCAAGTAGCGACCCTTATTTACTATTTATGTGCGTTATTGATTTTGGTTCGCGGCTTGCTTGAGTTTATAGGCTTATAAAAAAAACAGGGACGGTTCTTGAGAGAACCGTCCCTGTTCAATAATTCTATTTGAGGTTTTGCACAATGCTGTGCGTGTCTTTGGCGATACCCAATTCTTCATTGGTGGGGATCACGAACACGCGAACTTTGGAACCGGGCTTGGTCAATTCTTTTTCTTTGATTTTGCGGTTCTTGTTCAGCTCTTCATCGATTTCGATGCCTAGGAAAGCAAAGTGTTTACAGATGTTGCCACGGAGAATGGCATCGTTTTCTCCAATTCCGGCGGTGAAGACAATGGCATCGACACCTTCCATGGCGGCAATGTAAGAGCCAATATATTTGCGCACTTTGTATTCAAACATTTGTAAGCTCAAAGCAGCACGTTCGTTACCGGCATTGGCAGCATTTTCAATATCTCGCATATCACTGGATACGCCGGAAATGCCGAAGACACCGGATTTTTTGTTGACTAAATCATTGAATTGATTGAAGTTCAAGTTTTCTTTTTGCATCAGGTAGCCAACGATCGCCGGATCAAAATCACCGCTGCGAGTTCCCATCATCACACCTTCCAACGGGGTGAAGCCCATGGAAGTGTCGTAAGATTGGCCGTTTTTGACTGCAGTAATGGAGGAACCGTTGCCGAGATGCGCGGTTACGATTTTCAATTCAGAAGCGGGCTTGTTCATCAATTTGGCGCAACGCTCCGAAACGAATTTATGCGATGTTCCATGGAAGCCGTAACGACGAACCTTGTATTTTTCATAAAGGCTGTAGGGTAAACCATAAAGGTAGACATGTTTGGGCATGGTAGCATGGAAAGCGGTGTCGAAAACACCTACGTTGGGAACTCCGGGGATATTGGCTTCCACTGCAGCAATACCCATAAGGTTGGGCGGGTTATGCAGAGGGGCTAATTCAATGTTGCGAGTCAACGCATCTTTTACAGCATCGGTGATCAAAACAGAACCGGAGAAATCTTCTCCGCCATGAACAACCCGATGACCCACTGCGCCGATTTGATCAAAAGAAGTGATAACACCATGCTCGGTGTCGGTCAACATATTCAAAACATTCTTAATGGCAACGGTGTGATCTGCCATGTTGGTCTTCACTTCAACTTCAGGACCTTTTCCTTGATGTACCATGAAAGAACCGTCTATACCAATTCGTTCCACTCGACCCTTGGCCATTACTGACTCATTCGTCATATCAAATAGTTGATACTTTAAAGAAGAACTACCACAGTTGAGAACCAATACTATCATGAACGTAACCTCCCAAATGAATTCGTGCTATATTTCTATTATACCCTTGAACAGTCGTGCGGTAAAGGGGGCAGTTGGAAAAGAAATGGGGAGAAAAGAAGGAATCCTCTGTTTCGAGGGCAAATTAGAGTATCAAATCAATTCCCTTGAAGGAGGAGAATCATGGTATCTTGGACAGAAATTCCCTGGAATGCGGTTATATGGTTGGTTTTCAGCGGGGTCATCATTTTTGGAATCAACCAGTATGAAGACAAGTTAAAAGGAAACGACCCAGAAGCTTTTGAAATTCGCAAGAAACAATTGACAATCTATGCTTATGTGATCAGCGGGTTGAGTATTATTCAAATCGTGATCCGCACCGAGTTGAACCCGGTCTTTTCCTATGGGGTCACGGCGTTCTTGTTCTTTTGGATGATGCGCACAGAGAAGGAAGCAGCAAAAAGAAAAGCAGCCCGCAATATGGGCGTGTTGATTGCGGTCTTGGCCTTCTTGGCGTTCTTAGGTGGTTTCTAGAGAACTTAGGAATCAACCCCGTCAAACCAGATGGCGGGGTCTTTTTGTGTCAGGTTATTTTACCAATCGAAAGATCGTAACCAAAAAGAAAGTAGCTGATGTCACTTGCCTCAAGATGAAATCAATCATCATATAGATCCCGATCGCTCCATAGCAGCCCGCGTTTTGGGCTTAGCCTGGCCAGTGATCGTGGAAAATTCCCTTATGACCATGGTCAATGTTGCTGACGTAGCCATGGTAGGAAGGTTAGGAAAGGTTGCTATTGCTTCAGCCAGTCTGCCTGGGTCGCCGATCTTTTTCAGTCAAGCACTTTTTTCAGCGATATCCATTGGCACCACTGCTTTGGTCGCACGCCTGATCGGTGCTCGCGAAAAAGATCAAGCCAACAAGGCCTTACGGCAGTCTTTTTTCATTGCCGTGATCCTTGGCCTTATTGTGACTGCGATTTTAGTAGGCTTTGCCCGACCGATCATGAGTCTAATGGGGGCTACCGGAGAAGTCTTGACCACCAGCAGCATGTATCTGAGGGTCAGTTGCAGTACGTTTTTCTTTATGACCTTATCCTTTATTTTAAACGGAGCCTTGCGTGGGGCCGGCGATACCAAAACCCCCATGGTCACCAATATCATCGCCAACTTGGTCAACTTATTTTTAAATTACGTTCTGATCCATGGCATCGCCTTCTTCCCGGAAATGGGAGTTGCCGGTGCTGCTTTAGCAACCGCTATTTCACGTGCCGTGGGTGGCTTGTTGGTCTTAGGAGTGACCTTGTCGAATAAGGCCAAATTGCATTTGGATTTGAGATTTCCTTGGACCATGGATGCCGATTTGATGCGACGTATGTTAAAAGTGGGGTTGCCCGCTGCCGGAGAACAATTCGTTATGCGCGGCAGTTCCATGATCATGACACGGATGATCACCGGCCTCGGAACATTGGCCTATGCCAGTCACTCCTTAGTCGCCAATTTTGAATCGGTTTCCTTTATGATTGGGTTAGGGTTCAGCATGTCTGCTTCTTCCTTAGTAGGGCAACATTTGGGTGCAAAAGACCAAGAGGGTGCCAATGCTTGCGGACACATGGCAGCCAAGGTTGCCGCCATAGCCATGGGAACCTTTGGAGCGATCTTCCTTTTGGTGCCACAGCTGATCATCGGAATTTATTCGACCGACCCTGAGGTGATCGCATTGGGTTCCAGCATTTTACGTATGGCCGGACTTTCTCAGATTCCGCTTGCTTTGAACATTGTATACTCAGGCGGACTGCGTGGAGCCGGAGATACCCAATATGTCTTTTGGGTTTCGGTTTTAGGAAACCTGGTTTTACGACTTGGATTGATCTATTTGTTCGCCTATGTCTTGGACTTCGGTGTCGTAGGTGCCTGGATCGGGACAACCATTGACGTTACGATTCGGAGTATCTTTATCGTATTGAGATTCCACAGCGGGAAATGGAGAAGTATCAAAGTATAACATAGGGTTTTTCATGGGAGGTGATTTTATGAAAACAGCTCGATTCGGAATCAGTATTTACGGAAATTCAGCGTTGGAGTGGGTACGCGGTCAAATCAAGCAAGCAGAGTCATTGGGAATGAAGTATGTGTTTACTTCACTGCATATCCCGGAGGAAAACCATGATCTGAAAGCGTCACTTGATCATCTACTTGGGTGTGCTCATGAAGCAGGGTTACAAGTCATTGCCGATATCAGCCCACTAACGTTGCAACGCTTAGGATTTAAGCATTGCAGCGAACTCATCGCCTTAGGGGTCGATTGGTGGCGTATGGACTATGGCTTTGATTTCAGTGAGTTGGTAACCTTGAGTCGTAAAACACCGGTCATGCTCAATGCTTCTCTAGTAGACGAAACTCTGTTACGCTTATTGCAACAAGAGCAGATTCCCGAGGCACATTTAGCAGCCTGTCATAATTTCTACCCCAAACCCTTTTCCGGTTTATCGTTAGAGTATATACAAGAACAAAATAACATGTGTCATCACTACGGTATCCCTGTTTTTGGTTTCATAGCCGGCGACGGCAGCAAACGGGGACCCATAGAAAAAGGCCTTCCCACCCTGGAAGAAACCCGGTGGCAAAGACCTTTGCTAGCTGCACTTACGCTACTCTATAGAGCCAAATGCGATGTTGTTTTGGTGGGGGACCCCGACTGTACGCCTGAAACTTGGCAGGAACTGGGACGATTATCGCAAGGCATCCTACACCTTCGTGCAAAGCTTCTACCTGAATGGGAACAGTATTATAATACCCTTCAACAGGAAAGAGTAGATAGCTCACCTTACGTGATCCGTTCGCTGACCAGCCGAGACTATGCTCAAGTTGGAGAGATGAGGGAAGCAGTTCAATATTCTCATACTCTGCGAAGAAAAGGGAGTATTTGGGTCGCTAACCAGCAGTATCGCCGCTATTCCGGAGAGCTGGAAATCGCGCGTCAAGATCTGCCTGCCGATCCATGGCAGAATCATATTGGACAAATCATTGAAGAAGATCTTGAAGTTCTTGAGTATGTTCGTCAAGGAATGCGTTATTGTTTGATCAAAGCGACCTAAGCGAGTAATAATACAAGGAAGCTTGGTCCTTGACCTCGAATTGTTGAGCGGTATACAAGTGCCTAGCAGGTAGATTGGCTTCACTTACGGCCAATTCCACAGCGGGGGCTTCCATTGCCTCAAAAGCCCGCATCACATGACGTAGTAATTTGCCTCCCAATCCTAGACCAGAAAACTCTGGAAGGATACCAAAGGCGGAAATAAAGCCTTGCCCTTCTTCACCCCAACTGCACAACGCTAATCCGGCTTGGTGATTCCTATATTTTAACAAGGTGGAAATGCTGGGATCAAAGATGCCAAAGCGACCTGAATAGGTTTCTGCGAGGAAGCGTTGACAACCGACCATATGGCGAATGCTTGGATCCCATTTGCTCTCTTCGCTGCTGCGAAATAAATCCAACAACATTCGGGAAGCCGATTTTGTGAAGGAATCCTGCCAAGGAAGCATTTGGATATCCGGATGCAATTCTTCCGCGAAGCGAAAAGGAACATCGGCGCGCAACAATAATCGAGGGCTGTGTTGAAAGCCCTGAGCGAGCAATGCCTTTTGCAAAGCAGAGCCAAACCAGGGTATAAAGTCACAGCGCACCATGCGGATTTGCTCGTCCCCTTGGCATAATTGTAGGAGTCCGCTAATCAGATGCCCCAATAATGCTTTGGACGGTTTCTCATAGGTAGCGTAGGCAAAGTCGATTTGACAAATGGGCTCTTTTAGATGATAAATCAAAAAAGCATAGACTGTATTCTGATCCGCTATCACCAAGCCTTGGTGACTTTCCAATAAGTCGCGCAGGTTCTGCATGGTAGAGGTTCGGCTGAAGATCGAATCTTCCAGACTCTGATCGATCTCTGCCAATAGGGGTTCAAGCCTTAAATCGTGGGCTTGCAATCTGGAGATCTGCATAGAATCAACCCAATTCTTTAAAATTTAAGGGATACGAGCATAACCATTCTGTTCACCCTTAAGCACTTCCTTCTTAATGTTTTAAATTTCATGGTGAGGTGAACCTGTTATGAGAGAAGATGTCCTATACAGCATTGAAGAACGTATCGAGATCCGACGCGATGCCGAAGCAATTTTAGAAACAGCCGGAGTTGGCGCAGGCTCAGTAACCTTGGTCCAAGGGGCTTCGATGTATCATTTGATCAGTGTTTTATTGAAAGCAGGAGTGCCCTTAGCTGCAACGTCGTATGATCTTGAGAGTTTCCAATTAGCCCATATCAGCCGTTCACAACAGCAACTCTTGCGCTTAACAGATCAGGAGAAAGTCACTCGGGTCGTGGAGCCAAGCAATGGCTTGGTTTTGCGTTTCCCAGGTACGGTTGGGCAGGCACCGGTCCTCTATTTGGGAGTCAAAAAAAGAGAAGCTTTGCCAGGTCTGAAACTTTGTCAATTCTCGTTACCGGAATGGTTTTTACCCATCGATTATCATGTGGCATTTATTGGAGAAGACGGCTTCACCGTAAAACAAGAAGAAGTCGACCGATACCTTATACGCCAAATGCAAGGGTTGGAGACCCCTCCTGAAGTCTACAGCTATTTGACTGAAGGAATCGGCTTGGTCATCCACGTTGCACCGAAAACCTTTTCCTACCGCTTTCCGGAGCTCTCTTTGGAGAGGGTTGCTCACTGGTCCATGGATGAGTTGGCACGAGAAGCAGAAGAAATGATGGGGCGGTTGCGCTCATATCGTCCCTTTGCAGAAGAACTATAAAAAGGAGGAATGACAATTGAACCCTATTAATCGTGAGAGTCTAAGTGTTCTGATCAAGGCACGCTACCCATTGCTTTATATCCCCTCCTGGGAAGAAAAGCGCATCATAGATACGCTCCATGAGGTCGCTTTAGCCGGACCGGTCACCAAAGTGGTCTATACATGGACCGTTGCCACTGGTCTGACCCGACGCAATCTACCTCCCATTCCCAATACAGTGGAACCGTTAGCAGCGTTGGAGTTTGTTGAAAAATTCGACCGCCCGGCTATCTTTATTTTCTTGGATTTTCATCCTTTCTTGGAAGCCAGAAATGTAACGGTGCGAAAGCTGAAAAACTTAGCCGGAAAAATCAAGCAGGACTTCAAAACGATCGTTTTGGTCAGTCCCACCTTGAACATCCCAGTGGAACTTCAAAAAGTGGTCACCGTAGTAGATTTCCTTTTACCTGGGGAAGCTGAAATCAATACACTTTTAGATATGGTGGTCAGCCAGCAGGGAGAACGTCAGTATCGGGTGGAATTAACCCCTGCGGAACGCGAGAAAATGGTCAAAGCCGCACAAGGGTTGACCTTGGACGAAATCGAAAATGCATTTTCGAAAGCGGTTGTTACGGACGGTGTGCTCAATGCAGACGATATTGACCTGATCTTGGAAGAAAAACGTCAGGTGATCCGCAAGACCGGGATGTTGGAGTATTATCCGATCAACGAAGGCATGGAATCGGTCGGCGGACTCGGCAACTTAAAAGAATGGCTTCGCAAACGCGGCCGTTCCTTTACCGATGAAGCAAAGGCCTTTGGTTTACCGGCACCAAAAGGTGTGCTCATCACCGGTATGCCGGGTTGTGGTAAAAGTTTGACCGCCAAAGCCGCGTCCTCACTCTGGCAACTTCCTCTCCTTCGTTTGGATATGGGCAAGATCTTTGCCGGTATTGTGGGTTCTTCGGAAGAAAACATGCGTAAAGCCATTCAGACCGCCGAGGCCATTGCCCCGTGCATCTTGTGGATCGACGAAATTGAGAAAGGCTTAGCCGGTAGCAGTGGTAGTGGGGATTCCGGTGTCACAGCTCGTGTATTTGGCACCTTTTTAACCTGGATGCAAGAAAAAACAGCGGCAGTTTTTGTGTTTGCCACCGCCAATGCCATTGAACGTTTACCGGCGGAGTTATTACGCAAAGGCCGGTTCGATGAAATCTTCTTTGTCGATCTGCCACAGGTTCGAGAGCGCGAAGATATATTTAAAATCCATCTACAAAAGAGAGGTAAGAACCTTAAGGAGTTTGATTTAGTCGCTCTTTCGGCTGCTTCTGAAGGTTACAGCGGTTCCGAGATTGAGCAATCGGTCATCACCGGAATGGTGGAAGCTTTTGATGAGAACCGCATTTTGGTTCAACAAGATATCATTACGGGTTTAGGAAAAACCGTACCGCTTTACGCTACTATGCGTGAACATATGTTGATGTTGCGCTTGTGGGCAGAGGAGAGGGCCGTCATGGCTGCTAAACCGGAGGAAGCGATCACTGAAGTAGTAGAGAGCGTTGAGCCTATACCGCAAGTTACAGAGGAAGCCATAGAAACCCAAACCCCTTCAGATGAGAAACCGAACACACCAAAACCCAGAGTCAAACGTACAACCAAAAAAACCACCCCAAGCAAAGAGTAAGGAATTGAAAGGAAGTTTATTCATGAACATTATGACACAATACCCAAAACTCAAAGAAACGCGCCAATGGTTTTTAGACCATGTGGAGGATATGCTCCAAGAAGACATTGCCATTTGCCAAGTGCCCTCTCCCAGCTGGGATGAAGGGGATCGAGCGGTCTATTTGAAAGATCGCTTTATCCGATTAGGACTCGAAGAGGTTTCCATTGATGCTGCGCTCAACGTCATTGGTTGGTATCGGGGAACCGGAAAAGGCCCGGTCGTTATGTTGGCAGCACATCATGATACCGTCTTCCCGCGCGAGACCGATTTGACCGTTACCCGCAAAGATGGCCGACTTTATGCACCGGGCATCCGCGATAACTCGTTCGGCGTTACCAGCATGATCTGGCTGATCGAAGCCCTGAAAGCTAACAATATTTCCTTACCGGGTGATTTACTCTGCGTTGCCACCTCCGGAGAAGAAGGATTGGGCGATCTCAAAGGCATGAAAGAAGCGATGAAAACGTATCATAAACAAGTGGATTATGTTTTGGTCATTGACGGTGCTTTGGGTGGGATCACCAATGGAGGTATTACCAGCCGACGTTTAGAAGTCATTGTCACGACTGGAGGCGGACACAGTTACGGAGCCTTTGGAGTCCCCAGCGCTATTCACACTTTAGGGAAAATGATTGCCAAAATTGCTGAGATTCAGGTTCCCAAAAATCCGAAGACCACATACAATGTAGGAGTCATTGAAGGCGGCACATCGATCAACACGATTGCAGCCCGAGCCTCTTTCTTATTGGATATGCGTTCCCAACAACGCCCTGCTTTGGAAAAAGTAGAAGAGCAAGTTCGTGGGATCATTGCCGAGGTCGAGAAAGCCGACGGCGTTCAAGTAGAAGTTGTGCTGAAGGGAGATCGACCGGGCGGGGAAACTCCGGCAGATCATCCGCTGGTTGTTACACTTCAAGAAATTCTGCAGGATTTGGGCTTGTCCACTGAAACAAGCGCCAGTTCCACCGATGCCAATGTAGCTATGGCGTACGATGTTCCAGCCGTATGCTTTGGCTGTGCCTATGGTGGTAATGCCCATCGCACCGATGAATGGTTGCAAATCGAGGGAATCGATTTGGGAATGACCCTCTTTATCAACAGTGTTTGTGCAGTCATGGGACTTCCCAAGCGGATCTAAATTGTCAGCAAGCCCTTAAGAGAATCCTCTTAAGGGCTTGTTTTTTTGATATAATCGACGCAAACAGCCACATTGAGGATATATCGTCACGCATTGGCGTGAAATCGACTGTCATGGTAATTTAACGAAATATTTGCCTGAATTCGGGTTAAATATCTTGCTTTTTTTGCCATTGTGAGATACACTTAACAATGGAGGTGAAAGACATGGAAGGTGACCCCGGAAGTAGTAGAACTCCGGATCAAAAGCAAAATCAAAATACGAATGTCGTCGGGAGCCCAGCCATGGATTTCATCCAAGGTTGTTCATAGGCTCTTCTCGGCATCGTTGCAGAGGAGGGAAAAACAATGATTTACATTTTCAAGACCGACGAGAACAACCGTTTGCAGGCTATGACTAGCATTGAAAAAGGCTGCTGGGTGCATTTGGTAAAGCCAACCGAAGCCGAGATCCAACGCGTAATCAGTGAAACCGATGTGTTACCCGAATTCGTCCAAGCTGCTTTGGATGACGAAGAACGCGCCCGTATCGAAACCGATGAGGGACAAACGCTCATCGTAGTCGATACACCCTTTCGCGAACCGGGAGCCGATGCAGGAATATTATCGACCATACCGGTAGCCATGATTATCTTACCCAAGGTCTTATTGACTGTGTGCTTATATGAAAACACGATGATCGATGATTTTGTCAAAGGAAGAGTCCGCAATGTTGAGACTTCCTATAAGACAAGAACGATCTTGCAAATGCTCTACCGTAATGCCACTCGCTTTATGATGCATTTGCGTCAAATTTCCAAGCAAAGCCGCGAAGTGGAAGAAGCGCTACATGCCTCGACTGAGAATAAAGAGCTAATACAAATGATGTCTTTGCAAAAGAGCTTGATCTACTTTTCCACCGCCTTAAAATCCAATGAAGTTGTTTTGGAGAAGATGGTCCGGCATGAGCAGGTCAAGAATTATCCGGAAGACGCTGAGATCCTCGAGGACGTTATCATTGAAAACAAACAGGCCATTGAGATGACCGATATTTATAGCAATCTACTTACCGGCACCATGGATGCCTTTGCCTCAATCATCAGCAACAACCTCAATATTGTTATGCGTTTCTTAGCCTCGGTGACCATTGTTTTGGCGATTCCAACCATGGTTGCCAGTTTCTACGGAATGAACATCAACTCCGTGCCATTTACCGACTCCCCATTCTCCTTCTTCGTAATTATTATGCTAGCCTTACTTCTTGGTATCTTGGTCGCTTTTTGGCTGAAGAGAAGAAGAATGTTTTAGAATCGATCATAGAAAAAAGGGTCCGTTTCAGAAGAGACGGACCCTTTTTCTCGATGTGTGCCCGGTGAGCGCACGCTCTAATGGGTGAAAGTCCCGAACCCACCCGGTAGCGGGAAGGGTATAGCCGAACACCAAGGGTGTCCATCGCGAGGTGGAATCTGAAGAAAGGTGAAGGCAAATCTCTGACCTGACGAACAGAAATTTCATTTGGCCGCAAGTGAGGGTAAGACTGCATCACAAGTTGAAGCCCAATAGCTACCCGGAATCATTTGAGGTAAATGAGGCAGGCAGATGGAGAGAAAGAATGTGTGAGTACCCGGGGAGATCTCGCAAGCGTAGTCAAGGAAGCCTATTCTGAGACGACGTAGTAACAACGAATTGCGAGAAGTCAGCAGAGGCCATAGTACCATGGGAAAAAAATGGGAAGGGCCGAACAAACGTAAATCCGATGAACGGACGAAGGGAGGTCCAAGCAATGAAAGCAGAATATCTTGAAACCAAGAGCTACCAGCAAAGGGATAACGCGGAACGTGAAGAGAATGCAGGAGCGCACAGCAAGGACCATCGGGAAGACGAAGAAGCGGATGGTGCAGAGTTGCTTGAAAGGATACTGGACAGAGAAAATCTGAACAAAGCCTACAAGCGTGTGAAAGCCAATAAAGGAGCGCCCGGAATCGACGGAATGACCGTGGAGGATGCTCTAAATTGGTTAAGAGGACACAGGGAAGAGCTTCTGGAAAGCATACGCAGTGGCAAATACAAGCCACAACCGGTGCGACGGAAAGAAATCCCGAAAGCAGACGGAGGAATACGACAGTTAGGAATCCCGACCGTAGTAGACCGCGTCATCCAGCAGGCAATAGCCCAACAGCTAACCCCCATCTACGAACCATTATTCTCGGAGAATAGCTTTGGCTATCGTCCGGGAAAGAGCGCGCAGATGGCTATCCAAAAGGTGAAGGAATATGCGGAAC
>Ga0228535_1002180_pt1 | contig 20726 bp, 17 predicted proteins | sample SJ1metagenome_FD_168457 | JGI IMG/M metagenome (GOLD analysis project Ga0228535, IMG submission 168457) | Enriched culture of PCE-dechlorinating microbial communities from Ithaca, New York, USA - SJ1 | ecosystem: Engineered > Modeled > Simulated communities (microbial... > Unclassified | place... | reverse complement strand
GCGCAGCTCCATATCCCCCGGGTGTACAAGTGGATCATCAAGTACATCACTCCCGCATTTCTCCTGGTGATTCTCGGTACATGGATCATGCAGCAGGGGTGGTCGACCATGATCATGGAAAATGTCAAGGCGGAAGACATGCCCTATGTCCTCTGCACCCGTATTGGACTGCTGACCCTGTTTTTGGTTCTCGCGATACTGGTTCATATATGGCATAAAAAATTTTATCAGGAGGAAGGGAAATGACCTTTTACGGTTGGCTTTTCATGGGGATATCCTGGACGCTGATCATCTCCCTGGCGGTGTTCTGTTTCAGGCGGGTCCTGCGGGGAAACAATGGTGGTATGTAGGGAAGAGCGGATAAGGCGATGCGCCTTAAGGGCGGATTCAAATAACATGAAAATTGTGAGACAAACATGACAGAAGAAAACAAAGAATTGGTTAGTCCGGATGACGGAAAAAGTTTTGCCGAACTGCTTGAGGAATCGGGAATCAAAAGCGATTATCTTCGGCCGGGACAGAAAGTGGAGGCCGTTATCGTCAAGATTACGCCAGAATGGATCTTTCTCGCCCTGGGCGGGAAGAGCGAAGGTTATCTGGACCGGCGTGAGTTGCAGGACGAGGAGGGAAACCTGTCCGTGAAGGAAGGGGATCGCATTTCCGCCTATTTCCTGTCGTCGAAGCATAATGAAAAACTCTTCACCACGAAAGTCGGCAGCGGTGAGGCGGGCCAGTCCTTCCTTGAAGAGGCCTATCGAAACGGGATTCCCGTCGAAGGCGTGGTGGAAAGGGAAATCAAGGGCGGTTTTGAAATCAAGGTTGCCGGAAATATCCGGGGTTTTTGCCCCTATTCCCAGATGGGACTCCAGAGAGTGGACAATCCCCAGGACTATGCCGGGGCAAAATTGACCTTCCGGATCATGGAGTACGGTGAAAAGGGCCGGAAGCTTGTCTTATCCAGCCGCGCGATCCTCGAGGAGGAACAGAGGCAGAAAAGAGAGCAGATCAGGGGCACCCTGCAAGAGGGCATGATCTTGAAAGGCAAGGTGGTATCGCTTCAGAAATTCGGTGCATTTGTCGACCTGGACGGCATTCAGGGGCTTATTCCCATGTCGGAAATCGGCTGGGAGCGGGTGGAGAATATTCACGACGTTCTGGTCGTCGGCCAGGAAGTCGAGGTCCGAATCATCCGGATCGACTGGACGAAGGATCAACTATCCCTGAGCCTGAAGCAGTGCATGCCCGATCCCTGGGATACGGTCGATCAGACCTTTTTCGGTGGGTCCGTTCACACGGGCCGGGTTGTCCGCCTGACGAAGTTCGGGGCTTTTGTCAGCCTGGCCCCCGGTATCGACGGCCTCATTCATATTTCGAAACTGGGCAAGGGAAAACGGATCAATCATCCGGCAGAAGTGCTTGCCGTCGGCCAGACGCTGCAGGTTCAGGTCGAAAGTACGGACCGTGAGCAAAAACGCGTTTCCCTTTCACTGGTTCAGGCGGCGAACGAAGAAAAAACCGTTTCCGAAGAAGCCGGAGATTATCGGTCTTACATCGGCAAACCGGCATCGTCTTTGGGTTCACTGGGAGATTTGCTCAAGTTCAAGAGCACAGGGGAAAAGAAAACAAAATAAGGGTGAGATTTCCTTTATGATTCGATTCTTCGCGGAGTTGATCCTTGGACGAAGCGACGGACTCAGAATGACTTCGAATGTAAATCGGCTGTTGCGACACGGCCTCCGAATCCGGCATGACGTTTTGAATATTTGCTTGCCGATGTAACAAGAACATCCGTTCGGTTAACGAGGAGGGGTTTGCACGGGGGGCGCTATGAATTGTTTTGTACGTTCACTTAACGATGGGCGACGATGCATCCGGAATATTCTGCCCGGTTCAGGAATCGCCGGGATGAGAAAGTGTTTTAACCATGGGCCGATCTGATACTCCCCATAGGCCATTTCCCGATGGGATGCACGGTTCCGGTGCGCTCCTGTCGTCCATTTTCGATGCCGTTCCCGATGCAATTCTGGGTATCCGGGAAAGAGACATTTCCTTTGCCAACCATGCCGTCGCAGCTGTATTCGGCTGGAAAATCGAGGAATTGGTCGGCCGGAGTATCCGTGTTCTCTACCGCTCCGACGAAGAGTATGAGGAGATCGGCCGGCAGTTTTACCCTGTCCTGGAGTCCCAGAGGACCTTTGACGCCCTTTTCCCCTGCCGCCATCGAAGCGGGAAAGATATCATGTGCCATGTCCGTGTTTCCCGGATCGGGGAAGATCTGCAGGACAAGATGATCGTCGCCACCTATCGGGATGTAACGGAGCAGTGGGAGACCGACAATCGCCTGAAGAAGACCAATGAAAAACTGGATCGGCAGGTGAAGGCGTGTAAATCGGGGCTGCGGGAGGCGCATGCCAGGGTTGAAACGGAGATTGAGAAGAACCGCGCCGATGGGGAGAAGCTGCAGCGTTTGGAAGAGCAGCAGACCCTTATCCTGAATACCGCCTTCGAAACCACTTGCCGCGACTATGACGGGAATATCCATTGCCTGGATTATTCGTCAAAACCGATTCGGGATGCGCAGGGCCATGTCCTGATGGTCCTTGCCGAAGGCCGCGATATTACGGATCGCCATGAGATGGAAGAGATCGTCCGGGAATCCGAAAAGAATTATCGCACGATTTTCGATGCCGTAAACGACGGCATTTTTATTCATGATCTCAAAACGGGGGAGATTCTGGACGTCAATCTGAAGGCTCTCGAAATATTCGGATACCGATCCAAGGTAGAGGTCCAGGGGATGACCGTGGAAGCCTTCAGCACCAACGAACCACCCTGTACCGCGGAAAATGCCCTTAACTTTATTCATAAAGCGGCGTCGGAGGGCCCCCAGCTCTTTTCCTGGCAGGTGAAAACGAGGAATGGTCAAACCGTTTGGGTAGAGGTCAGCCTGAAGAAGGCGTCCTTGAAAAAGCGGGACTGTATCCTAGCCGTTGTTCGGGATGTTACGAAACGGAAAAGAGGGGAAGAAGAGAAGCGAAGGCTGGAGACTCAGATCCAGCAGACCCTGAAGATGGAAGCCATCGGTACCCTGGCGGGGGGAATCGCCCATGACTTCAACAATCTCCTGATGGGGATCCAGGGGTATACCTCGCTGATGCTGATGAGTGCAGAGCCGGGACAATCCTGCTACGAGAGGCTCAAGTCCATTGAACAACAGGTCTTGACCGGTGCGGACCTGACCAAGCAATTACTGGGCTTTGCCAGAAGGGGGCGTTATGAAGTGAAGACAACCGATTTGAATGATCTGGTTCGCCGTACCGCCGAGATGTTCGGGCGGACGAAGAAAGATATCCACATCCAGGAGAAGTACGAGGAAATTCTCTGGCCGGTGGATGTGGACCCGGGGCAGATCGAACAGGCCCTGCTGAATCTTTTTGTCAATGCCTGGCAGGCCATGCCCGGCGGGGGAACTCTCTCCCTCGAAACCCAAAACGCGATCCTTGAGGAGGATTATGTCAAGCCTCATGAAATCCATGGCGGAGCCTATGTCAAGCTGTCCGTGACGGATACGGGCGTCGGTATGGATAAGCAGACCTGTCTGCGTATTTTCGAACCTTTTTTCACAACCAAGGAGATGAGCCGCGGTACCGGTCTGGGGCTGGCGTACACCTACGGGATCATCAGAGGTCACGGCGGCATGATCAATGTCTACAGCGAGCGCGGCCACGGTACGACGTTCAATATCTATCTTCCGGCCTCCGGCCCGGCTGTTTCGCCTGGTGTGAAACTCCGCGCGGAGTTGCGCGAGGGACAGGAAACAATCCTTCTCGTCGATGACGAAAATATCATTGTCGAGGTAACCCAGGAGATTCTCGAAGAGTTGGGATACCGGGTCCTGATCGCCCGCAACGGCGAGGAGGCCGTGGAGATTTACGGGCGGGACAAGGGAAAGATCGACCTGGTCATTCTGGATATGATCATGCCCGGCATCGGCGGCGGTGAGGTGTATGACCGTCTGAAAGAGATGAATCCCGGCGTGAAGGTGATTCTATCCAGCGGTTACAGCATCAACGGCGAGGCCATGGATATTCTCGACAGAGGAGTCCGCGTCTTCCTGCAGAAGCCTTTTACCGCGACGGAACTTTCCGGCCGTATCCGTGAAGTTCTGGATGAGAAATGATCCGTTTGGGTGGAGAGGGGACCATGGGCGACGGGTTTCTCCGCCACCCATGGTTGAGGAGGGTAAGCTGGCCGACAGGAGCAGCACCGGGTGAAAGGAGGGTGATGCTGCTACGTTTTCTGCCGGATCAGCTTTTTCACCAGCCTGATACCCGCCGGTTCAGGAATGGATTCTTTTTCTCCGGCCTTTACGGTATTGCGATAGCGGAGATACTTTCCAATCAATACAACCGCCAGCATACAGAAGCCTTCGATGGAGTAAATCAAGGCAGCTGATGGCTGCAGCCAGGAGGCTATTGCCGGGTCCGTCAAGACCATTTCTCCCGCAACCCTGCCCAGAATTGCCGCACCGAGCACGATGATGATCGGGTAGCGGTCCATGAGTATCGAAAGCAACTGTGCGGTAAAAATGACGATCGGGATACTCAGCACCAAGCCGAAGATCAGCAGAAGGAGGTGTTCACCGGCGGCCCCGGCGATCGCCAGGACGTTGTCCAGGGACATGGTTAAATCGGCGATCAGAATGATTTGAATGGCTTGTCTCAAGGTCGTTGCCTGCTTGACATTTTCGCCTGAGTCAGCGTCGGTGAACAGTTTGAGTGCTATCCAGAAAATCAGGACCCCACCGACCAGTTTCAGAAAACTGATTTTCAGCAGCAAAGCCACAAAAAATGTGAGGATGATCCTCAATACGACGGCAGCGCCTGTTCCGAAAATCATCCCCTTAACGCGATTGCTTTTTTCCAGATTTCTGACGGCCATGGCGATCAAAACAGCGTTATCACCCGACAAGATCAGGTTGATGAAGACGATGTTCAGCATCGCCATGAAAAAAGCAAAATTAAACTGAACCTGGAAAAGCGTTCCCCAATCAAAGTTCATGTAAAGCCTCCTTCTTGAAACAGAAAAGCTGAAAAGTTGGCTCTTTTTATATAATAAAATGGTTTTAAGGGAATATGATGAAGATATAATTTAAATAGATGTAAAAGATATATATTATGTTTGCGAGCCGGTGTTATCAGAGAAATCCGTCGATAAGCTCATTTCTGGAAAGCAGGTTTCAACCGTATGCAATAAGAATAACTAAACTTTATAAGTTTAATCCTTATATTATGGCAGGGAAAGCAGGTAGGAACGGAGATTGATTTTTTTGTTCGTCAGACCGAGCTTCTTGCGGATATGGTTCCGGTGCAACTCAATGGCTCCGGAACAGACGTTCATGATGGAGGCGATCTCCTTGGTGGTCTTGCCGTCCCTGACCAGGGTCGCGACCTGGATTTCCTTGGGGGTGAATCGCCGGTACTTGGTGGACATTTTGACCAGAAACGGCGAAATGATGTCGTTCATGTGGCTGTCCAGAATGGAAAGGTAAGCGTCCTGGTCAGGGCTGAGGTGAGTGCCTTTCAGTTTTTCCACATACGGCATGACCATTTCCTTGACGTTGGTCAAAACCCGCTCTTCAAGATCGTTCTTGTCTTCTTCCCGTTTTTTCAGCAGAACGGTGAGGGCCGTATTCAGCTCTTCGAGATTTCTGGACTTGATTTCCAGCTCCTTCTCCCGCTTTTTCAGCACCTCCTCCATGCGCCTTCGTTCTTCGACTTCCTGCTCCAGTTCGGCGTTCAAACGCGTGAGATCCGCAGTTCTTTCACGGACTCGGTTCTCCAGGTCCTCCAGGGTCTTCTGGAGGAGTTCCTCGGTTTCCTTCCTTTTCGTGATATCGTTATTGATCTGCAGGACCGCCGTCGGATTGCCTTCCAAGTCCCGCCGTAGAGCCCAACGGCTCTCGACGATGATGGTGGTCAGGTTGTTGCGTGTCTGCTGGATCAGTTCCCCCGACCAGAATCCCTTTTCTATAAATTCGGCATGAATATTTTCCAGCGGTTCGGGGAACTGGGTCTGGAGGAGCTCGTGGGTATTCTGTCCGATCACTTCCGTCCTCGGCCATCCGTATTTCTTCTCCGCCCCATGGTTCCAGAAGACAATCCGGAAATCCATATCCAGAACCATGATGATGTCCTCTGCCAGATCGATCAGCTCGGACTGCTCCTGGAGACGGATCTTCTGCTTTTTCAGGAGATCTTCCGTCCGTTCGCCTTCGGGATAAAGGACCGCCATTTCGAAGAAATGGAGGTACAGGTCCGTCATGTCTTCTTCTTCGGGAGTTTCGGCAACTTTTTTGGGGTAAGGATCGTTTTTCATCGGATCATCCGGTTTTTTTCTGTTGATCATACGAACAAAAAAAGCGGACTGTCAACATGAAAGGTATGATGTGATTTTTAGAACCTGGATAGCCCAAGAAATATCGCATACAGTATCAAAAAACCCGGTTTTTCTTGCGACAGCCCACATTTCTGACGGAGTTGACGTAACACAGAACCGATGGCGATGCTTAGATCGTCAACGTTCCGTGATAGAGTCATTTTTATAGTGTGAATTCAGGTTTTCTTATGGTGAAAAAATTGCGGAGAAGTTGATCGGAGGAATCCGGGATTGATTCCATTGTGCACCTATTCCTTCGGCAATTGAATCACTCAATTCACGTCATTCCGTCGAAAGACGGAATCCGGAATGAATTTGACCGGATGCCGGATCGAGAGGCTGTGTCGTAATGTCATTCTGAGCCGTCAGGTGAAGAATCTCGTTTCTTAACATCCTGTTATGATTCAATTCTTTGCGGAGTTTGTCCTTGAACGAAGCGAAGGATTCAGAATGACCTCAAACGTCAATCGGGTATTTCCTGTTCATGGCTCTCCATCATCAGGAAAGATTTTCTTGAAAAATTCAATCAAGGATTACTGCAGGTTGGGACGGTTCGATAGTTGGGAATGGTAAAATTTCTCCGGGAGAGATTCGCAGCTAAAAAACAGCATTTCCAAAAATATAAATAAGTTGTAAAGTTTCTCAGGTTTTGGGCGGGCAGGTCGATTTGTTTTTTAACAATCCCAATCAAGCAAGGGAGGTTCGTATGAAGAAAATTTTCATGATCATTGTTTGCGCCGTGTTTCTCTGGTCATCGCCGGTCTTTGCCGCAGGTCCGAAAACCTACCAGGTAACGGGGCCGGTTCTGGAAATCAAGGGGAATGTGATTGTCGTGCAGAAGGGAAAGGAGAAGTGGGAAATCCTCAAGGATGCCGCAACCAAAGTGAAAGGCGATCTTAAGGTCGGCTCCAAAGTGACCATTGATTACACGATGAAGGCGGCCGCGATTGAGGTGAAGGGCGCGTCCAAGTAAGCGACGCGGTAGCGGCATCCGCCGTTGAACGGAGTAAACCCGGCCGGAAATCCGCTGTTTTGCAGGAAGACGGCTGTTTGCCGGCCGGGAACGAATTTTCTTCTGCTCCGTGACGAGGGGTTTTTTTCGCCCCCGATCGGTGTCCATTCCGAAAAATCCGGGGGATTACGAAGGAAAACTGGTCAAGGTGAGCGGCGCCTTCAGGGAAAGCAGGAATATTCCCCTCACGAAAGGCTTCAAACTGAAAGATGAAACGGGCGGAATAGCCGTGTTGTTTTTCGCGGGGCCGTCAAAATGACCGCCTCGCAAAGAGTCCGTTCCCGTCGTTCTGAGAAGTTCCGGAGAGGAAGAATCTATTGTGGCATTAGATCTTTCGCTGGAGCTCAGGGTGACATCCGGAGCGTTCCCCGACCTTGTCAGAGATGAACAGACTAAAATATCTTGTCAAAAAAATCTTCGGCAAATACGCGGCGCAGATAGACCAGAAGTCCGTCATAAAAGACATCTATTCAGAACTGGAGCTATCTCCCGGCTACTTCATGATGCTGAACCTGGCCAATCTCATCGCACTGTCCGGCTTGCTCGTCAACAGCATTGCGGTGATCATTGGGGCCATGCTGATATCTCCGCTTATGGGCCCCATGATCAGCTTCGGGTTTTCGTTCGTCACCGGTGACAACACCATCTGGAGAAAATCTCTCAAAAAATTGATCCTGAGCGTCGTAATCACCATCCTGATCGCCGCGCTGGCAACGTACTTGTCTCCTCTCAACGATGTGACAAGTGAAATCCTTTCCCGGACGAAGCCGAATCTCTTCGATCTGATCATCGCTTTCCTGGCCGGGTCCGCCGGGGCGGTCGCGATATGCACGAAAAAGAATTATCTTACGGTCGTTCCCGGCGTGGCGATCGCAACGGCCGTGATTCCGCCGTTAAGCGTCACCGGTTTCGGTTTGGGTGTGGGTGATTTATCGATCGCGACGGGCGGTTTCTTCCTGTTTTTCACGAATTTTGTCGCCATCGTCATAACCAGTTGCTTGGTGTTCTTTTTCTATGGTTTCCGGCCGTTCGCGACCGGCGACGTCGAGAAAAGCAAGTTGAACAGACGAATCGTCCTGCTTCTCCTGCTTCTTTGCACAATCTCGATTCCCCTTGTCTATACCCTTGGCGTGACCATTTCGGAAGCCAAGCTGAAAAAGGACATCAAAACCGTACTGCACGATATCTACGATAAAAAAGGATTGTCCAGGGTGTCGACATTTTCCTATTACAAGCACGAAAAAGGCATGCTGGAAATAGACGCGGCGGTCAAAACCGTCCACAACATCAAGAATCAGGAGATCCTGTCCGCGGAAAAAATCATCAGGGACCGGCTTCAACGCAATGTCAGGCTCAATCTCGAACAGGAGAAGGTGGTCAAGGGCGGCTTGGAAGATGAAACAACCGCTACTCGATTGCCGATAATCACTCCGGCAGCTGTACCGCCGGCGGCGCTTGTGAAAAAGTCCAGGGAAGAGATTCTGGAAGCCGTCAAAGTCCCCGTACAGCGGGTGGAAGAAACCCTTTCTCCCTCGCAAGTCGTGGATTATTCGGTGAGAATCGGGAATGACAACCCACGGCTGTTCATCCGCCTGAAAATAAGGAGGGATACCCCCCTGTCGGGCGAACAAATCCAGTGGCTTGGCAAGATTCTGGCTTCCGAGCTCAAGTACCCCGTTGAACTTTCCGTTGACGTGGTTCCTTTTATTCCACCGTTGGTTTTCAAGACGGGTGACATCGCGCTGGATGAGGGGATGAAAGAAGCGTTGCACGGTTTAAAGGAGATTTATCAGCTTGATCCCCGCCTCCTGATCGTCGTTGAAAGCGGCCCGGAGGCTTCCCTGCCGTATCGTGAGCGGATTGCGGCGGCCGGGCAAAGGGCGGAAGCAGTTTCGGCGTTTTTAAACACGTATTGCCAAATTCCCCCCGCGCACATTGAGCTGAAACGAATGTCCAAGGCGATGAAGATTCCGGTCGTCAGGGTATCCGTTTACCCGGCAGAACGCCGCCCGTCGCAATGATGATGATTCCGACACGGCCGGCGTCGTTTCCGGCAGAGTGTGTCTTCAGGCTGTGTCGCAACGGGTATTTTTGTCATTTCGACCACAGGGAGAAATCTTTAAGTGAAGTTATTTCAACCTATTGAGATTTCTCGCATTCGTTCGAAACGACCATTTCCGTAATGATGACACAGTCTTCTTACCGGGCATGTCTTCTGAGTGACTTAAACGTTGCTCCTCAATAAACCAGCCCGAAAGGGCGTGGAACGCTGACAATTCCGTTGACACGTGGAGATTCTCTTCCTATATTTCCATCAGCCTAAAAAGGCTGGGTCTGAAAATTTCGGATAATAAGCCGGGGAGTCTGCCGGGAGGTGGTTTCTTGCGTGAAAGATCACGTTTTTAAGTGTGCAAACCGTTTTTGCAGGAGGCTGGCGGCGTTGACTTGCTGCTTGGCCGTTCTTGCCGTCGTTTTTTTTGCCTTCGATCGGCCGGTCCGGGCGGCGGAAGATTTGGGGGGAGGGCCGCCCCCGAAAAGCTCCCTGGACATTCCCGATCAGGTCGAATTTGCCGGTACCGCCATCCCCCTGGACCGCTACGACATGCGGGAGCGGTACGACCGGGAACAGACGGCCTTTACCTATGCGTACGCTTCCACCATCGTGACGATCAAGCGGGCTAACCTCTACTTTCCGATTATCGAGCCGATCCTCGAACAAAACGGTGTTCCCGACGATTTCAAGTACCTGGCCCTGGTGGAGAGCAATTTCAACACGCGGGCTTATTCTTCGGCCAAGGCCGCGGGGTTTTGGCAGTTTATGCCCGAGACGGCCAAGCAATACGGGTTGGAGGTTTCCAATGGCATCGACGAACGCTACCACATCGAAAAGTCCACCGAGGCGGCCTGCCGTTACCTGAAGGACGCCTATGACCGGTTCGGCGACTGGCCGACCGTGGCGGCATCCTACAATGCGGGCATGCAGCGCATCAGCAGCGAGCAGGCCATGCAACAGGCGGACGGCTTTTTCGATATGCTTGTGTTCGATGAAACCAGCCGCTACGTCTTCCGCATTCTGGCTATCAAGGAAATTCTCCGCCATCCTCAGAAATACGGTTTTTACATCAGGCGGGAGCATCTTTATCCGCCCATCGGGTTCACCGAAGTGACCGTGACCGGGCCCGTCGAGAGCTGGGCCGAATTCGCCAAGAGCCATGGTATTACCTATGCCCAGCTAAAAGATTTCAATGTCTGGATTCGCGGAAACATCCTGGAAAACGTGGACGGCAAAACCTATGTGGTGCGGATACCGCGAAAAGAGGACCTGACTTTCGATGCGAAAAAGATCAAGGTCTATCAGAAAAACTGGGTTACGGACTGATATCGATTCCGACCCGTATCCGGCATGACAGGCACGGTCAAAACAAGGCAGAGCCGTTACTGGCTCCGCCTTGGCTCCGCCTTGCATGTTTAAGCTGTAAAAGCGCATTATTTCCCATCCTCCGGCGAATACCGGCTAAAACGACCAGCCCGGCACCCAGAAACCACACCGCTCCCGGCAGGGGGACCACGTGTGTTTCCAGGCGTACTCCCCATTCCTCATAGCCTGCATCAGCTGGATTGGCTTCGTCACCGAACTTGGACCAAAGGATCATGTTCGTCAACATTGGATCGGTACCAGGGGCCTCTGGAAAGTATGCAGCCATCTCGGGTTTCCCACTGCCGTTCACGTACGGAATCAAAATCGAATCGCCTGCGGGCATGGCCCAAACCCTTATCACTCCTGAGCCTGCCGTGTCGGCCAATGCATTGAGCTCTTCAATTGTGCCGCCAAACGAGCCTGCAATTGCAGACGTTGCGATGAAAATCTGCAGATCAACCATGGCCAACGCACTTTTCCCCGTTTGATTGACATCAAGTAGAAACTCACGGTACAGGGTTCCCGGATCCCCTCCTATTTCACGACCATCAAACAGCATCGGATCGTTCCGAAGGAGGCTGTGGGTGTAGGTCAGGTCCCCTTTTGCGTCGTAAGGAGGTTTATTGCCCCGCCAAGAACGGTCGTTGGTATTATAGCCTTTTTCAAAACCTTTAACATCTTGCGGTGAACCGAGTCGAACAAAAGGATCCAACACCCCTGATCCTGACGATCCCTCAGGAACAACGGTTGTAAAAATGGCGGTACCATCGATTGTTCCGAAAGTCGTGGCTGTAAGGTCAACAGTATACGCCCCCGCTGGTGCGGAAAAAAGCAGTGCTCCAATGATCAAAAATTTTAACTCCTTCATCTTCTGCCTCCATGATACTTGACCAAGGCCAGTCTTGTGGAGCTTTTGCATAACCCCTCTTTATCCCGCTTTATCACCCCCCTTCCTCTGTTGACAAATCTGAAATGCCGGTTAGAACGCAACGAAGAGCGTTGCCCTCGTCATCCGCAGTCAAAAGGATCCGGTCGGTCTTTCCCCCCTCATTGCTTTTTGCGAGCAACGGCATAGACTTTCACAATCCTTCGTCCAATAAGAAAACCGCCTTGCATGACCCTTTCATACCGGCAGCTCGGCTGTCTCATGATGAAATAAAAACCCCTGGCTTTCCTAATGATTTACCGATACTACAAAGAACATGTGAATGCGACACGTAAAGATTGCCGAATCTTTATCAGTGCAAAACTGACAATTTTGCATGATTACATCGGCAAGCAAATACTCAAAACGTCATGCCGGACTCGGAGACGGATCGATTCAATGGCCGAAGGAATAAAAGCGATCGCGGTGAAGAAGGGAGCGCGTTGAACAGGATGCAAACGGCGATTGCAGCCGATTTGAGCCTATTTCGGATTCAGCTTCTTTTCGAACATTTCAAGAAAAGGTCCATCCTCGCGCCAGCCGCGGCATGTATTGACCAGAAATTGAAGCATCGCTTTTGCCTGGTCGGAATCGAAAGCCGATGGTTTTTGTGATTCGTGTGCATCGAATCCCTGAAAGATGGCCGGGGCCATTGCGAGAAGAAGCTCCATCAGGTGTGTGCAGCCCTTATTGCCGCCGACCATTTTTTTTACTTTTGACGTAAAACCCTTGGTAACGGTCAGGCCTTTGATGGGGGCGAGGCAGTCAACCGCTTCCCGGCACACGTCCATGGGAACGGAGATCAGGTCGACATCGACATCCTCAATCAAAAGATTGGAACAGTTAACCAGCAATCGTATCGTCATGTAATGGATGACACCGCTCGGAAATATTCCGCCGGTTATCGGATAAGATTCCTGAAAACGGTCATCCCTGAGGAGACCTTCCACAATGATTCTTTGTCCATCATAATCGTATGTCGATACCTCTATCTTTCGTGTATGTAACTGTTTTCCTTTTGATTTCCAAATAGGTTGCATTTCGTTTTGATTCTCCTGAAAATGTTTCGGCAGACCCGGGATGCCTGTTTTTCTCCCCCTCTACAGCACCATCTCGATCAGGCGGGGGCCCGGTTCGGCCAAGGCGATTTTCAGCTCCCGGACGAGGTCTTCCGACGTCTCGACCGATACGCCCGGCACGCCCATTCCCTTCGCTAGACTGACCCAGTCGAGGTTCGGATTGCCGAGGTCGATCAGGGACAGGGAACTCGTTCCCGGTTCGGTATAACCCGCCCGGTCAAGTTCCAGCCGGATGATGTTGTAACTGCGGTTGGCACAGAGGAGGGTCTTGACGTTGAGTCCTTCCCTGGCCTGCGTCCACAGGGATTGGAGTGTGTACATGCCGGAGCCGTCGGCCTGGATGTTGATGACCGGCCGCTCCGGACAGGCGACGGCCGCTCCGGTCGCGACGGGCATGCCCTGCCCGATGGCGCCTCCCGTCAGGTAAAGCAGGCTGTGGGGCGCGACGGTAGCGTCCAGGGCTGAATAGGCCGTGGTCGAGGTGAGCCCTTCGTCGATGACGATTGCGTTTTCCGGCTGCAGGGCCGCTATGGCCAGGCACACCTTCTCCGGAGTCAGCTTTCCCGTCGGAAGCTTCGGGCGGCGGTAAGGGGCTGAAACTTTCTCCAGGGATGCTCCCGAAGAGGGAGCGCCCAGCATATCGGCCAGGGCTTCCAGGGCCGATTCGGTGTTCTGTCGGTCGCCGTCGAGGCGAAGCCGTTTTACCTCCGGTCCCATGAAATAACTGGGTTGACCCTCGTAGCCGAAAAACGTGGCCGGTTCATCCGTGCCGGCGAAAAGGGCTGCCTCGTAGGGTGCCAGAAGCGCCCTGGCGTGATCCGGAAAATAGGGGATACGGGTGACCGGAACCAGGCCTGCACCCCGTTCGATGCGGGAGGGAAAGGTGACGCTGAAAAGGTCGCAGCCGGTTTTGGCGCGGATCCGTGCCACGGCCGCAAGGCCCCGGCCAAGCAGGGCTCTTCCGTTCATGATGAGGGCCGTCTTCTTTCCGGAGCGGAGGACTTCGGCCGCCGCTTCGACCTGCCCTTGATTGATGGGGTCGAGAGAAAAGGAGGGTATCGTGGCCGGCACGCCCTGATATTCCGTCCAGAGGTAGTCGCTGGGGACGATCAGGCTTGCCACCAGGCCGTAGCGGCAGGCGGCGATGCCGCCGGCGGTGTCGGCCGGGATTGAGGCGACCGAGGCGGACGTCCGCTGCCATCCGGAAAAGGTTGAGCACAGTCCCGCAATATCCATGTTCAGCAGGGGATCGGCCTTGATGTGCCAAGAGGCGTGTTCCCCGATCACCATGAACAAGGGGCTGCGGGCCCGCCGGGCGTTGTGCAGGTTGGCGACGCCGTTGGCCGTTCCCGGCCCCAGGTGCATCAGCGTCAGGGCCGGCTTTTCCTTCATCCGCCCGTAGCCGTCCGCCGCGCCCGTGCAGACGCCTTCGAACAGGCCGAGGATGGGCTTGATCCGGGGGGTGGAATCGAAGGCGGTGACGATGGACATTTCCGTCGTCCCGGCGTTGGCGAAGCAGACCTCGATGCCTGCTTCCACCGCGGTATTGAGCAGGGCTTGTGCACCGTTCATGATGGGTTCCTCCAGGAGAGATGCGTTGATGATGGTTTATGAACGGGCTTGTGTCAATAAAAAAAAGAAAGCGGCCTGTACCATCCTGACCGTCACGGCGGGAAAATCCATCGGCAAGAAAAAAATGGGATCCTCCTTCCGCTTATCGCTTCAGGTGAATCTGGTTGTTTTTGTAATCGACGGTCATTTTGAAATCGGACAGGAAACTCATGCCGAGGAGTCCGTCGAAATAGGCGTTGTCATAGGCTTCATGCATGAAAAACGCTCGGACATTTTCCTTAACGGCTCCGCCGACGTCAATTTTTTCGATGAACAATTCTTCTGCGTTAGCCATACCGGCCGCCGTGATGACCTTTCCCTTTCGCCGATCATCCGGAAGATCCTGGTTGAGTCTTTTCAGGAGAGCCGCGTTGATTTTTATGGCCGACGCACCCGTATCGACGAGCATCTTGGCAGGGATGTAATTGTTGATCATGACATCGACCAGCATACCCTGACCAATGGATTCGAAGGGGATGATGAATTCCTGGGAGGTGTTCGTGGCGGAGGAAGGCTGGCGCAGGGTTTTGACCTGTATGGTTTTCCCCTTTTGGGGAGGCGTGACAGGAGGGGCATCCGAGTAATGGGACACGCCGTCTTCATCGACCCATCGGTAGAGGTCTCCTCCCATCGAGGCGGCCGGTTGGCAGAGAAAAAAGAAGGAAGCCCATAACAGCACAACAAAGGGTGTAAATGCCGATCTGCCGGAAACCATATGACTATCCCCCCGTAAGAAATTTTACGCCGCACTGGCCGACCTGGTGTAAGGTGTCAAGTGTGCGGCATATATTGATTGAGATATCCGCGATACCGGCGGACTAAGTACGATCGATTATCCATGACCGGCTGCGGGATCTTTGTCAAGAAAAAATTCTTCCAGGCATGGCACTTGTCACACTTACGCTGGGCAAGTCCGACGGCTCCGCAAAAAGCCAAAAATTCCCTCCCCCTCCCGGCAAGCTGTACCGCACGGGTGCGCTTGTCGTTCCCGGGGGCCTGTTTGTCATTTCGGCCGTGCGAAGAAATCGGGAAACTCCGCCCCAATTGTCAAGATGAAAGATTTGACCCCTCGCTAACCTGTTCCAGAAAAGGCGTGACGACGGCGTTGAATTCTTCCTGACGCTCGACAGGTACCGCATGGTGGGCGTCTGCGATCACGGCCAACTCCGCCCGGGGCATCCTGGCGACGAAAGCCTCCTTGAGGGAAACGGGGGTGTAATCGTGATCGGAGGCGACGACCAGGGTCGGTATTTGGATGCGTTCGATCCGGTTTGCCACGCTCCAGCCCAGGATGGCCCGCATGGACTGCTCGTATGCTTTCCGGTCATTTTCAGCCCACCTTTCGACAAAGGTTTCCCGGATTGCGGCGTGTTCCGTCTTCGGGAAGAGTTGACGGGCAAGAATTTCCCCCATCTTGCGCATGTCGAAAAAATGTACCACGGCAAAGTGCAGAAACGCGATGCGGTATTCCTTGAAAGTTCGGGGGACGAATTCCGGGCCGGCGTTCACGATGACCATGCTTTTCAAGAGCTGCGGATGATCGACTGCCAGTTGGAAGGCGATCATTCCTCCCAGGGACAGTCCCACGACATGGACGGGTGCGGCAGACAGCACCTGGATCAGTGCGGCCGTGTCGGCGGCGAACAGTTTCATGCTGTAGGGGCCGGGGGGATGGCTGGAATGGCCATGTCCGCGGATGTCGAAGACGATGACCCGGTAATTGCGGGAGAAAAAGTCGATCTGCGGCTGCCAGTCCCGGCCGCTGGACCCCAGACCGTGGATGAACAAAAGCGGCTCTCCGGAGCCTGTTGCTTCATAGTGCAGGACGATGTCGTTGGCTTGCAGGAAAGGCATCAGGATTCGATTCAGGCTTGACGGTTGCCGGACCGGTCCGGCAACCGTCCTGTTTTCGACTGTTACGCACCGCCTTCTGCGGCGATGAACCCCCGGGCGGGCGTTCCCGTATCCGCGGGGGTGCCGGCGATCTGGGCCAGGTAGACCGCGCCGAGAGTCTGGATATGTTCGGAGACGTTATCGAAGTAATTGAAGTGGGCCTGCTCCTCGTCGATAATGGTTTCAAACAGTTTTGCACTGATGCTGTCGCCGTTGTCACGGCAGATGGCCAGGAACTGGTTGTAGGCCTCGATTGTGTCGTCTTCCAGCTTTGCGTCGAAAGAGAATACGATGTCCACCTTCTGTCCTTTATCCGTTTTCGCCGCCGCGTCCGTGGTCGGTTCCCCGTCCAGTTCCTTGATCCTTTCGGCGAACATTTCGGCGTGGCGCATCTCGTCGATGGCGATCAGCTTGACTTTCAGGGCCAGGTCTCCGTAGTCGGAATTGTCCAGGTTGTAATGCTGGTTCATGTACTGGTGAATGGCATGCAGTTCCATGGAACGGGCCTTGTTCAATGCTTCGATCACCTTCTGCTTCCGTTTTTCCCTTGCTGTCTGAACCATGGTTCTCCTCCTTCGATCCGTTGTGGTGATAAAGGGTTAAATGAGCCTACAATTAAACTGGGTACATTGATTCTACATTTTGTTTTTGAAGCATTATGTCATTTCGACGAGCGGGGCGGCGAAAAATCTTAATCGCTTGGAAATGCTCAACATAAAGATTTCTCCCCGGGGTCGAAACGACGAGTTCCGTTGCATTGTCATTCCAGGAAAGCGCAGCATGCCCCGGAATCCAGAGAGGTGTTTTCCGTTCCGGGAACAATCCGTTGCATTTTAATCGTCTCGCAGCATATATGCAATCGATTAATGACGTCCGGCTCGTGACCGTGGCTAAATTCGCCGCGTTTTTTCTTTCATTGACAAACAGGATTCGATCAAGATAACTGGTCGTGAAAATTCGGACACGGGTGTGGGATGTTCGAGGCTGTGCCGCCGTGAGCATCTCTGTCGTTTCGGCTCCTTCGTTGCAGGGTGTCGGGATTTCCCGCATTTGTCCGAGATGACATTTACCTGGATTGCGGCACAGTTTCATCGATGCGAGCGTCAGGGGAGGTAATTTGGCAGGAAATTCGAAAAAATTCTACGCGGTGGCCAGGGGTTGCCGGCCCGGCATCTATACGGCCTGGTTCGGTGCGGGCGGGGCAGAGGTTCAGATCCGGGGTTTTGCGGGGGCCCGCTACAAGGGCTTTGCCACCCGGGAGGAGGCGGAACGGTGGCTTCGCGAGATGTCGACCGTTACGCAGGTTCCCGTGTCAGACATGCCCGGTGCGATATCCGAAACGAAAGTTCCTGCTGCGGGGAAGATCCACATGTATACCGACGGCGGCTGCCGGGGAAACCCCGGTCCGGGTGGGTACTGCGCGATCATCGACGACGGAAAAAAGCGGACGGAACTGTTCCGGGGGTACCGCCTGACGACGAATAACCGCATGGAACTCATGGCCTGCATCGCCGGATTGGAAAGCCTGGAGCAGCCTTCCGACGTGATCCTCCACAGTGATTCGCGCTACGTCGTCGATGGAGTGACCAAGGGCTGGGCCCGGAGATGGCGGAGCCGCAACTGGATGCGGACGAAAACCGAGGCTGCCGAGAACGCCGACCTGTGGTCACGTCTTATCGAGTTGTGCGACCGCCATCGTGTGGAATTCATCTGGGTCCGCGGACATGCGGGGCACCCGGAAAACGAACGCTGCGACCAACTGGCCACGGGTGCTGCGGACGGCGCCGACCTGGGGGAAGATCGTCCCTACATCGAAGGCCGCACCAAATTGGCCCCCGGTCTGCTTGGATGAGCATGTCGTTTGAGGTTTCTATCCTTTCTTCGAAACCATGAATCATGGTCATTTCGACCGCAGGGAGAAATCTTCAAATTCAGCAGTTCCATGCGATCAAGATTTCTCGTCGCTTGGCTTTTCGAAATGACATTTTTACGGCGCCATCCCGCGGGAGAGGCTTGATCACGATGGCGCATTCTGCGGCGCCGGCCGAAGGTCATTCTGAGAAACGTGGCGACAGGAATATGCTTGTTGTAAAACATTGTTATTGCTAACTTTTTATTGAATGGTCATCCTCGGCGCAGCGAAGGACTCGAAACGGCGTCGAACGGTATGCTATACATTAGCCGTGAATGGAAATGAAAGGTAAGAGAAATTCATCATGGCCCTGTTAGCCTTGAAGGATGCCAGCTTCGGTTTCGGCGGTCCTCCGCTCCTGGAGCGAATCAATCTGCAAATCGAGCGGGGCGAGCGGATCTGCCTCATCGGCCGGAACGGCGCGGGGAAATCCACCCTGCTGAGGATTTTAAACGGCGATCTGATGCCGGACAGCGGTACCCTTTCCCGGACCCAGGGCCTCAGAACGGCCTTCCTTCCCCAGGAAGTGCCCGCCGATCTGCCGGGCAGCATCTACGATGTCGTGGCAGGAGGCGTGCCCCATCATGCATCCCTGCTCATGGAATACCGGCATCTGGCGGTCCGCCTGGAGAAATCTTACGATGAATCCTGCCTTGAGCGGATGAACCGGATTCAGAGCGGCCTGGAAGCCGCGGGTGCCTGGGATTTCCATCACCAGGTACAGATGGTCATCTCCCGGATGGACCTCGATCCCGATGCGGACTGCGCCGTCCTGTCCGCCGGACTCCGCCGGCGCGTCCTCATGGCCCGAGCCCTCGTGACGGAGCCGGACATGCTGTTTCTCGACGAGCCAACCAACCATCTCGACATCGATGCCATCCTGTGGATGGAACGGTTCCTCCTGCGTTCCGTCAAGACCATGGTTTTCGTTACCCACGACCGGGCCTTTCTGAAACAGCTCGCCACCCGGATCGTGGAAATCGACCGGGGCATGCTGACCTCCTTTCCCGGCAGTTACGATCAGTATGTCAGCCGAAAAGAGGAACTGCTGGAAAACGAAGAAAACAGGAATGTTGAGTTCGACAAGGCCGTCAAAAAGGAAGAAATTTGGCTCCGGCAGGGCGTCAAGGCGAGAAGGACCCGGAATGAAGGCCGGGTCCGGGCGCTGCTGGCCATGCGTGACCAAGTGGCCAGGCGCCGTTCCCATGCCGGGAATGTCCGATTTCTTCAGCAGGAGGCCAAGCGGTCGGGGCGGCTCGTCATCGAAGTCGAAAATATGGATTATGCTTACGAGAACCTGCCGATGATCCGCGATTTGACGCTGACGGTCATGCGGGGGGACAAAGTGGGCATCATCGGCCCGAACGGCTGCGGCAAGACGACGCTCCTGCGCCTTCTGCTGAAAGAACTCGAACCGGATAAGGGATCGGTCCGCCACGGTGTCCGGCTGGAGGTGGCCTATTTCGACCAGTTGCGGGCGCAGCTCGACGAAACGAAGACCCTCCAGGAAAACGTCGTCGAAAAAGGGGACCTGGTAACGGTGGGCGGCAAACCCCGGCACATCATCGCCTACCTCCAGGACTTCCTTTTCACCCCGTCCCAGGCCCGGTCCCCCATTACAGCCCTGTCCGGCGGCGAGCGGAACCGGCTCCTGCTGGCCAAACTCTTCACCCGGCCGTCCAATGTACTCGTCCTCGACGAGCCGACGAACGACCTGGACGTGGAAACCCTGGAACTCCTCGAAGCGATGCTGGTCGATTATCAGGGTACGATTCTGCTGGTGAGCCACGACCGGACTTTCCTGGACAATGTGGCGACGTCCACCCTGGTCTTCGAAGGGCAGGGTAGAGTACAGGAATATGTCGGCGGCTATGAGGATTGGATGAAACAGCGCGGGCCGGAAAAAGATGCGGCACCGGAAAAACCGAAGAAGGGCAAGCCCAAAAAAGCCGTAACCGGTCCCCGGAAGCGGACCTTCAAGGAGCAGCGGGAACTGGAAGCGCTGCCTGGGCGGATCGAATCACTGGAAGCGGAAAAACAAGATCTTTTTTCCGCCCTTTCCGACCCCGAACTATACAAAACGGCCGGGCAGGACGTCGCACGTCTCCAGAGCCGCCTGGACGAAGTGGAAGATGAACTTGAAAAGGCTTATACCCGGTGGGAATTGCTGGAAAACCTGGGGTCAAATCTTTACGGGTTGTTGCCCGAACGTTAATTCGTTTTGAGCGTTTCTTTTGTCTGCGGTGTTATGTTATCGATTCAGTTTTTTGAAAAGCGCATTCAACCAGGGCATATCTCCGGCGGAATGGATCATTTGACGACCACAATGCCAACAATAGGAAGAATACAGAGGTGATGAGTCGGTTTGACCATGCCGAAGCTCGCGCCACCGCGCAATTCTTCCGTTTCGTCGCCTGCGAGATCAGAACCTGGATATT
>Ga0228535_1002179_pt1 | contig 20728 bp, 17 predicted proteins | sample SJ1metagenome_FD_168457 | JGI IMG/M metagenome (GOLD analysis project Ga0228535, IMG submission 168457) | Enriched culture of PCE-dechlorinating microbial communities from Ithaca, New York, USA - SJ1 | ecosystem: Engineered > Modeled > Simulated communities (microbial... > Unclassified | place... | reverse complement strand
GGCGTGGTATCCTCGCCGACCGGCAAAACACGAATTTGCAGCCATTTTCGTTCCATGCCTTTTCTATCGGCATGGCCCACCGTCAAACGTGAATGCTTTCCGAATCTATTCTCTTACGAGTCCTTACCCCCCGTTCGAGCGTACAATACGTGGTGATCCCAAGTGAGGATTGTCAGTTCAACGGGCGTGGTTTGTGCGTGGGAGGTCGTGGGATGGGCGGAAGGACCTTTTGGGCGGCGGGGATTCTTTGCGTGGTGGGGTTGGCTTCTCTTCTGGGGGCGACGGAGCCGCCGCCGATCCCGCCGGGGTATGAGAACGAGCTGGCGGTCATGGCCGCGCTGGCGACCCGCCAGGTCAAGCTGATCGACGGGAAGAACCTCGTCGTGCCGGCGGGAATCGAAGAGAAGCTCGGCATCGAATACGGCCAAGGCGGCGGCCGACCGCTCCAGTTGGACCTCTATGTTCCCACGGAACGCGCCAAAGCGGGCCCCGCCATCCTCTTCATCCACGGCGGCGCCTGGAAGAGCGGCAAGCGCAGCGACCTGAAGTACTACTGCGTGAAATTCGCGGAGAAGGGGTACGTCACCGCCACCGCGAGCTACCGCCTGACACAGGAGGCGCCGTTCCCCGCCGCGGTCGAGGACGTCAAGTGCGCGGTTCGATGGCTTCGCGCCAACGCCGCCGCCTACCGTGTGGACCCGAACCGCATCGCGGTCTCGGGCAATTCCGCGGGCGGACACCTGGCCTTGATGGTCGGGTACTCCGACGATCCGGCACTGGAAGGCGCCGGCGGCAATCCCGGCGTGAGCAGCCGGGTCTGCGCGGTGGTCGACTTCTACGGCCCGACCGATCTGACCACGGAATACGCCAGGAGGCAGAAGCTCATCACGGACTTCCTGGGCGGCAAGGCATTCGAGGAAGCCCCGGAAATCTTCAAGCAGGCGTCGCCCCTGTGCCATCTGACGAAGGACGATCCGCCCACGCTGATCTTCCAGGGGACCCTCGACAACCTGGTCCCGGTCGCCCAGTCCGACGCGCTGGCGGTGAAGCTCAAGGAGCTGGGAATCGACTGCGTTTACGAGCGATATGAAGGCTGGCCGCACGCGATGGATGTCGCGGAAGCGGTGAATCGCAGGTGCTTGTACCAGATGGAGCAGTTCTTCAGAGAACACGTCAGCAACGAGTAGTCTGAAGAATAGCCAAGGCCGGGCTCCGCTTGCCCGGCCTTGGGGATCGACATGTTGATACCTCTCTACTGGCGGGGGCGGATCAGCAGGCCGCAGGAGCCGAATGTGGTGATTGGTCCCTTGGGGGCGCCACCCGTGAACGGCGTGACCCACAGGCCCTCGGGCTTCTGAATCAGTTCGAACCCGCTCTGCGGATCGACGCCGACCTTCAAGGCGTAGGAGGTCACCGGGATCAGGCTCTTCAGGACGGTCTTGATTGTGTCCCCCCCGCGGGGCAGATCGCTCAGCGAGACGTGCCACTGGAAGAGGAGTTTCGCAGGTCCGGCGGCCAGCTTGTCCAACGGCAGTTCGACGTTGTACGTTCCCTCGCCGATCTGCTGAAAGGTCAATGGCTCGCGGTCGAGCAGCACCGCCTCCAGCGGGGCGTTCGGGTAGGGCAGGGCGACCGGCATGGAAGAGACGCCCATCGGGCCCTTGAGCAGCGTCACGTATGCCTTGACCCGGGCTTTCCCCTCCGGCAGGATCATCCAGTAATCCTCCTGCGTCCCGACGAACTCGGGCTTGGACCACTGCTGATAGGCGATCGGTTTCTCCTCAACATCATCGGCATCCAGCGGTTCGGGCAGCTTGTCCGAAGGGACGTCCTCGACACGCAGATCACCGTAGATGACGCGGTAGGTCGCCGAGTCCTTCGGCCGGTACCAGAAGATCGGGGTCGCGGCGTCGCCGAGCTGCACGCCTTTGCCGCGATAGTACCACTTGCCCTCGCCCTTGAAGAAGCGGAGGAACAGGAGGTGCTTCTGGATCTTCGCGCCGATCGCCATGTTCTCCTCGTTCGACAGGTTGAGTTCCTGCGACTTCTTCTCCATCGCGCCGACCTTCGAGAGGAAGTGCTCCACGGACACGTCGTCGGGGAATCGCCCGTCGCCGAACTTCTCCGCCAGAACGCGGAGGCCTTCGATAAAATCCGACTCGGTCGAGCCGAACAGGTCCAGCTCCATCTTCTGCTGGCTGTAGCCTTCTGGCACTTCCATGCTGAACAACGACTCGTCCAGGGAGACACCGAACTGAACATTCTTGCAGATGACGGTCAGTTGGCCTTCCTTCTGCTCGATGCGAACGGGCAGACCCGTCTGGGCGTCGGCCCAGAGCGCGATCTCGATCTTCGGGTGTTTCATGGAGAAACCGACCGCGTCCCGCCCGTCGATCTGCCGGATGCCGAGGTTCTCCGTCACGAAATGCGGGCTCTCCTGGAGCTTGACCAGAACGGTCTTGAGGTGATCGAGGTAGTTCGGGATCGAAGGCAGGTCCTTCAGACTGATGTAAGCCGCCTCCTTCTTCGATTCATCGAGGGAGAGAATGCGGCCGGCTTCGATATCGATGATGCTGACGTTCGCCGGCACGTTGGAGAGAGTCCGCCGGATGCGCGAGCCCAGGATCATGTCGCGAATGACCGGGGCGCCTTCTTTCTCTTCGCCGATGACAATGTCGAGGATCGCGGTGTTGGCGTTGAGGATGGGCTGGATGGCCTTCGCGAACGTGACGCCGGAAGTGCCGACGAATTGCAGTCCGAGCAGGACCGCGAGAACGATCACCGCCGCGGCGGCAAGTTTGATGGCTTTGCTGTGCATGACGATTCTCCACGCGCCGGGGCAGGCGTCGCCCATAGCCCGGCGGTTCTCCAAGTCCGCCAGGGCGTCGGCCAGGATTCGCCGATCGACCTGCTCGGACGATGTGATCTGTGATTGATGAATCAACTGTTTTATATTGTCTGCTGGTTGCATTCAGTGACCTCGCCGTTGAGGGTAACCCGCAGTTTGTCCATTCCGTACCGGTATCGGCTTTTCGCGGTGTTCGTGGAAATTTGCATGGCCTTGGCGATTGCCTGGAACGTCATCCGCCCGTGCAGGTGCAGCATGACGATCTCGCGCTGCTCGAAAGGCAGCTCGGCCATCGCCCGGCTGAGCATCTCAAGCTCTTCGTTGCAGACCAGCGTCTCCAGCGTGTCGCGGGCATCCTGCCCGCGTTCCGAGGGCGGCCCCGGACCCAAGGGCCGCTGCGCGTCCGGCTCGACACAGTCCCCGCCGCCGACTCGCCTCCGCACGCGCTGGGCCTTGTTCCAGTTGCGAGCGTGGTTGGCCGTGCAGGTCAGGAGAAATCCCTTGAGGCTGCCGGTCAGTCGGAACTGGTCCAGGTGGCGGACGAAGGACAGGAACACGTCGTGCACGACGTCCTCGGCCGCGGTCTTGTCGTTGAGCAGACCCATGGCCAGCAGCAGCAAATCCGCCTTGTACTTCTCATAGATCCGCGTGAGAGCCTCGCGGCTCCCCCGCCTGGATTGGAGCACGAGCAACGTGTCTTCCATAGCCGGCCTACTGGGTACCCAATGAACGTCCATTCGCCAATATAACAACCGCGGCGGGGTTTTGGGTCTACCGAGCCGACAAATCTTCGCGTGGGGAGAAGGAGGGCAGATGGGTGCGTGGGATCACCCCCGAGGGGGGGGTGCCACACGGTTCGATTGCCGATCTTGCTCGTCAAAACTCATCAGGATGGGGCTCGCCCTGTCGAAAGCCCCGCCCGCGCTACCTGTCGTTGCCAGGTAGCGCGGGCGGGCGTGGACAATTCGGATTACTGTGGTACGCTGGGCTACCTCTTCAGGTACTCTCTGGCCGGGACGAGACTGTCCACGAGGCGATGCAACTCGTCATCGGTCACAGGACCGTTGATCGCCAGGGCCGGGAAGGTCCCCGCGGGCGATTCGAGGATGTAGCCGGTGCGATCCTCGGAGGGCGGGTCCTTGATGACGTACTGGGCGCTTTGCAGCAGGATGCCGGAATACCACTTCTGCGGCCCGCCGCCCCAGACCTTGAAGCCGTTCGGCGAGGTGTACGCGATCCGGCCCTGTTTCACGATCCGGCCGAGCATCGCGTTGTACGTGGGCGACTGCACCAGGACCAGGTGCCTGCCGTCCTCGGCGCGGGCGGCCATGGCGAACATCCGCCCGCCGGGACTGGCCGGGTCGATGGCGTCGGTGATGTCGACAGCGCCGGTCCACGCGGGTTTGACCGAAAAGACGTAGGTCTCGAAGGTCGCCTTCTCGACCATGTGCTGCACGGAGACGTGCGGCACGACCATGTCCGGCGTGATCGAGACCTGCGGAGTCGCCCGGGCCGCGCCCACCTGGATTCCGTCGAGGTTCCAGGCAACCGCCGGCACATCGACCGGCTCGGTCCGGACGCGACGGATCAGCAGTTGCGGGCGGCCCTGCAGGATGAACTCTTTCTCCGCTATCGTGGAGTCGTCATGCAGCACCCTGAAGAGCCACCAACTGCTCAACTGCCCGTCCGGGTCGGGCGTGCCCACCTTGAAGATGGTCACAGGCCGGCCGTCCGAGAGAGTGCCAACCTCGACGCCCTGGACCTGCGTACTGTCGGCGCCCAGCGAGGTCTTGAGCCCGGCGGCCAGGCCCAGGTACTCCGCGGGGTTCTGCGGCGGCTTGAAACCCTCCGCTACCGGCTGGCCGACCACCTGGATCGCCCCTTCCGAGGCGATGATCGCGCCGTAGATCGTCCGGCCGTCGCAGGCGTTCGCGAAGACCACTGCGTTGCCCGCCTTCAGGACTCTGCTGAAACAGCCGCTCACCGGATCGTACCACGAGTGGTCTGTCACCACGTAGGACTCCCGTGCGATCGCCAGCTTCAACTGATTGACCTGCAATTGGCCGTCGGGCTTCAGCGAGCACATGGGAATCCAGGTGAAGTTGGGTTCCCCCGCCTGCTCCTCGGCGCTGCGGGCGTGCACGACGATCTCGTTCTGGATGTGGATGATCCGCGTCCCGGCAAAGAGCGCCTCCTCGGCCGCGCAGGCCGTCGCCAGAAGACTCACGCCGTGGTACGATGGGAATTGGGTGATCCCGAAAAGCGCGACGGCGATCAGAACGGCCGCCGCCGCTGCGAGTTTGACAAGTGAGCTTTTCATAATCAGTCTCCTGATGCCAAGGCCCGTCGTCGCCTGTTGGGCCGACTTGAGCCGTTCGCTCTGTTCTTGAAGGATTCGATTCATGACCCGGTCTTCCAGGTCCGTTTCCGCTGTCGATCTGGCGCCGTGGACCAGGCGCTGCCGGAGGGTCTGCAGCTCCTTCAGCTCCGCCTGGCAGACGTCACAGCCTTTGAGATGCTCTTCGACGGTCCGCTCCTGAACGTCCTCGAGTAATCCCTCGAAGTACACCACCAACAGATCTTTGGATTCTGCGCAGTTCATTGCTTCACCTCGTTCACTTCCTGGGGACCCCGACGCGACGCGTTGCATTCGGAGTCTCCCTGCCTCTGCTGGAGCGCGCTTCGCAGCAGGGCATAGGCCCGCGACAGCGTCACCGTCACCGTGCCCAAAGGCATCTCGAGCTGCTCGGCGATCTGCCTGCACGACTGTCCGCCGTAATAGCGAAGCAGGATCACCGTTCGATACGCCTCGGGCAAACCGGCCACCACGGCTTCGAGTCCGTAATCCTCCGAGAGTTCCGGCGGCGGCGTCTCCTCGCAGACTTCCCGGACGGACTCGCGCTGGCGCCGAACGATCTCCTTGTGCTGCTGCTCCTTGGCCACGTTGTCGGCGATCGCGAGCAGCCACGCGAAAAACGATTCGGGCTTCTTGAGCTTGTCCATCTTGAAGTACGCTCGGACGAATGTCTCCTGGGCGGCCTCCTCGGCGCTGTCCCGGACGTTCTGGAAGCCCGCTCCGCGGTTGGCGAGCTTGCCGGCAAGATGGGCCAGCAGGACCGGCTGATACCGCCGCACCAGGTGGCGGAAGTCGTCCGGATGGCCATCCAGACAACGCTCCACGTAGTATTGGTCTGTTTCCGTCATACGACACCTCAACGAACTCTCGGAGATTGCGTTCTCGCTATATAGTGCGGTCTCGGACGGTTTTGCGACAAGAAATGCGAAGGGAGCGAAAAATACGACGTGGGTCGGTGCGGAATGATCCGTGAGAAGTGGAGGGCTCCTTCGGACGGGTCGTCTCAAACCCACCGCCGGACTCTGGCCTTGTAGCGTCGATAGTCGTCGCCGAATTGCCTCTCCAGGCGGCATTCTTCCCCCGGTATGACCCGTCGGTCCATGACGAATAGAGCCGGAAGTACCAGCAGGAGAACCCAGGTGTTGTTGAGGATCAGTCCAATGCCAAGGTACCAGAGCGTCAACGCCACGTAAGCCGGGTTGCGCGAGAATCGGTAGGGTCCGTCGGTGACCAGCGATGAGGACCGCTTGTGGGGGTGGAACGTTGTGCCCGCCCGGCGAAACCGCCGAAGCACAACCGGCATGATCGCCACCCCTGTGGCGATCAGGACGATGCCGGCCCAGCCTCCCCATCGGCCGGGCAGAAGCGAAATTGGCCACCGGTAGTTCAGTACAATGCCAGCTACCAGAGCCATCAGGTATATTACGGGCGGATGAATGCGAAACCCGGATGTCGCATGCTCACTCGGATTCATGATCGATGGTCTTTGACAGCGTCTCTTTCATCGGAATTCTGCTGCGCCAGCAAGGAGAATTGTAATGCGGCATTTCGCAAGAACAAAGGAATACTTACGGACATCTGTCGGCAGTAAGCTTGTCATCGCAAAGACGGAGCGACGGAGAGAGCGTGAGAAACCCTGACGCGGATCTATTGCGGTTCGTATCCCTCGTCGGCGGGCAGGCTCTTGCTCGACGCCGCCTGCTTGGAGAGCGTGTCGCAGATCTCGTTGTACTGGTGGCCGGCGTGGCCCTTGATCCAGACGAACTTCACCGTGTGACGCTCGCAGGCCGTCAGCAGCCGTTCCCAAAGGTCGGGGTTGACGGCCTTGTCCGTCTTGTTGCGACGCCAGCCGTTGGCCTTCCACCGCCGGACCCAGCCCAGGCTCATGGCGTCCACCACATATTTGGAGTCGCTGTAGAGCGTAACCGAGCAGGGGCCCTTGAGGGTCTCCAGGCCCACGATCGCGCCCATGATCTCCATGCGGTTGTTGGTCGTCAGGCGAAAGCCGCCGGAGAGACGCTTCTCGTGCTCGCCGTAGCGGAGCACGACGCCATAGCCGCCGGGCCCGGGATTGCCCAGGCAGCCGCCGTCGGTGTAGATGTTGACGTTCTTCTTCTGGTCTTCCATCGTGGCGGCATTCTCGCAGTCTCCGTCGCGATCGTCAACTGCATCTCGATTGTACGGTGGTTCCTCCCCACAAGACGCGGGGGACGCAGAGTCGTTGGGAACTGCCTTCTTGTTCTCCCGCAGAGACGCGGAGGCGCAGAGAAAGGCAAGATTGAAGGTCTTTCTGCCTCTGCGCCTCCGCGTCTCTGCGCGCAAACAACTCTTCTCCCACACGCTTCGATGATCCCCCCGAACCAGCGAGTTCCTCACGCAGATCAAGCTTCTATTGACAAGTCGCTTCCTGGATCAGGAAGTCGAGCTTCCTCGATTCCAAGAACTCCGGCCTCGTTCAGCGTACGCCCATCTCATAGCACCGCTCGCGGCGCAAAACAAGGAACGGGCGATGCGCAAGAAAAAAGCCGGGCATCAGGGCCCGGCGCGGTTGTTGTTCGATAGTTGATTCGGTTTATTTCGGCAGGTTCGCAGCATCGACGTCCGCCACGTGCAGGTCGGCGTAGATGACCCGCCAGGTGGGCGAGCCCGCCGGCTGGTACCAGAAGATCGGCACAGCGGGGTCGCCGAACGAGACGTTCTGCCCGGCGTAGCGCCACGTCCCTGTGGGCAACTGGCCCACGAACACGAACCCGCGGTACATGATCTGCGGCTGTTTCTCCTGGCCGTAGGCGGGGGCATACGGCCCGACGAACTTCCCCTCGCGGGCCATCTGCACCGCGATCTTGGCGATTTCCGGGCTTCCCACGATCGGCGGGAAGCTCGCGTCGACCGTCCAGTTCGACCACAGGCGGAGGAGTTCGATGAAGTCCCGCTCGCCCACCTGCGAGGCATCCGCGCTGACCTGCACGGACGTATACCCCTGGGGTGGTTCGAGGCTGAACAGCGAATCGTCCAAGGGCGCATCGAGCTGGAAGTCGCTCAGAATCACGTTCATTCCCGGTGCGCTGCCAAAACCAAGCTCCGCGCGGACAAGCTGGCCGGTCCTGGCATCGACCCAGACCCTCGTCGTGGCGCCGTCCTGGCGGACCTCAAATCCGTCGAGGGTCCGGCCGTCGATTTCCCTGCGTCCCAGCGATTCGTCGGCCTGCGTCGGCAGGGCCTTGAGCCGCTCGAGGCTCACCCAGGGATCCTTGGCGGGATCGTCCGGCACGTTGGTCATCTCGAACACCACGTAGCTCTTCGTGGCCGGCACCAGACTGATGCCTTTGGCGCCGGTGGCCGTGGTTTCCAGGACGGTGACGTATCCGTCGGCCGTGGCGAGCCGGACGTGGCCGGTGTCCCGGTACGCCAGGTCCAGCCGGACCGTCGGCATGCTCTCGACGCCTGTTGTCGTGATCAGGCTGAAGGTCAGCGTGTGGGCGCCGTGCAACTGGCCCACCATGCGGGCGTAGACCTTGCCGCTCCCGCCGCTGGAAAACAGGTTCCACCCACCAATCACGGCCAAGGCGACTACCGCCGCCACGGCCCATTTCATCATTCGATGGTTCATGATCGTTCTCCCGAGAATCGCCGCCCGCGATGTCGCGATGCGACGTGATTGATTCTGATCGTTTGCCTCGGCAGCCAGCAGAACCGCACGGTTCGCCGACTCCACATTCTCTGTATTCTCCGCCGGCGCGCCCATGCGGTCGGCGCAGTCGAGCAGCGATTGCAGCCGCCCGGCCGTCCGCCTGCACGGCTCGCATCGGTCCAGGTGTGTCCGGATCTCACGAGCTTGTTCCGCAGGCAGCTCGCCAAGCACGAACTCAACGAGTTGCTCATTGGTCACGTTGTGAGGACTCATGGTTCACCTTCATCGATCCAGGTACTCGCTCAACTCCTCGGCCAGCTTCAGGATGGCCCGATGTAGATGGACGCGAACCGTCGGCTCGGAACAGCCCAGGAGCTTCGCAATCTCGGCGGTTTCCCGCTTCTCGATGCGAGACAGGATGAACGCGTCCGCCTGTCGTCGGGGCAGTCGGGCCAGCGCCGCCGCCAGCTTGTGCTGTAGCTCATCGGCCCGCATGGAAGCGTCGGGGGTGGCGGGAGCGTGAAATGCACCGTCATCTTCACCTGAAACCTGACGCTTCAAACTGGAACCTGCCTTCTGGTCCCGCCCTCGGGCGATCTCCAAGGCCTTCCGCACGGTCGCCCGGTACAGGTACGCCGGCCAACTCACGTTGCCGTTGTACCGATGCCAGCGCCGCCAGACGGCCAGGAACACCTCCTGATGCACGTCCTGCGCCAGGTTGGCGTCGCGCAGAACCCGCGTCGCCGTGCCCAGCACCTGCCGGCCGTGCTCGTTCACGAGGTTTTCAAAACTCTTGTCCGACACTGTCGTACGACTCTCAAACAAAACCGCTTCGGGCCGGGCCCGGCTGCATGCAACCTGAGATCTCTACCCCTATAGAGTGCGCCGCATTCCCATGCGTTTACAGAGAATTCGCCCCGGTCGCACCACCATACGCCGACAGGATCACCCTTCTGGATACCGGGGATTCCATCGGGAGAGTTTTTTTTCGCGAAAGCACATAAAACCGCTGCTGCGCGAACCTGGGCCATGTTTCAAAGTACGCTTCTATGAATTGTCCAGAAGTACATTCCGCACGCTCTTTCGCATTGAGGCGCCATCGAGACTCATCTACCGGGAGGACATTATGAATTCGAAACAGATTTCAAAGCTCGCGTATTTTGTACTGGGTATGTTGGCGTTGGCCTTCGGGCCGGCCCATGCACAATCCTATGACGTCGCCTGGACTTTCGGAGACGTAGGCATGATGGCCTACCGCCTGGACGGGTTCGAGCCGACAAGCCTCCAGTTCCCGCCGGTGGGCACGGAGAATCCGACCCTGCCCCTGGAACTGGGCAAACGCTATCAGATCCGGGTGACCAACCCCGGCGCCCACCCGCTGGAAATCATCGCCTTGGCTGCTTCGCCCGCTCAGGACACGGTCCTGCTGTCGATGTCGGTTCAGGGTTCGTTCGAATCCAATGCGGGCGTCGCCTGGACCGACAACGGCCAAGGCACCGTGCGATTCACGCTCACTGGGGCTCTCTACGAAGCGATGACCCAGGGGGGCCGCAAGCCGGGCTATCGCTGCAGGCCGCATTCCGCGACCATGCGAGGCGACTTCACCGTTGCAGGCCTGCCCATCGCCGACCGCGTCGCGCCGTCGCCTGTACGTGTCGATCTGCAAACGGTCGCGTCGGGTCTGGCGGCCCCGGTCCTGCTCGTGCCGGACCCCGCCCGGGTCGGGCGACTCCACATCGTGGATCAGGTCGGCCTCGTCCGAGTAATCGATCATGGCCAACTCCGCGATGGGCCGTTCCTGGATCTGACGAGCCTCGTCGTGCCCGTCCGCGTCAATTATGACGAACGCGGATTCCTCGGCCTGGCCTTCCATCCGGGCTATGCCGATCCCAGCAGCATCGGGTATGGTCGTTTCTACACGTACACCAGCGAGCCGGTCCAGGGACCCGCGGACTTCACGGTCGAAGTGCCCGCCGGCACCGTCATGAACCACCAGAGCGTCGTTCGCGAATGGCTCTGGGACGGCGTCAGCGAGACGGTCGATCCGGCTTCGTCCCGCGAGGTCCTGCGTGTCGATCAACCTCAGTCCAACCACAACGCCGGACACATGGAGTTCGGACCCGACGGTTACTTGTACATCGCCTTCGGCGACGGCGGCGGCGCCAACGACACCGCGGTCGGTCACGGCCCGACCGGCAACGGTCAGAACATCAACACCATCCTGGGCGCCATCGCACGGATCGATCCGCTGCATCCGACTTTGACGCCGAACAGCGCGGACCCGGCGAGCGCCAACGGTCGCTATCGTGTGCCCGCGGACAATCCCTTCGTCGGCGCCGACGGCATCGACGAGATCTTCGCCTATGGTTTGCGCAACCCCTACCGCTTCAGCTTCGACGCGTTCAGCGGGGCGCTGATCGTTCCCGACGTGGGCCAGAACCGCGTCGAGGAGATCAACATCGTACGCAAGGGCCGCAACTACGGCTGGAACGTCAAGGAGGGCACTTTCGCCTTCGTGCCCGCCACAGGGGCGATCGGTGGGGTCTTGAACGATCCGAGGTTCGCCGACCCGGTCGTTCAGTACGACCACGACGACGGTCTGTCGATCATCGGAGGCTACACCTACTACGGGACCGCGATTCCGCAACTGTGGGGCCAGTACGTCTGCGGGGACTTCTCCCGCCAGTTCTCCATCCCCGAAGGCCGGCTCTTCGTGGCGGACCTCTTCACCGGCCAGATTCAGGAGCTCCTGATCGGTCCCACGGGCAATCCGCTCGGACTGTTCGTCAAGGGCTTCGGCCAGGACCTCGAAGGCGAGGTCTACCTGCTGGCCAGCACCGCGCTGGGCCCGGTGGGCGATACAGGCCTGGTCCTGAAGCTCGTGGCCGCAAGGACCGGATTGACCGCGGTGCTCAAAGGAGCCGACGCAGGGACGAATTCCGCCGCGACCGGCCTGGCGACCCTGCAACTGAACGCCGCCAGGGACACGGTGGCGTACCAGCTCAAGGTCCAGGGCATCGCGAACGTCACGATGGCGCACATCCACGTCGCGACCGAACCCGGCGCCAATGGCCCTCCGGCCGTCTGGCTGTTCCCGTCGGCCCCGCCGGCGATGCTGATCCCCGGCCAGTTCACCGGCCCGCTGGGCACAGGCAACGTCACGGCCGCCAACTTCGTCGGCCCCCTGGCGGGCAAGACGATGGCGGACCTGTTGGCCGCGATCCGTGAAGGTCGCGCGTATGTCAACGTCCATACCGAGCAGTTCCCTGCCGGCGAGATCCGCGGGCAGTTGAAATAGCCTTCGAATCCTTTACCTTCGGACCCGCACTGCGGTTCCTCCGATGACGGCCTCCTCGCCCCGGCCTGCGACACCCTCTCGCAGGCCGGGGCTTCTTTCTGCGCTCCTGTCGCCCCACGCGCCTGCCGGCGGAAAGAAAAATGGGGAACCACCTGAAATACCGGCCCGACCCGCCCGACTAATAGTACGAATCGTACTATTGGAGATCGAAAGATGAACAAGAAAACGGAGTTATCGAGGCTGTCGCTGGCGATTCTGGGTCTCATCCGCCAGCAGCCCCAGACGGGTTACGACCTCCGCAAGCTGTTCGCGACCACCCCGCTGGGGCACTTCAGCGACAGTCCCGGCGCGATCTACCCCGCCCTCAAACGGATTGAGGACCTCGGCTGGATCTGCGGCCGGACCCGCCAGGGCAAGACCCGTCGGGAGCGAGTGGTCTACGAAATCACCTCAAAGGGACTGAGCGTCCTGACGGAGCATCTGTCCCGACCGGTCACCCAGGACGACGTCCTCTGGCGGATGGACGACCTGATGCTGCGGTTCGCGTTCATGGACCCGGTGGTTGGGCGCGAGGCGACACTGACGTTCCTGCGGGACTTCGCGGCACGGATCGATGCCCACGTCGCAGGCCTGCGCCGCTACCTCGACGACACGCGGGACTTCCTGCCGATCTGCGGCCGATTGGCCATGGAAAGCGGCATCGAAAACTACGAAACGAACGCACGATGGGCCAGGCGGGCCATCGAGGAATTGGGACGCGATTGAACGAGGATGGTGTGCATGGCACACCCTGCAGGAAAGGAAAAGGCTATGACTGCGATACAGATGTTCAGAATGACGATCGGAACTTCGTGGCGGTTGGGATTGTGCGCGTTGGCCAACATCCTGGGAACCGTGATCGGCGGAGCTCTGATCTCCGCGCTTGGAATGACGGTGCCCGAGTCGCCTGGACAGGCGGGCCAACAAGTGGCGGGCCTGCTCCTGTTTGTCGCCAGCTTCGTCCTGGCGGCCGGACTGATCCCCCTGGCTCGACGGCTCCACGGTCCGTACTGGAAGCGATGGCTGTCGGTCGCGGCCCTTTGTTACGTGTGCCTGGGCCTTGCCTCCCCCCTGGAAGGGGCGATCTTCACCACGCTGGGCGGCATGGCATCCATCCCTGTGCTGTTCATCCCGCCGTGCCTGCTGTTCGCGGCCGCCGTGACGGCTCTGTTCAAACCGACCCCAACGGGTCTCCCGCCACACGCGACCGTCCGGCGTTTCTTCCGCGACAGGACCCCGCGCCGGTGGGCGCTGCGTCTCCTCGCGGCGACCCTCGCCTTTCCTGTCGTCTACTGGACCTTCGGCCTGATGGTGGCGCCCTTCGTCATGCCGTACTACCAGCAAGGCCAGTTCGATCTGTCGATCCCGAGTCCCGGCGTGATCGTCCTGACCCAGTTCGCCAGAGGGCTGCTCTTCCTGGCAGGCAGCGTGCCCATCCTGATCCTGTGGTCCGGCTCGCGACGACAACTGGTCCTGGCCCTGGGCTTGGCGTTCTATATGCTCGTGGGCCTGTTCGGCATGGTCCAGAGCTACTGGCTGGCGCCCACGCTCCAGATCCTGCACAACACCGAGATCCTCGCCGATTCGATGGTCTACGCTTTGGCGATCGCTCTGCTGCTCGCACGCAAGGACCAAGCGAAACGCACTGAACCCTGTGCCGGCCTCGCGGTTTGCCAGAAACAAGTCGCTGTCGTGAACTGACGAACAACACCCATTCAGGAGACCATGGACCATGAAGACCATCCGCATTTCGACCATCGTGACCTTGGCGACGCTCTGCAGTTCCCTCTGTTCCGGGGCCGATGACGCCAAGCGTCCAAACGATTCGATTCTACGCAGAACATTCGACCTGGCCGCTCCGCGATCGAACGAGGCGCAGGTGTTTGAAATGGAGACCCGCGTCCTCACCTACGCCCTCGACGGCCGACGCGTGAACACCGACGTCCTGAAGCTGTCGCTCACGTGTACACCAGGCAAAGAGGCCGGCGACGCCGACCGGTACACCTGCACCCGGTTCGCGGTGCAGTTCGGGACCGGGCCCGAAATCGAGATCCCCGCCATGGCAGGCTGGAGCTATCCGTTCAAGCACGGCGGCACAGGCATCGACGAGAAAGGCCAGGTCTTCGGCATCGACCACGCGAAGTTCGAGAAGCTCGCCGACGCCAACGGCAAGCCTCTGCCCGTGGACAAGGCGTACTTCGTCTACAACACGTTCATCGACTTTCACGCATTCTGCAACGTCTTTGCCGAACCCGCGGCCGGGGGCAAAGGCATCCAGGACCTCAAACGTATCGGCGACAAGATCGTGCATGCCGCCGCCAACACCGAAGCGCCCGTGAACCTCGGCGCGGGCATCAAGGAAGGCTCGACCTTCAAGAACGGCGAAGTCACGCTCGAATTCAAGGGCCTGAGCGTGGTGGATGGCGCCGCCTGTGCCGTGATGGCCTACGACTCGGGCGAAAGCTCCTTCCAAATGATCGTGACGCCCATGCCCAGCATGGAGGTCCGCTCGGTCGGCAGCTCGCACTACAAGGGCGACCTCCACATCGACCTGGCGACCCGCTGGGTCCGCAAGGCGACCATGGACGAACTGGTCGTCACCGAGACCACCGTGCCGGGCATGGCCAACAAGATCAACGCGGTGATCGAGCGAGCCACCACGATCCGCAACGTCGCCGACAAGTCCCAAGGTTGAGTCCCCGCGACGGGCGGCAGCGACAAGCGCCGGGTGGCAGCGACAAGCGGAGTCTTCGGAGCTTGTCGATGGTTGATCGTTCGTCCGTGAGACACCATCGACAAGCTGCGCTTGCCGCTGCCACCCGGGATCGAGTCCTTCCTTGTGCATCCCTCCGTGCGCCGTCACCGGCGCGCGGGCTTTCCATAGACCTCGACCTCGATGTAGTGGTTCAGATCGTCGGCGGTGTTGCCGTTGCTGTAGAGTCGGACGTACCGGCCGCGAAGGCCCCTGGCGTCGAAGATCTCGCCGAAGTGGGTATCGACATAGTGCATGTCGGCGCCGACGCCCAGGCCCGCGGAGTTGTCCATGTCGTTGTTGAAGACCGTCTTGACGCCCTCGATGAAGTCCGGATCGTTCGAGATCTGAATGATTATATCGAAGTACACCCGCGGCTCCTTATGGAAGTGCCAGACCCGCACGCCGTAGATCTCGTGCTCGCCCTCCAGATCGATCGTAACGTGCTGAAGCAACGGCCCCAGCTCCACGTAGCTGCCGTCGGCCGCTTCTTTGTCGCCATCTGTGATCATCTCCAACTCTCCGGTGATCGGCTCGGGGTCGCTGGAAGAAACGGGCTTGCCCAGCGCGACATTCGTGGTTCCAGCCGGCGCCAGGAAGGGCGGGCCCGCTTCCGTTTGGACTGCCTTGGTCCGCGGAGCCCGGAAATCCTTGGGCGTCCCCTCGAACACCCTCCCAGGCAGAATCGTGTCCACCGGCGCCAGTCGCGCCGCCGGACTCGTGACGGCCGCTCCATCCTGGATCGCCCGCACGAGGCGGAATCCGTTGTTGTAGTGACTGGCGGAAGGCTGCGTGCCCATGCGGCAGCTCGAGGCGAGCCACCCGGGCGGGTTGCCGATGGAACCGCCGCGGGAGACCACGTCCGTCGGGCCGTCCACGTTCCAGCGGGGCCGACCGTCGGTCGGCGCGCCCTCGTAGCTGGTCGTGAAGAAATCCAGGCACCATTCCCAGACGTTGCCGTGCATGTCGTAGAGACCCCAGGCGTTGGGCTGCTTCTGCGCGACCGGGTGCACGCAGCCCCCCGAGTTGTGCTGCGACCAGCCCATCGCGCCGAGCTCGCCTGCAAAGAGGCCCGCGGTCCCCGCCCGGCAGGCGTACTCCCACTCGGCCTCGCTGGGCAGGCGGATCTGCTGCCCGCTCTCGACGGACAGCCACCGGCAGAACGCCATCGCGTCGTACCAACTGACCAGCGTCGCGGGGCAATCGTCGGACTCGTCGGCAGTCACGCGACGCCAGTCCAGGTTGTCCTCGCACTGCCAGTCCTGCGTTCCCTGTCGCAGCCAGCCGTAGCCTTCTTTCTGGCCGTCGCTGACGTAACCCGTCGCTTCGAGGAAGGCGCGGAACTGCGCGATTGTGACTTCGGTCACGCCCATCTCGAATTCGCACCCGATCTGCACCTTGTGCCAGGGCTTCTCGATCTCTCCGGTGCCGCCCATCGTGAACTCGCCCGCGGGAATCCGGACGAACTCGAACCGCACGCCGCGAGCGGTCAGGAGGGTTCGCCCTTTCTGCTCGTCGCGGATGCACTTCGCGTCGCCTCGCTTCTCCGCGCGGACAACCGCGGCCGGCTTCGCAGCGCCGGGATCGCCTGAAGACACCACGATTCGAAATCCCGTGTCGGGCCTGGCGAAGTTCCGGATGCGCCGCGACCGGTAGGAGGGGGAAAGCTGCCGAGCCGAGCCGGACCAGGACCCGCCTCGCAGGACGTAGCGCCACGCAGGCTGCGGCAGCGCCGGATCGTCCGTCCGCGCGCCGCTGTCCTCGCAGGCGCCGTCGTAGCCCGGCTGATAGACGTCCAGACACCACTCGAAGGCGTTGCCCTGCATGTCGCACAAGCCCCAGGCGTTGGCTCTCCTGCCGCCGACGGGCCGTGCACGGGAGGCGTTCTCTTCGTACCACGCCGCATCGCCCACATCTTCCACGCCATTTTCCGCGCCGCCGGCGCGGGCGGCGTACTCCCACTCGGCCTCCGTCGGCAGGCGGACAGCCCGACCCGTCCGCTCGCTCAGCCACCCACAGAAAGCCATCGCATCGTTGCGGCTGATCACAAGCGCCGGATGCTCGTCGGTCGTCTCGAAGCCGGGCCGGCGCCAGTCGAGGCCTCGTTCATGCGAGTGCAGCCCGGGCAGCGGGCACGTGTACGCCCAGCCCGCCTTCTCGGCGTCGGTCTTGTACCCGGTCGCCTCCACAAATGCCCGAAACTGGCGGACCGTCACTTCGGTTCGCCCCATGTGGAAATCGTAATCGATACAAACCTCATGAACCGGTCGCTCATCGCGGTCGCCATCCTCGGAGCCCATGAGGAACCGCCCCGGCGGGATACGCACGAGCTCGAATTCGACTTTCCCGGCCTTGAGAGTCGTGAGTTCGCTCGGGCATGCTCGATCCGCAGATAGCAGTCCCACGATCAGCAGAGCCGCGAACCTTCTTGCCGCCGTGCTTTGCGTAGCCTGTTCTCGCTTCATGATCTAATCCTCCACAGTTCGCTTTCAGGTTTTGGCACATCGCACACGAGGCGAAAGCCGTTGTTGGAGTGGACCATGTGGCCCAGCGGCGTCTGCATCCGGATGTAGGACCGACACAGCCATGCGGGATTGAAGAAGGAGCCGCCGCGGGTGATGCCGCGAGGATCGACGTCGGTCGTGTCCAGCCAGGCCGAGCCGTCGGTCGGGGCGCCCGTGCAATCCCGATGGTAGAGGTCCTGGACCCATTCCCAGGCGTTGCCGTGCATGTCGTACAGGCCCCAGGCGTTCGGCTGCTTCTGCGCCACCGGGTGCGTCCGCGATGCGCTGTTCCATGCGTACCAGCCCATCGCATCGAGACTGCCTGCGTATTCGCCCGTCGTGCCCGCCCGACAGGCGTACTCCCACTCGGCCTCGCTGGGCAGGCGGAGGGTGCGACCGGTCTTTCCGCTCAGCCACCGACAGAACGCCTGCGCATCGCTCCTGCCCAGACATACGACGGGCTCGCGTCCGGTCTGCGCGTAGCCGGGCCATTGCCAGTCGACCAGGTACTCGAAATGCCAGCCCGTGTCCGCGGGCGAGAAAACACAACCTCGTTTCTGTGCCTCGGTGACATAGCCCGTCTGCTCGACGAACAGGCGGAACTGCTCCACCGTGACCTCCGTCACGCCCATGTAGTACGCACGACGGATGGTCACCTCGTGGGCCGGCATCTCGTACGTCCAGTTGTATTCATCCACGTAACGATGCGGACTTCCCATCGTGAAACGACCGGGATCGATCCGAACGAAGTCGAACGTCACGTCGTCGACCTGGAGCGCGAGTCTGGCCGGAACGACAGGCCGACTCGCTTGGGCAGGGGCTCTCTCCGTCGCATGGCTCAAAAGGATCGCCGTAACGAGCAGGCAGAATCCGCGCGCAGCGTGTCTGTGTTTCATGATGGGTTCTCCGCACATTCGTCGTCAGTTGCTCTGGATCGACTTCAGCGGTCTTCCGTAGACCTCGACCTCGGTATAGTGGTTCAGCTCGTCGTGCGAGTTGCCGTTGCTGTAGCAGCGGACGTACCGGCCCCGCACGCTCTTGGCGTCGATCAGCTTGCCCTCGTACGTCTCGGTGTACGTCAAATCCCGTCCCGCGCCCAGGCCCAGCGTATTGTCCGCGTCGTTGTTGAAGATCGTCCGCACGCCCCGCTTGAACGACCGGTCGTCCGAAACCTGCACCACCACGTCGTGATAGGAGCGAGGCCAGCGGTGATGGTGCCACAGCACGACCGCGTAGATCTCGCACGATTCCTGCAGGTCGATCGTGATGAACTGCGGCCTGGGACCCAGCTCGACGACCCCGCCTTCGACCGCCTCCTTGTCCCCGTCGGTGATCAGGTCCAGACTGCCTGCGATCGGCTCGCGATCGCTCGACGCAACCGGCTTGCCCCTGGCGAGGTTGACCGTCCCGGCCGGCGCCAGGAACGGCGGGCGCGGACCGCCGCGAGGCCTCTCCAGATTGGCCGTGCGACCGTCCTGGGGCGTGCCGCTGAACTTGGCCTTGGGCAATTCGATCTGGAGCGGTTCGAGCCGGAATCCGCCCGACGCCGGCGGCGGCGTCAACGACGCGCTCCAATCCCCCGGCGTGCCGCGATAGTTCTGGCGTGTGTCGAACACGCGGGCCGCGCGGGGCACGCCCAGATCGTAGACGCTGGCCGGACCCGACGCGGGATAGCTCATCGCCCACTCCTCACGCGCCAGCACGTTGCCCCGCATCCCCTGGTGCTCGACGTTGGCCGCGACGATCCGGCGGGTCCTCGGGTCCGCCAGCACGGTCATCCGCAGGCGCGCCACCGGCTTGCCGTCGATGCTGTAGGCCGGCGCGTTGGCGTCGATCGCGTAGGCCCACACGGTCCGGCCTTCATGCTCGACGCTCGATTCCTCCAGCACTGCGTCCGCCCTGGCGGCGAAGACCGCGAAGGACGCGACGAAGGTGTAGGCGGATTCCGCGCCGAAAGGCCCGGTCCTGGGCAACTCCGAGACGACCAGCGTCTTGATCTTCGGACTGTAGGCCAGCTTCACCTGGCCCCGACCATAGTCGTAGGCGACGACCGTCTCGTCGTCGGTGAGCACGTAGGTCTGCTTGTCCGCCAGGTTGCACCACTGCCGCTCGGTGGACGACTGGCCGCTGGTGTACCGCGTGGCGACCGCCAGCATCCAGGGCGCGCCCTCGGTGGCCAGGCGCACGCGTTCCAGACCGCTCGGCGAGCGGGACGAGCCCAGCCACATCCAGGCGCCGACGCCTGCGACGACGAGAATCGCCGCCGCAACGGCCAGCCATGCGACACGAATGGATCGGACAGGGGCGGGCGTCAAACCCGCCCCCGCGACGTCGGCCTGCGCGTCGCCGTCGGCGCAGGCCTGTTCGAAGGCGGTCATCATCTGCCGACGGAGCCGTTCCCGATGAAGCGGGTTGGGCTCGTCGTCGGTCCTCAGGCCCGCAACGATCTTTCGGAAGTTGTTTTCGCGTTCGGACATCTACTCATCTCCACCCAGATCCCCCCGCAACACATCCTCCAACCGGCGGAGTATCCGGTGCAGCGTCACGCGGACCGTCGCGGGTCGTGCCTTGACGATCCGAGCGATCTCGTCGTAATCCATGTTCTCGAAGAACCGCAGCGTCAGCAGGGTCTGGTGCTCGGGCTTGAGCTGACCGACCGCCGCGTACAGCGTCGGCCAGTCCAGGTTCGACCACGCGCCCTGTTCCGGCGAATCCTCCATCCTCGCGGCCACCACGTTCTTCATCAGCCGCTGACGACGCAGGGTCTTGCGAATGTGGGCGTTCGCCTGGTTGGCCGCGATGGTGTAGAGCCAACTGCGAAAGTCCTGCTCCGTCCGCCCTTTGAACTCCCGCATCGTGCGAGCGACCGTCAGGAAGACCGACGAGGTCACGTCCTCTGCGGCCGAGCGGTTGAACAGCCGGTGGACGCAGAAGCGAAAGATCCGGTCGTAATACAGCTCGTACAGCCTGCCCAGGGCCGAGGCCTGGCTTTTCGCCAGGATCACCAGATCGTCGTAAACCGTTTGTTCAACGGGTTTTGCCATAATCGCGACCATTGCATGGTTTCAATTGCGCATCCGCCCGTCATGTTACACGCCCGCCGGCCCAAAATCTCCCAAAAACAGGCTTATCCGGCTTTTGCGTACTGGGAGATAGGGCAACGACCGGCCGCCGGGGACGCCGTCCCCGGACCCCTGGGATTTCCCGCTTTGGGCCAGAAACATCAGGTGCAGAGCAGAGCCGATCCGTGTTCCAGGAAAACCGACACCACTTGCTTTCTGTCCTCCCGCCTGGCGTCTG
>Ga0228535_1002177_pt1 | contig 20735 bp, 18 predicted proteins | sample SJ1metagenome_FD_168457 | JGI IMG/M metagenome (GOLD analysis project Ga0228535, IMG submission 168457) | Enriched culture of PCE-dechlorinating microbial communities from Ithaca, New York, USA - SJ1 | ecosystem: Engineered > Modeled > Simulated communities (microbial... > Unclassified | place... | reverse complement strand
CCCAGATGTCCGTGCCCGCCGCGCTCATCGTGATCGTGCCGCCGCTCTCGACGAAGGCCGCCGGAGCGCCGCGAACCCACAGACTCAGCGTGTCGGCGCCGTGGGTCGTCCAGTTCTGCGCGGGGACGAATTCCTGTTCCGCCTCGCTGTAGAACGGAGCCTCGGCGTTGCGGTACTCGAACGGCATCGACTGCTTGCCGCCGTGGACGATCGTCCGCTCCGCGAACGGAGCCTCCATGTATCCCACGAGCGAACCGTTCGTGCCGCTGGTCAGACCGTCGACCCAGGTCTCGTAGATCCGGCTGCCCTCCTCGTCCGTGTAACCCTCCATGTCGTCAACGACCTCGTACTCGCGGGTCGTGAAACTCCAGACGTCGCTTTCCCAGACGCTGGGGGTCGCAGCCTCGTTGACCTCGACGACCTTCCAGTAGTACGTGGTCCCGAATGTCAGATCGCCGGCGTCGAAACGAGCGTCGGCCATGGTCTGAACGGGAGCCGTCCCGTCGGCGACAGCCTGCCGATCGGTGCCGAAGTAGACCTCATGAGAGACCGCTTCGCGCCCGGAGCGCCAGGAAAGCGTCCCATCGACAGATGCGCCCGTTGCGGCGTCGGCCGGAATCGGCGCGCTCGGCTCGACTGGAATCGAGAGGAATCGAACCTCGCTCAGGCCGTATTGAGGCAGCATTCCGCCCCAGTTGCTGAGGATCGTGAGCTTGACGAACCTGGCGGTAATCCCGCCCAGTTCGACCTCGTCGGCGGTCTGCGTCGCGGCGCCGCTGGCCCGAGCCACTTGGACGTCGCCCAGCGAAGTCCACTGGACGCCGTCCACAGAGTACTCGACGGCAGCTTCTTTGACGCCGAATCCCAGCACGGACTCCAGCATCTGATTGGAGTTCCAGACCAGGACGCGGTCGAGTTTGTAGACCTTGTCGAACGTAAATTGGATCCAGGTGGGCTGCGGGCCGCCGCTGCCGCTGAGCCACATCGTGGTGGGCTCCGTCGAGTGCTGATCGCCGATCAAGCCGGAGCCATCGACGGTCTTCTCGGGTCCCATGCCCGCGTTGAAACTCGACGCGGTGGCGGTGACGTTCGAGATGGGGTAGGAGTAGGCCTCGGTCGTGAAGCTCCAGACCTCGCCTCGATGCACGGTCGAAGGGGCCTCGACCTCGTCGATCCGCCAATAGTAGGTCGTGCCGAACGCCAGCGGTCCTTGCGGATCGAACTGCGTGGCGGTCTGGGCCTGCGCGACGAGAACGCCTCTGGGGCTGGTCCTCTCGGCGGCCATCACGTCCTCCAGGCTCGCGCCGAAGTAGACGTCGCGCGCGACGCCGATCCCGCTGGCCGTCCAGGCCAGAACCACGTCGCGAGCCACGTCCTTGGCCTTGTTGGCCGGGGTGGGCGACTGCGCCTTGACCATCGAGGCGGGCGGAATCTCGAAAATCTGCTTCATCTCGTCGGCCGTGACCGCGCGGTTGTAGACCCTCGCTTCATCGAGCATGCCCGCGAAAGCCTCATAGGGGGCGTTGCTGCCGTCGTTGCCGAAGTTGGCGACGGTGTGGAGGGCCGTCAGGCCGGAGTACGAACCGGTGGCGAGTTGGGCCCCATTATAATAGATGACGTACGTCCCGTTGTTCCACGTGAAGGCCACATGGAGCCACTCGTTCATCGGCAACTCCACCATATCCGTCCTGGTGGTGTGCGAGCCGCCCAGTCCGAAATCCAGCTTCCGCGAAACGTTGGTGCCGTCCTGCATGTAGAGCTGGATACGGCTGTTGAACTGCGGCTGAGTCGTGTGGCCGAAGATGTACCGGCCGCTGGAGGCGGGCTGAGGATCGGAGAGATACACCCACACGGAAACGGTTCCGGCGGTGACGGACATGCCTGTGGTCGGGAATTCCAGGCGGTCTCCGACGTCCCCGGTAGCCGGAGGCGCGAATGACAAGGCTCCGGCGTCGCGTCCTTCGACCCAAGTCAGGGAGGTGCCGATCAGGGTGCCGTGGCGCTGATTGCCGGAAGAGTCAAAGGCGGTGGTCCCGCTCGTTTCGTCGAGCTTGAAGTAGCAGACCAAGCCATCATCGAGCCCGGCCTGTACGGGTGTGATCGCGCCGACGACAACGCCGAACGCACAAAGAACGGTCAAGAGCCTTCCACGCATAGCATCCTCCATTCCCAAAAACCCTGCGGGGACCGCGCGGCAAGACTCCGGCCCCGCACATTCAATGATTCTCCGTCGCCGGCCGACCGGTCCGCAGCCAAACCGATCTCGGACGACAGCACTTGTTCCCGATTCAACCGATGACGGTCGCGCCAGGCGGGCGTCCACCGATGGCAACGCGATCGAGATCAAGCTCTTTCCCAGCAGAGAGATGCGCGAAATCGATCGATAACGATGCAATTGGGGATAGAGAAGATTCTGATGTGACGCGCCAGCCTGCCGAACCACCTCCTTCCTCTCGGCATCCACCAGCCACGATCTGCCGGTTTGACCATGCAGACGTCGGAAATGGTCGTGCTAAGGCTTCACCATCCGACCGAAGTCCACATAGACCCTGCTCCACACGTGCAGAAGCCTTCGACAAATCCCACACACAAGGCTTCCACCACCTGGGTTATTTCGGAATCATTGCAGACCCAAATAACCATTTTTCCTTATACCAGATCACCGCTCGTTGTTTCAAGCGAAATCTCGAACGCCTGAGATCGGCAAATCGATCGCCTGGGGCAGGCAAATGCGTCGTCCGCCCCCCGGAGGTCCATCTCTATCAAATGCACCGAAAGGAGTTTTTATAGGACCTGTAGCGAATACGGTCGATCCGTGCCAAGACAACCGCAAGAACATCGGAGACTCCCAAAAGACGCAAGCTCATTACCTACACGCCCGATTCACTCCATCTTATCTATTTTCACTCAAGTTTTTGAAAACCAGCTTCCGATACAACACTTGCCAAGATGACATATTACCCATCTTGACGCACAAGTGAATACGCGATGTTACACAGGTTCAAAGGTCGGCACAGCAACGTAAGGATGGACAAGGAGACTCGAATGGTTAAGGAAGAAACACTGGCCCGTTATCTCGAAGCCCTGCTCCAGGGGGACCGCAGCACCTGCCGCTCCGTCATTGAGGAGACGATGCAAAGAGGCGTGCCGGCCAACTCCATCTACCTGCACCTGATCTGGCCGGTGATGGCCGAGATCGAACGGCTGTCGAGAACGGACCGCATCACGTCCGTCCAGGAGCACATGGCGACCCGCATCAACCGAACGATCGTGGACCAACTCCAGAACAAGCTGCCCCGCCGGCCCGCAAAGCACAAGAAAGTCGCCGTCTGCTGCTCCCGCGAGGAACTCCAGGAACTCGGCGCCCAGATGATCGCCGACCTGTTCGAGAGCGACGGCTGGCAGGTTCGCTTCCTCGGCGGGGGCCTTTCCAACGACGACATCTTCGGCTACATCAACGAGTACGCCCCCGATGTACTGCTGGTCTACGGGACCACGCCCAAGCAGGCGCCGGACATCCGTCGGCTGATCGACCGGATACGGTCCGTCAACGCCTGGCCGGAGATGCGGATCATCGTTTCCGGCGGTCTGTTCAACCGCGCCGAGGGCCTGTGGGAAGAGATCGGCGCCGACGGCTTTGCCGCCACGGCCGCCGAGGTGCTGCAGGTGGTCACCGAAGAACAGCCGGCCCCTGCGACCGACCGTCGGACGGTCAACCGCCGCAAGAGAAGACAGCAGGCCGCAGCCCAGGAAGCGGTTCTGGTCGCGGAATGAGGTCTCGATCACTGTCCCGTAGGTCCTATTGGTCCTATTCGTCCCATCTGTGGGACCTATAGGACTGATAGGACCTATAGGACGCACTTCTACTGCGTCGATCGGTGGATCTTGTACTCGACGCTGTCGACCAGCGCCAGCCAGCTTGCCTCGATGACGTTCTCCGAGACGCCCACCGTGCCCCACAGGGACTGCTTGTCCCGCGACTCGATCACCACGCGGACTCGAGCGGCAGTGCCCGCCTTGCCGTTGACGACGCGGACCTTGTAGTCGATCAGACGCATCTCCTGGATGCACGGGTAGAAGTTCTCGAGCGACTTCCGCAGCGCCGCGTCCAAGGCGTTGACCGGGCCGTCGCCCTCGCCGACCACGTGCTCGAACCGATCGCCGACCTTGAGCTTGACGGTCGCCTCGGTGACGATCTCGCCGCTCTGGCGTTTCTCCACGTCCACGTGGTATTTGATCAGTTCGAACGACGGCTTGAACTCGCCCAGGACCTTCTTGATCAACAGATCGAAGCTCGCGTTGGCGGCCTCGAACTGGTAGCCCTCGTTCTCCAGCTCCTGCACCCGCGCCAGAATCTTGCGGGCGAGCTTGGGGTCCTGGGCCAGCTTGGCCTTCTCCATCTCCGCCAGAACGTTCGACTTGCCGCTGAGCTCGGAGATCAGGAACCGTCGCTCGTTGCCGACGAGCGCCGGATCGATGTGCTCGTACGTGCGTTTGCTCTTTCGCAGCGCGTCGACATGCAGACCCGCCTTGTGGGCGAAGGCGCTGGCCCCGACGTAGGGCAGGCTCGTCACCGGCGCCAGGTTGCTGATCTCATAGACGAACCGCGACGTCTCCGTCAGCAGCCGCATCTTTTCAGGGGTCAGGGCCTCGTAGCCCATCTTGAGAGCCAGATTGGGAACGATCGAGCACAGATCCGCGTTGCCCGTCCGCTCGCCCATCCCGTTGATCGTGCCCTGCACCTGCCGGGCTCCCGCGCGGACCGCGGCCAGCGAGTTGGCGATCGCACAACCCGAATCGTTGTGCGTGTGGATGCCGACGACGAGCGTGCCGAACGTCTTGCAGACCTCCTGCGTGATCTCGAAAATCCGCTCCGGCAGCGAGCCGCCGTTGGTGTCGCACAGCACCAGGGCGTCCGCTCCGCCTTCCGCGGCCGCCTGGAGCACCTTCATCGTGTACTCGGGGTTCTCCTTGTACCCGTCGAAGAAGTGCTCGGCGTCGAAGATCGTCTCGATGCCCTTGCCCTTGAGGTATCGCACGGACTCCGTGCAGATCTTGAGGTTCTCCTCGAGCGAGCAGCCGAGCACCTCCCGCACGTGCAGGTCCCAGGTCTTGCCGACGATGGTCGCCGCCGGGGCCTTCGTGCTCACGATCGAACCGAGCGACACGTCGTTGTCCACGGTGCAGTCGGCCCGCCGGGTGCTGCCGAAGGCCGAAATCCTGGAGTTCTTCAGGCCCAGCTTGGCCACCTCCAGAAAGAACTGCATCTCCTTGGGGTTGGAGGCTGCATAGCCGCCTTCGATGTAATCCATCCCCAGACCATCGAGCCACTTGGCGATCGAGAGCTTGTCCTCCAGCGAGAAGCTGACGCCCTCGGCCTGCATCCCGTCGCGCAACGTCGTATCGTAAACCGCAACTCTTGCCATAATGTGATCCCAACTCCTGTTCCCTGTCGCCGGAGGGCGTCGGCTCCCAGGAACCGCCCACGCCCATACGGACCGGCACAAAACCGGTTATTCTAGCGGTTGGAGCGAGATCTGTAAAGCTCCTGGTTCGGATAACGCGTCGCTGCGATTGGGTTTCTCTTGCGAAAGACCGCCTTTGACGCCATACTACCTTGCAGCGAAGCACCTCCGAACAGACCGACATGAGCGGTATGGAGAGCGTCTATGAGGCAAAGAGCAGTGTGGCTGATCGCCTTGGGCATCGGCCTTGTGGGATGCCATCGGGCGACCGGGCCATCGTCCGACTCGTCGAAACCCGACAATCGCAAACTCGTGGCCGACTGGTTCCAGATGCCCCCGGTTTCGGGGATCAATCGGCAGAACACCCTGATCCCGGTCCTTCGAATCGGCGGCAACTACTATACGACTTATCGCGGCCTGGAGATCCCGCTGCAGAAGACCCCGGAGGGGCTCAAGTGGAACCTGCTGCCCTCGCCCCTGGCGGACACCACGATCGGCTACTTCGGCCCGTCTTATCCCTGCTCCATCCGCGTCGTGGACCGGACTCGTGTGAACCTCGACCCTTCCTATTCCCCCGACGCGGCGCCGCCGGTCCTGATGACGAAGGCGAACGAGCCCGACGGCCTGCTCGAGGCCACTGCCGCCAAGCCGCGAAAGCTCGACGACTTCGTCGGCGTCTACTATCCCGTCTGGTTCCCCTGGTTCCGCCTGGAGATCCGTAAGGACGGAAATCAATATCTGAGCGTGGAGCAGGTCCTGGCCTCGCTCGAGCCGCCGCTCCAGTGGACGCCGCGAGGCAGAGCGCAGATGATCACCCCGTTCGCCGACGGGCTGGGTTTCGTCGGTTTCCCCGGCGACCCGCACAGCCTCGTGTACAACGAGACGCTCAAGCGTTTCGAACTCGTCCGAGCGGACAACGGCCTCAAAATGCCGCTGGCCAAGCTCCCGCCCAAGAAGGAGATCACCCTGCCGACCCTGCCGATTGGAATCCCGACATGGAACTGACGGCCCATTCCGCACTGGACTTCCGCAGGATGACAAGTGAGCAATGAAAGGAAGAACCGCATGTTGCGACTGCTCTTGGTAGCTCTTGCGTTCTTGAATCTAGCCACCGGCGCGATTGCCGTGCAGGACAACAGCCCGACGCAATACCGCGTCGAAAAAGACCTCCTTTACGTGGGCGAGGCCAAGCCGACCACGGCGTACCAACTCGAACGGTGCCGCCTGGATCTGTACTATCCACAGGGCAAGACCGCTTTCGCCACCGTCGTCTGGTTCCACGGCGGCGGGCTCACCGGCGGCAACCGGCACATCCCCACGGGACTCCAGAATCAAGGCCTGGCCATCGTGGCCGTCAACTACCGCCTGTCCCCCAAGGCCACCTGCCCCGCTTACATTGAGGACGCCGCGGCGGCCGTCGCCTGGACGTTCCGCAACATCGCCGCTCACGGCGGCGACCCGAACAGGATCTTCGTCTCCGGCCACTCCGCCGGCGGGTATCTCACCAGCATGGTCGGCCTGGACAAGCGATGGCTGGCCGCCTGCGGGATCGACGCCGACCGAATCGCGGGTCTGATCCCCCTCAGCGGCCAGACCATCACGCACAGCACGATCCGCCAGGAGCGAGGACTCCCCGAGAGGGTCCCGCTGATCGACTCATTCGCGCCGCTCCACCACATCCGCGCGGACGCCCCGCCCATCCTCCTGATGACGGGCGACCGCGAGATGGAGATGGTCGGCCGCTACGAGGAAAACGCCTATCTCATGCGGATGCTCAAGATCGTGGGCCATCCGGATGTTACGCTCTATGAGTTCCAGGGCTACGGCCACGACATGGTCGAGCCCGCCATGGGCCCGATGCTCAGATGGATCAAAGGAAGAACGGCCGCCAGACAGGAGCAGTAGGCGACAAGGGCGCCTTTCATGCCTGTACGCCTCTCATTTCCCGCTTTCTCGCGGAATCCCTCGCGAAATGGGCAGGCGGCCCCGCACCCCACAATAAATCCAGCCATTCAAGCGTCTTGCTGGATGATGACGAAGAACACCCATGATCGCGTGGTCATTCGCCTGCGGTCGTGAGAGACCGTAAAGCTCTTTCTCATCGGGACTTGGACAACTGCTCCACACGCGTCGCCCCGTGCATGGACCGATCGCACGATTGACTTGGAAGCCCCCATCCTCTACAATGAAGGGTGGCTGCAACAAGGTTTCCTGCTCTTAGGAGAAAGCCTATGGACTCTGGGAATGACAGCCAGGTATGGCGGTACAGGTGGCACATCGCAATCATCGCGATCACGCTTGCAGTCGTGCTCCTCCTGTCGATCTTCACGAACGTCTTCGAGAAATCCGAGAGCGTCCGGCAGCCCGTCTTTCTCCTGGGCGGCCTGATCTTCCTGGGAGCCCTGCTGGCGACCTTGTCGAGAGTCTCCCGCATTGTCGACACGCTCAACGAGAACAGCGCCCGGCTGGAAGAAGCGAGCAAGGCCTTGAGCAACATCCGCGACGGCCTGATGCAGATCAATCACAGCACGCGGATCAGCGACGCCGCAAAGGCCATCGCCTTCCGCGAGGAAGACAAACGATCCCTGCGGGAAGCGGTCTTCGAGCGGCTCAAGCAGAACGACTTCGACGGCGCCTACGAGATCGTCGATGAGATCGAGAACCGTTCGGAATACCGCCTCCTGGCCGAGCAGCTTCGCCGCCAGGTGGATGACTACCGCAACGCCACCGAGGACGAGCGGGTCGATCAGGGCATTGTCGAGGTCGAACGGCTGTTCGACTCCTGCCAGTGGATCAAGGCCAGCCTGCAGATCGAATCCCTGATTCGCGCGCACCCGATGTCCGAGAAAATGAAGTCCCTGCGTCAGGAACTGGTCGAGCGAAAAGAAGAGCGAAAAAGGATTCTGCTGGCCGCCTGGGACGACGCCGTGACGCGACAGGAAACCGACCGCAGCCTTTCCATCCTCCGGGAACTGGACATGTACCTGACGCCCAACGAGGCCCTGGCCCTCCAGGAGGCCGCCAAGGACGTCTTCCGAACGAAGCTGCACAACCTGGGCGTGCAGTTCGCGATGGCGGTCTCCGACAAGCAGTGGACCAACGCGCTGGACATCGGCCAGCAAATCATCAAGGACTTCCCGAACAGCCGAATGTGCGGCGAAATCCGCGAGAAGCTCCACGTGCTCCGCCAGAACGTCCAGATGGCGAACAACTGATAGGAAGTGTGAAGTTTCAAGTGTGGAGCTTGAAGGGGAAGAACTCTATGTCTTGTTCCCTTCGCTTCAAACTTGACACTTCAAACTTGAAACTCGCTCACTGGAAATCGAACAGCGACTGGGTCTTGACCATCGTGACCTGGTCGGGATAGGCTGCGAACGTGTGGATGTGCAGCTCGCTGCGACGGGCCTCGAAGTCGATGTAGCAGAACGGCTGGAGACTGTCCACCTCCAGCTCGGGGAACTTCACGAACACCCCGCGATTGCGGGCGAACCGCTCCAGGTCCGTGTGGCTCTGGCGGTACAGATTCGGGCTCATCTTCTCGATCTGGAAATCGGTCATGTAGCTGACGCCGCGACTGAGGGTACACTTGTGGGTCCGCGGCCCGCGGAACTGAAATCGCTCGACCAGACCCCGGTGCGGCAGCAACTGCCCCGGCGTGCTGACCACTTCGCTCAAACACACGTCGCCTGCGAACACGCTGACCACATGGGTGCAGCCCGTCGCCCAGATCAAGGCCTCGTACTTCTCGGTCTTGAGCTGGCGGCTGGCGTAGAGCTGAAACAGTTCCGGATGCAACGGCCGCTGGAACAGGCTGAAAGTCAGTTGGTCGATGGCAACGTTGATTTGCGGCGATTCCATAACGAATAACCCCGAAAAACACGCTTCAATCTTTCGGCCTATTATAGCCGATTCGACCGTCTGATTCAAGTGCAATATCAGTGCTGATAACGCCGTTTCGGGCCCTTATGGGACGATTGTTTCGCAACCTCTGGAGATCACAAGAGTAAGGAGAAACCAGTTTTTTCCGGGGTTCCGACAGAACCCAACGCGGACGTCGGGCCTGCCTAGCGGGCGAAGAACAGGGCGTTCATGACGGTGGCGATAATGTCGTAGAATGCGTGGGTACCGGCGGTGATGCCGAACCCGCGGATGGCGAACAGCAGAGCGAAGTACACCCCTGCGATCGTGCGGAAGCCGAACTCCGTCCAGAGAAACGGAGCGCTGCGGCCCAACTGCCCGTCGACCCAGATGATGTGATGATGGGCGCTGAACAGGGCCGCCGAGATCATCACCGACAGGACCACCGCGTTCTGATGGCCCAGGCCGATCAGGTCCTGAAACAGCACCATCAGGACACAGATCAGGATCAGGCGAAAGACCAGCTCTTCGTAGATCCCTGCGCCGACGCCTGTGATGACGTCGGCCATCAAAGACCGCTGGGGCGCGCCTCCGGCTGCGAGACCCTCCGCCATCAAACGCCCCACTCCCGGCGCCCCCTCTCCCTGTAGAGCGGAGCAGGCGACAACCTGTGGGCCCGCGGGGTCGAATCGCGCGACAGGGTCGGGGTGCGCCGCCGAGCTGTTGAACAGCAGGCTCAGGATGATCAAGGGCACCGCCAGAGAGACGCACTCGAACACCATGGGCGTGTAGTCGCCCAGACAGAAATACCACGGCTTCTTCGACGCGATCTGCAGGCCGATGAGAATGACCACCACCATCATCGGCGGCGCGATCCAGGCGAACCGAGCGCCGGTACCGAGGTGGCGAAGCAGGTTCTGCAGCCAGACGAAGGCCACCACCCGAACCTGGACCTGGTTCAGAACGTCCGTGTTGATCAGGATCGTGCCAAGCTCATAGAAGATGATGAACGGCAACAGGAAGGCGATCGCATACACCGGCCGGCTCGTCCGTTCCAGGTACGAGTCCTGGGCGAAGTTGAGCAACTGAGCGGTCGCGTAGTCCTTCTTGTGGTTCTTTCGGCCGGCCATCGGCAACGAGACCCTTTCGCGGTCCTGCAATCCTTTCGCTTGACCCCCCGGAATCGCACCGGTGAAATCCTTGGGAGTGTACTTCAAACGAATGAAGATTACAATAGGTCCGAGTATCGCGCGAGCCGCCCGCCGGGCCGATGCGGCGGTCCCAAGAACGCAACGACGCAGGAGAACATGGCGAATCGAATGAAGACGACACGAGAGAAACTCTTCGAGATCTACCGCCTGCTCTTCGATTTTTTCGGGCCTCAGCACTGGTGGCCTGGCCAGACCCCTTTCGAAATCGCCATCGGCGCCATCCTGACGCAGAACACCAGTTGGAGCAACGTCGAGAAGGCCATCGCCAACATCGAGGCCGCAGGCTGCCTCGACGCCCACAAGCTTCACGCGCTCGACATGGAACAGCTCGAACCGCTGATCCACCCGGCCGGCTACTTCCGCGTGAAGGCCAAGCGGTTGCGGAACTTCACCACCTGGCTGTGCGACCGCTACGGCGGCGACATGCAGGCCCTCGAAGACATCGCCGCGGGTCGCCTGCGTGAAGAGCTCCTGGCCATCTCGGGCATCGGCCCGGAAACCGCCGACTCGATCCTGCTCTACGCTTTGAACCGCCCGATCTTCGTCGTGGACACCTACACCGCCAGGGTAATGGTCCGTCACGGCCTGATCCCCGCCGAGGGCCTGGAGTACAGCCAGTTGCAGGACCTCTTCATGTCCAACATCGAGCCCGACGTCGCCCTGTTCAACGAGTTCCACGCCCTCTTGGTCATGACCGGAAAAGACTACTGCAAACCCCGCCCCAAATGCGAGAGCTGCCCCCTCAATCCCCTTCCCCACCGAATCGACATCGAATGCTCCTGAGCCTCTCCCGGTATCGCCCCCGCCCGCCTGCGACGCCCCGCGCTCGCGACGAGGCCGGGTGACGCCGGCTTCGATACCCCCATCGATTTCGTGACAAATGGATGATTTCGCCGTCCGTCCCTTACTCCTTGCCCCCGCAAGGCTTGCGCGCGGCTCTTTTTTGCCATCCTTCTATTGACATACGTACAATATATATTTATTCTATATTGAACAGCCGACGGGCTGGACCGCAGAGCGGCCGTTCGGCGGGGCGACGCGCGCGTCGCCCTCTTGCGAGACACGAGACACGGGCCACGAGTCACGGCCCCAAAGGAGGTGCTCGATGAACGATCGATGTTGCGCCAACTGCCGATTCGCCCTGATGCTGCGAAACGCCGACCCTGGGGCGATGGTCTGCGTCACGCGTCCGGACGCTCCGGGCGAGCCCACTCGGGTCGCTCCCTGCGACGGGTGCCCCGCGTTCGAGCCCAGGCCCGACCCGCCGCAGCGGGCCCAGCCGGGCGACCCGCCCGACGACCGATCCGCCCTGATCCCGCTGACCCGGAACACGGTCGCGGTGGTCGACATCGAGGACTTCGCATGGCTCAGCCGGCACAAGTGGCACGCCAAGAAGCTCGGCGGCAACTTCTACGCCTGCCGGCACGAGAAGGGCCGCACGATCCTCATGCACCGCGAGATCATGCAGGCCCCGAAGGGCATTCCTTGCATGGAAACAGGCTTGTGTTCTCATGCGTATGGTGATAGAATGAACCGTGAGTGATCCAGACTGGTTCAGAATTGAGGTATCGCCATGAAATCGATCACCATACACGATCTCGACGATTCGCTGGAAGCCTTGATCGAAGAAAAGGCCAAGGAACACGGATTGAGCATGAACAAGACGGTCAAAATGCTGCTGCGCAAGGCCCTGGGCTTGGATTTCGGCGGGAACGGCAACGGGGATCGCAAGGCCGACTTCGACGAGTTCTGCGGAGGCTGGACCAAGGCCGACGCGACCGAGTTCGAGCGGAACACGAAGGACTTCCGGAAGGTCGACCCGCGAGACTGGCGATGAAGAAGATCCTGCTCGACACCAGCGCATACAGCCGACTCCGTGAAGGGAGCGAAGAGGTCCTCGACGTCCTGAGCCACGCCGATCTCGTCCACATGTCCGTGTTCGTCCTGGGTGAATTGTACGCCGGCTTCAAGGGAGGCTCGAAAGAAGCCGCCAACCGCGAACTATTCGAGCGATTCCTCAAGCGACCTACGGTTCGCGTCCTCGCCGCCACGAAGGAAACCGCGGAAGTCTTCGCCGAGATCAAGAACACCCTGAAACGGGCCGGCACGCCCCTGCCGCTCAACGACGTATGGATCGCGGCCCACGCCGTGGAGACCGGCTCGATCGTAGTGACCTTCGACTCCCACTTCCGCCAGATCCCCGGCCTTCGCCTGTGGGAGCACATGCCGAGATAAGCACATTCTGTCGGATCCTTTCTCAAAAACAGGCCCCGGAGTCGCCTGCCAGAGAAAATACCCGACGCCGTCGCTTCCTCATCGATGAGAACCGTGCCCTGCTTCGAGGAGAGCACGGGCCCGTAATTCGTGGCCGGTGCGGCCGAGCCGCGTGGGAGCGTTGAGGCGACAGAATTCACTGACCCGCATGCCTGCGAACGCTTCCACGCATCTACGCTTCCCCGCTTCTACCTCTTTCTCACGTGTGCGCCCCGGTGTGAATGTAGATTCTACTGTGTTCGTCGTCGATGTAGACTTGCCAGTACTCTCCGCCGTTCGAGGGTTGGATGATCTCGCGACCCTCGCCCAACTCGTTGGGATCGAACAGGCGTTTGCCGGTCTTCCGCTGCCAGGCACTGGCCGCGGGACACACCGTCCAGCCGCTCTCGACGGCACCGCGGAGGCGAATTCCCTCGAACCTATCCACCTGGGCCTGCGGGATCTCGTACATCCGTTCGATGCAGGCGATTCCCGCCGGATCGGTGTCGAATGCCACGAAAATATGCGCCTCCCGCCCGCCGAACAGGATGCCCCGCGCGTTGCGAACGACCTCGGGCAGTTCGCGGCCGACGGTCTGGCGGAATGCGAGGCGGATCTGATCCTCCCGCAGCTCGTACGACCCGACCACGCTGCCATAGAAAGCCGGGCTGGTCCGGCACAAATACCCAAAACCACAGACAGCCGCCGCACCCACGACCAGGGTCGTCGCAAGAAATATGGTTCTCCGGCTCAGCATATGTTCCGTCCCTCGCCGCTCCAAAGACGCCGCTCGTCGCCCCGCGTCCACCACTCGGTTCGCTCTCTCAGCGTCTCGGACGACTGGGCACCATCAACTCGATCCTTCGCATCGTCAGCGCCATAAGCCTTCCCAGGACGCCAAAACCCGGCGCCGCGCGCGGCGCGTATTTCTCCGCGATCTCGTACAACACCACGAGTCGCTCCTCGCCGGCCGCCTCCGAGTACAGCATCGTGTCCAGCACGTCCGCAAAATACTCCTCAAAGTTGGCCGTGGCCCCGAAGCGATGGAACAAGTCCCTCGCGCAGCGATCACAGGTCTTCGCATCCAGGTTCTTGACCGCGGCCTGGAACGCCGCCGGGTCCATGTTGACCAGCTCTTGCGTTGTCATATCTGCCATACCTTACCAAGTCGCCGCCGTCCCGTCCAGCCCTTGCCAAACCAGCTCCGCATCTCCGACGGGGCACGAGCCACGAGCCACGGCTCACTGCCCTACGAGCCACGGTATCTCAACCACACAGGGCACGAAAGCCACGAAAGCCGAGCGACGAAAGCCCCGGCCTCCGGCCGGAACGCTTCACGCTTCACGAGGCCCGTGGCACATTCCCTCCGACGCTTCCACGCGGCGAAGCCGCCCTTCGACCTTGACACCCCGCCCCTGCCGCTTCATAATCACGCCATCGCCCAGCCGCTCCGAGTGACGAGCGACCGGGGACAAAATACGCGGTTCCCGTCCGAAGGCTGGCCCGCAGCGGTCCCACGAGGACAGCGAGGCGTTGCGAGAGGCCCCTTTGAGGTTGAGGATGTGCCGACAAATGTATCTGAAACCTTTGGTTCTCTCCCAAGGACCTGAAAGACTCGCAACAGATTCGGTTGAGGCCTTTCCACAGGGGGGTACCGGGATCTATAGTGACAATCAGATTCGGCAACTGATCAACAATGCCTATGCGGAACTGCGGGTGCATCCAATGGAAGACAATCTGCAAACGCCTATGCAGAAATCCCTGCACTGGGTTTTGCCGATCCTACAGAGGGCTTTACGGAAGCTCATTGACAAAGGCGACCTGGAGGATATCCGTGAAGATCCGACGCACATGATCCTCCAGAACCTCAAGAGATACCGCATCATCCAGGCTCCAAAAACGACTTTTGGCGCCTATATTGTCGAGGGCACATTGTATGTGGAAAGGCCGTACCTGGGGCTTCATATGCTGGAGGAGATCTTGTTTCACGAACTGCTTGAAGCGTGTGGAGTATCGCATTATCAGGCTGTGAAGCTGACTCAGGACTACCTCTGGGATGCCCTGCTCCCTGGAAAGGAGTATGTCGCAGCGGATACGGATAGTAATCCCGACGAGTGGGATGAGGCTGATGCTGTCATTCATGAGATCTACACGCCCAGGGAGGCTGCAATCAGATCGGCGAATGCGGACATCGAAGCGGCCCAAGAGGATATTCGGTCCGGGCGAGCTTATGATTTGCCTGAACAGAGCAATAAGGCACAGGACTTCTTCCACAAGAAATTCGAACGGTTCAACAAAGCCGTCCACAACGCCGCATATCAACAGGGAAATTATGTGGATTTGCGCAGCTTGCCCAACAATGTGGAAATCTATGTCATCGGCGATGTGCATGCCTGTTGGGACAATGTGGAATTCATCCTCAGGCACAGGGCCCAATTCATTCCCGGCACAACCATTGCGATCGGTGGATTCCCCTTGTCCGTGCTGGAGAAAGTACAAAGAGGTGAAGCTGTGCTTCTCTTCAATGGGGATGTTGTGCACTACGACATCCACAGTGAGTACACGCTTGTACAACAAGACTACATCCGGACCAAGGCAGGACAGAACAGAGCATTTCTGAAGAAGAAGGAAGCTCAGGTCATGCGAAAACTGGCTGATATGAGAGCCACCATGACCATTCTTGACCTGGTGATGGACCTCAAGATAGAGAATCCCGATCACGTGTATTGGATCTTGGGCAATCATGACGACTGCGTCTATCGCGGCGCCGACAAATGGCGCATTTATCAGCATTCGCTCTATTGGCTTGCCTTGAAAGAGCGATTTGGCCCATGTTGGGCGCATCACTATATCCGCTTTGTCGATGATTGCCCATTGGGGCTGATTTCCGACGGAGTGTACGCGTTCCATGGCGGATTTCCCAAGGAGCGATTGGCTGACTACGAACGGTGCAATAAGAACGATCCGGTCGTCTATGAGTTTGTTGGCAGAGGCTTTCGCAATCGCCATTTTGACGTGGAAATCTCTTCCTTCCTGGAGGCAGAGGGGATCTTCTTCAGTGTGATTCTCTTGAGTCATATGCCGGGCTTGTTGAAAGAGAATGAATACTGGGCATGGTTGCACGGCAATTCCGTCTGCCTGATTTACGGCGCCAAGATCTACACGGGATATGCCATCTTCAAGAACAGAGGCAGTCTTGCCTTTGAAAATGTGACTGACCCGAAAGGCGTGGAGCTTACGCCTCCCAAGGATTTCGCCATCCCTGCAGTTGAAATCGAAGGCCGCTGGGATAGGTTGAGAGTGTATCTCAGCAACTTGCGTCTCGGCCATTACAGAGATTACGCGTTTTGTGACGAGACGCCTGTTGTGACGAGACTCCAGAAGGAGGAGATCATCAAGGTGTCCATGCGGGAGACAAGTGAACCTGCGGAAGAGACGCATGAGACCTATGAGTTGCCGCGTCAAAGCTGGCTTGCGACGCGCAAGGAAAACATACGGTTCTTATGGGATACGGCTTCGGCGGTTTGCTACGACGCGGTGATCGCCTTCGTCGGCGGGGTATGCTCTCTGGGCAAGACAGTCTGGGGCCTAGCCAAACTACTGGGACGATTGCTCAGCCCCCTCATCGAACTATGGAGCGTATTGAAACGAGTGCTCAGTCCTGTCGTGAGATGCATCGGGATCATAGCGCGTCCTTTCATCGGGGCGGCACGCCATGGGATCCGACTTGTCGGACGCCTCGCAAGGGGCATGGGCCGCATCTCCGCTTCCATGTACGACCGATGCCGCAAATGGGGCCTGTCCGACCGCATGATCGTCTGTTTGACCGGCATGGAGGAAGGCTTCTTCAGCGGCATCTGGACAGGCCTGATCAACCCTGGCCTGAAATCCATGCTGCGCTTGAATCCATGGGCCGGAGTGATTCTCGACCTGCTGGGGAATGTGATTCCGTTTCTGTTGTTGCACCACGAGCGCTTCATCTACAGAGGAGGTCATATCTGGCGCGTTCCTCCGGATGACACCAAAAGGCAGAAACTCCGCGATTATGCCTGGCTGATGGGTATGCGCGTGTCCTTGAATTTGATCTTCGTGCTGATGCTTCATTTTCTGCCACCGACCATAAGTGGTTTCTTGGGATTGCCCGTCCTCTGGATCCTCCACAGCGCGGTCAATTTCTTGGGCCAGCCCATGGGAATGGCGTCAGGAAGGCCAAAGCAGTGCGGGAAGGAGTGTATATGGAAATGATTCTGCGGGGTGGATGTTTGTGCGGGGCCGTGCGGTATGAATGCGCCGGCGATCCGGGCCAGGCGAGCTATTGCCACTGTGACGACTGCCGCAAGGCCACGGGCGGGCCCTATACGGTGGGCGTCCTCGTCCGGGCGAAGGACCTGCGGATCGTGTCGGGCGAGGTCAAGGGGTTCACGACCATCGCCGACAGCGGGCGGAAGATCACGCGCGAGTTCTGCCCGAACTGCGGCTCGCCGCTCTTTACCCGGGCCCAGAAGTGCCCCGATCTGGTCTTTCTCAAGGCCGGATGCCTCGACGAATCGCACCTCGTCAAGCCCAACTGCCAGACCTGGACGAAACGGGCCGTACCCTGGGCGTACATCGATGAGAACCTGCCCTGCTTCGAGGAGAGCACGGGCCCGTGACCCCTTGAATCGACTATCGACGATTTCCTATTGACTATCTTTTTGCCGGATCGGCGTTCATCGGCGTTCCCGGGCGGTGGCTCGTGACCCGTGGCCCGGAGAAGTGTGAATCATCTGGCGGATTTGTCTTTTCGGGCGGTCTGCGGTAGGACGGAGGCATCCGAGCAGCGAAAGGGCAAGGCATGAACGATGAACAACTTCTCCAACGGATTGTGTGCGATCCGAAAGTCATGGCGGGCAAGCCGGTCATCCGCGGCACCCGCATGACGGTGGATTTCATCCTCAACCTGCTGGCCCACGGCGAGACCGACGAGGAGATTCGCGCCGAGTATCCGGGCGTCAGCCGGGAGGACATTCGCGCCTGCCTGGCGTTCGCGACCCGGACCCTCAAGGAGATGGACTTCATGCCTTTGGCGGGGTAGACGGCGATACGTGACCGGTGCCCCGTGACTCGAACCTCGCGCAGGAAGAGAATTCAACCGCGGAGGACGCCGAGGGAGGCGGGCTGTAGGCCACAGGACTGCCCCCTCGGGCCAGGGCTCCCCCGACGCTTCCACGCTTCCACGCTTCTACGCTTCCACGCGGCGAAGCCGCTCTTGACACCCCGCCCCTGCCGCTCCATAATCACACCATCGCCCAGCCGCTCCGAGCGACGAGCGACTGGCGACGAAACACGCGGCCCCCGGCCGCAGGTTGGCCCGCAGCGGCCCCACGAGGAATGCGAGGCGTTGCGAGAGGCCCCTTTGAGATTGAGGATGCCGAACCTCGGAAACAAATATGGCGTGAGCGTGTTCACGGAGGATTTCGTGGAGCAGTTGAAGAGGTCAGGGCAATGGTAACTGGCGGCGGAACGGGGTCATCCATATAGGGGTTAATGAGGATAACAGGGGACAGGCCTTCTTGCAGTAGATCTAGGATATACCCAGATGTCAGTGACATGCGACGAACAGCGTTCAGGAGACGGTGCCCCACGCTTCGCATCAGTGGTCCGAAGGAGACTCCTTGTCATTGTGGTGGTGCTGTTTGTACTGGTCTTAGTGCGGTGCCTCGCATGCCAGTCTATGCCGCCTGACCTGAGCGCTTGTACGCACATGGAAGTTCAGTATGCCGGCGGAGCCCTCAACTACTTCTTTCCAAGCACATCCATGCAGCAGGGTGGCTTCAACGAGGAGGAGAGGGACTACATACGGTCCTACAATAGATGGGTCGTGACCGATCAAGAGCAAATCAGGGCTTTTGCGCAGCAGGTCAGCCAGGGCACATATACGTACCTGGGCTGGCGGTGGTCGTTACTAATGATCGCCATGGACCCCCCGACCAAGATCGTCGGCTATCGACCCGAGGGTGGCAGGGTATCGCTCTCTGTATATGGCCGCTCGGAAATCAGGGTCGGGTGGCGTCTCTTCTCGTGTGATGCGGCCCATGCCCTGAGCCTAGTAAGCCTTGATCCCCCGGGACTCAAACCACTGCGGGCAAGATGGGGTTGTGCGAGGCATATATCTTACCTGATTTATCAGGGTTTCTGGGAAAGCGGACAGACTGGTCGTCCGCATTTGGATCCGAATCACTGGTGTGATACGATTGTGGAACGTTACCGCAATAAACGCTATGTCGACCCGGAGATAGCCGGCGAAAAGATAGTACGCATGTACCCCGACAGCTATGTAGCCGGGGTGTTCACGTGTCCAGGTATACATATGTGCCCTGACGTGTATGAGTATCGGTCTCGAATGGGCGGGACTACTGCGTCAAGTCAGTCTCTAGACACCTGGACCTCCGATTATGCGATGAACCCCAATTGCCGAGAGGACTCACCCGAAGACATGGTCTTTCTCTTCGAATCCAAACCAGGTTGGAACCAGCACGGCGGGCCGGAGTTGTTTACGTTCGATAACCACGACCCCAGGGGTGGTTTGGTCTTGTTGAATGGCGGCACGGTGAAGTTCATCCGCACGGAGGAAGAGTTGAAGCAACTTCGATGGAAGTAGAAAGGCACCAGCAGCTACGTGACGAACGCCCTGAACCAGTACACCTCGGTGGGCGGGGGCGAATTAAAGGTGTCCGGGCGAATTAAAGGTGTCCGGTACTTTTTGTGGGCCGGATCGGCATAACTCGTTGATTGTAAAGGGGCGAATTAAAGGTGTCCGGTACTTTTTGTGGGCCGGATCGGCATAACTCGTTGATTGTAAAGGGGTTAAGCAACAGGTGATAAGCGACAGGTCGGAGGGGTTCAGTTGTCGGTTTTCCGTTGTCAGTTCAGAATCGGCGTCAATCAGCGTTCATCGGCGGTCGATTCCTCGTCGCTCGTGAAGCGTGAAGCGTGAAACGCCAGAGGATGAACCACCCTGTTCCCTCTGCGTCCTTGGGGTCCTCTACCGCATCATCAGCAGCGAGGCCAGGGGGATTTCGACGATTCTTGGATCGTCCGTGGTGGGGTCGTCTGACCATGACCCGCACATCGCTGTTGTCCACGAGGAATTTCAATTGCGGCGCCCAATCGTCGAGGTTCTGGACCTCATCAAGAAAGACGTATGCGGTCTCTCCGGCATGGGCCGCTTCATTGAACGTCTTGTCCAAGATGCGTTTCTCGAACCAGTCGGCCAGGCGGAGAATCGGCTCCTGCACGTCCAACAGGCCCGGCAACTCGTCGAACTGGACCATGAGAATCGATCTCGCAGGCACGCCCTGGCCGAGCAGATCGTCGATCATCTGGCGAATCAGGGTGCTCTTGCCGATCTGACGCGGTCCGCGCAGGACGGTGACCTTTGTCAATCCCTGCCGCAAGCGGCGCATGGCGACGGGGAACGCCCACCGCCGGACCGGCGGCAACTGCGGCTGAGGCAGTCCCCGCCACCACGGGTTCAACCGCGCGAGGTCAGATTCCAACGTCGTCGACAACAGATCTTTGAAAAGACGGTCGGCCATGATCCTTTCCGTAACCGAAGCACATTCCACGGCCATTATGCCGCACTTTACATCCGTTTGTCCACGGTGTAGATGCGGGGATATTGACCCGTTCCTGCGCTGTCATGCACTCATCAGACGACCGCAAACCCCGCGAACCGCGGCGGATCGCGGGCCCGATTTTCAGATCATCGGGACGTGCAGCCTTTGCCAAAGCGGTCCCGCGGGCCTGACGGGTCACCGAGAGAATGCCGCCTTGCGGACGCACTGTGTCCTTTCGGCGCACCTGCAAAATCTGAAATTTTGAAGGCGACCCGCGACCATGGGGCCGGGGATCAGATGGGTTGGGGGGCCACCTGTTTGGCGAGCGTGTCCCGGTAGTTCCAGGGAAT
>Ga0228535_1002175_pt1 | contig 20742 bp, 17 predicted proteins | sample SJ1metagenome_FD_168457 | JGI IMG/M metagenome (GOLD analysis project Ga0228535, IMG submission 168457) | Enriched culture of PCE-dechlorinating microbial communities from Ithaca, New York, USA - SJ1 | ecosystem: Engineered > Modeled > Simulated communities (microbial... > Unclassified | place... | reverse complement strand
GGACCGCCGAGACGACGAGCATGGTGATGATCCTCCTGGCGGCCTCCACTTTCATGGGGGCGGTCTTCTCCTCTATGGGGACGCCCAAGTTCATCGCCGAGTCGCTCCTGGGCTTGAACATGCCGCCCTGGGTCTTTGTGATCGGCATCCTGATCGTCTGTTTTATCCTGGGCTGGCCGCTCGAATGGGTGCCCATCGTGGTGGTCATCGTCCCGATCTTCCTCCCGATCCTCACCGGTCTCAATGTCGACATGATCTGGTTCAGCATCGTCCTGGCCGTCGTGCTGCAGAGTTGCTGGATTTCCCCCCCGGTGGCCCTATCGGCCTACTACCTCAAGGCGATCATGCCGGAATGGGAACTGCTGGACATCTACAAGGGCATGATGCCCTTCATGTTCCTCCAGGCGATAGCTGTCTTCATCCTTTACATGTTCCCGGGGTTCGTGACCTGGCTTCCCAAGGCCCTGTTCGGATGAAGGGTGGGTTCATAAGACGACTTGGCGGCTGATGGCTTCCGAGGCCGCCAAGTTTTCCTTTTTTACGGAACACGGACTGTTTTTGGGGTCCGCTGGACCGCATTTCCTCCCTTCATGGGGGCTTGAGGTGTTCAGATGGGTAAGAGTGGAAGGGCTGCCGTCATGACGGCAGCCAAGACGGATTTGGAGATTCGGGAATACCCTCTGCCGGAGGTGGAGCCGGGGTGCATGCTGGTGCGGATCAGTTGCTGCACCATCTGCGGCTCGGACCTGCACACCTGGACCGGGAGGAGGCAATCGCCGGTGCCGATCATCCTGGGGCACGAGATCGTCGGCCATATCGTCGAACTGGGTCGGGGCGTCACCATGGATTCGGGGAACAACCCCCTGAAGGTGGGGGACCGGATCACATGGACCATCATGGACAACTGCGGGAAATGCTACTTCTGCAGGGAAAAGGGGCTGATGATGAAGTGCAGCCACCTGAAGAAGTACGGTCACGACAGTTGCGCCGCCCCCCCCCATTTCGTGGGGGGCTTTGCGGAGTACTGCTATCTCACCCCGGGCACCTGCGTCATCCGGATTCCCGATACGTTGACCGATGAGGAGGTCGCACCGGCGAACTGCGCCCTGGCCACGGTGGTGGCCGGCTGGGATATGATCGAGGTCAAGCCTTTCGAGAACGTCCTCATCCAGGGCGCCGGGGCGCTCGGCGTCTATGCGGCGGCCCTGGCCAGCCATTACGGGTGCCGCCGGATCATCGTGGCCGACGTTATGGATCACCGGCTCGAGGTCGTGAAGCGGTTCGGCGCCACCGACACGATCAACGCGAAGGGCCTTTCCGATGACGAGGTCATCGGCCGGGTCAGGGACCTCACGGGCGGTTTCGGTGCGGACGTCGCCATGGAACTGGCCGGTTTTCCGCCTCTCCTCCCGCTGGGACTCAAGTGCCTGCGCACGGGCGGACGGATGATCGAGATCGGCAACGCCTTTGCCGGGGCCATGTTCCAGTGCGATGCCTCGGACATCGTCTTCAGATGCCTCACCATCCGGGGGATCCACAACTACGACACGGTGCATCTCCAGAAGGCAGTCGATTTCCTGCAGGCGGCTAAGGAGCGATTCCCATTCCACGAGATCGTGGGGGAACGGGTGACGCTCGATAAGATCAACGACGGGCTGAGGATCGCCGAATCGGGCCGGACGATCCGCGTGGCGGTGAAACCCTGAATCAGTGTTCCCCTCGACGGTACTCGTCGGCCCATTGGTCGACCATGTCGATGAGGCCCTGCAGGGGGCGGGAGATGTATTTGTCTTTGTGGTGGATCAGGTAGAACTTCCGCGACATGGTGGGGTCCGACAGGGGGATCGCCTTGAGCTTGCCCATCTCCATCTCCTTGCTGACGACCCGGCGGGTGATGACGGCGACGCCCAGCCCTTCCTCCACGGCAGTCTTGATCGCCTCGTTGTTCGACAGTTCCAGGGGGATCGAGACGCTGATCCCGTGCCGGCGGATGAACTCCTCGGTGCTCCTGCGGGGGGCCGATCCCTTTTCATGGACGATCAGGGAATGCCCCGCCAGATCCTGCGGTTCGATGGCCGCCTTGGCCGCAAAGGGGTGCCCTGTCGGGACGATGATCTGGTAGCTGTCCTCCAGGACCTCCCGGGAGACGAGCTTCTTGTGGGGCACGGCATAGGAGATGAAACCCAGGTCGTTGGCGAGCGATGCGGTCTTTTCTACGATCTGGTCCGTCGGCAGGAGTTCCACGGCGATCCGAATCCTGGGATTCATGCGGGTGAACCGGTTCAGGATGTAGGGAAGGTAATAGGAGCCGAAGCTTTCGCTGGAGAGGATCCGGATGAACCCCCTCTTCCGCTGTTGAAAATCCCGGAGGCTCTCCTCAGCCTGATGCTCCATCTCGAAGATCGACTCGGCGATGCCGTAGAGGACCTCGCCGGCGTCGGTCAGAGCCATCTTCTTCCCGAAGCGGTTGAAGAGCTTCAGTTCGTAGTGCTCCTGGAGGCGCTGGATCCCCTTGGTCACCGCCGGCTGGGTGATGTAGAGGGCTTCGGCGGCGGCGCTGAGGCTCCCGTGCTTAGCGGCGAGGTAGAAAATCTTTAGCTGATTGAGGTTCATGACTTTTTCTTATCGATGCGGTAAAATTTATTATCTTGACATCATCTAAGTCTATCTTTATGGATTTGTCAAGGATTCTCCATTAAAAAGACGATCGCCGCCCAGTCGGGGCCTTGTCGCGGGAAAGGGGAGCAGGACATGCCAGAGGGGATACTGAAAAAGAAGAAGATCGGGATCGAGATGCAGGTGGATGAGTTCCTGGACCGCGTCAGCGAAGCGGGTCTGCTCTGCAAAAGCGGGGTGGATCACTATCTGAAGGGGAACATGGAAGCCTTCTGCCTGGTCCTCACGAACATCCGCGATACCGAGCACCGCGGGGACAGCCTGCGGCGCTCCCTGGAACAGGACCTCTTCAAGAAGACCCTGATCCCCGAGTCCCGGGGAGACGTGATGGAACTCCTGGAGGACATGGATGCCCTCCTGGACCGTTACACGGGCCTGATCTGGCAGTTCGACATCGAGCGCCCCGACATCTGCGCCGAGTTCCACGAGGACTTCCGGGAGCTGCTCCACTACTCCGTCGAGTCCGTGGAGGCCGTCGTCCGCTCCTGCCGTGCCTTCTTCAAGGACCTCAACGCCGTGTCCGACCACATCCACAAGGTCTCCTACTGGGAGAAGGAATCGGACAAGCTCTCCACTCGCCTGCAGCGCACGATCTTCCGGCGGGAGAACCTCCGCCTGAGCCACAAGATGCACCTGCGCTTCTTCGTCAAGCAGGTGGACCGGATCGCCGACGAGGCCGAGGACGTTGCCGACCGGCTCAACATCTATGTGATCAAACGGATGTTATAGGAGCCGAGGCATGTTCGCATTTTTTCTGACGAGCGGTCTTTTTCTGGGCTGGTCCCTAGGGGCGAATGACGGGGCCAACGTTTTCGGCACGGCCGTGGGCTCCCGGATGATCAGTTTCCGGAAGGCGGCCCTCTACAGCGGTATCTTTGTTATCCTTGGGGCGGTTATCAGCGGCGCGGGTGCGGCCAGGACCCTGGGGGAACTGGGGGCCGTCAACGCCATCGCCGGGGCCTTTGTCGTGGCCCTGGCCGCGGCCGTGACGGTCTACTGGCTCACGGTCCTGGGCTATCCCGTCTCCACGACCCAGGCGATCGTTGGGGCGATCATCGGCTGGGATCTCTTCGCCGGGGCCGTCATCGACTTTGCCGCCCTGGAGAAGATCGTCCTCTCCTGGATCATCAGCCCTATACTGGCCGCGATCTTCTCGGCTATCCTCTACAAACTGATGGCTCTGGGGATGAAGCACATCCGGATTCACATGTTCCAACTGGACGCCCTCACCCGGATGGGCCTCCTGATTGCCGGAATCGCCGGTGCCTATTCCCTGGGGGCCAACAACATCGCCAACGTGGTGGGGATCTTCGTCCCCATCTCCCCCTTCGCAGAGATCTCCTTCCTTGGGATCTTCAAGCTCAATGCCGCTCAGCAGCTCTTCTTCATCGGCGGCGTGGCTATCGCCGTGGGCGTCTTTACCTACGGGAGGAGGGTGATGCTGACCGTGGGCGAGGGGATCACGGAGATGTCGCCGATCGCGGCGCTGGTGGCGGTCCTGGCCAACGCCCTGGTCCTCTTTCTCTTCGCTTCCCAGGACCTGGAACGGTTCCTGATCGGCCACGGCCTTCCGGCCCTTCCCCTGGTTCCCGTCTCCAGTTCCCAGGCGATCGTCGGCTCAGTGATCGGCATCGGCCTGGTCCGGGGCGGCCGGGGCATCCGATGGAAGATGCTCGGGGAGATTACGGGCGCCTGGGTGACGACGCCGGTAGCGGCCATCGTGATCAGCTTCATTGCCCTGTTCTTCCTCCAGAACGTCTTTCAGCAGAAGACTTACCTGCCCGTCGAATACCGCCTGACGGCCCAGGCCGAGGAGCGGATCCGGGCGGCGGGGATTCCAGTGGACCGGCTCGAAGACATTCGGGAGAAGACCTATCCTTCTGCCTACCAGTTCCAGGCGGCCCTCTCCCAGAAGGTGAACCTCGACAAGGGACAGATGGGCCGGGTCATGGAGGCGGCGGAGCTCGAACCGGTCGTGGTGGGGAGCCAGGTAACCGGACGGATCAACGATCCGGCTATCACCGCGGAGCAGAGAGAGGCGGTTCAGAAACTCTGGGGAAAACGCTTCCAGCACCGCTGGGAGTTGGACCAGGCCCTGGCGGCCCTCTCGCCCCAGTGGCGCATGAAGCCGGACGATAAGGAGCAGAACGAGAAGCTGCAGCGGGAGTTGGACTATATCCACCGGCTCATCCGGGCGGCCGTCCAGTGAGGCTGCGGTGACGGGCGAACCCTTTCACTTTGGCCTTGACTTGCGTGCCGAGTAAGGATAAAAAGACCGCTAGCATGCCGGATTCAGATGAAATCGACACCTGTCGGAGCGTTGATACCACGGCGAGGACATGAATCGGGAAGCTGGGTTGCAGCCGTGCTGGGGCTGCGGAATATCAAGGCGATTATATCATATTGCGGAGGTAAGGATAATGAGTGTTGAGGTGAAGGCCCCGATGCCGGGCAAGATCCTGGAGGTTCTGGTGAAGGTGGGCGATCAGGTGAAGGAAGACGACGAAGTCCTCATGCTGGAAGCCATGAAGATGGAAAATCCGATCTACGCACCGGCTGGCGGCGCCGTGAAGGAGATCAAGGTCAAGGCCAACGACAACGTAGAGACGGAACAGGTCCTGATGATCATCGGTTAAAGCTTGCCGTAGCGGGAAACTTTCCGAGGGACGAAACGGGCACATGCCGGAAAAGGTGTGCCCGTTTTTTTTGGGCCTTATTTGAGGGATGTCCCTCACGGCCCTGCCCTCTTATCAGCGGACCCTCGAAGGGGGATGAGGCGCAGGGGGATTCATGCTGCCTTCTCAACCTCGGTGATGCACGCCTCGATAATGTCCAGGGCCCGGTCCAGTTCCTCGCGGGTGATGGTCAGGGCCGGCGTCAGCGTGAGGATGTTCCCCATCGTGAGCTTGAAGCTGAGCCCCCGGCTGAGGGCGGCGTACATCACCGCTTCCGCCTCGTCGGTGGCCCGCTCGCCTGTTTTCCGGTCCTTCACCAACTCGATGCCGAGAAACAGACCCAGTCCCCGGACGTCGCCAATCAGGGGGTGGCGTGCCATCATGGCGGCCATACGGTCGAGGGCGTACAGCCCAAGCGTTCGGGCCTTTTCGGCCAGACCGTTCTCCTCAACATAGCGGATCGTTGCCAGGCCGGCGGCGCAAGCGACGGGGCTCTTCTCGTGGGTGTAGTGGCCCAGAGCCCGGTTCGCGGCCACGTCCAGACCCTCGCGGGCGATGAGGGCCGCCAGGGGGAAGACCCCCCCGCCCAGTCCCTTACCGATCACCAGCATGTCCGGGACGACGTCGAAATTCTCGCAGGTGAACATCCGGCCGGTTCTCCCGAGGGCGTGGGGGATCTCGTCGAAGATGAGCAATGCCCCGTGGCGGTCGCAGGCCTTGCGGATGATCCGCCAATATTCGGGCTTCGGGATGTAGGGGGTGCTCCGGATCGGCTCGGCGATCACAGCGGCGATGTCCCCCTCCTTCTCCAGGACATACTCCACGTAGTGAGCGCACATCATGTCGCAGCCGCCCCGGCTCCGGCACTGGTAGATGCAGTGGTACTCGTCTGGCGGAGGGACGTGCTCGGTACCGGGCAGAAGCGGCCCCATGTCCTGGCGGAAGATCGCCTCACCGCCGATCGAGATCGCATCCAGCGACGCCCCGTGGAAGGAATCCCACATGGAGATCGTCTTGTGACGCCCCGTGGCGATCCGGGCGAGCTTGAGGGCCATGCCGATCGCCTCGGCCCCGCCGGGGCACAGGAGAACCTTGCCCAGATTCCCGGGGGCGATCTCGGCCAGCTTCCTGGCCAGATCCACGGCGACTTCATTGGTGTAGCGCCTCGTGCAGAAGGAGAGCCGGTCCAGTTGCCCCTTGATCGCCGCGATGACGGCGGGGTTGGCGAAACCGACCTGGTGGACGTTGTTCCCGTGGAAGTCCATGTAGCGCTTCCCCTGGAGGTCCTCGATCCAGATTCCCTCGCAGGCCCTCAGGGCGTTGAGGCAGGGGGTGGAGAGCGATTGCCTGAGGAAGACCCGCTCGTCCTCGGCCAGGAGCGCCCGGGTCCGTTCGTCCAGGTTATCTTCCTGCCATTGACGTCGTCGAGGGGAGATGTTGATGTCGCCTTCCGAACGGTGGAGTTTTTCCATAGAGGTCCTCCCTGGGTAATGAATGGCTCTTTTGACCTTGGGTAGCATCCCCCCGGGGGGCAAGTCAATGCCCCTTTTGTCATGGGTTGGATCACTTTTTTTCCCTTGCCCTGCCTGGGGTGATCCACCCATAATGGGCCCAAGTTCACGGATGGACGGACTCCCCCGGAGGCCGGGGCGGGTCCAGACGGCCGGGAAGGACGTTCCATCCGATTTGAAAGGGGGCATGACAATGGCGGGGAGAGGGGAGGACAGAAGGCCGGAAGCGGAACAGGGAGACGTCAACACCACGGCGGCCCGGGGGCGGTACTGGGAGAGAAACCTCTCCGGAGAGGCCAGGACCTGGTTCGAGGAGGACCGGCGGGTCTTCCTTCACCAGAGTCTCTCCACTCCGGTTCTCAACGTGATCGCCAGGGCCGAGGGACCCTGGATCGAGGACCTCCAGGGGAAGCGCTACCTCGACATGCACGGCAACGGCGTCCACAACGCCGGTTTCAACCACCCGGAGATCCTCCAGGCCGTGAGGCGGCAGATCGACGAAGGGCTCACCTTCTGCCCGCGGCGCTACACTAATATCCCGGCGGTGCGGCTTGCGAAAAAGCTCGCGGAGATCGCTCCGGGGGGGCTCTGCCGCTCCCTGTTCTGCCCGGGAGGGACCGACGCCATTGAAATGGCCCTAAAACTCGCCAGGCTCGTGACCGGCCGCTTCAAGACGATCTCTTTCTGGGATTCCTTCCACGGGGCCGGGTTCGGGGCATCGGCGGTGGGGGGAGAGGAACACTTCCACGGCGGCTTGGGTCCCCTGATGCCGGGTGCCTTCCATGTCGAATTCCCGAACTACTACCGCAACCCCTGGCGGTTCACCGATCCCGACGACGTTGACGCCGAGTGTCTCCGGCAGATCGAGGGGGTCCTGAAGCGGGAGCCCGAGATGGCGGCCCTGATCGGCGAACCCGTCTCGGCCAATCCCGTCGTGCCGAGCCGGCGGTACTGGGAAGGGGTCAAGGAACTCTGCGAGAAATACGGGGCGCTCCTCATCTTCGACGAGATCATCGAGGGCTTCGGCCGGACCGGAAAGATGTTCGCCTGCGAGCATTTCATCACGCCCGACATCCTGGTCCTCGGCAAATCGCTCGGTGGAGGGATCGTCCCCCTGGCGGGGATCGTGACGCATGAGCGGTACAACAACTGCTGCCCGGACCGCTCGGTCGGCCACTACACTCACGAAAAGAACGCTCTTTCGGCTGCGGCGGCCTTGGCCGAGATCGACGTCATCGAGAAAAACGGCCTCTGCGATCACGCGGCGCAGCTGGGGGCGTACACCCAGGAACGGCTCCGGGAGATGGCCGAACGGCATCCGCTCATCGGCTGCGTCACGGGGATTGGTCTCCACATCGGGATCGACCTCGTCCGGGACCGGAAGACCAAGGAGCGGGCCGTCCGAGAGGCAGAAACGGTGATGTTCAAGTGTATGGAGAGGGGCCTCGCCTTCAAGACGATCGACGGGAACATGATCACGCTCCGGCCGGCCCTGGTCATCACCCGCGAGGAGATGGACTGGGTCCTGGCGATCCTCGAGGAGGCGATCGGGGAGGTGGAGGCCGGTTCGGCCTATTAGCACCTGTCAGGGGACCGGCGTCGAGGGGGGCACCGAGAACTGAATCTCCACCCGCCGGTTCTTCAGCCGACTGAGGTCGCTGTCGTTGGCCTGGAGGGGCTGGTATTCCCCGAAGCCCTTGATGGAGAGCCGCTCCGGAGGGGTACCCTGCTCGACGAGGGCCTTGGCGACCTGAGCGGCGCGGTCAGCCGAGAGTTCCCAGTTGGAGGGGTAACGCTGGTTATGGATTGGCCGGTCGTCGGTGTGGCCGTGGATCTCTGTCGATATCCCGGGATGGTCCAGGATGAAGCGCGAGACTTTCTCCAGAAGGGGGCCGACGGAAGGCTTGAGCCGGGACAGGCCCGAATCGAAGAGGATCTGTTCGGGAAAGGTCACGATCAGGTACTGGGAGTGCCTCTCCACCGTCACGCCCTGCTCGGCCGGGTGTTCCCCCAGAATGCCCACCAGATCCGACTCGAGGGACGAGGCGGCTTGAACGGGCGAAGGTTCCTGATGGGCCGCCCGTGGCAGGACCAGCGGGGCAACCGCCGATTCCTCAACAACCGGCGACGCAGGGGGCGGGGTCGGGACGGCCCGGCCCTGCCGGTGCAGGGAAGTTCCGAAGAAGAGAACGAAGAAGATCAGAAGCAGGACGAGCAGGTCGCTCAGGGTCAGGAGCCAGATCTCGTTTCCCGTCTCCGAGGCGACGGCCCTTCTCTGGAGGCGTACCGGCAGACCTTTCCCGCTGTCCGGGGAGGTCCGCCGCTTTCTTTCGGGAAGGGGCCGTGCCGTGCCGCTCATCCGTTGGCACCCCTGGCCTTCTCATAAGGCGACATGAGGACCAGTTTGGGGCGGGCGGGATCCCGTTTTTCGCTTTCGATAGCCCGGGTCATGGTCTCCAGCTTGTACTGGATGGCCTTTGGATGCTGGTGGTCGTAAAGATCCAGAATGCCCTCCTGGATCATCTCCATCCGCAGTTCATCCTGGTCCATGGTTTCTCTGAGTTTGTTCGAGAGGGGCATGAAGCAGAGATTGGCCAGGATCACGCCGTAGAAGGTGCACAGGAGCGCAACGGCCATGTAGCCGATGAGGTTCTGAGGGTCCTGGATGTGCCCGAAGATTCGGATCAGGCTGACGATGGTCCCGGCCAGTCCCAGGGCGGGGGCCAGCCGGGCCATGTTGTGAAGGATCTTGTGGGCGGTAGCGTACTGGTTGAGTGTGGCAAGTGCCTCCCGGCGCAACATCTGTTCGATCTCGTCCCGGGAGTAACCGTAGGCAATCAGTTCCACCCCGACCTTGAGTAGTCCCTGGGGCAGGCGGGGGATCTGCTTTTCCAGATTGCGGATGTCGCCGTTGCGGTAAATCCGGGCCAGGTTCACGAGGGTCTGGATCGCCTCGTCGCGTTCTTCCTCCCGGCCGGAAAAGGCCCCCTTGAGCAGGCGGGCCGTCAGGACCAGCTTTTCCCTGGGATAGGCGATGAGCGTGGCGAAGAAGGTCCCTCCCAGGACGATCATCAGGGCGTTGAGATTGGAGGCCCATCCCATCTCCGTCACCTTCAGGGTGAGTTCCACCAGGAAGATGGCTGCCAGGATCAATAGCGCGCAAAGGGCCTGTCCAATCATGAGTGTCTCCTCTTTCATCTGGTTTTTATCGGATTGACATGCACGAGATGTGCCAGATGTGCCGATGGAGAGGGTGATCGCCGGGATCCCCGGCCGGGCTGGGAGATCCATGGGTAAGGTCATGGACCGGCGAGCGGGGGCATCCCGACAGGGAGGAATTCTTGACGGGCCGTCAGGAATATTTTGCCTGCCTGGGGGGAGGGGACGGCAAAAATTTCCTCCCCCGAGGGGCTTTCAGTCCTTGGGTCTCCAGACCTGGCCCAGATCATCCAGCCTGGCGGTCAGATCGCCGAGCCCCGATTCAACCTCCTGCGGCTGCCCGGAGAGGCCCAGGTCGACCTCCGTCCCGCTGGCTACGAAATGGGGCAGACTGGAAAAGGTCAACTCCGGGTGGGCAGCAGTGAAGGACTCCATGAGGCCGACCAGATCCGCCTCGCGGGCGCCGGGCAGGACCAGCGTCCGGGTGATCCGCTCCTCTCCCCGGGCGTAGCAATTTTCCAGGATCCAGGCTGCCATGGGGAGGGCCATGCTGGGAAAACCCGGCAGGAAATGGCCGTTGGCGATCGTGAAGCCGGGAATCTGGTTGACGGGGTTGGGGATCAGCCGGGCCCCCTTGGGGAACTCGACCATCCGGAGCCGGGCAGGGGTGGCCTCCGCCCCGAAACGGGCCTTCAGAATCCGGAGCCCCTCCTCGTGGTGCTCGAGCACAACCCCGGCCGCTTCGGCTGCACACTGGCGGGTATAATCGTCCGGCGTGGAGCCGATCCCTCCGCAGCAGAAGAAGGGCTCCGGCCGCCCCATGGCCCAACGGAGCTTCTCCAGGATCAGGGACGGGGCGTCCTTCAGGATCAGGGCATAGACCAGGGGATGGCGGTGTTCCTGTAGGAGGCGGCGGGTGTTTTCGAAGTGGCTGTCCCGGACCCTGCCGTCGAGGATCTCGGAACCGATGGTGATCAGGCCGAAGCCGGGCGGGGTGTTTGGGGTCATGGTCGCGTCTTTCCTTTCCGGCCTTTCCGAACGGGGCCTTTCCGAATGGGGGGCTTCGGCCCGACTTCCCGGGTTTCGTCGCGGAGGACCTCCTCCAGGAAGGCCCGGATGAGGCGGGAGAGGGGCCTGTCCCTGTGGTGGATGAGGAAGAACCGCCTCCGGAGCCGGCTGCCCGACAGGCGGACGGCCCGGAGTGTTCCGGCCTCTATTTCCTCCTTGGCGGCCTTGGCAGAGATGACGGTGATGCCCTGTCCCGAGGCGACCGCCCGCTTGACCGCCTCGTTTTCGCCCAGTTCCATCGCGATCCTCGGGGATACCCCGGCCCTGGCGAAGAGCCCGTCGGTGACCGCGCGCACCCCCGAGCCCCTTTCGCTCAGGATGAAGGATTCGTCCTGCAGCCGGCTGACAGGGACGCTTCGCCTCCGGGCGAAGGGATGGCCGGGGGGGACGACGAGGACCAACTCCTCCTCCCAGAGGGGGAGTTGGACGAGGTTCGGGTGGTCGACGGACTGGCCGATCAGGCCCAGATCGCTCCGGGAGGCGAGGACGTCCTCCACGACGGACTGGGTGTAGCCGGCCGTCATCCGGATTTCGGTTCGGGGATGCCGCTGCCGGAAACGGGCGATGATGTCCGGCAGGTAGTAGGCCCCCAGGGTATTGCCGGCGCTGATCGTGATCGTGCCGCCCCGGGTCCTCTTGAGGGCCTCAATGGCGCCTTCGGCCTCCCGGGCAAGCGTAAAGATCCGCTCCGCGTAGGTGAACAGGACCTCGCCGGCGCGGGTCAACCGGGTTTTGCCGGCCCGCTCGAAGAGCCGGATTCCGTAGCCCTCCTCCAGGCGTTTCACCTGGTTGCTCACCGAGGGTTGGCTCAGGAACAGGGCGTTGGCCGCCCGGGAGAAGCTTCCGTGCCTAGCCACATGATAGAAGACCCAGAGCTGGTGGAGGTGCATGCTTCAGCGCGTTGAGAATCCGTCCATCCGTCGGCGCGTCCCGGACAGCCCGTCGTCGGGGCGCCGGCCTTCCCTCCATAGCCTCATCCTATGGGGGGCATTGGAACAATCAATTGGACGAACCATACACGATCGGTTTATCGAAAGCAAAACGATTCTGATTCCCCTCTCCTTGGAAGATGCGGCGACGCTCTGGAGGGACACGGAGGGGGATCCAAGACCAGGACGATCAGGAGGGGATCATGGCCAAGGTGTTGTGTCTGGGCGGTGCAGGGAGGATCTGCCGGGAGTCGGCGCTGGATCTGGTTCAGTATTCCGATTTTGCGAGGATCACCATCGGGGACACCGACGAGCGGGCGGGGCAGGAGGTGGTGCAATGGCTGAATGACCTGCGGGTCGATTTCAGGAAGGTGGACGTCAAGGACCGGGCCGCAGCGGTTGCGACCATGCGGGACTACGACATCGTCATGGACGGGACCACGATCACGCTCAACGGCCTGTCCACGGCCTGCATCGCCGAGGCGGGCTGCCACGGGATCAACCTGAACGGTTTCGGCGAGGAGTATCCCTTCGACGCCCTCTTCAAGGCCCACGGCAGGGCCCATATCCCGGGGTTCGGCATGACCCCGGGGACGACAGACATGATGGCCCGTTACGCCATTGACCGCCTCGATACGGTCGACACGGTCCGGATCAGTCACGGGGCCTTCCGGCCCATTGCATTCTCGGCGTCCATCACGGAGACCACCAGCTACGAGTACGATCCCAAACTTCCGAGCCGTGTCGTCTACGAAAACGGCCAGTTCATCCAGGTGCCCCCCTTTGCCCGCCCGCTGGACGTGGCGCTGCCCGAGCCATACGGGACCCATCCAGAATACATCATCCCCCACTCGGAGACGAAGACCGTCGCGGCCTACCTGGAGGCGCAGGGAAAGACCGCCCGCCTGATCGAGGTCCGCGGCACCTGGCCGCCGAAGAACATGCAACTGGTCCGGGCCCTCTACGACTGGGGGATCCTCCGGAACGACCCGATCCGGATCGCCGGGGTCCAGATCGGGATCATGGACGCGGTTTCGGCCTACCTGATGCAGTACCCGGTGGGCCGGGAAACCGAACTCTACGGGTACGCCCTGCACATCGACGTGACCGGGACGAAGGACGGCAAGGCCCTCCGGTATCTGCTGACCCACACGCACCCCACCTCGGACGGTTCCGTGGCCGGTTGGGAGAAGCTGCGGGCTTATACGCGCTGCGTGGGGATCCCGATGGGAATTGCGACGGCGCTGATCGCCCAGGGAAGGGTGAAGCGCACCGGCGTGGTCATGCCCGAATTCGCCTTCGATCCGGAGGAAATCTTCCGGGAACTGGAAAAACGTCAGATCATCATCCACATCCAGGTGACGGAAATCTAGCCGCCTGCCTGCGAGTCTCCCCCCCCGTCGGGAACCCTTTCCCCGGCGGGGGACTTTATTTGGCCCAATGACCGCCTCAAGGGACAAGATTGTACCATTTCTGCCTTTCCACAAACCCGTTCCCGATTCATCAAACTCAGTATATCCGGTCGCTTGGACGGGAGATTCCAGATTGGCATTCGATTTGCTGTAGGGGCCTGCAGATTTGAAGGCTGACGATGGTTCTGCCTTTTCATGGTGATGCCCCCCGGCATCCCGGTCCCAAAGAATGGGACGGGAAAAGGGCGCTTTTCCGGCTCGGCTGTTCGACATCCGGACGGATATCGCAGGCAGAATATGTCGAATCGGTTAAGGAAACATAGTTGCACCGGAAGTGCGATAATTATTATTCATGGATTATATGATTATAATTAGTTTGACTAATATTGCGAAAGGAATAAAAAGGGGGGAGACTTTCTTTGACCCACTTGTATAAACGCCCTTTGGGCAGTGTCAGCTCTACCCTCTTTATTTTGGCAGTCAATCTTGATTCTGTTACAGCGAATTCAGGGGCCCGTAACGAGACAGGGACCCTGGGTCCATGGGACGGGAAAGGGGGTGAGGCGGCAAGGGTTGCATTTTCTGAAAATTAACATTTAATCACTTAAATTTAATTGGAGGAAATCATGAAAGGAAAGTTCATTGCAGTCGCCGTCGCCGCGATCTTCTCAGTAGCGCTCGCAGGCAGCGCCATGGCGGAGGACATCAATGCCTACATGGGCACCTCTCCGGACAACAACGCCAAGATCGTCAAATTCATCAAAGACAAAACCGGCATCACCGTCAACCAGACCTTTCAGTCCTTCGGCGAGATTGAGGCCCGTGCAAAGGCCGAGGCCCCCAATTTCAATGCGGACATGATCATCGGCTGCGGTTCCCCCCTTGCCTTCATGGCCAAGAAGAACGGTTGGTCGCTTCCCTATGTCTCCCCAGGCTGGAAGGGCGTCGCGGATGTCTTCATGGATCCGCAGGGCGCCTGGTACAACATCGCCAACTTCTCCTTCGTCCTGGTCGGCAACAAGGACCGCTTGGCCAAGGCCGGCTACAAGATGCCGGAAAGCTGGAAGGACCTCCTAGATCCCAAGTGGAAGGGCGAGATCGTCATGCCCTCCCCCCTGAGCTCCGGGACCGCCAACATGATGCGCTTCTCGTTCCTGGCCCTCTACGGGGACGCCGAAGGATGGAAATTCCTCGAGGCCCTCGACAAGAACATCCACCATTACACCCGTAGCGGCAACGCCCCGACGGACTTGGTCGGCCGCGGCGAATTCATGCTGGGAATCACCTCCGACGAGAACGTCAAGAAGCGCCTCGACGACGGCTATCCGCTCAACTGGTCGATTCCAGCCGAGGGGACCGGCTATGACGGGACCTTTGCCCTGATCTTCAAGAACACGAAGAAACTCGAAACCTGCAAGAAGATCATCGATGTCTTGGGGACGCCCGAGTTCAGCGTCATTATGGCTGATATCGGCTATGTCACCCCCCGGCCGGCCGCCAACAAGCTCTACGGAAAGACCCTGCCCAAGTACATCACACTGGACCTGGGAAAGGCAGCGGCGGACAAGGAGAAGAACAACGACATCTGGAAACAGAAGCTGCGGACCGACTTCAAGTAACACTGTTCTTTTGAGTTTGGAACCCGGAGGAGAAAGATGGCAACGGCGGAACTGTCTGTGAAGCTGCAGGCCAGCAGCGGCAGCAAGGTGAAGGATTTTCTCAATGCGAATCTGGTCAACATCTTGGCCGGTATTTTATTCCTGCTGCTTGCCTTCTTTCTCCTCTATCCCATCATCGCGGTTCTGATCAAGAGCTTCCGGGGACCGTCGGGGTTCACCCTGCAATACTACAAGGCCTTCTTCAGCAAGAACTATTACTACCACTCCCTCTACAACACCCTGCTTCTTGGGGTGATCAACACCGTCGTGTGCCTGGTCATCGGCTTCTGCCTGGCCTACATGACCACCCGCGGCCCTTGGGTCCTCAGGAAACCCCTGAAGATCATCTCGCTCGTCCCCCTGATCGCGCCGCCGTATCTCTTTGCCCTGTCGCTCATCATCCTCTTCGGCCGAAACGGCCTGATCACCCGGATGCTCGACCTCCACTTCGAGCTCTATGGCTTCGGCGGCGTTGTCGTCTCCCAGTCCCTGGCCTTTATCCCGCTGGCCTACATGATGATCGAGAGCACGCTCATGTCGCTCAACCCCAACCTCGAGGAGAGTGCCTATGACATGGGGGCCTCGGAGGCGACGATCCTCAGGACGATCACGATCCCTCTCTTGGCGCCGGGCCTGCTCAAGGCGGCGCTTCTGATCTTCGTCATGACGATCGCCGAATTCGGCAATGCCGCAATCCTCGGCGGACGGACCCCCTTCCTGGCGCCGGACACCTACACGATGATCACAGGGGAGTCTGATTTCAACATGGGGAGCGTCCTGTCGGTCGTCCTGATCGCCCCTTGCATCCTGATCTTCTTCATCCACAACTATCTGCTCGAGGGGAAGAAGTTCACCACGATCGGCGGCAAACCCGTCGCCTCGGAGCCGAGGAAGATCACCCCCCTGATCAAGGTTCCCTTTGTGATCATCACCACCGTGGCGGCGGGGGCGATCTTCATCTGTTTCGCCGTGGTCTTCGTGGCCTCTTTCTATAAGATCCTTGGGGTCACGCACAACGTCGTCCTATCCAACTACCTGGACTTCACATCGAACCAGGCCATCTACAACAGCATCCGCGTCTCCCTCGTGGCGGCCGTCATCGGCGCCGTCATCGGCGTCCTTCTGGCCTATGTCATCGTGCGGGGGCAATTCTTCGGCCGGACCTTTATCGAGATGGTTTCCCTCTCCGGCTTCGCCCTGCCCGGGACGGTCCTGGGCATCGGCTACCTTCTGGCCTTCAGTGCCCCACCGCTCAAGCTCACCGGTGGGATCATGATCCTGGCCCTCAACTGCGTTTTCCGTTTCCTGGCCGTCGGCGTGGAGGCGGGGATCAGCAAGCTCCATCAGATCCACATAGAGATCGAGGAGGCGTCGGCGGACCTGGGGGCCAGTTTCCTGACCACCTTCATCAAAATCGTCATGCCGATCATGTTTCCCGCCTTCATCGCGGGCTTCATCTACACCTTCATGACGGCGATCGTCTCGTTGAGCGCCGTGGTCTTCCTGGTCAGCCCGGGCTTTGACCTGGCCGCCGTCAAGATCTTCGATGCCGCTGTTTACGGCGAGATCGGCATCGCCTCCGCCACGACCATGAAGCTGGTTCTGATCGTCGCGGTCTGTATGATGATCCTCAACTTCATCACCAAAAAGACCCGACTGGGCAACGGCACGGCCAAGACCGTGGCATAGGATTAACGAAAGGGGTTCTCCGATCTATGAACGTGGGCTCTCATGAAAAACCGATGCTAATTCTTAAAGACATCCACAAGTTCTATGGGACGAACGAGGTCCTCAAGGGGGTCTCGCTGGAGGTGAAAGAGGGTGAACTGGTCACCTTTGTCGGGCCCAGCGGCTGCGGCAAGACGACGCTCCTGCGCCTGATCGGCGGGTTCACCGACATCAGTTCGGGCGACATCATCCTCGATGGCCAGCGGATCAACGACCTGCCCCCGAACCTCAGGGATACGAGGATCTGCTTCCAGAATTACGCCCTCTTCCCCCATATGACCGTCGCGGAAAATGTGGGCTACGGCCTGAAGATCAACCGGTGGCCCAAGGAGAAGATCGCTGCCCGGGTCAAGGAACTGCTGGAGATGGTGGAACTGGCGGCCTTCGGGGACCGGATGATCGACAAGCTTTCGGGCGGCCAGCAGCAGCGCGTCGCCTTTGCCCGGGCCCTCAGCCTGGAGCCCAAGGTCCTCCTCCTGGATGAGCCCCTCTCGAACCTCGATGCAAACCTCAGGCTTGTCATGCGCGAGGAGATCCGGAAACTCCAGGAAAGGCTCCACATCACGACGGTCTTCGTGACGCACGACCAGTTCGAGGCGATGGCGATCTCGGACCGTCTGGTCGTCATGAAGAACGGTCTGATCGAACAGGTGGGGACCCCGATCGAGATCTACGAACGACCGGCCAATGAATTCATCGCAAGTTTCGTCGGGTACGTCAATTTCATGGAAGGCCGCGTTGCGTCGATCGACACCGGCACGCGGAACGCCACCGTGGACACCGAGTTCGGGCCAATCGAGATCAGGCTCGATCAGGAGGATACTCGGGCCGGGGAGGACGTCCTGATGGTCATCCGCCCGGAGAGCGTTTCGCTGTCCCTGGACTGCGGCACCAAGCGGTCCAACGTGATCTGCGGGACCCTGAAATCCTATATGTACGCCGGGTCCCTGGCCAAGTGCACCGTGACGATCGGCCAGAAGAAGATGATTATCGACCAGTACAACCCCCGGGACGCCCAGCGCTTCACCAACGCCGACAAGGTCGAGATTGAGATTCCCCGGAGCGTCCACCTCCTGAAGAAGTAGAACCCCCTTTCAGGTCCGATGAACACGAGAAGAGGCCCTACCCGGCAATGCCGATGGCCCGGGGGGCCTGCTTTGGGTCATCCGCGGGCCGCTTCGATCAGGGCACACAGATTATCCGTACTCACATCGGGCGGCATTCCGCCTCCACAGGAAAGGATCCACCGGGACCGGTCCGGCGTTTCGGCCAGAAGACCTTGAACGGCCGCGGAGACATCGGCGGCGCTCCCCGTTGCCAGGACATCCCGCGGCGGGATGCCGTGGAGCAGGGTCAGCCTGTTGCCGCACATCCGTTTCAGTTCTGCGACTGTGTGTTGGGTGCCGGGATTGAAGAGTTGGATGCCGATGTCGCCATAGTGCCTGATCGAGGCGGCACAGGGTGCGTCATTGTGAAAGAATTTTACCGCCACATCGGCGGCAAAGAGCTCACGGAGGTAAGGGAATCCGAAATCGAGGAAGTCCTCCTCGCCCATGAAGCCGACGATATCGTCGAGGACCAGGATCCCGTCGATCGTCGGGATCGTCTCACGCTGGAGCTGGTGCCACCTCCCCAGAAAATCGGTGATGACCCTTAACAACTGGTGCGCGGCCTGGGGTTCCGTCTTCAGGGCGATCAGGAATTCGGTCATGCCCATCAGGAACGATGCGACATTGAGGGGGCCGCGCGATACGGAGAAGCGGATCCTGTGCCCGAGATCCTCGATCCTCGGCCTCGCCCATTGCAACCGGTTGAGGACGAAGGGCAGCAGGCCGTCGCTGGACGGATCGGGTTCCCGGATCTGATCGATCTGCCCTTCATCCTGGATCACCCGCTCGGCGTAGGGAAAGACGTTTCGCGGGAAGATGCAGCGGGCGCCAAAGGCGGAGGGTTCGGTGCACATGCCAAACTCGGACCAGAATCCCGGCAGGAACCAGCATTCCGGAAAGGTCTCGACGACCCGGCGATTGGCCTCGAACCACCTGTTCTCGCTGGACAGGTAGTCGGCGATCGCCATTCCGCACCATCCAGGAATCCAGGGAGAATCCACGATGAAGCCGATGGGCAGCGGATCCACCCGGTCTCCCCCGATCACGGACAGAAGCTCGTCCCATTGAGGGTCCGTCATCCTCCCTCCCTGCCGCGGCCCGGCTCTCCCTGGCCGCCTGCTTGTCTGTTCGTCCTCGAATTGCTTCCGAAGGGGTTCTTAGAATTCTTATCACATCGGCAGTCGAAATACGACTCCACCCTTTCGATGGGTGCGGGCATCGGAGCCGCCTCGTGTGGTTATCCCCCGGGGTGCGTGACGTTCCAGTCGGGATCGTTTCCCCAAGAAAAACGGCCGGTGCCTCCCGAAGGGGGACCGGCCGGCGAAATGATTCTCGTTGCCGCGTCGGGGTTACAGGAACTTGTCCACGGGTACGAGCGGCATGTCGAAGGCGTCCGCGACGCCCTTGAAGGTGACCTCTCCCCGGATCACGTTAGCGCCCTTTCGGATCTCGGGGTTCTCCTTCATCGCCCTCTTCCAGCCCTTGTTGGCAATCTCCAGCGCATAGGGCAGGGTGGCGTTGGTCAGGGCCAGGGTCGAGGTCTTGGCGACGGCACCGGGCATGTTCGCCACGCAGTAGTGGATCACCCCGTCGATCGTAAAGATGGGATCCTTGTGCGTCGTGGCCTTTGAGGTCTCGAAGCAGCCGCCCTGGTCGATGGCCACGTCCACCATGACAGCCCCTTTCTTCATGGTCTTGAGCATCCCGCGGGTGACGAGCTTGGGGGCCTTCGCCCCGGGGATGAGAACGGAGCCGATGACGAGATCCGCCTCCTGGATCAGCCTGCGGATCGTTGCGGGAGAGGACATCAGGGTGAAGCAGTTGGACGGCATGATGTCGTTGAGGTAACGGAGTCTCGACAGGCAGGAGTCGACCACGTACACCCTGGCGCCCAGGCCGCAGGCCATCTTCGCCGCCTGGGTACCGACCGTACCCGCGCCGATCACCAGGACAGTGGCCGGCTCGACGCCTGGGACGCCTCCCAGGAGGACGCCCTCGCCACCGAATTCCATTTCCAGGTACTTTGAACCCTGATTGATCGCCATCCGGCCTGCCACTTCGCTCATGGGGATCAGGAGGGGCAGGGATCCGTCTGCCTTCTGGATCGTCTCATAGGCGATATCGATGGACTTGGTCTTGATCATCGCCTTGGTCAGCGACTTGTCTGCGGCCAGATGCAAGTAGGTGAAGACGATCTGATCCTTGCGGATCATCCCGTATTCCGAAGGTTGCGGCTCCTTGACGTGCATCACCATCTCCGAGCGCGCATGGACCTCCTTGGCGGTTTTGATGATCTTGGCGCCGGAAGCGGCGTAATCCTTGTCCTCGAAACCGCTCCCCACTCCTGCACCCTTTTCGACCAGAACGGTATGACCGTGTTCGGTCATGACCTCGACGCCAGCCGGCGTCATGGCCACCCGATTTTCCAATGTCTTGATCTCTTTGAGAATGCCAACAATCATCTTCCTCTCCTTTCAGATGGATGCCGTCCCGCAGGGCGGCTCTTCAACGGGATGGGAATAACCTGTGGCAACTTCAATCCCACCAGAACATGGCCTCTTCGACGGCCTTGACGAGCCTCTCCATGTCAGCCGGGTAGACGTCCCCGATATTGCCGATGCGGAAGGCGCTGGCCTTGGAGACCTTTCCTGGATAGATCACGAACCCCTTGGTCTTGAGCTTGTCATAGAAGGTCTTGAAATCGTATTTCGGGCTCTCTGGACTGTAGAAAGAGGTGATGAAGTGTCCCTGGTAGGCGTCCGGAAGCAGCGTCTTGAACCCCAGTTTTCTCATGCCCGTCACGAGGGTGCGGTGGTT